>LNAP01000687.1_pt1 | contig 43835 bp, 43 predicted proteins | sample 602601 | NCBI WGS metagenome assembly LNAP01 (sample SAMN02440304, study PRJNA202911) | soil metagenome | biome: Subtropical and temperate rainforests or woodlands; isolation source: soil samples (1 kg each in a 20% v/v slurry with milli Q water) were... ...
GCGCCCGCGCAGCGTCAGGTGCAGCCGGGCACCGGCAGTGCCGCCGGCGAGCGCGCCACTGGACCGGTGGTCGGCTATCTCGCCAATCAAAGCGCGACCGGTACCAAGACCGATACGCCGATCCTGACCACGCCGCAGTCGATCTCGGTCGTGACCAAGGACCAGATCGCGGACCAGGGTGCCCAGAACCTCGTCGAGGCGCTGCGCTACACGCCCGGCGTGACGCTCGATACTTACGGTGCCACCACCTTCTTCGATTCCTTCAAGCTCCGCGGTTTCGATGCGCCGCGCTATCTCGACGGCCTCCGGCTGCCGCTCGATCCCGGAACGCAATTCGCCTATCCGCGGATCGAGACATATGGTCTGGAGCGCCTGGAAGTGCTGCGCGGACCGTCATCGGGTCTTTACGGACAGACCGATCCGGGCGGACTGATCAACATGGTCAGCAAGCGGCCGACGGCGACGCCGCAGCACGAGATCGTCGGCACGTTCGGTTCGTTCGAGCGCTTTCAGGGCGCCTTCGATACCTCGGGGCCGATCGACAAGAATGGCGAGTTTCTCTACCGTCTCGTCGGCCTCGGCCGCAGCACCGACGGGCAGCAGGATTTTGTGCACGAGAACAAGGTGTTCATCGCGCCGAGCCTGACCTGGCGGCCAACGACGGACACCTCGCTTACGATCCTGTCGCACTACCAGAACATCGACAACAAGGGGTGGCAGCAATATGTGCCGGGCGGCGCGTCGCTATTGCCCAATCCGTTCGGCCACATCCCCTATAGCCGCTACATCGGCGAGCCCAGCGTCGACGGCTTCAAGCTGGAACAGTTTTCGGTGGGATATGCGCTTGAGCACCGGTTCAGCAATAATCTGCAGTTCCGTTCGAATTTTCGCTACTTCGACGTGTCGCAAAATCTGACCGGCGTTCGTTCCGAAGGCTTCCTCGCCGATTTCAGGACCGCGCTGCGCTCGATCAATTATGTGGAGTCCGCCGCACAGAATGTGGCGCTGGACAATCAGGTCCAGGCCGATTTCGCGACCGGCCCGCTGATTCACAAGGTCCTTGTCGGCTTCGATTATCAGCGCCAGGCTTCGACTTCCAACTACAAGTTCTCGTTGATTTCACCGATCGACGTCTTCGCGCCGGTTTATGGCTCCCCGGTGCCGCCGGCGAGCACGCTTGCCCCGTTCATCGATACCCAGACCACGGCGAAGCAGGCCGGCATTTACGCCCAGGACCAGCTCAAGCTCGATCGCTGGACGCTGACGCTCACGGGGCGGCAGGACTGGGCGCAAGCGGACACGATCAGCAAAGGTTTGTTTCCCGCGCCGGGGAGCTATCTGCAGAACGACAGGGCATCGACCGGGCGCGTCGGTCTGAACTATCTGTTCGACAACGGTATCTCGCCCTATGCCAATTATTCGACCTCGTTCGTGCCGTCGTCGGGCACCGATCAATTCGGCCGCCTTTTCAAGCCGACGACCGGCGAGGGGGCCGAAGTCGGCGTCAAGTTCAAGCCGGTCGGTTCGAACCTGATGTTGACCGCTGCGATGTTCGAACTCACGCAGCAGAACGTGCTGACTGCCGATCCAACCAACATCGTCTTCAGCGTCCAGACCGGCGAGGTGCGGGTGCGTGGTTTTGAGTTCGAGGCACGCGGCAACGTGACGAAGGAACTGGAGATCGTCGGCGGCTACAACAAGTACGATCCAAGGGTCACCAAGGCGAACGACGGCACCGTCGGCAATTATCTGCTCAACACCGCGCTCCAGCAGGCCTCGCTGTGGGCGAAATATACCTGGTATGACGGTCCGGTCGCGGGACTCGGCATCGGCGGCGGCGTGCGCTACATCGGCGAGAGTTTTGGCGATGCCGCCAATACGATCCGGATCCCGGACTACACCTTGTTCGATGCCACCATCAGCTTCGATTTGAGGTATCTCCGCCCGGATCTGAAAGGCTGGAGCGCGCAGATCAATGCCACCAATCTGACCAACCGGTATTATGTAGCGTCCTGCGTGACGGGTCTTGCCTATTGCGGTCTCGGCGCGGCCCGCACCGTGCTCGGGACCGTCCGATACGCGTGGAATTAAAGCATGATCCGGAAAAGTGGGAACCGGTTTTCCTTCGCGACAAACGCGAGCGTTGGCGCGGAGATTAGGCTCAAACAAAGAGATGAGACCATGATCCGGTTTGATCTAATCGGATCATGATCGAGGAGACGGCTTTTGGCGTCCGGCAGTTCGCGGCTACGAAAATGGGCATGGGTGCACAAATGGTCCAGCATTGTCTGCACGGTCTTCATGCTGATGCTGTGCATCACGGGCCTGCCGCTGATCTTCCATGAGGAGATCGACGAACTGCTTCATGAGCAGGTGAAGGCGGCGGCGGTGCCCGAGGGGACGCCGCTCGCGGACCTCGACCGCGCGGTCGCAAACGGCCTCGCGGCCGCGCCAAAACAGGTCGCGCATTTCCTGATCTGGGATCCCGACGACGCCAATTCGCTGATGCTGAGCGTCGGCCCGTCGATCGAGGTCAACCCGACCGACAATCGCATCATCCGGATCGACGCGCATACCGGCGCTTTTCTCGACGCGCCCGACGTCACCAGACGCTTCACCTACATCATGCTCAAGCTGCACACCGACATGTTCGCCGGCCTGCCGGGAAAGCTGTTTTTGGGGCTGATGGGAATCCTGTTTTGTGCCGCGATCGTGTCGGGGATCGTCGTCTATGCGCCGTCGATGCGGAAGCTGAGGTTCGGCGCCTACCGGAGCGAGCGGCCCCGCATCGTCCGATGGCTCGACCTGCATAACCTCGCCGGCATCTTGCTCGTGGTCTGGGCGCTGGTGGTTGGATTCACCGGCGTCATCAATACGTGGGCCGATCTGGTCATCAAGATCTGGCAATTCGGACAGCTCGCCGAGATGACCTCGCACTATGCCGACCGTCCGCTGGTGACGAACCCGGCGTCGCTGACGGCTGCGGTCGCTACCGCGCAGCGGGCGCAGCCGGATATGAAGCCGGCCTTCGTGGCGTTTCCCGGCTCCATCTTCTCGAGCAAAAGCCACTACGGCGTCTTCATGCGCGGCACCACGCCGCTGACCGCGAGACTGCTGAAGCCCGCGCTCATCGATGCCTCGACCGGCAAACTGACCGATACCAGGGACTTGCCCTGGTATGTCGCCACGCTTCTGATCTCGCAGCCGCTTCACTTCGGGGATTACGGCGGCATGCCGTTGAAGATCATCTGGGCGGTGCTCGATGTCATTACGATCGCAGTGCTGGTCACCGGCCTCTATCTCTGGCTGCGCCGCCGCCGGTCCGGATCGAGCGTCGAACGAATGCTCGCCGCGACGCAATCCGCTACCCATGACCCTGTACTGACCGCATGATGGGGACCGGTCCGGCTGCCCGGCGGCAAACGCTCCGGCAGATATTCGTTATTCCGTTTCTGGTCGCATTGCTCAGCGCCATCGGTCTGGCATCCGGGCTCGTCGGCGACGGATTGTGGGATGGCCTGTCCTGGATCACGCTTGTGATCCCGATCGCGCTTGGCGGCTATTGCCTGGTCAAAGCCCGGAGATAATCCGGATTCTCACACGCCGCTATTTCGTCACCTCGAACGAACACGACGCGCCGCCACCGGCCTTCTGCTTGATTTCCAGCGGGTCGATCATGCAGTTGAGCCTTGAGAAGCTTTCGATGTTCGATCCGGCCGCTCCTTCGGCCGGCACGCCGGCTGTTGCGGCCGTTGCATAGAGTTCGTTGGCCTCGCGTCCCTTCAGGGAGCGCTTGCTCGTCTTGAATGTCAGGTCGCAGGAGCGTGCCATGATATCGACGTTGCTGGTCCGGCACACGACATTCTCGGCGGTGACCGACAGCTTGGTCCTGGCCGCAATGAGGAAAGCGGCATCGCCCGCGAGTAGCCGTGCCATGGCCTTCTTTCCGTACGCCGGCAGCGATGAGTACTGTGCTACCACCGCAGCCAGCGCCAGCGCCGCAGGTCCCGTGACGGTAACGGGAGCCGCCGATGCTGCACCGGGGACAAGGAAAAGTGCGAGGACTGCCAGTCCCCGCGCGAATCGATACTTCATGCTTCCTCCTCGAACCATCCGCGATCTCTGCGGCAGACAGCCTTACTTCCAGCCGCCGCCGGGCAGCCGGCCATGATACGGCGTGTTGCGGCAATGACCCCATGGGCCGCGCCAATAACCCGCAGGACACCCGTTCAGGCGATACGGCCGGGGCTGGTAATATCCATTCGGCAAGCGCCCATAATACGGCGTCGACCGGCATCCTCCATACGGACCGCGCCAGGCATGCGGACCGCACCCGCCGGCGACCGGTATCGTGAGGGACGGAAGAGCCAGCCCGATTTGAATGGGGGCGGCTTCGGCGGAAACCGCTGCGGACAGTGCCAAAGCGGCACCAAACGCGGTGCGTATCAAAGCTTTCAACATCATTTTCCTGCGTCTGCTGTTGGTTCTCAAAATGGCGAGCCGTTCAACGGCATCTCTGCCGTCCTGGAAGGTGCCCATCTCTTACGAAGCAGGGAGACCTTACGGCGTCCTGCAGTTCCATCGCAAGCGACCGCGAAGCGCGCCGGGCTGTGTCCGGTTGTGATGCTTTACTTTTGGTTTCAATGCGGCTCGTCGACCGGAAACCTGACGGCGGCTGTTTCAGTTTCTTGAACCAGGAAATCGACCTCGCCGTCTCCGTCACTTCGCCGTGCGTTGCCGTTTCGCCAACTGGCGGATGAGGCGCGCGACGATCTGGGCGGCTTCGGACGGCGGACGGTGCGAACTCAGCGACATCCAGGTCGTCTGCAGGATCTTCGGCCGCACGATGGGAATGGCGACCAGTTCGCCGGCTGCGATCTCGCGGGCGAACACATGCCGGGGTGAGATCGTGGCGAGGCCGGATTCCAGCATCACGTCCCTGATCAGCGGCGTCGAGCCGGCCTCCAGCCGGATGTCCAGTTCGAAATGCTGCGAGGCCGCAAGGCCGGTCAGCACGCTGGTCAGGCTGTTCGGGCGCACCGGCACGGCGAGCGGGATTTCCGCGAACGCGCGCACCGCGAGCTCTCGCCGGCGCGCCATCGGGTGGTCACGCCGCGCGATCATTTGCACCTCGGTGCGGGCGAGCGGTTCGGCATTGGCGACACGGCCGCGCCGGTAGCGATTGTAGATCGCGATCTCGACGCGCCCGGAGGCCAGCCATTCCTCGATCTGGCCGCTATAGGCCTCCAGCGCACGCAGCCGGATGCCCGGATAAAGGTCATGCAATTCCGCGGCGAGCGACGCGATCAGCCCGCGGGAAGCGACCGGCACCACTCCAAGCGTCACTTCGCCGTGGGGCTGCGCGCGTTCGCCTCTCGCCGCCTCCTGCCACGCGTCGGCGTCGGCGACCAGCGCTCGGGCGCGCGGCAGCATGCGTTCGCCAAGCTCGGTCAGCACGACGCCGCGCCCGTTACGATGGAAAAGCCGGCCGCCGATGCCGCGCTCCAGCGCCGACATCTGCCGGCTGAGCGCCGACTGGGCGATGCCGGCAACCGCCGAGGTTCGCGCGTAGCTGCCATTGGCGGCGACTTCGACAAACGCCTTGAGCTGCCTGATATCCATCGGCGATTCCGGGTATGCCGTTTCGGCAATTCTGAATTATGGGACATGAGCATATCGCATGGCCGAGGAGGCCGGTAGGGTGAGGAATGGCCATTTCGCCCAACCCGCCTGCGCCAACCGGCCCCCTCGCCGGGCTGCGCGTCCTTGACGTATCGACGGTCGTCGCCGGCCCGTTCGCCTCGACGCTGCTCGCCGATCTCGGCGCGGAAGTGTTGAAGGTGGAAATGCCCGTTACCGGCGATGCGTTGCGCCGGCTGGCACCGCACAAGGATGGCATTCCCTTGTGGTGGAAAGTCACCAATCGCAACAAGCGTGGAATCACGCTCGACCTTCGCAAGGAAGACGGCAAGGCGCTGCTTGGCCGCCTGGTCACCGAGCACGACGTGCTGGTCGAGAATTTCCGCACCGGCACGCTCGACGGATGGGGCATCACGCGGGCCTGGCTGCAGGCGATCAACCCGCGGCTGACGATCCTGCGCGTGACCGGTTTCGGCCAGACCGGCCCCTATCGCAACACGCCGGGATTCGCGCGCGTGTTCGAGGCGATGAGCGGCTTTACGCGGATGTGCGGCGAGGAGGGCGGCACGCCGCTGCATCTCGGCTATCCCATCTCCGACGCGGTCGGCGGATTGTTCGGCGCGATCGGCGTGCTCGCCGATCTCTACCGGCTGAAAAGCGATCCGGCGCTGCGCGGCCAGGAGATCGATTGTTCGGTCACCGAAGCCATGATGCGCACGCTTGATTTCCTCGCCATCGAATATGACCAACTCGGCGCGGTGCGAACCCAAAGCGGCAATCGCAGCCAATATGCCGCGCCCGGCAATATCTATGCGACCTCGGACGGCAAATGGGCCTCGATCGCGGCCTCCACTCAAAGCATCTTTGAGCGGTTTTGCACCGCGCTCGGGCTGCAGCACCTGGTCTCGGATCCGCGGTTTATCGACAACCCCTCGCGGGTAAAAAACTGGCAGGCGATCGACCGGATCGTCAGCGACGCCATCTCGCGGCTGACGATGGATGACCTGCGCGCGCGCCTGCACGCGCATGAGGTCGGCTTCTCGCCGATCTATGACGCGGCGGACATCTTCGCTGACCCGCATTTCATTGCGCGCCAGACCATCGTCAGCGTCCCGGACGAAGAGCTCGGCGAGGTTCGCATGCAATGCGTGGTGCCGCGGTTTTCGGAAACCCCGGTTTCGGTGCGCCGCGCCGGTCCGTCGCTCGGCCAGCACAATGACGAGGCCTATGGCGCGCTTGGACTGACGGCAGAAGAGATCGAACGGCTGCGGACTGCCGGGACTATTTGAGACGACCGTTTCAAGCGGGCCGGATAACGGTTCGCACCAAAAGACTTGAAGACATAAAAGGGGGAGATGCGACATGCGGCGCTGGTTGATGGCGATCACGGCCTTTGCCCTTACCGTGACGGGCGCGCATGGCGCCGGACTCACGCGCATCCTGGTGGGATTTCCGCCGGGCCAGGCGACCGATCTGGTCGCGCGCCTGCTGGCCGAACGTCTTGGTCCAGCGCTCGGCGAAACCGTGATCGTGGAAAACCGGCCGGGACAGGGCGGCAGCATCGTGCTGGCGTCGCTGGCGCAATCGCCCGCCGACGGCCAGACGCTGGTGCTGGCGCCGCTGGCTTCGCTGGTCGTCAACCCGCATATGTACAAATCCGTGGGTTACGACTCGCTGAAGGATTTTGCGCCGGTCGCGCTGGTGGCCGATCTGCCGATGCTGCTGGTGGTGAATCCATCCCTGCCGATCAAGACCGTGCCGGAGCTGATTGCGTACGCAAAGGCGAACCCGGACAAGCTCGCGCATCCTTCGTCGGGCAACGGGACGCTGTCGCATCTCGGCATGGAAGTGTTCAAGCAGCGCGCCGGCATCAGCATCCTGCATGTGCCCTATCGCGGCAGCGTGCCGGCGATGACCGATCTGATGACCGGGATCGTCGGCGTCGCCATGGACACCGTTGCCGTGACCGAGCCGTTCATCCGCGCCGACAAGATGCGGCTGATCGCCAGTGCCTATTCGAAGCGGGTCGCCGCGTTCCCCGACGTGCCGACGGTGGCGGAGCAGGGCTTTCCGGAAATCGATCTGTCCGCATGGCTCGGCATTGTCGTCCCGGCAGCTACGCCCAGGGAACGGGTCGATCGCCTCGGCGCTGAAATCAACAAGATCACCCGCTCGCCCGATATCATCGCCAAGTTCACCGGCCTCGGGGCGATCCCCCGCTCGCTCGGGCCCGACGAGTTCGGCGCCTTCCTCGCGGGTGAGAATGCGCGCTGGGGTGCGATCGTAAAATCGTCGGGCGTGAGAATAGATTGAAGCCGGCGGCTTTGCCGATCAGCTCTGCCGCCCGCACTATGGCGCGTATTCGATATGAGCGCGGATCGAGCGGTTGGCCTGATCGATCCAGCCGAACCGCTCGACGGCGGCGATCATCTTCGACAGGCCGTCCTGCCACCAGGATTCGGATGCGAGCCGCGGCCATTCGCGCAGCGCCTTCTCGGAAATCCAGGCATGTTCGCGATCGCTGCTCAGCGCTACGCGGCCAAGCAGTTCGGCCCCCTTGGCCTGATCGTCGAACGGGCCTTCCATGCGCACGGCGAAGGCCTTGAAGTTGCCGGCGTCGTCGATCTCGATGGAATGGCTCGACGCGATGATCCGGATGATCATTGATTTTCCCTTCGCTTAAGCGTCGGCCTCAGCTTTCAGTTCCGAATGCGATGTAGCTGCCGCGGTGATAGCCGAGCGGTTGCTTTTCGGGAGAGTGTCCGAAGCTCAGCACCTTTCCGATCAGGATGAGATGGTCGCCGGCTTCGACGCGATCATAGAGCTCGCAGTCGAGCCATGCGGTGGAATCGGGAAATATCGGGCTGCCCGTGACGCCGGGGACCCATGGCACGTCGGCGAATTTGTCGGCCAGCTTGGAAGCGAATGCCCTGGAGAGGTGCTGCTGGGCTTCGTGCAGGATGTTGATGCCAAAATGGTTCGCAGCGGCGAACGCAGGATAGCAACTTGCGGCCTTGTCGACGCACACCAGGACCAGCGGCGGATCGAGTGAGACCGACGTAAACGAGTTGGCGGTAAAGCCTTTCGGCACGCCGTCCGAGTCGAGGGTGGTGGTGATCGCCACACCGGTCGCGAAGCTGCCAAGCGTCCGCCGCAACTCGGCGATATCGAGTGGCGTGGTGCCGCCTTGCCGGATGTTTTTTTGATGTTGCATTATGGGCTTTCCGTGAAGGGCAAGCTAACTTGCAAGCCTATCGCGTAGCGGGGGCCGCGTCCAATAACATGTCGAACGAATTGACGAAGTCTGCGCGAAGGGTTTTCGATATTCTTGAACTTTTTCGTGAACGGCAGTGTCCGCTTCGCTTGAAGGACGTCGTCGATTCCCTGGGAATGCCGACGTCGAGCGCGGCGGCCTTGCTGAAGACCATGGCGCAGATGAACTATCTGTCGTTCGAAAGCACGTCGCGCACCTATCTGCCGACGCTTCGGTTGTCGCAGCTTGGAAGCTGGGTAACGACGAAAAATTACGAGAGCGGGCCTATCCAGGAAGCTTTCCGCCGGATCGGGCGCAAGGTCGGGGAGACCATCCTGCTCGGGACCGTCACGGACATTTATGTCGAGATCGTCGACATCCTTCGGGCCAAGCAGCCGCTGCAATACTACACGAGGGTCGGAACCAAGGTCCTGCTGGTGCATTCCGGCGTCGGCTGGCCGCTGCTCAGCGGCGAAACCGACGCGAATATCGCTAGGATCTACCGGCGGACCGCAAGACTGGGAAAGCTCGAGCGCGGGACATCGTCGCTCGAGCGGCTCAAGGCCGGCATCGATAAAGTGCGCCGCGAGGGCTACTGCCTGTCGCGCGGTATGGTCACCAAGGGCGTCGACGTGGTGGGCATGGTGGTGCCGACACCGCCGAACCACCGGCGGCTGGCGATCGGGGTCGCGGGCCCCCAGGAACGGATCGAGAAGAACCTGACGAAGATCCTGGCTGCGATCCGCGCCGAGAATGCGCGGCTGGCACCTTTCGCCACTACGATCGACTGACGCTGCCAGACCGGCGATCGCGTGGTTTGTCACGTCGCATGCTCGTTTGCATTGTACCGTGCGATGGAATCGAAGCCGGCGAGGATGCGCGCGTGCCGCTCCTCGATCCATGCCCGCGGCTCTTCATGCGTGAAGATGAAGAATTCCGACCGCGCTACCGCATCGAGAACGCGTCGTCCGACATCGTCGGGCGACAGCCCGGCGGATTGCCATGCCCTGGCGGCGTCTTCACCCTCCCGCTCGTAAGGTCCGCCCAGCCTCGCCGGGCGCCGCCGCGATGAGGCGTGCAACGTGGTATTGACCAGGGCAGGGCAGAGCACGGAGACGCCGATCGCGCTGTCTTCGAGGTCAAGCGCAAGCGCTTCCGAGGCTGCGACGATGGCGTATTTCGTCATGGCGTAGGAGCCGTTGCGCAGTTTTGGGTTGACCTGCAGCCCGCCGATCGACGCGGTATTGACCACGCGTCCGGCCTCGCCATGTCTTCGCATCCGTGGCACCCATGTCCTGATGCCGTTGATGACACCCTGAACGTTGACGCCGAATATCCATTCCCATTGTGCCGACGTCATCTCCCACAATGGCATGGCACCCAGCGAAACGCCGGCATTGTTGAACAGGAAATGGACGTTGCCGAATTCGGCCTCCGCTTCGTCCGCCGCGCGCTCGAAGGCGGCCGCATCGGACACATCCACCTGGATGGCGCGGGTGCGGACGTTGACGGTGGCGAGTTCGCCGCGGGCGATGTCGAGCTGCGCCTGCTCGATATCGGCCAGCACGATATTGACGCCGTTGCGCGCCAGCGCCCGGCAAATGCCGAGCCCGATGCCATTGGCGGCGCCGGTGACAAAGGCGGTCTTGCCCGAGAATTCCATCAATGACGCTCCAGCCTGACGGTTTCCCGTCGCGATCGCCCTGAAGTTTCTCCAGACAACGCGTCGAAACCGTCCATCATCAGTTCAAAACGCCGTTCGACCTCGCCGCGGCGGTCGGCATGGGTAAACACATAGAGCCGGCGCGTCTCGATTGCATCGCATACCAGTTTCGCCACATCGGCCGGATCGAGGCCGCTTGCGAGTGCCTGGGCATATCGCTTGTTACGCTCGGCATTGCCGCCGTCCATGTCCAGCGCGATCGGTCCGCCGAAATGCGCCGGACGGTTGCGCCCGTTGTCGAGCATGCGGGTCTTGACCCAGCTTGGGCACAGCACGCTGACGCCGATCGGGCTGCCTTCGAGCTCCGCGGCCAGTACTTCGGATATGCCCACCGCGGCAAATTTGGTCGCGCAATAGGGGCCCGCGAGCGGCGCGCCGGCGACGCCGTTCATTGAGGCCGTATTGACGACGTGACCCCATTCTCCATGCGCCTTCATATGGGGCAGGAAAATCTGCAGGCCGTGAACCAGTCCCTTGAGATTGACGCCGAGCACCCAATCCCAGTCGGACGCAGCAATGTCTTCGATCGGGCCCGCGCGGGACACGCCGGCATTGTTGCAGAGGATGTGAACCTTGCCGAACTCCGAAAAGGCTTGTGCCGCAGCCTTGGCTAGGGATTCGCGATCGGACACGTCACAGGCCGTTCCGACAACCCGGATTCCTTCGCTGCGGAGCGTTTCGGCCGCTTGCGCACAAGCTGCCGCTTCGACATCGGCGATCGCGACATTCATGCCGCGCTGGCCGAAGGCGCGGCACAACGCCAGCCCAATTCCGCTGGCGCCGCCCGTCACGAAAGCCGTCTTTCCCCTGAACTGATCCATGATCGGTCTTAAGCCGTCCTCACCTGTGTGGCGGGGGCGGCGGCATCGCGATTTCTTGCGACCTTCACGGTCAGGAAGATCGTCGCGCTGGCGGCGATAATGGCGGGGCCGCATGCGCACAGGAATATCTGGGTTGGCGGCAGGCCGAACCCCAGCAATGCGCCGCCGAGCGCGGGACCGGCAATGCCGCCCAGCCGTCCGATACCGAGCGCCCAACCGACCCCGGTGGAGCGGATGCGCGCCGGATACAGTCCCGCCGCCATCGCGTTGGCGCCGAGCTGGCTTCCGATCATCGCCGCACCGGCGCCGAGAATGGGGAACATGACATAGGGCGCCGGCAGGTTGCCGAGACCGACTGCAAGAATGAAAACCACGCCCGAAGCGAAGCTGCACGCCAGCACCCGCGGGGCGCCGAACCTGTCGATCATGGGCCCGAGCAGGAGCGTGCTCAAAATCCCGCCAAGCTGGAACATGCTGGCATAGAACACGGCGTTTGCAGGCGTGAGGCCGGACAGCGTGAGGACCGTCGGCATCCAGTAGCTGAACAGATACATGTTCAGGAGATTGGCGAAGAACGCGATCCAGAGCAGGATCGTCGGTATTGCAAGTCCGTCCGTGAACAGTTGCCCGACCGGATTGCCCTTGGCGACGTCCACCAGCTTCGACGCTGCGGCCTGCGCGCTGACGTTAAGCCGCCGCAGAATTTCCTGGGTTGCCGGCGCATCGGCGCGATGGGCGATCAGGAACCGCGGCGACTCCGGCAGGTACGCCATCAGGATCGGAATCAGCAGCAGCGGCGGAATGCCGCCGGCGAGGAAGATGCTCTGCCAGCCGAAGATCGGCAGGATCTGCGCCACCAATTGCCCGCCGAGAAATCCGCCAAGCGTATTGCCGCAGAACATCAGCATGATCAGCGTGCCGCGCCGCTTCAGCGGGCTGTAATCGGAAGTCAGCGCGACTGTCACCGGCATGGCGCCGCCGATGCCGACGCCGGTCATGAACCGCATCACCGTGATTGAAGGGATCGACCAGGCAAACGCGCTGAGCACCGAAAACAGGCCGATGAAGCCGACGCTGATGATCAGCAGAGGCTTGCGGCCGAAGCGGTCACCGAGAGGCCCTGACAGCAGCGCCCCGACCAGGATGCCGACGCTCGACATCACGAACGCGGTCGTGAACGCCGCCGGTGGAACGCTCCATGCTTTCGAAAGTGAAGGCGCCGCCATCCCGATGGTTCCGAGATCGAAACCGTCGAAGGCCTGCACCAGCGCACACAGCAGCACGACGCGCAACTGCAATGGCCCGAATGGCTGGTTTTCAAGCGCCTCTTCGACAGGCGACCTCAGTTCACCGCTCATAACTACCTCCCCGTTGATCTTTGATGAGGTGCCGTTTCGAAAGGCCGGCACTCTTGTTTTCGTTATGGTCCTGAAAACACGTCCTCTTCAATCGGCGCAACGGCGATCATGGCAGGGCTGCCATGACGCCGCGCCGAAATGACGATGATATTCCGTCAGGCGGCGATCTCCTCCCCGAGCGGAACGCGGACCACTTCATGGGCCTGCAGCGCGGGCAGCACTTCCCGCGCAAAGCGCCGGATCTGCTCCATGAACATCTCATGCGGCAACGCGCCACGGTTGAGACTGATCTGCACCTGATTGGCGCCTGCGGCTTCCGCCGCGCTGATGATCCGCTCGGTGACTTCCTTGGCGGTGCCAAACGGCATGCCTTCCGCCTGCCGTTCGAAATCGGCTATCGTCATGTTGCGATAGTCTTCCCGCAAACCGGCCGCGGCCTTCATGTTTTCCGGGCGCACATAGTCGTTCGATGCCTGCGAGACATAGCCGGCGTTGCGCTGCTTGGCAGTCTCCGTGAAATTGCCGTGGCTGAACAGCGTGCGGTTGAAGTAGAGGTGGTAGGGCGCATATTCGCGCACGGCCTCGGCCTTGCTGTCGGCAACGTAAGCCGACATCGCGATCGAGAGATGGTTGGGCGTGATCTGGTGGCCGTTGTTGGCAAGGCACTTCGCGAAATAGCGAATGATGTCTTCCTGCAGGCCGCCGCGCGCCAAGCCCGGCGTGATGATGGCGTTCTTCCTTCCGGCGAACTCGATCGATTCCTTGCTGCCCACGATCGGAATCCAGATTTCCGGGCCTGGCTTCTGCACCGGGCGCGGCCAGATCGCGACGTCCTTGTAGGACCAGAACTTCCCCTCGTAAGAGAAGATGTCTTCGCTCCAGGCGCGGGTGACGATCTCGTAGGCTTCCTCGTAGCGGGCGCGGGAATCCTTCAGGGGCACATTGTGAACCTGATATTCGCGCGGGATTCCGCGGGCAAAACCCGAGATCAGCCGCCCGTTGGACAGGCAATCCAGCATCGCCAGTTCTTCGGCGAGCCGTAGCGGCTCGTGCAGCGGCAGCAGGTTTCCGTAGATCAGCAGTTTCAGGTTTTTGGTTCGTTGTGCGGCGGCAGCCGCCATCAGGTTCGGCGAGTTCATCAGCCCGTAAGGCGAACAATGATGTTCGTTGAAGCCGACGCCGTCATAGCCGAGCTTGTCCATCTCTTCCCAGGCTTCGAGATGTTCGGCGTAGGTTCTGACCGCCACGTCGGGCTTGAAGTACCGGTTCGACAGCGGGTAGGGCAGCTCGCTGCCGACCTTGAGATGGTCGAGGTGTTCGCCGTATGCGAGCAGATCGAAGATGAAGACCTTCATGTAAAGCGTTCCCTGGAGCGTGTTGCTATCCTCCCTTGTGGAGGAACTTCGGGATGCACGTTACGGCGGGAGCCATTGCCCCGCCAATACGCGCCAAAAAATTCCATATATGTGGAATTTGATTTTGGTCGGTATTTGCGATTTGCGAAGGGCCCGGAGCCGGTGGTTGAAAATTTCGCCTATGGCTTCCCGGCAGGTCTGTCCCGCCGCTAAACCCTTGCGCTTGCGGACCGCCGGCGGCACATTCGCGTCGCGGCTCGAGCGGCCGCCAAAAAGCCAATTCCGGGGAAAGCCCATGGCGGCCATGCGGATCGACTGCGACATCCATCCCGCCGTCGGCGGAACGCGCACCACGCTGCTGCCCTATCTCGACGATCACTGGAAAGAACAGGTGGTGAGCCGGGCGATCGATGGCCTGGATCTCACCAGCTATCCGCCCACCATGCCGCTATCGGGCCGGGCCGACTGGCGGCCGGCCGAGGGCAAGCCGGGCAGCGATCTGGCGATGGTGCAGCGCGGCGCCTTCGACCAGCTCGGCGCCAGCCATGCCATCTGCAACGTGCTGTACGGTGCCCAGGCCGTGTACGATCCTTATATGGCGGCGGCGTTCTGCAAGGCGATCAATGACTGGATCGCGGCCGAATGGTTGTCGCGCGACAAGCGGCTGCGCGCCTCGATCGTGGTGCCGATGCAGGCGCCTGATCTCGTCATCGAGGAAATCGAACGCCGCGCGGGCGATAACAGGTTCGTCTCCGTGCTGGTGCTGGCGCAGGGCGAGAGCCTGTTGGGACGGCGGCATTATTGGCCGGTCTATCAGGCCGCCGAAAAACACAGACTGCCGATCGCCATCCATGCCGGCAGCCAATACCGCGGCGCGCCGAGTTCGATCGGCTGGCCGTCCTATCGCTACGAATATTATCTGATGGAGGCCCAGGCGTTTCAGGCCCAGGTGCTCAGCCTGATCTATGAGGGCGTGTTCGGCAAATTCCCCGGCCTCAAGGTGGTGCTGATGGAATCCGGTGTGAGCTGGCTGCCGGCCTTCATGTGGCGCGCCAACAAGACCTGGCGCGGCGTGCGCGTCGAGGTGCCCTGGGTCGAACGCGAGCCGGCGGCGATCATCCGCGACCATATTCGTGTCACCACGCAGCCGTTTGACAGCCCGCCGAATGCTGAAGGCGTCGCCGACATCATCGACATGATCGGCTCGGACAAGATGTTCCTGTTCGCGTCCGACTATCCGCACTGGCAATTCGACGGCGATGACGCGATCCCGCCGCATCTGCCGGCCAGTCTCGTTACGCGCATGTGTGAAGACAACCCGCTTGAAACCTTTCCGCGGCTTTCTCTCGCCGCATAGACTTTCGCTATCCGAAGGAGGATCGCATGAGCGACGTCATCGACCGCCCCGCACTGGAACAGGAAGCGACCGCGAAGACCCGGCTTCGGATCATCGACTGCGATGTGCATCCGAGCCTGCACTCGCGCTCCGACCTCAATCCGTTCCTCGCCAAGCGCTGGCAGGAGCATCTCAAGACCTACGGCGACCATTTGCGCACGCCCTATATCGGCACCACGCCCTATCCGCGCTCCTCGCCCTTGATTGCGCGCCGCGACGCGTGGCCGCCGACCGGCGGCCCTCCCGGATCCGATCTCGACTTCATGCGCAAGCAGCATCTCGATCCGCTCGATGTCGAATTCGGCATCCTGCAGGTGCTCGACCTCTTTATCTTCTCGCAGCAGAACCTCGAATTTGGCGCGGCGATCCAGCGTGCCATCAATGAGTGGCAGCTTGCGCACTGGACCAGCCGGGAGCCGCGGCTGAAGGCCTCGATCCTGGTCGGGCAGGACGATACCGAAGCGGCAGTCGCCGAGATCGAGCGCTGCGCCAAGATCGGCCAATATGTACAGATCAATGTGTCGCCGCGCGCCAATGAACCGTTGGGCCGGCGCCGCTACTGGCCGATCTACGCACGGGCACAGGAACTTGGCCTGCCGCTCGGCATCCATGTCGGCGGCTATGGCGGCCACGCGCCGACCGGCAGCGGCTGGCCGTCCTATTATGTCGAGGAGCACCAGAGCAACGCGCATTCGGTGGCCGCGCAGCTCACAAGTCTCGTGCTCGAGGGCATTCCCGAGCGTTTTCCGCGGCTCAAGCTGGTGTTCATCGAAGGCGGCTTCGGCTGGATTCCGTCGGCGACATGGCGGATGGACCAGCACTTTGAACGCTTCCGCGACGAGGTCCCCCACCTCAAGCGCCGGCCGTCGGAATATGTGAAGGAGCAGTTCTGGTTTACGACTCAGCCGATCGACGAGCCGGATGAGGCCAAGCATCTGCGCTCGCTGATCGACTGGGTTGGCGTCGACCGCCTGCTGTTCTCCTCGGATTACCCGCATTGGGATTTCGATGATCCGCGCTTTGCGTTCAAGACACCGCTGACCGAAGCCGAGCGGCGCAAGATCTTCAACGGCAACGCCCGCGCCCTGTACAAGCTTTGATCGCGGACCCGAGCAGATGACCCGTCATATCGTCGCCCGTACCACGGAGATCCCGCCCGGCGGCAATAAAGTTGTCGGCGTCGACGGCCGCGACATCGTCGTGTTTCACGTCAATGGCGAGTTCTTCGCGCTGCTTAATCGTTGTCCGCATGAAGGCGCGCCGCTCGACAAGGCGGCATGCGTCGCGCGGCTGACCTCACCGGCGCCGGGCGTCTATGAGCGTTCGCGCGTCGGCGAATTGCTGCGTTGTCCCTGGCACGGCTGGGAATTCGACATGCGCAACGGGCAATCCTGGTTCGATCCGAAGCGCGTCAAGGTCCGCACCTATCCGGTCGTCATCGAGGACGGCGAGACGCTGGCGAAGGGTCCTTACGTCGCCGAAACTTTCCCGGTTCACATCGAGGACAGCTACGTCATTGTCGAGACATGAGCCGCCGCCGGACCCTTTCCATTTTTATCATCCCACCTGACGGAGCAATTCCATGACGCACGCCATCCGCTTTCACAGACCCGGCGGCCCTGAAGTTCTGGTCTGGGAAGAGGTCACGCTCGGCAAGCCAGGGCCGGGCGAGGCGCGCATTCGCCACACTGCGGTGGGCCTTAACTTCGTCGACATCTACAACCGCTCCGGGCTTTATCCCGCGCAACTGCCGAGCGGCCTGGGCAGCGAGGCGGCCGGCGTGGTCGAGGAAGTCGGCTCCGGCGTCATCGACCTGAAGCCGGGTGACCGCGTGGCCTACGGCGTATCGCCGATCGGCGCCTATGCCGAGGCGCGGCTGATGCCGGCCGATCGGCTGTTGAAGCTGCCTGACGGCATCGATGACAAGACCGCAGCGGCGATGATGCTGAAAGGCCTGACGACGCAATATCTGATCCGCCAGACCTATCGCGTCAAAGCCGGCGACACCATCCTGTTGCATGCCGCCGCCGGCGGCGTCGGCCTGATCCTGAGCCAATGGGCCAAGCATCTCGGCGCCACCGTCATCGGCACCGTCGGCAGCGACGAGAAGGCAAAGCTCGCCAAGGCCCATGGCTGCGCCCATACCATCGTCTACACGCGCGAGGACTTTGTAAAACGCGTCGACGAGATCACGGAGGGCAGGAAGGTGCCGGTCGTCTATGATTCCGTCGGCAAGGATACATTCCTGAAGTCGCTCGACTGCCTGGCGCCGCTCGGCGTCGCCGCGCTGTTCGGGCAGTCCTCGGGCAGCGTCGAGCCGCTCAACCTCGGCCTGCTGGCGCAGAAGGGATCGCTCTATGTCACCCGCCCGACACTCTATACCTATGCTGCGAAGCGCGAGAATCTCGTCGCCATGGCCAACGAACTGTTCGACGTCGTGAAGTCCGGCGTGGTGAAAATCGAGGTCCATCAAACCTATCCGCTGAAGGACGCGGCCAGGGCCCATGCGGATCTGGCGGCCCGCAAGACCACGGGATCGACCGTCCTGCTGGTCTGAGTCTCTAAACCCGAATTTAATTGTGCGAGCGGATCGGCCACCTACGTCTTCTCAGACGCACGTTGAGAGTGTGTCGTGGAGAGACAGAAGGAACAGGTCCGTGCTCAACGTTTCAGGCAAACGAGCTTTTGCGGCCGGCTGCGGGCCGCTCCTGCCGGGCGATATCGGCTTCATCGGGTTGGGCCATATGGGCACGGAGATGGCCACAAACCTGGCCGGTTCCGGACGCCGGGTTGTCGCTTACGTCCGCCATGCGGACCAGATGGAGAAGCTCAGGGAACGCGGCATCAGGCCGACGTCTGACATCACCGACCTGTTCGGTTGCGAGATCGTGATCACGATGTTGCCGGACGATGCCGCAGTGCGCGAAATCGTGGTCGGCCGCAGCGACGTCGGCGTCGGAGGTCTCGCCGCCGGCTTGATGTCCGGCGCAGTCCACCTGTCGATGAGCACGATCAGCACCGCCACCGCGTCGTTCCTCGCCAGCGAGCATGCGCGCTATGGACAGGGCTATGTGGCTGCACCCGTGTTCGGCAATCCGGATGCCGCTAGGGCGCGGCAGCTCTTCATCATCGCCGCGGGCCGCCCGGCCGATATCGAGCGCTGCCAGCCGATCCTCGACAATCTCGGACAAAGGACGTTTGCGGTGGGTGACGAGCCCGCACACGCCAACCTCATCAAGCTGCTCGGCAACATGATGAGCGCGACCGCGCTGGAGATGCTCGGCGAAGCCGTTGCCGTGATCCGCAAGCGAGGCCTCGATCCGCAGTCCTTCATCGAGGTCCTGACCGGCACCATGTTCGGCGGCCGCACGCACCGGATTTACGGCGAGAAGATCGCGAAGCAGGCCTACGCGCCCGGATTTGTGTTGCCGCTCGTGCTCAAGGATGTCCGCCTCGCGCTCGCCGAAGCCGAACATTCGGACGTCCCGATGCCGTCGGTCAGCGTTGTCCGCGATCGCTTGATCACCGGCATCGCGCGCGGTCATGCCGGACTCGATTGGAGCGCGCTCGGGCTGATCGCCGCGGAAGAAGCGGGAATCAGCACGCCGTCGGATGCTGCATAAGCCCTACCTTCACGTCTGCACCGGCATCCGGGAGATAATCTTGTCCAGCGTGATCGGATAATCCCTGATCCGCACCCTGCAGGCGTTGTAGATCGCATTGGCCAGCGCTGCGCCTGCGCCGCAGATTCCCAACTCGCCGACGCCTTTGCTCTTGAGCGGATTGGACATCTCGTCGAGTTCGGGAAGGAACACGGCTTCGACGGCGGGAATATCGGCATGCACCGGGACGTGGTATTCGGCGAGGTCGTGATTGACGAAATAAGCGCCGAACCTCGGATCGAGCGTCATGGCTTCCTGCAGGGCGGCGCCGACACCGAATACCATGCCGCCGATGGCTTGCGATCGCGCGGTCTTTTCGTTCAACACGCGGCCGGCGGTAAACACACCCAGCATGCGACGCAGCCGCACTTCGCCGGTGTCTTCATCGACGCCGACCTCGGCGAACTGCGCGCCGTAGGACTGCTGCGAATAATCCCTGGCCGTCCGGCCCGGCGTGATCTCGCCGTCGGCCTCGATTCCGGCGCCGACGATATCCGTCAGCAGCTTCGACTGCCCGCCGGCCGTGATGTTGCCGTTGGCAAACCGCGCGGTGGCCGGATCCATGCCGGCGATCTGCGCCAGCTTTTCGCGTAGCGCATTGCAGGCTTCGAACAGCGCGGAGCCGGAACTCGCGGCGCCGAATGAACCTCCCGAACCTGCCGCCTCCGGAAAGCTCGTGTCGCCCAGTTCGACCCGGACTCGCTCGATGGGCAGGCCCAGCATCTCGGCGGCAATCTGCGCCAGAATGGTGTAGGTGCCGGTGCCGATATCCGTCATCGCCATGCTGACAACGGCGAAGCCATCCGGACCGAGCCGGACATTGGCCTTGGAGTGCCGAAGCGGATTGCCACGCGTGGCGGCGGCGACACCCATCCCCACCAGCCAGCGTCCATCACGAACCTGGCCGGGTCTGGCATTTCGCTTGTCCCATCCGAACCGTTGCGCACCTTCCCGGAGGCACGCGACCAGGTGGCGGCTGGAATAGGGAATATGCTTCTCGGGATCCTCGGTCGGCTCGTTGCGCATGCGCAATTCGATCGGGTCGATGTCGAGCTTTTCCGCAAGCTCGTCCATCGCGCATTCGAGCGCCAGCAGGCCGACCGCCTCGCCCGGCGCGCGCATCGAGGAGGCGACCGCAATATCCAGCGGCGCCAAACGATGCCGCGTCAGCCGGTTGGCGCCGGCATACAACGTACGCGTTTGCAGCGCTGCGCCTTCGTAAGTTTGCTCAGACGGCAAATTGCCTGAGAAGACGTCATGGCCGATCGCGACCAGCCGGCCGTCCCGGTCCGCGCCAAGGCGAACCTGCTGGATGGTGTCGGAGCGATGCGTCGTGACATGAAAGATCTGCTGCCGGGTGAGCGCGGTCTTGACCGGCCGTTGCAAATGCCGCGAGGCGATCGCCGCCAGGATGGCGTCGGCGTTGACCCATAATTTGCCGCCGAAGCCGCCGCCGATGAAGGGGCTGACCAGCCGGATATTTTCCAGCGGCAGTTTCAACGTTGTCGCCACCGCCTGCCGGCCCTGGCTCAACATCTGGTTGGAGGTGTAGAGAATCAACTCGTCGTGGTCCCATGTCGCCAGCGTGGCGTGAGGTTCCATCATGGCGTGACTTTGCAGCGGCGTCGTATAGGTGACGTCGAGTTGCACCGGTGCCGATGCGAATGCCGGCGCGAACTCGCCGACGGCGCTGTCCGCCGGCGGCGCATCGCTCGGCCGCGGCGGGCGCGCTTCGGCAAGATTGTCGCGCAGCACATATTTCCCCGGCGAACGGTCATATTCGGCGCGCACCAGATACGCCGCGGCGCGGGCCTGCTCGAAACTTTCCGCAACCACGAACGCGATCGGCTGGCCGTAATATGTCACCTCGGGCCCGGTGAGGACGGGATGGGCCTCGCGGTGATTGCCCTTGCCTTGTTCCGGCGCATTGAGATGGGTCAGCACCAGCACGACGCCCGGCGCCCTCGCCGCGGCGCTTGTATCGATCGACTTGATTTTTCCTTTGCCGATCGTGGCTTCGACGACAAAGCCATAGGCCGCGTTCGCCAGGTGGGTCTCATAGGCGTAGCGTGCGCCGCCGGTGACCTTCAATCGTCCGTCGACACGATCGAGCGGCCGGCCTACGATCCCGGCGCTGCCGACGTCGAGCGCGTTGCGCCCGGCCGGTGCATTCATCTCCAGCGATGCCATCGATGCACTCCTTAAGCTTGGGTCGCTTGCGACAGCACGGCTCGCAGCGTGCGTTGCGTCAGCGCGATCTTGAAATCATTGCCGCTGAAGCCATGGGCGCCATGCAGCACCGCATCAGCGGCTTCGTTGAAGCTCGCAGCATTTGCGGATGCGTCGGCGAGCTTGGCTTCGGCCTGCGGCGCGCGCCACGGCTCCGGCGCGAGACCGCCGAAGGCAAGCCGCGCCGAGCGGATTCGACCGGCCGACGAATCCACCACCGCGGCGACGGAGACCAGCGCGAAGGCGTAGGACGCCCGGTCGCGAACCTTGCGGTAGATCTGCACGCCGCGCGGCGGCGGCGGCAAGGTGACGGCGGTGATGATCTCGCCCGGTTTCAACGACGTCTCGATCTGCGGCGTGCTGCCGGGCAGACGATAGAACTCGGCGAGGGGGATGGTTCGCGCGGTGTCCCTGGCGTCGATCGTTTCCACCTTGGCGTCGAGCGCCCGCATCGCCACCGCCATATCGGATGGATGCGTCGCAATGCAGTGTTCGCTGCCCCCGAGGATCGCGTGCATGCGGTTGAAGCCGGCCAGCGCGGCGCAGCCCGAGCCGGGAGCGCGCTTGTTGCAGGGTTTTGTCACGTCGTAAAAATAGCTGCAGCGCGTCCGCTGCAGCAGGTTGCCGGCGGTGGTGGCCTTGTTGCGCAATTGGGCGCTGGCGCCCGACAGCAGCGCGCGGCTCAATACGCCGTAACGTTGCCGGACGCGCGTATCGGCGGCAAGATCGCTGTTGCGCACGGTGGCGCCGATCCGCAAGCCGCCCTCCGGCGTGTCCTCGATCTTGTCGAGCGGCAGCCGGTTGATATCGACCAGCGTCGAGGGCGTATCGACCTGAAGCTTCATCAGGTCGAGCAGGTTGGTGCCGCCGGCAATGAGCTTGGTGCCGGGCTTTGCGCTGGCCGCGGCCGCCTGCGCCGGCGAGGTAGCGCGTTGATACGTGAAAGCCTTCATGTCGGCGATCCCTCTGCCTGTTTGATTGCCGCCACGATGTTCGGGTAAGCCGCGCAACGGCAGATATTCCCGCTCATCCGTTCCCGGATCTCGATGTCGGTGAGTTCCGGCTTTGCGTTGGCCAGGTCGGCCGTCACATAGCTCGGCATGCCCGCTTGGGCCTCGCTCAGCATTCCGACGGCCGAGCAGATCTGGCCCGACGTGCAATAGCCGCATTGAAACCCGTCATGCTCGACGAACGCCGCCTGCATCGGATGCAAGGTTTCGCCGTTGGCCAGGCCCTCGACGGTGATGATGGATTGCCCATCGTGCATCATCGCCAGGGTCAGGCACGAATTGATCCGGCGGCCATCGATCAGCACCGTGCATGCGCCGCATTGGCCGTGGTCGCACCCCTTCTTGGAGCCCGTCAGCGCCAGATGCTCGCGCAACGCATCGAGCAGGGTCGTTCGCGAATCGAGAGTGAGCGCATGGGTGCGCCCGTTGATCTGAAGTTCGACCGTCGAAGTCGGAACAGACGCGATGTCATCGGGAGGCCCGGCTGCCAGCGCCGCTTGCGGCAATCCGGCCAGCAGCAGCGCCGTGGTTCCGGTCTCGATCACGGTGCGCCGGGTCAGCTCAATTTCAAAAGAATCATTCTCGTGCATGACTGCTCCTGTGGTCCGCAGTTCCAAAAGCCTACGACCAGGTATCGGCCGGAAGATTGACGACGATGGGAGTGGGCGTGCTCCTCACCACAACCCATCTGAACGGCTCGATATCAGAGGGATTGATTTCCATGTGCGGCAGGAACGCCGGGACATGGATGAAATCACCGGCTCTTGCGCTTGCGGAATGTTCTCCGTTGGCGCCCCAGCGGACCAGGCAAACACCCGACAGGACGTAGGCGATGGTCTGCTGTTCTCCATGATGATGAATTCCGGTGCGCGCGCCAGGTTCCACCACGAACAGCCCGCCCCAAAGTGACGAAGGTATTCCAAGCTGCGGTGAAACCGCGGCGCGCCGCTCGGAGCCGGGCGTCTGCGCTGTTGCGGTATCGAATTCAGCCGGATGAACAATGCGGATTCCGGAGGAAGAAATCATGGCGCCTACACAGTTTTTTCGATTGTTGATGCGCAGGAGTGCCCGCGATCGAGACGTCGCTGCCAGCACCTGCACGAGAGATGTAGGCGCCGCCAAAGCGACGAACCACTAAATTGCGGTTCAGAGAACTCACGTGGAATTGACGCGGGAAGACCACGACGGCGGTGCAGTCAGCCGGGAATTGGCTCGACATCGTCGGCGTCGTGGAAAACGGCGCCGATCATGCCCGACATCGCAACGCCAGCACAAACGGCGGGAGCGCACCGTTTGCATTGAAGACAATTACGTCAATTTGCCGAGCCTTGACGGGCTGCGAGCGCGAGTCCGTCGATCATCGCACGCACGATGCTGGTGATTTCGTTTCGCAAGGCCTCGATCGGCACCGCGATCAACTTCTGCTCCAGGCCAAGCGCCACCATTCCATGCACCGCCGAGAACAGGCTTCGCGCCGTCACGCCTAATTCGGCGGCCGGTCGCTTCGGAAAAAGCGTGGCGAGCGGCCGATAGATGTGTCGGAACAAGTCCATCTGCTGATCGACGGCCCAATCCGGAATCGGTTTGCCCGGCGTCATCCGATGTTCGAACAGCGCGCGCCATAGCTCAAGATTGTCGGCGGCGAAATCGCAATAGGCGATGGCGATGCGGACGAGCGTTTCACCAGGCGACGTCGCACCTTTGCTCTCGGCATCGGTGAGCGCGGCGTCCAGCCGCTCAAGCGTCCGCGATCCCACGCGCAGGATCAACTCGTCCATGTCCTCGACGAGATTATAGACCGCGCCATTGGCGCAGCCGATTTCCCGCGCCAGTTCGCGGGTCTTCAAGCCGGCCAATCCCCTGGCGGCAATGCTGCGTTCCGCGGCCAGGATCAAGGATTCGCGTAATTTTTCTCGTCGTTCCAGTGCTTTAGACATTTTTTACCATTTTCGTGAGCGTTGCTCAAATAGTTCTTGAGCGATGCTCAAAGATAGGCTACAGATTGTCCATGAGCAATGCTCATAACAGGGAGTGACCAATGTTCAAAACGGTTTTGACGCTCTTCCGAGGCGGCGTGGCTGCAGCGGGGGAAGAATTGGAGGGCCGCAACGCGCTCCTCATCCTCGACCAGCAGATGCGCGATGCGGCCGCGGCCGTCGAGCGCGCCAAGCGGACGCTGGCTTTGGCGATCGCCCAGGATCAGCAGGAGGGACGGCGGCTCGATGCCACCAACGCCCGCATTGCCGATCTCGAAATCCGCGCCACCGCGGCCCTCGATGGCGGCCGGGAAGATCTCGCGAGAGAGGCGGCCGAGTCCATTGCCGCGCTCGAGGCGGACCGCGACGCCGCGATGACGGCGCGCACGCTGTTCGCGTCGGAAATCACGCGCCTCAAGCGCCACGTTTCAAACGCCGAGGCCCGCATCACCGAACTCGATCGCGGCCGCCGTATCGCCCGCGCCTCGGAGGCAGTCCGCGCCATGCGTAGGGGCGGGGTCGAAGCCACGCGTCCCTACGAATCGTCGCTGCCGGAAGCGGAGAACACGCTCAAGCGTCTGCGCGAACGTCAGATGGAAGCCCAGGCCGCTGACGAGGCGCTGACCGAAATCGACGCCGCCAGCGGGCCGCTGGCGACCGCCGAGAAACTCGCCGAACAGGGTTTTGGGCCTCGCCTGAAATCCACCGCGGATGACGTGCTCGCGCGGCTCAATGCAAAACGCACGCAACCTGCCTGAACCAGAAACCCGATCAACATCACCTTCATCAACAGGAGAAAGTCATGAACCAGAATACGCAACACAGCGCCGCGTGGGTCACCTTCACCTACATCTCGTTCGCCGCCTCGGCGTTCATGGTCGGCATCGGCATCTGGCTGTTGCCGCTGGACCTCTCGATCAAGGGCTATCTCACCATGGGTTTCCTGATGCTGGTCCAGTCCTGCATCACCATGACCAAGACCATGCGTGACCAGCACGAGAGCGGCAAGCTGGTGAACCGCATCGAGGACGCCAAGACCGAGCGTCTGCTGATGGAAGTCGAACGCGGTGTGAAGGCGGCGTGAACCCGGCGAAGTGGGCTACCAAAGCTACGTCGTCCCGGCCTTGAGCCGGGGCGACGTCAGAGATTATCGCTCAAGATATCGTTTACCCTTTCGCAACCCTGTTCGGTCGCGCTCATGGCTCCTTAACAGGCGTCACCGATAAGTCTCGCCCGACAACGGGCAAACAGCATGGCGTCTTTCTGGAGCGGCATTTTGCGTCGTGGCCAAGACCGCGGGATCGCCGGATCGGCGGTCGGGCGCTTGCGCGGCCATGCCGGTTTCTGGCTGAAGGCGTTGTCACAGCCGACCATCGACCTCACGCTGCGCACCCACGCCGGCTTGCGCACGCGGATCGTCGAAAGCCCGGGCCTGTCGCTGCCTGAAGCCGACCTTGAAGAACTGGTGTTGCAACTACGCGTCGTGGCGACCAAAACGCTGCCTGAGGAGAGCCTCACCTACGGCATTTTCTCCGGTGAGCGCGAACGGCTGTCGCGCGCCATCGTTACGCTGATCTGCGAGGAGACGACGGGACGCCCGATCGCCTTCAACGCTTTGTCAGTGATGTCTGTCGAACTCGACGGCGAGCCGGAGGAAATCACCCATCTCGGCCTCGTCATGGTCGATCCCGATGTGCGCGGGCAGGGGCTGTCCTGGGTTCTCTACGGTTTGACGGCGCTGGTGCTTTTCGCACGCGACGGATTGCGTCCGAAATGGATATCGAATGTCACCCAGGTTCCGGCGGTAGTCGGCATGGTCAGCGAAACTTTTTCTGATGTTTTCCCTTCGCCGCATCCCGGTGCACGCCGGAGCTTTGCGCATTTACAACTCGCGCGCGGGATCATGTCGCGCCATCGCGCCGTGTTCGGCGTGGGTGACGAGGCCGGATTCGACGAAGCGCGCTTCGTCATTACCAATGCCTATACCGGTGGATCGGACGCGCTGAAGAAAACCTTCGAGACCGCACCCAGGCATCGCGACGAGCAATACAATGCGTTCTGTGCACGCGAGCTCGACTACGCCAGGGGCGACGATGTCTTGCAGCTCGGCCGCATCGATCTCGCCGGTGCGCGCCGCTATCTGCTCCGCGAAGTGCCGCATGGTTCGCTGCCGGCGTTGCTCGCGGCGATTGCGGCGCTTGCGTTGCAGCGGCTGGTGCTTCCTGTTGCCTACTGGATGGACGATACGCGACCATTCGGCACATTGCGGCCGCGGACGCCGGGAAATGTGGGCGGCCAATGACGCCTGGCATCATCGCCGATTCCGTCGTCAATCTGTGCGGCGCGCTCGGCCTCTGCGTCGCCATGGTGACGCTCTACCGGCGCGATCCGAGGAGCCCGTTGACCAGACGGCTGCTGGTTGCACTCGGCATCGTTGCGTCACTGTTCTTCGTGCGCGGCGCGGCGTGGTGGAGCGGCAATGTGCTGCTCGACAACCTGTCATCGATACCGGCCGCGCTGATCCCGCTCGGCGCGCTGATCGTCACCGAAGGCATGTTGCGGCGCCATGCGCCCCGAACGATAAAGATCGCGACCGTGATCGGCGGAATCGCGCTCGGTCTCGGTGGCGCCGTCGGGCTGGAGCAGTTTACGACTGCCTATGCCGTCCTGCTCGCGCTGTTCCAGCTTGGCGGATTCGCCACTTGCGCCTGGCTGCTGGCGATGCGGGATCGCGCCTCGCTGATGGCGGCCGAAAACCGCAGCATCGGCCGTCTCGCCGTTGGTGCCATTATCGTCATCCCCTTCATCGTCACGGACTTCAGGGTGCTATTCCCGGACATCCCGGTCAGGCTCGGTGCCCTCGGCGCGCTGCTCGTCGTCACCGCGGTGCTGATCGCGGGAGGCGGCGCCGAAACCCGGCGCCAGGCCGTACTGATGACAGCGTTGCGGCTTTGCAGTTCGGCGCTTCTCGGCGCTGCCGCTGCATTCGTGTCGCCGGATGTCGATGCAGCGCAGGTCATGAGATTTTGCGCAATCGCCGTCGCAGGCGTTCTCACGATCGGCTTGATGGTGGACACGCTTCGCGCGCACTTCGAGTCGCAGGAGCTGGGGGTGCTTAATTCCGTCGCGGCATCGCCGGCGCGGACGCGCGATCAATTGATCGCCGAACTGGCGCGCCACCCGATCTTCGAGAGCGCCCGGCGCTATCGCGAGAGCGAACTTGTAGACTACGACCCGGCGCTGTTGCGAGACTTTCTGTCGACGCGCCGGGTGCTGCGGCGTCCCGAGGCGCCCTGGGGCCTGCCATCGACCGATCCCGCCGTCGAGCGCGCGGTGTCGCTGATGGCAGCGAACAGCGCGACGCATCTGATCATCCTGTCGCACGATCCCGTCGACGTCATCGTGCTTGCCGTGCCGGTTACCTCAGCCGACCCGGCGACGGAAACAGCTTTGGCGCTGGTGCGGCGGTTGCTGGCGCTGACGCCGGAAGTGGCGTGACGTCAGTCGACCTGCGACCCCAGCGATCTCTCGATCCCCGCCGCGCACACTTTCAGCCGGTCGACGATGGATTTCACCCGTGGCAATTGCATGCGTCGGGTGATGGCGGTTGCCGTCAGCGTCGCCAATGCCTCGCCGTCGCGGTTGCCGAACGCGATCGAGACGGCGCGGGTGCCCGGCACGATGCCGCGCTCGCGGAATGCATATCCCACTTTCCTGGCTTTTGCTGCGGCGAGCATGGCGCCTTCGACCGACGCGCCGTTGGCGCCAAGGTGCAGGCGGTTCTGCGTGGCGATATGCCGTGCGGCGGCTGGTGACATGCTGGCGAGCAGCGCAAGGCCCGACGCGCTGAAGCCGATCGGACGCTTTACGCCTACGCCGAGAACCAATACCTGGATCGGATAACTTCCCAATCGACGTGCCACGCAAACCGTGTCGAGCCCGGCCCGCAGGGTCAGGAAAATGGTATCGCCGATGTCCTCGGCCGCCGCATCCAGATGCGGCCCCGCAGCGCTCAGCAGCGGCGAGGAAGAGGGCGTGAGCGACGAGATCACGATGGTCTTTGCCACCGAGTAGCGCTGCGTGCGCGGGCGCTGCTCCACGGCGCCTTCGCTGATCAGTGCACTGAGAAAGCGATGCGCTGTCGGACGCGCCAAGCCCGTCGCCATCGCGATTTCGCTCAGGCCAAGCCCGCTGTCGCCGGCGGACGAAAGCACCCTGAGGATCAGGAAGGCACGACGAATGCTCTGGGTTCCGTGCGGCGGATCGCCCGCCTCCACCAACGCATCGATCCAGCTCGTCGGCTGCGGTAACGCCATACGCCTAACCCCTGCGGACACCGGCATTTGAGTCCACTATGTGGAAATCAGACCCAGATAGCAATTGCGTTTTTTGGGGCGGCACCGCAACAATATCGGACAAAATTAATCGAGCGCCACCAATGACGCCGATCGAGGAACGCCAGCAATGCAGCAAAGCCAAGGACGCGCGCGCTTTACCGCGTAAGGCGCTGAGCCAACCGCTCTCGTCTTGAATCTGTGCGTCAGCAACGCACAGGACCGCTCTGCACATTGTGACCATCCAGCGATCGCCGATCAGTGCGGCCGCTCGCCGAACGTGTGCAATGAGGTGACCATGAGCGATCTGGATCCAAAAACTCTCGCCAATTTCAAGGCCACCAGCGCCGCCACGCTTTGCGGCCGGATGTTCCGCCGCGGCTTCCGCAACGTGCTGCTCAGGAACGTCAGGCCGTTGCGCGCCTATGACACGCCGATGGTCGGTCCGGCCTATACCTTGCGTTACATCGCCGCGCGCGAAGACCTCGACAGTTTCGGCATGAAGCCCGACGCCAACGAAGTCCAGCGCGAGGCCTTTGAAGTGACCCCGGCGGGGCATGTGCTGGTGATGGACTGCCGGATGGAAACCCAGGCAGCCTGCTGCGGCGATATCCTGGTCACCCGGCTGATGGTGCGCGGCGGCGCCGGCGTCGTTGCCGATGGCGGCATCCGCGACAGCGGCCCGATTTCGAAGATGAACATCCCGGTGTTCGGCGCAGCGCCCAGCCCGCCGGTCAACCGGGTCGTGCATCACGCGCTGGAGCACGGCCGTCCGATCACCTGCGGCGGCGTCGCGGTCTATCCGGGCGACATCATGTTTGGCGATGCCGACGGCGTGGTCGTCATTCCCCGCAATATCGCCGACGAGGTCGCCGCCGAAGCCGTGGAGCAGGAAGAGATGGAAGCGTGGCTCGCCAAACGCGTGCTTGGCGGCGCGCCGCTCGCCGGCACCTTCCCGCCGAGCGCTGAAACGCTGGCCGAATACAAGCGCTGGGTCGCGGAAGGAAAGAAGTAGTCACGATGGCCATGCAGAAGGACGAAATCCGAGAACTCGCCAGGCAGGTTCAAGGCGCCTACCGGGCGCGCGAATTGATGCGGCCGCTTACCATCACGCGGCCCGGCATCACGCTGGAAGATTCCTATGCGATCCAGACCGCCTGGGTCGATCTCAAGGTGGCCGAGGGCAGCCGGGTGATCGGGCACAAGATCGGCCTGACCTCGAAGGCGATGCAATCGACCTCGCTGGTGAACGAGCCGGACTATGGCGCGCTGCTGGACGACACGCGTTACGAGGATGGCGTCGATATCCCGGCCGGCACGTTCCTGGCGCCGCGGGTCGAGATCGAGCTTGCGTTCGTCATGCGCAGCGAATTGCGCGGGCCGAACTGCACGATCTTCGATGTCCTGAACGCGACGGAGTTCGTCACGCCTGCCATCGAGATCCTGGACTCGCGGATCGCGAAAGTCGACCCCGTGACAAAACAGGCGCGCACCATCGTCGACAGCATCTGCGACAATGCCGGCTACGCGGCGCTGATCACCGGCGGCCGGCCGTTCCGCCCGACCGAAATCGACATGCGCTGGATCGCGGGCCTGTGCCTGCGCAACGGCCAGATCGAAGAGACCGGCGTCGCTGCCGGCGTGCTCGGCCACCCCGCCAATGCCATCGCCTGGCTTGCGAACAAGTTCGCCGCGCATGGCACGGTGATGAAAGCCGGAGAAATCCTGCTGAGCGGTTCGTTCATCCGGCCCGTCGAGGGGCGTCCCGGCGACACGTTCCACGCCGATTTCGGCCCGTTCGGGTCGGTCTCCTGCCACTTCTCCTAACTGCGAACGAAAGAAGAAAAGATGTCACAGCCTGGAAGCCAGTACCTGCCGTTCGATCCGAATCCGCGCACGCCGAAGGAAGCGCCGCCGCGCAACAGTTGCGACAGCCAGTTCCACATCAGCGGCGAGGGCTACAAGACGCGTCCCGGCGCGACCTATCATTCTTCCGGCGCGACCTACCAGGCCGCACAGAAGATGCACAAGGCGCTCGGCATCGATCGCGGCATCATCGTCCAGTCGACGGTCTACGCCACCGATCATACCATCGTGCTCGACGCATTGGCTGCGCTCGGAGCGAACTACAAGGCGATCGGCGTGATCGACGACACGGTCAGCGACGCTGAACTCGCCAAGCTGAAGAAGGCCGGCGTCTGCGGCGTGCGGTTTTCGTTCGGCAAGCGCCTCAACCTGATTCCGAGCCCGGAATTGTTCGCCCGCTCCGCCGCGCGATGCAAGGAACTCGGCTGGGTGCTGAAGATCAATCTGCCCGAAGAAGGCTTGGGACCGCTGGTTGCGACCGCCAAGGGGCTGAAGGACCAGCCCGTCGTCATCGACCACATGGCCCGCGTGCGCGGCCTCGGCGATCCGAACCTGTCGGCGATGTGCGATCTGCTGAAGCAGGGCAATATCTGGCTGATGATGTCGAACGGCCATCGGGTATCGACCCGGCCGCATTTCGATGAAGCCGTCGCCGTCGGCAAGGAATACGTCAAGACCAACCCGGATCGCCTGATCTGGGGCTCCGACTGGCCGCATCCGCTGCACGACGAATACATGCCGAACGACGCCGACCTGCTCGAACTGTTCTATCGCTACACCGACGATCCGGCGATCCGCCAGAAAATCCTGGTCGACAATCCGGCCAGGCTGTTCGGCTTCTGAGCGCCGGGGATAGCCGACGAGAAGGTAATGGGAGTTGAACATGCGACGAAGCATCGAGGTGGCGGGCTACAAGCACGGCAATCCCATTCCCGCGGCCTGCCGGATCGGCAACATCGTGATGACCGGCGTCATCAGCGCCAAGGACGCCAAATCGGGCAAAGTGCCCGAGACGCTGGAGGCGCAGTGCGCCGCCATGTTTGGGAACGTCCGCGACATCATCGAGGCGGCCGGCGGCACGCCCGGGCACATCATCAAGATGACGGTGTGGCTCCGCAATCTCGCCGATCGCAAGGCGCTGAACGAGGAATGGCTGAAGATGTTTCCGGATCCGGCGTCGCGGCCGGCCCGTCACGCCCTGCTGCACCAGGGCGAGGGCGACTCGCTGATCGTATGCGATTTTACGGCCGTAATTACCTAAGCGCTGAAGGTGGGACGAGATGGCTGTCATCGATATCAAGCGGGGAGCAAGAAGGGATGCGCAGGGAACGTCCGAGATGAATGACAGACCAGCCATCGATCTCAATGCTGCCGTGCCATTTATCGAGGTCGAAAATGTCGCCAAGCGGTACGCCAGCCGCAGCGGCGAAGGCATCAGCGCCATCGAGCAGATATCGCTCGACATTCCGCGCGGCGGCTTCGTCTCGCTGGTTGGGCCGTCCGGTTGCGGCAAGAGCACGCTGCTCAAGATGATCGGCCGCCTGCTGCCGCCGTCTGCGGGCGTGATCCGTTACCGCAACATTCCGCAAGGCGAGCTCAGGCCGCGGCTCGGCGTGGTGTTTCAGGAATCGTTGCTGCTGCCCTGGCGCACGATCCTCGACAACATCATGCTGCCGATCGACGTGAGAGGTCAGGATCGCAAGGCGGGCATCGAGCGTTCGCGCGAGCTGATGAAGATGGTCGGCCTCGAAGGTTTTGAGAAGAAATATCCGTTCGAGCTCTCCGGCGGCATGCAGCAGCGCGCGGCGATCGCGCGTGCGCTCGCCAGCGATCCGGAACTGCTGCTGATGGACGAACCGTTCGGCGCCCTCGACGCGTTGACGCGCGAGCAGATGGCCGGCGAGTTGCAGGCGATCTGGTCGCGGACGCGAAAGACCGTAGTGTTCGTCACGCATTCGATCAGCGAGGCGGTCTATCTGTCCGACCGCGTCGTCGTTCTCAGCGGCAGGCCGTCGCGCATCATGGACGACATCGCGATCGACCTGCCGCGGCCGCGCTCGCTCGACATGATGAGCGATCCCGTCTTCGGCGGTTACACTTCCCATATTCGGCATCTGCTTCTAGCCAGGACGGAGATGTAGGATGGTCACGCAGACCGCTCTTCATGATGCAAGCTTCGCCGCACCCGAGACGAAAGCCGGCCGCTCCGGCGGCGGCCTGTTCGATCTCGGATACATCCTTAGCGCCGTAATATTGGTATCGTTGCTGGCCGGATGGGAACTGAGCGTTCGCGCCGATCTGGTGCCGGCATTCCTCTTGCCGGCGCCGAGCAAGCTGATCGGCCAGTTCCTGACCGATATCACGACGCCGGCCATCCTGAGGGAAGCGCTCTACACCTTCTCCGAGATTATCTTCGGCTTCGCCGCCGGCGCTGCGGCCGGGATCGGTCTGGGCGCGGCGATTGCGCTGGTGCCGATGATCGAGAAGATCGTGTGGCCCTACATCATCACGCTGCAGACCATCCCGAAGGTCGCCGTCGCGCCGTTGCTCATCATCTGGTTCGGCTTCGGCATTGAATCGAAGATCCTGATCGTGGCGTTGATCTGTTTCTTTCCGATCCTGGTCAATGCGGTGGCCGGCTTCAAGAGCACCGACTCCCGGCAGGTGCTGTTGATGAGCGCGATGGACGCCACCACCTGGCAGGTGTTCCGCATGGTGCGGCTGCCGAACGCGGTGCCGTTCCTGATCGCGGGATTCCAGATCGCCGTGGTGCTTTCGGTGATTGGCGCCGTGATCGGCGAATTCCTCGGCGCCTCAAACGGTCTGGGCGCCCTGATCGTGATCCGGCAGGCCAACATGGACGTCACCGGCGTGTTCTCCGTGCTCGCGATGCTTTCCATCATCGGCCTGTCGATGAATCTCGCCGTCAACCAGCTCTCGCGGCGGCTTGCATTCTGGTCCGACACGAGCGTCAAGCTGTAGCTTTTTCCCGAAAGGATAATCCCATGTTCACAAAAGTCGTTATGGCATCCTGCGTCGCCGCCGGCGCGCTGCTTTGCACACTGAACCACGTCGAAGCCCGTTCGAAATCGCTGATCCTGCAGGTCGGGTCGCAGGTGCCGTCGGTTTCCACGCTGTTGATCTACGTCGCGGAAAAGGTAGGCTTCCTGGCCGAAGAAGATCTCGATTTCGACGTGCGCTACACCGCCAATGCACCGACGGCGATGCAGCTCGTCGCCGCCGGCAATGCCGATGTCGGCGTCATCACCAACGAACCCTTGATCCTCGGTTATGACAAGGGCCTCCGGGGCAAGATGTTCTTCGTCCACCAGCGTCCGCTGAACTATTACATCGGCGTGCCCACGGATTCCCCGATTCAGTCGCTGGCCGACCTCAAGGGCAAGAACATCGGCGTTTCCAACATGGGCAGCGCCGCCGTCCCGGTGGTGAAATCGATGATGCAGACGGTGAATGCCGAAGCCGGCAAGGATTATAATTTGGTGCCGTCGGGCATTCTCGACCAGTCGGTGGCGGCGCTGAAGTCCAACCGGGTAGCCGCCATCGCCTTGTGGGAATCGCAATATGCGGCGTTCGCCCGGATCGGCTATCCGCTGCGCTTTTATCATCATCCCACGCTGGGCGATTTCGGAAACAACGGGCTTGTTGCCTCCGAGCAGACCATCAAGAACAAGCCGGATGCGCTGTGCTCGCTCGGCCGCTCCTTCACCAAGGCGATCATCTTCGTTCGCGAGAATCCACGCGCCGCGCTTCATATCTATTGGTCGGTCAATCCGGCGGCAAAGGACGCCGGCGATCCGGCCGCCGCCGAGGCCGCCGGCCTTCGCGAGATCGAGTACATCGTGAAGGGCTATCAGCCCTACAAGGACGGCCAGAAGGATTTCGGCCGCGTCGACAGCGCCGGCCTGCAGCGCTACGTGCAGATGTACAAGGACGAGGGCGTCTTGAAGGAAATGCCCCCGATCAAGGACCTCTACACCGACCAGTTCGTCGAATGCACCAACAAGATCGATCCTGCGGCGGTTCGCAAGCTCGCCCGCGAGTGGAAAAGCTGACGGATTCGTCAGCGTTTCCCGGGTCTTCCGGGTCCGCCGGCCGTCTGTGGTGGAAAGCGGCTCTTTTCGCCGGGTCAAAAAAATGAGATGGAGGTGCTATAAGGCTGGCTCCGATGGGCAGCTTTCATGACAGGGCAGACGGATGTCGAAACAGGCAATGCGCGAGGAGGCCGAGCGGCTGATCCGCGAAACCATGGAACGCAAGGCTCTCGTCGTGAAGCAGGGCCATACCCGCATCGAGGCCACCTGCGGAAAATGCGGCGCGCCAAATCGCATCTCGGCGGAAAAAGGCGCGACCCGGGTAAAGTTCGCCTGCAAGCAATGCGGCCACAAACAGGAAACGCTTTAAGCGTTGGTGTCTCGTGTTGGGACGGCTGTTGCGACGGGGCAGGGGACGCTTGGGTCACCCGGCTTTATTCCGGTTGCGTGGTCGGACCCTGACTACTCACCCGGAATCTTGACGACCTTGATCTCGATTGCCGAAAAGTAGGCCGCGAGATCCTCGATATCCGCATCCGACAAGGCTGGAGCAATCAGCGACATCGCCTCGCTCTTGCGCGCGCCGGATTTGAACGCCTGCAGTTGAGTGATCATGTAGGGCTCGGTCTGGGCTGTGATGTTCGGTGCGTCCGGGACCTTTGAAAGTCCGTCGAGGCCGTGACAGGCCTGGCACATCAGTGCCTTGGTGCGGCCGGCCTTTACATCGCCGGCGTGGCACAGGCTGCCGCCGGCCAGGAAAAGACAGACCGATGTGATCAGGCACGCGGCCAGTGCCGGTTTGCGACGCGCAGAAATCACCTTCGAACCCTCACGGAATTTTCATGATGGAGGACGTGATGGCCCTCGTTTCAGAGGGCCATCAGCCGGATCAAGGCATCACTTGCCGTCGTACCAGATGCGATAGAGCGCGCCGACGAGGTCGTCCGAGACGAGAAGCGAACCGTCGGCCAACTGCGCCACGTCGACGGGCCGGCCCAGATAGTAGCCGTTGTCGTTCCAGCCCTCCGCAAACGGTTCGGATTTTCCCGCTGCGCGGCCATCGTCCTTGAGATACGTCACCATCAGCCGGGCGCCGACCGGGGTGGTTCGGTTCCACGAGCCGTGTTGCGTCGTGAAGATCGCTCCCTGGTATTTCTTCGGGAACATGCTGCCGGTGTAGAAGATGAGGCCGAGGTCCGCCGCATGCGCGGCCTGCTCGACTTCCGGGAATACGACGTTGGCGGGCGGCGTTTCGTTCTTGTATTCATTGGTGCGTATCTTGCCGCCTCCGTACCACGGGAAACCAAAATCCTGCCCCGCACTGGCGATGCGGTTCAGTTCGCCGGGCGGCTGCTCGTCGCCCATGCCGTCGACCTGGTTGTCGTTGGTCCAGAGCGACTTGTCCTTTGGATTGAAGTCCATGCCGACGGGATTGCGGAGCCCGACAGCGTAGACTTCGCGGTTCTTGCCGTCGCGGTCCATGCGGATGATCCCGCCGATGCCGAGCTTGCGATAGGTATCGAATTTTTCTTTTGCCGGCACGTTATAGGGCTGGCCAAGCTGGATATAGAGCTTGTTGTCCGGACCGACCCTGCAGACGCGCGCGGTGTGGTTGTAGCTCTCCTCGGATTTCGGGATCAGCTCACCTTCCGGAACGACGACGCCCGCCACGACGTCGGCACTTTCGTAAAAGAACTCGGCGGCGGGATACTCCAGCACCCGGTTCTGTTCGGGGATGTAGAGGAAACCGTCCCTCGAAAAACATGCGCCGTTGGGTATCTTCTTCGGCAGCGTGGGTGCGAACTCCTTCACTTCATCTCCGACGCCACCGCGCGAACGGTCGGTCACCACCCAGACCTTCGATTTGCGCGTGCCGACGAAGGTCGCGACGCCTTGGGGGCCTACCGCGATATGTCGGGCATCCGGCACAAGCGCGTAGAGCGAGATATGGAAGCCCGGCGGCAGCTTGATCTTGGCGAGGTTCTGTTTGACCTGTTCGGCCTTTTGGCCGGTCTGCGGCACCTCCGGCCAATCGGCCGTGCTGCCCGTGTGGTGCATTGCACCTAACGTCTCGAGTGCATTTGGCGTCGGCTGTGCGGGCTGCGCGACAGCCGGTGAAGCGACCAGTGCCAACATAACCACCGTCGCTTTCAGATAAAGCTTCATGGATGCCTCCCTGGAATGTGCCCCCAGTTCTAACGGGTGGTCACCCGCTGCCGGGGAATACCGCTATCAATGCGCTGCTCCGGACAATTGTCAAATGGCGCCCGGCATGGATCGCGATCAATGATGATATCCGCCGAGCCCCTCGGCGAAGCACGGGTGATATCTCGCAACGCGTTCGTGGAACGTTGCCCACAGCGTCTCGGGCAAGGCTGACTGCGTCAAACTGCCCTGACGGGCAAATCACCAAAAGTCTGTCCATCCCCCGTGCGAAAAATATTCCGCTTTGTCGTTTGGTAGAAACAGGAATAGAGCGAATTATCCCGTCCCACACAGAGGGGCGTTTCGCGATCGTCACGGACGTTGGAGCGGGATGCGGTGGACGCGTTGGCGTCGGCGCGCGAGTTGCGCGGACGAACGGCGAAGTCGTGTGGTCCTGACACCCCGATGCTGGTGTCAAGTTGCGGAAATTCGTTTGCGCAGCGACGGTGGCAACAAAGCCCGGTCACCAAGAGCTCGAAGTAAGCCGTAAGGCCACTGCGCAGGGAAGGCCGGATTGCCTCCGCTGAACCTGTATGCTCGTGTGCGCTTTTTTATGTGCAATTTGCGCACGAGACCGCGGGTGCAGCGCGCACCCGGTCTTCCCTGCGCCCTTGTTTTCCAGAGGGCCAACGATCGAAGCAAAACTCCGGGCGCTTGCGCCGCGAGATCGCGAAACTGTGTGTGCCAGAATATCATTTGAAGATTGACATCGATCGATGTGCGAAGAGTCCCGTGCGCTTGCAACAATCTCCTCGTCGTCCCGGCCTTGAGCCGGGATCCATACGCCTCGGCCTCTCGAGAAGCGCGCCGGCGTTAGACAGCTTCTGCAAGCAATTAGGGCCGCGGCGTATGGGTCCCCGCGTTCGCGGGGACGACACCTTACTTCTTCACAAAATCAGCAAAGGCCGCGACGTAATCCGGATGCCAGCGCGACAGCGCGGGACGGTTTTCAACGATGTCGCCGGCGGCCCACAGGATGCGCCGCTCGTCGAGGCTGCGGGGCACGTCATTGTCCGGGCACAGGATATAAAAATCCCCGGCGTCGATCCGCTCGATCATGAAGTCGACGGTCTGCTCCGGTGTCCAGGCGCCGGCGGGTTTCTCGGCGCGGCCGCGCGAGGTTAACCCCGTGAAGACGTGACCCGGAATCATCAGATGGGCGCTGATCCTGTTGCCATCGGTGTTTCGCAGTTCGTGTTGCAGGGCCTCGGTGAGGGCTTTGACGCCGGCCTTCGAGACGTTGTAGGCCGGATTGCCGGGCGGGGTCGTGATGCCTTGCTTGGACCCGGTGTTGATGATGAGACCGGGCCGCCCGCGTTCAATCATGTGAGGTGCAAAAATCTGCGTGCCGTGGATGACGCCCCAGAGATTCACGGCAAGAATGCGCTGCCAATTCTCCAGCGGACCAAAACTGTTGCTGTCCGGACCGATCCCCGCATTGTTCATCAGGATATCGACGCCGCCGAACCGCCTTCGCACCGCGGCTTCCAGCCCCGACACATCATCGATGCGGCTGACATCGACGGCGGCGACCATCACATCCGCGCCGCCGCCCGGCGCAACCGCCGCGATCTTCGCTTCGGCTTCGGCGAGGCGGTTGGTGCCGAGATCCGCGATGCAGATCTTCATGCCGAGGCGGGCGAACCGCATCGCGGCGGCAAGGCCGATGCCGGATGCACCTCCGGTGATGACAGCGACATGATCGGGCGACATAGTAGCGTGGGGCATGTGGGTTCTCCTGGATGGCAAGGGATGGCACCGCTGCGTGATCGAACTATGACGATACGTTCTCCCGACCATGCCCGGAACGGCATGGGAGGTCTTCATCCGGCGCGAGCTTGGTGCGTGGCCTTTTGCGGACCAGCCGAAGGCGCTAAATATCCATTTCAACAACATTCCGGGGCAGGCATGAATTATCCGTCGTTGTTCTCACCACTGAAGATCGGTCCTTACCAGCTCAAGCATCGCGTCGTGATGGCGCCTTTGACGCGCATGCGGGCAGAGAAGCCCGGCCTCGCACCGCGGCCGCTGAACGTGGAATATTATGCGCAGCGCGCCACGCCGGGCGGATTGATCATCGCGGAAGCCTCGCCGGTGATGGCGACCGGTTTCGGAAATCCCGGCGTTCCCGGCATTTATTCCGAGCAGCAGGTCAAGGGATGGCGCGAGGTCGTTGACGCCGTGCATGCCAGGGGTGGCGTGATCTTTCTCCAGCTCTGGCATGTCGGGCGCGTTTCGCATTCCTCGTTCCAGCCCGGCGGCGCGCTGCCGGTGGCGCCATCGGCGGTGCCGATTCCGGCCGACTACAAGGCCATGACGGCCGATGGCAAGGCCGTCCCCTATGAGACGCCGCGCGCGCTCGAGACCGCAGAGATTGCCGGCGTGATCGATGCCTATCGGCAAGGCGCGCGCAACGCGCTCGAGGCCGGCTTTGACGGCGTCGAGATCCACGGCGCCAACGGCTATCTGATCGAGCAGTTCCTGCAATCGCACAGCAATCTGCGTACCGATCGATATGGCGGCTCGATCGAGAACCGCGTGCGCTTCCTGATGGAGGTCACGCAAGCCGTGGTCGACGTCTGGGGTGCGGAGCGCGTCGGCGTGCGGCTGTCGCCCTACGGTGTCGCCAATGGCAGCGGCGAGCCCGATCCGATGCCGCTGTACAGCCATGCCATCAGATCGCTTGATCCGCTCGGTCTGGCCTATCTGCATTTCATCGAACCGCGCTCCAGCGGTGCGGGGCGGGCCGAGGTCAATCACCAGAACGTGCCGTCGGCGATGGTGCTGTTCCGGCCGATCTGGAGCGGCAAGCTGATCACCGCCGGCGGTTTTACCGGCGAGACCGCGGACGCCGCGATCGCCGCCGGCCACGCCGACGCCATCGCATTCGGAAGAATCTTCATCTCCAATCCGGACCTGCCGCTGCGCCTGGAGCGCGGATACAAGCTGACGCCGTATAACCGCGCGACTTTCTATGGCGGCGAGGAAGCGGGGTATACGGATTATCCGGTGCATGATGAGTTGGAAGAGGCGTGAGGATGCAATAGTTGTATGAGCTCACACTTGTGCCCAGTCTGCGGCTTCTCGCTCGATTTTGAGCCGTGGTGCGACGGGTCACCAGCCGATGAGATATGCCCGTGTTGTTGGATTCAATTTGGTTACGACGATGCCGCCGGCGGAGATCCTGGTGGGCGATCCATAGTGTATGCAGAGTGGCGACGGCGCTGGGTCGAAGCAGGGATGCCGTGGAACAGCAGAGGCCGAAAGCCTCCGCCTTCTTGGGATCCCGAAGCACAGTTGGCCAGAGTTCACGTTAGCTGAGACGGAAATCACAAGTGGCAAAAGTGGCGCAAGCAGTTGGAATTTCCTCCGGCCAATGCCTTTGCGGAAAAGTCTGCTTCGAGATCGACACGCCGGCGCGCTGGGCCTGGCACGATCATTCAGCCGCGAGCCGGCGCGCACACGGCGCGGCCTATGCGACCTACGTCGGAAGCTGGCGCAAGCGCTTCCGGGTGATAAAAGGCAAGGCCGCCATCACCCGCTACGAGGACAAAACGGCAAAGACCGTGCGGAGTTTCTGCACCCACTGCGGCACGCCGTTGACTTATGAACGCGCCCGTTCGCCGCACATGGTGAACATCCCGCGCGCGCTGTTTTCCGGCCGCACCGGCCGCCAGCCGCTCTATCACATCGCGATCGAGGAGCTGCAGGAATGGGCCTATACCGGCGAGCCGCTGGTGCCGCTGAAAGGGTTTCCCGGTGTGGTCTGGCAGCGCTCGAAAAAGAAGAAGCGTCTCGATCATGAGGGGCTGTTTTAAACCGGAATCATACGTGTCCCGGCTCAGCGGTGCGGCGCGAAGTGCCGCACCGCTGAGCCGGGACCCAACTTGTTTCGGTGTGCGGGCAGGAGGGTCCCGGCTCTGCGGAGCAGCGCAAGAGCGCTGCACCGCGTCCGGGACACGAGCACCGGGATTCGCTCGCGCAGGGCAGCCATGACCGCGCTCCATTGCGCCGGCCACCCAAGTTTGGTCATGTTGCCTCGATCCCGCAGGTCGAAGAGCCGCGGGTAGGAGGGGACATGAAAAATCGCATCACCGGCCGCTCGGCGTTCCTTGCACTGCTCAAGGACGAGGGCATCACGCATCTGTTCGGCAATCCCGGCACTACCGAGTTGCCGATCATGCACGCGCTGAAGGACCATCCGGACCTCACCTATGTGATGGCGATGCAGGAAAGCCTGGTGGTTGCGATCGCCGACGGTTTTAGCCGGGCCTCGGGCCGCCTCGTCGCCTGCAATGTCCATGTCGCGCCGGGGCTCGGCAATGCGATGGGGGCGCTCTACAACGCGAGTTTCACCGGCACGCCGCTCATTCTCACCGCTGGCCAGCAGGAGCAGGGCCACGGCCTGATGGAGCCGGTGCTGTATGGGCCGCTGGTGCAGATGGCGGAGCCGCTGGTGAAATGGGCGGTCGAGGTGACGCGGCTGGAAGACCTGCCGCGGATCGTGCGCCGCGCCGCCAAGATCGCAACCACGCCGCCGACCGGACCGGTATTCATCTCGCTGCCGGGCGATATCCTCAATGCCGAAGCCGGCATCGAACTGGGACGTTCGACCCGCGTCGATACCCGCGTAAAGCCTTCCGAGGAGGCGCTGCAGGCGCTGACGCAGCGCATCCTCAGAGCCGAGCGGCCGGTCGTCATCACCGGCGATGAAATCGTCAAGAGTGACGCGCTGAACGAAGCCGCCGCGCTGGCGGAGACGCTCGGCTGTCCCGCCTATCAGTCGTCGACGCCCTATGGCGCAAGTTTCCTGTCGGAAAGTCCGTGCTTCATGGGCGCGCTGACGCGTCTGCAAAAGCAGGTCCGCGAGACGTTAGCGCCCTACGATTTGATGATCGTGCTCGGTGCCGATCCGTTGCGGATGTCGGTTTACAGCGAGGTCGATCCGTTGCCGGATGGCTTGCCGATCGTGCAGGTTGGCCTGGTCGATTGGGACCTCGCCAAGAATTACGGCGCCGAGATCGCGCTGAAGGCCGACGTGAAGGAAACCTTGCGCGTGCTGGTTCCGGCGCTGAAGACCACCGGCGGCGCGGCACTCGAGGCTCGCGCGAAGCAGGGGATCGCGGCGCTTCGGTCGAAGAACTGGACGGCGCGGCGCGCGGCCCTGGTCGAGCAAATCTCGAAGAACAGGGATCGCTCGCCGATCGATCCGGACTGGCTGGCCCTGCAGGTGGTCGAGGCGATGCCCGACAACGCTATCCTGGTTGACGAGGGACTGACGTCGTCGCGGCAGATCACGGCGCTGCGCCCGCATCGCGACCGCTACGGCTATCATGCGCTGGCTTCCGGCGGCATCGGCTGGGGACTGCCGGCCTCGGTCGGTGTCAGCCTGGCGAATCCGGACCGGCCAGTGGTGTGTTTCTCCGGCGACGGCAGCGCGATGTATTCGATCCAGGCGCTGTGGACCGCAGCGCACCACAAGCTGCCGCTGACGGTGGTAATCGTGAACAATGGCGGCTACCGCATCATCAAGCAGCGGCTGTTGGCGTTTCACGGCGACGATCATTACGTCGGCATGGATTTTGTCGAGCCGAAGGTGGATTTCACCGGTATTGCGAAGTCGCTCGGCATGGAGGCACTGCGGATCACCGAGGCCAAGGATGTCGCACCCGCGCTGAAATCGGCATTCAGCCGACCCGGTGCGAAACTGATCGAGGTGGTGGTGGATGGGACTGTTTGAATACCGTCATTGCGAGCGAAGCGAAGCAATCCATAGCGCAACAAAGGAAGCGTGGATTGCTTCGTCGCTGCGCTCCTCGCAATGACGGCAACAGCGATCTACTCCGCCGCTCTCGCCCGCACGCCCGGCCGATACCTCACCGCCGGATGCGGTGCCGCGAGCCGCGCGCGGTCGGCGCCGAACAGTTTTTCGCGCAGCGTTCCCTTGGCGTAGACGTCCTTGTAGCGCCCGCGCCGGGTCAGTTCCGGCACCAGCATGTCGGCGATATCCTCGAAATCGCCGGGCGAGATCGCAAAGGCGACGTTGAGGCCATCGACGTCGGTCTGGTCGAACCACGCCTCGATGTCGTCGGCGACTTTCTCGGGCGTGCCGACCACCACGGGCCCGGCGCCGCCGATGCCGACATGCTGAACGACCTCGCGCACGGTCCAGACCCGGTCTGGATCGGCGCGGGTGATGTTGTCCATCGCAGAGCGGCCGGCATCGTTCTGCACATGCCGGACCTGCTGGTCGAGATCGTAGGTCGAGAAATCGACGCCGGTCCAGCCGGACATCAGCGCCAGCGCGCCCTCCGGATTGATGTGGCTGCGATAGTCGGCATATTTGGCTTTGGCTTCGGCCTCGGTGCGCCCGAGAATGATCGTCATCATGCTGAACATCAGGATTTCAGCCGGGTTGCGGCCGGCTTCCGCGGCCAGCGCGCGAATGGCCGCCACGCGTGGCGCGATGATTTTTGCAGACGGGCCCGACATGAACACGCATTCGGCATGCTCTGCCGCGAACTGCCGTCCGCGCGGCGAGGTGCCGGCCTGGTACAGCACCGGCGTCCGCTGCGGCGACGGCTCGCTCAGATGAATGGCGTCGACGCGGTAATGCTTTCCCTCGTGCAGGACACGATGCACTTTTGCCGGATCGGCGAAGATGCCCCGCGCGTGATCGCGCAGTGCCGCGTCGTCTTCCCAGCTTCCTTCCCAGAGCTTGTAGACCACTTCCATATATTCGTCGGCGACATCGTAACGGTCGTCATGCGCGGTCTGCTTCTCCTTGCCGGTGCCGCGGGCCGCGCTGTCGAGATAGCCGGTCACCACGTTCCAGCCGATCCGCCCCTCGGTCAGGTGGTCTAGGGTCTGTACTCAATAGGACTAGCGGCGCAAGGCAGTTCTGTGATTCCAATGACTCCCGACCGTGATGTTGGGAGGGTTGGATGTCGAAGCG
>LNAP01000859.1_pt1 | contig 43829 bp, 41 predicted proteins | sample 602601 | NCBI WGS metagenome assembly LNAP01 (sample SAMN02440304, study PRJNA202911) | soil metagenome | biome: Subtropical and temperate rainforests or woodlands; isolation source: soil samples (1 kg each in a 20% v/v slurry with milli Q water) were... ...
GGTCATTCGAAAACCGAGCACCATGTTCATGATCGCGCCGGACATCAAAGACGAAGACCTGCTGGCCCACACCTGCGAATCACTGGCCTCGGCCAGCGTCATGACTGCTGATTTCGCGGCGTACCTGGAAGGCCCGCATCGGCATACGGCGCTGGGGATCCAGCAGATCATCATGCAAGCGGAACTGGCGGTGAACCGGATGATGGATAACGTCGACGTGCCCCAGTAAGCAGCGTAATACCGCGTCATCGTTCTTCGCGAGCAGGCTCACTCCCACATTAAACCGCGTCCGCCCGGACAACTCGGTCAACTGTGGGAGTGAGCCTGCCCGGGAAGACGACGTATGAAGCGACGCATCGTAGGCATTTTTCGCGATAGGAGATATAAAGCAGGTATCTGTAACTTCCGCACTAATAAACCACTAATTCTCGGGATATACGCTCACTGCTGGACTAAGGAAGTCGATGTGATAACCAGAAGAACCATCACCGATAGCTAAGTGAATCCCGCTGATGCCTTCATTCATTTGTGAGTTGATTCTGTAGTCAATGTTTGAAGCAATGGCCTCGTTGACTCCGATGGCGAACTCCGTCAGTTTAAGTCCGCGAGAACCCGCTGCAAGATCCAGAAGTTTAACGTGCTCCTCATTGTTTACTTGAAGTGACGTGATGGTGTTGTCTTCAATTGATAAGAGCGCCCCATCTTTCGATATTTGATCGCTCAGCCATTTAAGTGGAGTCTTCAAACCCTCTGGTAGTTTCGGGTTGGGCTTTCTAAGTACGGTCAATATTCCCGCAATTTTTAATGTGCCCGAAAAAGAAAACGGGCAAAGCTCTTGTGGGTCCATGTGTGCGTAGTGAACTTCAAAAAACTCAGCTACGGACTGAACGAAATCACCTGACACGTCTTCAGCGAGCAGTGCGTAAGGCTGAGCGTGTGGAGAAATTGAGACTTGCGCATCGGCGTCGTTACCAGACAGGAAAAACTTCTCGTTCGAATTAAGCATGTTTAACACGGAGCGCTGTGTGTGCAATGCACGTTCAAAATTGCTGCTTAGCAAAAGATTCAAGCTATAGAGTGCAATTGCTGTGGTGGGCTCGAACACTTGAGTCGCGCAGAAAACGCTTTTTTTGCTTTCTGTGTTTTTTGCCAGTTCGAACGTTTTTTTTGCAGCGTCATTACTAAAAGAAAACACAATACTGTTTTTTGGTAGTTTCTGTAGCTCAGTAATATTGGCCGTGCTGAATCCTAGGAGCGCACATTCTCTGAGGAAGTCTTCTGAGTCCGCGATGATTGATGGTTTTTCACGGTCAAAGAGTGTCGATATCATATTCGATGGTGACATAAAACCCTCCTGATTCTCTAATGCACGGCAAGAAAGCTTGCCGTGCATTAGACTTATTTAGTCTTCAGTGTGAGCCCAAGCCAGCGGCGCCCATCCGAAATTTTCCGGGCCAGAAGTGATCCGGTTAAGTTTCTCTTTGACGTTTTTTTTGTTTTTCATTTGATCATCCTTTTTCATTTTTTGGTTTTTGCTCCCTGAATTTCTCGGGAGTGCATAAATTAATACAGAGTTTCTTGATGTGATAAATAGTTTGTTTGAGGTTTTTTAGAATTGTTTTGGCTATGAAGATACTTGGGATGTTCAAATCGGTTATTTATGTAAGGTTGGTCTGTAGTCTTGTTCTGATAATCTGAAATATTGCTTTTTTTGGTTGTGGTCAATGATCTTGTGTCGTTAGGTTTATTTGTGGGCTTGGTTTTTTAGCTCGATATTCAATTGTAGAGAGGGTTGTATAGTGCATGCATCAAAGAAATATCTGACGGATACATCTGTTCATCAAGCCCTGTTAATGGTTGATCTAACCGAATCAAACAATCCCGACCATTCCGTCCGGCTCCTGCTAACTGAAATACTCCAAGGACTTGCCGAAAAAGGTTGGCCTCAGGCTCAACTGCAAACGGGGCCGCGAATTGTCTCCGCCGAGGAAAATTACGGATTACTCGGCTATGACCCGGCAGAGGTCACGCTAGGGAGTGAGCACACCCGTTGGGTCGATGAATACTCGCTGTTGAGAACACAAACCACCAGCCAGATTCCGGCCGCGCTTCAGCGAGCGGCTCAAGTGCGGCAACCGGGGCAAACGATCTTGCTGGCCGCGCCGGGTATAACTTTCCGTCGTGATAGCCGGGATCGTTGGCATTGCGCGGAGCCACATCAGATGGATGTCTGGGTATTGGGTGATCCGGAGCTGTCGACGCATGAACAGCTGTTGCGTCTGGTCGGCGACATCCTCAAGTCTGCTGTTCCTGAAAAATCCTGGGTCTACAGCGACAGTCCGCATCACTACACGGAGGGTGGAATCGAAGTGAATGTGGTGAATGACGGTGCTCCGGTTGAAGTACTGGAGTGCGGCCGTATAGCGAGGTCTTTGTTGGAGCGCTTGAAGATTGATCCGCAGCGTCATGGAGGGTTGGCGCTTGGGATGGGGCTGGATCGGCTGACGATGTTGCGCAAAGGTATCCCGGATATTCGCTTGCTGCGAGATCAGAACGTGCGAGTGCAGGCGCAGATGCATGATCTGAATCCATGGGCCCCGGTATCACGTTTGCCATCGATTGCTCGTGACATTTCGTTGGCGGTTACGCCCGGGCTGAGCGAGGAGGTGTTGACCGAGAGAATGCTGCAGGCGGCGGGTGACTGTTCTGACTGGATCGAGGAGATGCAGATCAAGGGGCGTTGGGCATTCTCGGATTTACCCGCGCAGGCGATTGAACGGCTCGGGCTGCTGCCGGGCCAGGAAAATGTGCTATTGCGCGTGGTGCTGCGTGATTGTTCGCGATCGATCACTACTGCTGAGGCGAACGCTTTGTATGCGGACATTCAGGCGGCGATGCATGAAGGAGCGCCGGGGGCTGGTTATCGAATGGATCTGCCAAAAGCCTAAAACTAACCTACCCGCGTATTCATTGATGCGTCGCGTCATCGTTCTTCGCGAGCAGGCTCGCTCCCACATTAAACCGCGTCCGTCCGGACCACTCGGTCAACGGTGGGAGCCTGCTCGCCATAGTAGTCTTTCAGGCGACATCATTCCTGGGTGACTAACGGCAAACCTGGCGATGTGGAATCCATTGCTTCCCATTAATAGGAAGCATTACTATTCACGCCCCGTCTCCACAGCACACCGCAATGACCCCGCAGACACGGCTTTTTCGAGCATTACGAAGAGTTGGTTGGCACCTGGACCCGTCGCCTGAGAAATCGTCAGCAGGCCGAGGACCTGGCGCACGACACCTTCGTGCGGGTGCTTGAGTCCGATTCGTCGGCGGTGGAACAACCTCGGGCCTATTTGCACCAGACCGCGCGCAATATCGCGGTGGATGGTTATCGGCGTGAGGACCGGCGGGGCGCCATGGAGTCGGAGGCGGTTGATCACAGTGGGTCGTCGTCCGGTGACCCGGAGCATTTCATGCAGGCGATCCAGTTGGCTGATTCCATCGAACGGGCGCTCTGCGAGCTGCCGGTCAACTGCCGAAAAGTCTTTGTCTGGCAGAAGATCGAAGGCCTGACCCAGGCGGAAATCGCCGAACGCCTGGGTCTGTCCAAGAACATGGTGGAAAAGTATATGATCCGCACCTTGCGGCATCTGCGCGACCGCCTCGACGGACTGCACCCATGATCGGCCGCGCTTTCTCATCCCCAGCCAAACAGGAACTTCCATGATGGATACTCGTGATTGTGCGTGCGGGCAAACAACGGTGCGCGACGATGCGGTGCGCTGGTTTGTGCGTTTGCAGGAACCGGCCGTGGACGTCGAAGCGTATCGGCGTTTCGAAGCCTGGCTGGCTGAACATCCCCAACATCGCGACGAATTCCAGGTGCTGCAGGGCTTGTGGACGGCCGCCGATCTGCTGCCCGCCAAGCGTCTGCAAGCCCTGTGCGAAACGCCGCCGGCACGTCGCAAGCGTCAGCCGCTGGTGCGTTATGCGGTGGCGGCCAGTGTGCTGGCCGTGGCGCTTGGCTTGGGGTTGTTCAGCGGGTTGAATCACCCGACGACCTACACGGCCGACTATTCCACGGCCTTGGGCGAGCGTCGTCATGTGGCGTTGCCCGACGGTTCGGTGATCGACCTGAACAGTCGCAGCCGCGTTCTGGTGCGTTATGAAAAGGACCGTCGCGGTATCGAACTGATGGAAGGCGAAGCCCTGTTCAGCGTCGAGCACGACATCAACCGGCCCTTCGTGGTCGAGGCGGGTAGCGGCAAGGTGACGGTCACCGGCACGCGTTTCGATGTGCGCCGCGAACTGACCGAAACCCGGGTGGCGGTAGAGCAGGGCACGGTCAAGGTTCAGGGGCAGGGACCTGATGTGATCAGCCTCACCGCCGGCCTCGGCACTCGTGTCGATGCCCAAGGCGTGGTTGCCGCCGCTTATGCGGTCAATCCGGCGGAACTGACCGCGTGGCGCAGCGGCAAACTGGTGTTCAACAACGCCAGCCTTGCCGATGTCGCCGCAGAAGTCTCGCGCTACCGCGAGAAGCCGCTGACGGTCGGCAACGACAAAGTGGGCAATCTGCGCCTGACCAGCGTGTTCAAAGCCGACAACACCGACGCGCTGCTCAAGGCCTTGCCGAGCATTCTGCCGGTGGCCGTGCGGACCCTCGATGACGGCAGTCAGGAAATAATTTCCAATTAATTTCCAAACCAATTCAGGTTTTTTTTGAGTTCTTCGTCTTCTTGTCCAACTGCAACTGGTTTGCATTAACAGCCGCACACTCTTGCGATCTACAGGACAATGTTCGACGTGAAGAAAACCACCGCTAAAAACAATAAGTCACCTTGGCTGCGGCTCGCGCTCGCCCTGGCCGTCAGTGCCGCGCTTCCCCAGGCCTTTGCCGCCGACGGCATTCATATTCCCGCGCAACCGTTGGGCCAGGCCTTGAGTGAGCTGGGTCAGCAAACGTCGTTGCAGGTTTTCTTCAGTCCTGAGCTGGTGGCCGGCAAACAGGCCCCCGCCGTCGACGGCGACCTCTCGCCGGAACAGGCCTTGCGCCAATTGCTGCAAGGCAGCGGCCTGCAATACCAGATCGATCAAGGCTCGGTGACCCTGATGCCGGCGCCGACTTCCGCAACGGCCGGCCCGATCGAGCTGGGCATGACCGACATCAAAGTGGTCGGCGACTGGCTCGGCGATGCCGACGCTGCGGTGGTGCAGAACCATCCCGGCGCACGTACCGTGATCCGCCGCGAAGCGATGGTCGAGCAGGGCGCCATGAACGTCGGCGACGTATTGAAGCGCGTGCCCGGCGTGCAAGTGCAGGACGCCAACGGCACCGGCGGCAGCGACATTTCCCTGAACGTCGGCGTGCGCGGCCTGACCTCGCGCCTGTCGCCACGCTCCACCGTGCTGATCGACGGCATACCGGCAGCCTTCGCGCCCTACGGCCAGCCGCAACTGTCCATGGCGCCGATTTCCTCCGGCAACCTCGACAGCATCGACGTGGTGCGCGGCGCCGGTTCCGTGCGGTATGGACCGCAGAACGTCGGTGGCGTGATCAACTTCGTGACGCGCGCGATCCCGGAAAAAGCCACCGGTGAAATCGGCACCACCCTGGAAACGTCCCAGCACGGCGGCTGGAAGCACATCGACACCGCATTCCTCGGCGGCACCGCCGACAATGGCATCGGCATGGCGCTGTTGTATTCCGGCGTGAACGGCAACGGTTACCGCGAGCGCAACAACGGCAATGACATCGACGACGTGATGCTCAAGACGCACTGGGCGCCCACCGATGTCGACGATTTCAGCCTCAACTTTCACTACTACGACGCCAGCGCCGACATGCCCGGCGGCCTGACCCAGGCACAGTACGACGCCAATCCGTTTCAGTCCGACCGCAATAACGACAACTTCAGCGGGCGCCGCAAGGATGTCTCGTTCAAGTGGACGCGGCAGCTCGATGATCGCACTCAGGCCGAAGTGCTGACGTACTACACCGACAGCTTCCGTGGCAGCAATATTGCGGCTCGCAATCAGCAAACCCTGGGCTCGTTCCCGCGCACGTATTACACCTTCGGTATAGAACCGCGGGTGTCCCGTGTGTTTGACGTCGGCCCGACCACCCAGGAAGTCAGTGTCGGTTATCGCTACCTCAAGGAGGGCATGCACGAGCAGGCGAGCCGCCTGGCGCTGGTCAACAACGAGCCAGTGATTCGTCCTGGTTCGGACGGCCATGTGTACCAGGATCGTACCGGCGGCACTGAAGCCAACTCGGTGTACGTCGACAACAAGATCGACGTCGGTAACTGGACGATTACGCCCGGCATCCGCTTCGAACACATCAGCACCGACTGGCACGACCGCGCCGTGCTCGACACCGCCGGCAGACGTGTACCGGAGAAAAACCGCAGCATCGAAAGCAACGAGCCACTGCCTGCCCTGAGCGTGATGTATCACCTGTCGGAGGAGTGGAAGCTGTTCGCCAACTACGAAACCTCGTTCGGCAGCCTGCAGTATTTCCAGCTGGGTCAGGGTGGCACGGGGGATGAACCCGCCAATGGCCTGGAGCCGGAAAAGGCCAAGACTTATGAAGTCGGCACGCGCTACAACAATGAGGTGTGGGGCGGCGAGTTGACGGCGTTCTACATCGACTTCGATAAAGAGTTGCAATACATCAGTAATGACGCGGGCTGGACCAACCTCGGCGCGACCACGCACCAGGGCATCGAGGCGTCGGTGCACTACAACATGGCGGCACTGGACCCACGGCTCGACGGCCTGACCGCCAACGCCGGGTTCACTTACACCCGCGCCGTGTATGAAGGTGAAATTCCAGGCTTCAAGGGCCGTGACCTGCCGTTCTATTCGCGCCAGGTGGCGACCGCCGGCCTGCGTTACGACATCAACCGCTGGACCTACAACCTCGACGCGTTTGCCCAGTCCAAGCAGCGCTCACCGGGCGTTGCGGTGAACGCCGATGGCAGCTTCACCAACAACTACATCACCGAAGGCTCTGCTGATGGTCAGTACGGCGACATTCCGGGCTACGTAACCTGGAACGTGCGCGGTGGGTATGACTTCGGCGCGCAGTTGTCGAATCTGAAGCTCGGGGCCGGGGTGAAAAACATCTTCGACAAGCAGTACTTCACCCGCTCCAGCGACAACAACTCGGGGATGTACGTCGGTGCACCACGCACGTTCTTTGTGCAGGCCAGCGTCGGGTTCTGATAGCCCGAGTCGCCTTCATTCGCGGACAAGCCTCGCTCCTAGGGACCACCGAACCTGTAGGAGCGAGGCTTGCCCGCGAAGCTTTCAAACCTTCAACACTTTCCCGCCAATGGCTACCGCCACCAGCAACACCGCCATCAACCCGAAGGCAAAACTCAAGCTGCTGCCATGGGCGATAAAGCCGATCACTGCCGGGCCCGCGAGAATTCCCGCATAGCCCAATGTGGTAATGGCCGGCACTGCAATGTGCTCAGGCATGACCGTCTGTTTCCCGACCGCGGTGTACAGCACCGGCACGATGTTCGAGCAGCCCGCACCCAATAACGCATACCCGACCAGTGCCGCCTCCCAGGCCGGCGCAAACGTCGCCAATGCCAAACCCGCCGCCGCCATCAGGCCGCCGAACACCATCACCCGCGTCGCGCCCAGGCGTCGGACAATCCGGTCCCCGGTCAGCCGTCCGGCGGTCATGGTCAGCGCAAACGCCGCGTAACCGAGCCCCGCATACGCCGTGTCAATCCCGCGTTCCTGCGCCAGGAACACCGCGCTCCAGTCGAGCGCCGCGCCTTCGGCCAGGAACACGATGAAACACATGCCGCCAATAAACAGCACGATGCCATGGGGCACGGCAAACGCCGGTCCCGAGCTTTCGCTGCCGTAAGGCAACAGGTGCGGCGCGGCTTTGAGCAAGGCCAGCACCAGAACCACGATCACCACCGCCATCGCCCCCAACGGCGACAGACCCAAGCCGAGCAGGGCGCTGACACCCGCCGCGCCGACAATCCCGCCGAGGCTGAACATCCCGTGAAACCCCGACATCATGTTCTTGCCGCTGGCCCGCTCGACGATCACCGCTTGCAGGTTCACCGTCGAGTCCACCGTGCCCAGGCCCGCGCCGAACATGAACAGCGTGGCGATCAATGCCGGTATTGACGACACGGTGGCCAACAACGGCAACGCCGCGCAAATCAACAACGTCCCCCCGGTTGCCACCCGACGGCAGCCGAAACGCGTGGCGAGCAGGCCAGCTATCGGCATCGCCAGAATCGAGCCCACCCCCAGGCACAACAGCAACAACCCGAGCGTCCCTTCGTCGAGCCCGGCCCGTGCCTTGGCATAAGGCACCAGCGGCGCCCAGGCGGCGATGCCAAGACCGGCAATGAAAAAGGCGATGCGGGTGGACATCTGCTCCAGGCGTCCGGGAACAAATGAGGCTTGGGTATTGAGGCTGGTCATATCGATCCTTGGCAAAAAAACGTCGCACTCCCAAAGGGACAGTGACTGACCCATAGGGTTCGGTCAGCGTCCACAGCGGTTTGCGGTCAGGCAGGGCGACATCCTTGCATAGCCTGACCCTCTGTCGCGAGCGCAGGCCGCGAGTTAATTGCCTGTGCAGGCGACAACGTGTGGATGCTGAAGGTTTGCAGCGGTATTTTCCGACGCACTGGCTGTGGTCACGAACGGTTGTCGATCAACGAGCAATAAAACGTGTCACCGAGACGATCTGCGTTCCTTGCACTTGAATGTGCAAGAGCGCGGCAGGAAGGGAGGGCTCGTCGTCGAAACATTCAACAATGACGGTGCTGGCCGTTGTCGCCTGGATCGAAAGGCGTAGCGAGCGGCGTAACAGGCGTTTGATCGCAGCACTCAGGGGGACGGCTGATTTGCCATTGCGTACTTGCTCACAAAACGCCAGCGCTACCTCGCGCGGTGTGGGGGGAGGCGGCGAAACAATTGCGGCTTCGTCAAACAGTCGATTGAGCTGATCGGCCGCAGCCACCGCTCTCGGAAAACCGGCGAAGGCTGAAACCTGCAGCAATATTCCCGTCAGTTCTGCCGGTGCGAGCCCCGAGGCCAGCCCCGTCTTGAAATGCACACTCAACGGTGGCCCGACCATGCCCGCCGCGACAATCGCAGCAAACGACACCGCTTCACGCAGACGAGGATCCAAGTCAGAACGGTCATGCAAATAACCGTAAACAACACCCACCGCCAGTTCGCCCAGGGCCGGAACCGTTCTGAACAGTGCTTCCAGGCGAGTTGCGCCGTCAGGAACCAGGTCGATGAAGGATTTCCGGCCCTCGCTGTATAGCGTTTCCATGGGAGAGATCGGGTATCGGCTGCTCATGTCGTGCCCTCTTTTCAGACCTGCAACGCCAATCTAGAAGGTGCCTCTTGTCTCGCTCTCGGTGCCGCTGGTGAAGCTGACGTTTGGTTCTGGCTGCCAACGCGCGGCGTGCGACGCGTCGTTATTGCGCTCGATGCATTTCCACAGGATGTCTTGATCCGCCGGCACATCAATCGAACCGTTCCATTGGTTCTGCGCAGGCCTGTGGGCCAATGCCACGGCATGACGAGGATCCCAGGCCCCCAGTTCCAGCGACGAGCCCACGGCATAATCGTCGCGCAGCGTGATGAATTCGGCGTTGAAGGTTTCGAACACGCGCGGGTTGTCGGTCTTTAGATCGGCGTTGCCATCGAGGAAGGTGTCGCCCTTATCGCAGGCGCCACAATCATGGCGGCATTCGCTCCGGCCTCTGAGGAACAGCGGTTCATTGCGATTGTTTTCGGCCATGTGGTTGGGTACGACGTCGTAGACCAATTTGACGCCTGCAGTTACTCCGCCGAGTACCAGGGCAATGAGCAGGGACACTAGGGAAGCCCGTTTCATGACCTTCCTCCGAACGTGCATCAGGAGCTTCACTCTGGCTCGGGGGCGAAGGCTTGTCTGCTGTCATAACTGACAGATCTGGCAGACTTGTTCGCAATAAGTGGCGAGGGATTTATAACTGAGTGACTGGAGGAACGCCCGGCTCTTGCTCACACAACGCCCGAACCAGTGGGTCGCGCACCTGCATCAGTTCGAACAGGCCCAGGGCACGTAGCGCCGGCAACGCCTGGAGAATGTCTTGCGTCGCGGCCGTGCGTTGATCCTCGGGTGTCTGGGGATCGATCAGCATCCGGGCATTGATCAGAAAGGCCCCGACCGTGCCTTTGCGCACGACAGCTCCATTGAATTGGCCTTGGTTCAGATCGTCGGGAAGCAGGTCTTCGGCGCGCATGGTTGAGACTCCGGTGAATGAGTGCCCAGACTAATCCGTTGCTCATGGCTAAACTGCGCTATCCGGGTCATTCGATAACGTGAAACTGCCAATGGCTGAACCGCTGATATCTATTGAACAGGCGCAATCCAACGCAGGGCCGCTGGTGATTGCCTGGGTCCTGGACAGTCCCATTGAGCGCACCAGCGCTCCCCACCGGCATGCGCGCGGGCAACTGTTGGGCGCGCGGCGCGGGCTGTTGACGGTGGAGGCGGCAGATCATCACTGGGTGGTGCCGGCGACCCATGCGGTGTGGATTCCACCCGACTGTGTGCATGGCTTGCGCTCCCACGGCCCCTTCCACGGCTGGAGTGTCTACGTGGTCGCGCCGGCCTGTGTCGTATTGCCCGGACAACCCTGCATCATCGCAACCTCGGGTTTGCTTCGTGAGGCCGTCGACCGGGCGGCGACCTGGAGCGAGGGACCGCTGGATCAGCGACAGGAGCGGATCGCTCAATTGATTGTGGATGAGGTCGCCGCGCTGCCCGCCGAGCCCTTCGGTCTGCCGCTGCCACTCGACCCGCGTCTGCGGCGGATCAGTCAGGCGCTGGCCGACGACCTCGCCGACAACCGTTCGCTCACCGAGTGGGCGCAATGGGCCGGTTTGTCTGCCAGGACCCTGGCCCGGCGCTTCGTCGATGAAACCGGCTTCAGCTTCAGCCAATGGCGCCAGCGCGCACGCTTGCTGCGAGCGCTGGAGTTACTCGCCGCCGACGTACCGGTGACCACCATCGCCCTGGAACTGGGCTACGACAATGTCAGCGCGTTCATTGCGATGTTCCGGCGAACGTTTGGCGTGACGCCGGGGCGGTATTTCATCGCAGGCCGTTGACGCCTACAGTACGGGCTCTTTTCAAGCTGACTTTCAGGACCGATCCATGACGCCGTTCTACGATGCTCGAGGCAATATCTACGCGGTGGTGACGCCCGACAAGGTGCGCGGTCGCGGTATCGATTTGCCGGACCAGGCTCGCGACGCTGCGCAGATCCGCGAGCACTGGGCATCGGCCGCTATCGAGGCATTTTGCAGTTGGGCGCCCGGTTCACAGCCATCGGGCAGCAAAGACCATCGCTGCGACGGGCTGCTGGTGGGGCCGTTTCAATCCTCGCCGCCCTTTGATCTGTTGATCGTCAATACCGACGGCACCCTGGCCGAGCGCAGTGGCAATGGGCTGACGATTTTTTCCCAGGCGCTCAGCGAGCAAGGATTGATGCCCGAGGAGCAGGCGTGCCTGCTGCGGGTTCATCACGACAAGCGCGATGCGGTTTCACCGGTGGAAACCACTGTGGACGCCGCTGAGGTCGACGGTGTGCAAGGGTTCTGGCTGGATTTGGGCAAGCCTTCGTTCGGGCCGCAAGCGGTGGGTGCGCGCGAGGCTGAACGCGTGACGCTGAACGAGCGCGAAGTCAGCCATGTGCAGCCGTTGTCGGCGCTTGATCCTGCCTGGAACCGCAGCCAGTTTGTGCGCATCGGCAATCCCCATTGCGTGACGCTGCTGACGAATGCCGACGCGTTGCCCAGCAATGAGCAGATGCGAGAATCGCCCTTGGCCCAAGGCTTGATGCGTATCGCCTATGCCGCGCCGACCGGGGCTGGGCATCCGTGTCCGGCGGGGGTGAATTTGCAATGGGCGATGCTTGAGTCAGAGGGGAGAGTGGTGGCGCGGGTGTTTGAGCGCGGGGAAGGGCCGACGGCGTCGTCGGGCACCAGCGCCAGTGCGGTGGCGTGTGCGGCGTGGCGGGTGGGTTGGGTGACGGCGGGTGAAGTGAAAGTCGTCATGCCGGGCGGCACGGCGCCGGTTTTGTTGGAAGAGTCGGAGGGGAAATTGAGTCGGGTCAGGCTGTTTGGCACGGCGCGGTTGATGGGTTGATTATTAGATAGCCATCGCGAGCAGGCTCACTCCCACAGGGGTTTTGTGATCGGCTCAAACCTCCTGTGGGAGCGAGCCTGCTCGCGAAGAGGCCCGCCCAGTCAGCGAAATTTCAGAGCTGATCCGCCCATTCCACCACCGGCATCGTCCGCTTCATCAACACCTTGCCGTCGCGTACCGAATACAACGGCAATCCCTGGCTACGGATCACCTCGTAGTCACTGTCCGCCGACAGAATCAGCAAATTCGCCGGCCGTCCGGCCTCCAGCCCATAACGGTCCCCAAGGTTCATGGCCTTGGCGCTGTTGTCGGTGACCAGGTCCAGCGCACTTTGCAGGTTGCGATACCCCAGCATGTGGCAGATATGCAGCCCCGCTTCCAGCACCCGCAGAATGTTGCCGTTGCCCAGCGGATACCACGGGTCAACGATCGAATCCTGGCCGAAGCACACGTTCATCCCCGCTTCCAGCAACTCATTGACCCGGGTCACGCCGCGGCGTTTCGGGAAGGTGTCGAAGCGCCCTTGCAGGTGAATGCTTTCGGTGGGGCAGGAGACGAAACTGATCCCCGAATGCCCGAGCAGACGGAAGAGTTTGGCGCAGTACGCGTTGTCGTAAGAGCCCATGGCCGTGGTGTGGCTGGCGGTCACCCGCGAACCCATGCCACGGCTGCGGGCTTCTTCGGCCAGCACTTCCAGAAAGCGTGAATGCGGGTCGTCGGTTTCGTCGCAATGCACGTCCACCAGGCAGCCGGTGCGCTCGGCGAGGTCCATCAGAAACTTCACTGAGCTGACGCCCTGATCGCGGGTGTATTCGAAATGCGGAATGCCCCCCACCACATCGGCGCCCATACGGATCGCTTCTTCCATCAGCTCCCGGCCGTTGCGGTAGGACTCGATGCCTTCCTGCGGGAACGCGACGATTTGCAGGTCAATCAGGTGCCGGCTTTCCTCGCGCACTTCGAGCATTGCCTTGAGCGCGGTCAGTTGCGGGTCGGTGACATCGACGTGAGTGCGCACATGCTGGATGCCGTGGGCGGCGAGGGTCTGGATGGTTTTCTTGGCGCGGGCCTTGGTGTCTTCCTCGGTGATGGTGACCTTGCGTTCGCCCCAGCACTCGATGCCCTCGAACAGCGTGCCACTCATGTTCCAGCGTGGCTCGCCAGCGGTGAGGGTGGCGTCGAGGTGAATGTGCGGCTCGACAAAGGGCGGCACCACCAGGTTGCCGCCGGCGTCGAGGTCGTCGGGCCCCAGGGTGGGGGCTTCGGTCTGACGGGCGATGGTGCGGATCAGGCCGTTTTCCAGGTGCAACTCATGCAGGCCTTCTTGGTTGCGCAGGCGGGCGTTGATGATGTGCATCAGGCGAATCCTTTTATAGATCTTGTAAGGGAGCTTCAGCGGCACGGGCACCCAGTACGCTGGTCAATAGCACATACGTTAGCGCGGCAGCGGCAATCCCTACCAGTGGCGCGATCCAGGGCGAGCTGAATGCGGCGACGGTGCCGACGGCATAGGCGGTCAAACCGGGCCAGTTGAACGCCGGTAATCGAGCATCGGCCAGACGAGGATATTGACCACGATAGCGGTAGAAGAAATCCGCCATGATCACGCCGCCTATCGGCGGAATCACCGTGCCCAGCAGAATCAGATACGGCACCAGCATGTCGTACATGCCCAGCAGCGCGAGCAAGGTGCCGATCACCGCGCCGGCCAGGGTCACGGTTTTGCGGCGGCCGGTGCGCAACAGGTTGCAGCCGGCGACGGCGAAGTTGTAGATGGTGTTGTCCTGGGTGCTCCAGATGTTGAGCAGCAACATGGCCATCGCGGCCATGGCGAAACCTTGCAACAGCAGCACTTCGACCACGTCCGGTTGCTGGTAGACGATGGCCCCGTAGGCCCCGATCAACACCATCAAACCGTTGCCGATAAAGAAGCCGATCAGGCTCGCCAGCACCGCGACCCGGGCGGAACGGGAGAAGCGCGTCCAGTTGGTCGCCTGGGTGGCGCCGCTGACAAAGGTGCCAAAGACCAAAGTAATCGCGGTCGACCAGTCAAGCGTTCCCGTCGGAACCACCGCGAGCAGCCCATCGAGCCCGCCGACCTTCACCGTGGCGACCCACATCGACAGCATCAGCAGCAACATCATGGCGGGCACCGCGATGTACGAAAGGATTTCCAGCCCGCGATAACCGACATACGCCGTGGCGCAAAATGCCAGGCCGAACAGCACCATCAGGCCCAGAACGGTGCCCTCGCTCAGTTCGAAATACTTGCCCAGCACCACGGCGGCCGTGGCCGTGCCCCAGGCGTACCAGCCGATCTGGGTGAAGCCGAGGATCAAGTCGCTGAGCTTGCTGCCGACCTCGCCGAAGCAAAAACGCCCCATCAGCACCGAATTCAGGCCGCTCTTGAAGGCGATGTAACCCAGGCTTGCGGCGTAGATGCCCAGCAGCAGATTGCCGACGATAATCACCGCCATCATCTCGCCAAAACTGAACGCCACGCCGAGCTTGCCGCCGGCGAACATGGTGGCGGTGAAGAAGGTGAATCCCAGCAGCACCATGGCGGTGGAGGCGAGGCCTTTGCGGGCATGCATCGGTACTTCGCTGAGAGGGTAATCGTTGCCCGGATCTTTTTGCGTCATGTGGCGTTCCTTGCTGAATGGGTGACGCGGGAGGGGTTGCAGTGGTCGTGCCAATGGCTGGATATGCAGTTACTTATAGTCGAGGCGGAGAGTTTGGCGCGGGAGGGGCACAAATGCGGTGCACCTGAAGGAATATAGAGCCCATGTGGGAGCGAGCCTGCTCGCGAATGCGGTGTGTCAGGCAATGTAGATGTCGACTGATACACCGCATTCGCGAGCAGGCTCGCTCCCACAGGGATTCGGTTTCTTCAGGAGGGCTGGATTAAGGGCAGGAACCGCAGTAAAGCCGCGACGATGGCCTCGGGCGCATCCTCCTGAACCAGGTGCCCGGCATTGGGAACCGCATGAAATTGCGACCCGGCGATCATCTGATGCAGTGCCCGTCCACGCTCGATGGGAATCCACTGATCCTCCTCGCCCCACAGAATCTGCACCGGGCAACGCACCGTTGGGTACAACACCTCAGCCTCGCGGGTGTAACGCTCGTCCATCTGCGCAATCTGCCGATAGAACGCCGCTTGCCCGGGATCGCCCAGCCACGGTTGTACATACGGGTCGAGCTCTTCATCGGGGATGTCGCGCTTGATCGCCCCGCGAATATATGCCGGCACAATCGCCTGTTGAATGTAATCGGGCAGTCCGCTGAACGCCGCTTCATGCTGGCGTACATGCTGCACGAACGGCGAACCCCAGGGCGTCAACGCCACCGGATCAATCAATGTCAGGCTGCGGTAATCCTTGCCGTTGAGCAGGTGCGCGCGCAGCGCGGTGGCACCGCCGAAGTCGTGGGCGACCACGTCCGGCCGCGCCAGGCCCCAGTGATCGAGCAAGCTCGCCAACAGGTCGTTCTGCACCCCCAGCGATACGTCGCCGGTGATTTTCTCGGATTGCCCATAACCCAGCAGGTCGAAGTAATGCACCCGGTGGGTGGTGATGAAATGTGGAGCGATGCGGTGCCACACGTAAGACGAAAAGGGCGTGCCGTGCACAAACACCAGTGGCGGGCCGTCGCCGCGCACGGCGTAGCGAACGGAATGCCCGTTGAAGCGATAGGTCTGAGCCAGCGGCCAGTCAGTCCTCATGGGGATGTCCTCTTGGCATGTTCGAGCCAAAAAGCATAGGCATAAAAAAACAGCCAATGAAGGCTGTTTTTTGTATCACTGACGAAACGCATTGCCCATTGTGGGAGCGAGCCTGCTCGCGATAGCGTCGGCACACATGGCAGCAATGTGACTGACAGGGCGCTATCGCGAGCAGGCTCGCTCCCACAGGGGAATTGAGTTGTCTTTTAGAGCGGGTTACTCGCCGTGATAGATGCAGCCGCTGGTGCACGTCTCGTGGATACGGATCGCGCTGAGTTCCGGCAGCAGGGGCTTGAGTTCCTTCCAGATGAACTTGGCCAGCACTTCGCTGGTCGGGTTTTCCAGGCCGGGAATATCGTTCAGGTAGTTGTGGTCGAGGCGCTCGTACAACGGCTTGAAAATCGCCTTGATTTCCGAGAAGTCGCGGATCCAGCCGGTGTGCGGATCGAGGTCGCCGCTCAAGTGGATCGCCACTTTGAACGAGTGGCCGTGCAAACGGCCGCATTTGTGGCCTTCCGGTACGTGAGGCAGGCGGTGGGCGGATTCGAACGTAAACTCTTTGAAGATTTCCACAGTGATTTCAGCTCTGTCAGGTGGCGATCGCCGCGGCGATGTGGGCAGGCGGCGAGTTTACCAGAGCGCCGGGCAAAACACTGACTAAAGGGTCAGCAAGCGCTCGCCGAGGCGACCATTGGCGGCCAGTTCGAGAAACTCGTCACCCAGGCGACGGCTTTCGTCCATCGTCGCACGCCAGTATTTCTGCCGGCTCGGGGCATCGCCCATGAAGCGCTTGAAGTCGTTGCGGTCCGGCAGCTTGCCGTAGGGCAGGCGCGCCAGGTAGTCCTTCGATGGCGCCAGCAGCAGGACATCCTGCAACCGCGCCGGGCAGGCTCGGCGCCACGGCAGGGTCTTGTCGAACCAGCCGGGAATGACCCGGTCGGTGAAATGCGGATAGAGCACGATGTCGTTGCCGCTGTAGGGCAGGTCGAGGTGATAGTCGAGCAGGCCGCCATCGCGAAACGTCCCCGCGCCTGCGCCCGGCAGGTCACGCACGCCTTCCATCACCATCGGGATCGAGCCCGACGCAAGCAGCGCCTGACGCAGGTTACCGGCATTCAGCGCGACGAAGCGTGACGGGAAATCGTTGAGTGCATGGACCGGCGGCGCCAGGCGCGGGTCGTGGATGATCAGCCGTTCGAAATGCCGCGACAGCCGTGCGCGCCCCCGCAGGTTGTCGGCGATCACCGACGACAGGCCCAGCCCGAGACGGCCGCGATGATCGTCCGCGAGCAAGCCGTGGCTTTTGACCACCATGATGTTCAGGCGGTAGTGGGCGTTGTCCAGAATCGACGCATCGCGACCGTCGAGCAGTTCATCGAGCATGCGCCGGGAGCTCTGGCTGATCTGCGCCATGGTCACGCCCTTGTCGAAGTTCTGCTCGGTGTAGAGGTGACCGAGGCGCCGGATGCCTTCGGCGGCGTCCGGCAGACAGGCGCTGGCGAAGCGCCAGGAGCCCACCGACGCTCCGATCAACGCACGCTCGCGCGGTGCGGCCGGCAGCCATTCGCCAAACAACGCCAGGTCCAGACCTTGAATCCCCAACGCTTTCGGCCCCCCGGCGGCCCCCGGCAACGTGCCGACATCGGCGGCGCTCAAACCGTTTTCACGGATGCGTGCCAAGGCCCGCGGGCCGGCCTTGAGGGTCAGGGAAGGGAACTTGATGTGGATGGCGGTCATACCGGTCTCGATGTCGGGCAAGCGGGGGATTATAAACAGCTCAGGCAACGCCACCAATCCACACTGTGGGCGTGAGCCTGCTCGCGATTGCGGTCTGTCAGGCATTAAAGATGTCGACTGACATGACGCTATCGCGAGCAGGCTCGCGCCCACAGGGTCGGTGTTCGCCCAGGATTTATGGGTTGCTCCAATGATGGCAATTCAGTTTCAGTTAAGTTCAGCCCGCTAAGGTGCTCCTCGTAGGCAACACATAAAAAATACGGAGACACCCATGAAAACCCTGACTGCCCTGTTCACCGCGTCCATCCTTACCCTGACCGCCAGCCTCGCCCACGCCCGTGATTTAGGCCCCGATGAAGCCCTGCGATTGCGCGACGCTGGTACCATTGTGTCTTTCGAGAAGCTCAACGCCACCGCTCTGGCCAAACATCCCGGTGCCAAAATCACCGAAACCGAGCTGGAAGAAGAGTACGGCAAGTACATCTACCAGGTTGAGCTGCGCGACCCACAGGGCATTGATTGGGATCTGGAATTAGACGCGGTCAGCGGCCAGGTTCTCAAGGATCATCAGGATACGTAATGAAGGTGTGTTCATTTTCACGCATGGCGCTGGTGCTGCTGGCGTTCTGCTCGGTCGTCATGGCCCGCGACCTCGATCAGGACGAAGCCCTGCGCTTGCGCCAGCAAGGCGTGATCCTGCCGCTTGAGCAATTGTTAAAACAGGCGTTGGACCGCTACCCCGGCTCCAAACTGCTGGAAGCCGAGCTTGAAGAAAAACACGACGTCTACATTTACGAAGTCGAGTTGCTGACCACCGAAGGGGTGGTTCGTGAACTGGACCTCGACGCCACCACTGGCCAGTTACTGAAAGACAAGGAAGATTGATCGATGCGTTTGCTTCTGGTGGAAGACCACGTGCCGCTGGCCGACGAATTGATGGCCGGCCTCAACCGGCAGGGGTATGCCGTGGACTGGCTGGCCGATGGCCGCGACGCGGTGTATCAGGGCAGCAGCGAGCCGTATGACCTGATCATCCTCGACCTGGGCCTGCCGGGTTTGCCGGGGCTTGAGGTGCTGGCGCAATGGCGGGCCGGTGGTCTGGTCACGCCGGTGCTGATCCTCACGGCACGCGGTTCCTGGGCCGAGCGCATCGAAGGCCTCAAGGCCGGTGCCGACGATTACCTGACCAAACCGTTCCACCCCGAAGAGCTGCACCTGCGGGTCCAGGCGTTATTGCGGCGCTCCCACGGTCAGGCCAACCAGCCGACGCTCAAATCGGCGGGGCTGCACCTGGATGAAGGTCGTCAGTGCGTCACGCGTGACGGTGCCGATATCCAGCTGACGGCCTCCGAGTTTCGCCTGCTGCGCTATTTCATGCTGCACCCCGAGCAGATCCTTTCCAAAAGCCACCTCGCCGAACACCTCTACGACGGTGAAACCGAGCGCGATTCCAACGTGCTCGAAGTCCACGTCAACCACCTGCGGCGCAAGCTTGGGAAAAGTGTGATCGAAACCCGTCGCGGCCAGGGTTACCTGTTCGGCGGACAAGCCCAGTGAGGTCGATTCAGCGCCGCTTGAGTCTGGGGCTGATCAGCGTGATGGTGGTCGTCGGCCTGGTGCTGGCGCAAACCAGCCTGTGGTTGTTCGAAAAGGGGCTGCAGCGTTACCTCGAAGACGGTTTGCGCAACGACAGTGAAAACCTGCTGGTGGCGCTGGTGCGCGGGCCGGCGGGGTTGCAACTGGATGAGCGGCACCTGTCGCCGGCCTATCAACGGCCGTTTTCCGGGCACTACTTCCGTATCGATTTCGCCGACAAGCATTGGCGTTCCCGCTCGTTGTGGGATCAGGAACTGCCGCCACTCGACCATCCCGGCCTGCACAGCAACCTGCAACTGGGGCCGGAAGGTCAGCAATTGCTGGTGCTGCGTTCGGACTATCGCCGGCTCGGGCAATCGATTTCGATCAGTGTGGCGCAGGACTACACGCCCGTGCGCGAGAGTTTTCGGCGCATGCAACAAGTCGGCCTGGGCCTCGGGCTGGCGGGGTTGCTGCTGATTCTGCTGCTGCAACGGATTACCGTGCGCCGCGCCTTGCGCCCACTGGAAAAGGCCCGCGAGCAAATCGCCCAGTTGCAGCAGGGCCAGCGCTCGCAACTCGATGACCAGGTGCCGGTGGAACTGGAGCCGCTGGTGGCGCAGATCAACCATTTGCTGGCCCACACCGAAGACAGCCTTAAACGTTCACGCAATGCCCTGGGCAACCTTGGGCATGCGTTGAAAACGCCGTTGGCGGTGTTGCTGAGCGTAGCTTCCAGCGAGAAGCTCGACGCTTATCCCGAACTGCGCAAACTCCTCAAGGCACAACTGGAACAGGTCCAGCAGCGGCTCAGTCGCGAACTCAATCGCGCCCGCTTGTCCGGCGATGCGTTGCCGGGAGCGCTGTTTGATTGCGATGGGGAACTGCCGGGGTTGTTGGCGACGTTGAACATGATTCACGGCGAACACCTGAACCTGAGCTACCGCGCACCAACCGGTCTGCAGCTGCCGTGGGATCGCGAGGATTTGCTCGAACTGCTAGGCAATCTCTTGGATAACGCCTGCAAATGGGCGGATGCCGAGGTTCGGTTGAGCGTGGTCGAGACGGCGCAAGGGTTTGAATTAAGCGTGGAAGATGATGGGCCGGGGATTCCCGAGGCGCAGCGCGATCAGGTGCTGAACCGGGGGACACGGCTGGATGAACAGACGGATGGGCATGGGTTGGGGCTTGGGATTGTGCGCGACATCGTCGACACGTGGGGCGCGGTGATGCGGTTGGAGGAAAGCGAGTGGGGCGGCCTGAAAGTGCTGATCAAACTCCCCAAACGCTGAGTATCCCTGTAGGAGCGAGCCTGCTCGCGATAGCGGTGTGTCAGTCGACATCTCTGTTGGCTGACAAATCGCAATCGCGAGCAGGCTCATTCCCACACTTTGATCTTCAGTGGACGCGATAACGGCGTTAAACGCGAAACTGATCCATCAGACTCTGCTGCTGATTCGCCAGGCTATTGAGTGACTGGCTCACCCGCGCCGATTCATTCGCCTGTCCCGACAGCGACTCCGTCACATCGCGAATCGTCGCCACGTTGCTGTTGATCTCCTCGGCCACCGCGCTCTGCTCTTCGGCCGCAGACGCAATCTGCAGGTTCATGTCGCTGATCACCGTCACCGCCTCGCCGATCTGGCGCAGCGCTGTCACCGCTTGGCCCACCTGCTCGACGCTGCCTTGCGCCTGGCGATGGCTGTTGTTCATCGAGCCAACCACGTCCTGCGTGCCGCACTGCAATTGCTCGATCACGACGCGGGTTTCTTCAACCGACTCCTGGGTGCGTCGCGCCAGGTTGCGCACTTCATCGGCGACCACCGCAAAACCTCGTCCGGCCTCACCGGCGCGGGCCGCTTCGATCGCGGCGTTGAGGGCCAGCAGATTGGTCTGTTCGGCAATGGCGCGGATCACTTCCAGCACCGAACCGATTTTCTCGCTGTTGGCCGCCAGGCCTTCCACTTGCACCATGGCCGCGCTCATGTCGGCGGCGAGGTTGCCGATGCTGGTGGTGGTCTGGTCGATGACGGTCAGGCCCCGGCGAGTCGCTTGGTCGGCATCCTTCGCGGCCTGGGCGGCTTGCGCGGCACTGCGGGCGACGTCCTGGGCGGTGGCGCTCATTTCGTGGGAGGCGGTGGCGACCTGATCGACCTGACGGTATTGCTGCTCCATGCCGGCGCTGGTCTGCGTGGCGATGGCGGAGGATTGATCCGCGGTGCTGCGGGCGTCCTGCACCGAGCGTTTCACTTCGGCGATGATCGGTTGCAGCTTGTCGAGGAAGCGGTTGAACCAGCCAGCCAACTGGCCCAGTTCGTCCTGCTTGTCGTAAGCCAGGCGTCGGGTCAGGTCGCCTTCGCCGCTGGCGATGTCTTCGAGCATGTGCGCCACGCCGAGGATCGGTCTGGTCACGCTGCGCGCCATCAGCCACACCAGCAGCAAGCCAATCAGCGCGGCCAGTACACCGAGGCCGAGCTCAATCAGGGTGCCGCTGCGGTTGCTGTCATCGAGTTGGTTTTTCAGGGTTTCGGCGGGGCCGACCAGGACTTTTTCCGGCACGTCGAGCAACACGCCCCAGGATTTCCCGCCGGGAATCGGCTGGAACGGCGACAGCACTTTCAGTTGCTGGTTGCTGTGCAGGCTTTCGGTGGTGCTGCTGGCCGCGAGCATGCGAATCAGCTCGGTGCCGTCGGACGTGTCCACGGTGTCCAGGCGCTGGCTGAGTTTGCTGGCGTCCGCGCTGTAACCGGCGAGTAAGCCGACCGGGCTGATGATGCTGACGCGGGTCTGGCCGTCGTAGAGCTTTTTGCTCGCGCCCTGACTCATGGCCTGCAAGCTGTTGAGGTTGATGTCCACCGACAGCGAAGCGATGACTTTGCCGTTGACCATCAGCGGGAACACGATGCTGGTCATCAGCACCTGCTGGCCGTCGATCACATAGAAATACGGTTCGATCACGCACGGTTTGAGCGTGGTGCGCGGGCAGGTGAACCAGGCGTTGGCCGGCTCGCCGCTGGGACCGGCCTTGGTGTCGGCCATGTCGCTTTCCGGCAGCGCCATGGAGGTCACTTTGCCAGGCACAGGTTGCGACCAATACAGGGCAAAACGGCCCTTGTCGTTGCTGCCCAGTTCAGCCTGGCCAGCGAACAGATCGTCCTTGCCGTCCAGCGCGTTGGCTTCGAACACCAGGGACAGGCCGAGCAAATCCGGGTTGGCTTGCAGCGCCGACTTGACCTGGCGGGTCAGGTCTTCACGCAGGTCGAAGGCGTCCAGAAAACGCTTTTCCGCCTGGTCGCGCAGGAACAGCACCTGGCGCGAAAAGCCGTGGCCGTATTGATAGGCGTCCATGAACTGCTGACGAATCACCAGCGCCTGGTTTTCACCCTGGGATTCGATCCGGGCCTGAGCGGCTTCGGTGAGCATCTCCATGCTCGAGGCTTTCACCATCTCGGAGCTGTGCTCCATGCGATACAGCGAAAGACCCACCAGCAGGGTCACGATGCCGGCCAGGCAAAGCCCGGCCAGCAGGGTGATTTTCCATTGGATGGAAAGTTGTCTGAGCGACATGGAGAGACGTCCTTATTCGATATTTATCTGAGACTTTGCACTGTAACGGCCACGATTCACCTTTCTTTATGCCGGCATCCGAATAAGGCTCGCCGCTGATTTTGTGGCGAGAACGCTTACCTGTGGCGAGGGAGCTTGCTCCCGTTGGGTTGCGAAGCGACCCCTGGCATTCCGTCAGCCACTACGCATCGGCAGGTTTTACGCCTGCTGCGCAGTCGAACGGGAGCAAGCTCCCTCGCCACAGGTATTTCGTGGCCCGTTACATACAGGTCGGCCCATGCGCTTTGACACCGGGCCGACTCTGCGGCACAGTGCGCGCCCTCTAATAAAACCCATTCCTTGATCTGCTGGCGGCGCTTCGCAGACTGCCGGCTGAGCTCATTTCGCTTGCCCTGAGGTAACGATGATTAATGCTGTAATTGCCGCGGTCGGCGTCATGCTGGTCCTTAGCCTGTCCCGCGTGCACGTAGTGATCGCGCTGATTGTCGGCGCCCTGGTGGGGGGGCTGACCGGTGGCCTGGGCATCGATGCCACCCTGAAAGCCTTTAATAGCGGCCTCGGCGGCGGGGCGACGGTGGCGTTGTCCTACGCCTTGCTCGGTGCGTTCGCCGTGGCGATTGCCAAGTCCGGCCTGGCCCATGCCCTGGCGGACAAGGCCCTGCTGATGGTGGATCGCCAACACGCCAGCGGTGGCGGCCAGGTCAAGTGGCTGCTGATCGGCTTGCTGTGGGTGGTGGCCATCGCTTCGCAGAACATTCTGCCGATACATATCGCCTTTATTCCGCTGCTGGTGCCGCCGCTTTTATATGTGCTGACCAAGTTGCAACTGGATCGCCGCTTGATCGCCTGCGTCATGACCTTCGGCCTGATCACGCCGTACATGTTCCTGCCGGTGGGCTTCGGCAACATCTTTCTGAATGAAATCCTGCTGGCCAACGTTGCGCGCAGCGGCGTCGATATCAGCGGCATCAACGTCACCCATGCCATGGGCATTCCGGCGTTGGGCATGGTCGTCGGCCTCGCGGTGGCGTTTATCAGCTATCGCAAGAAGCGCGTCTACGACCTGGAAAAGATCGAGAAAGTCGAGCAAGTCGCGGTGGAGTACAACCCGCTGAGCCTGATCGTCGCCGGTGTGGCCATCGCGGCGGCGTTCATCATTCAGCTGCTGCTGGACTCGATGATCATTGGTGCGCTGGCGGGTTTCCTGATCTTTTCGGTGTCGGGCATTGTGAAGTGGCGCGACACTGACGACCTGTTCACCGAAGGCATGAAAATGATGGCGATGATCGGTTTCATCATGATCGCCGCCTCGGGTTTCGCCGAAGTGATGAAAGCCACCGGTCAGGTGCAGACGCTGGTGCAAACGTCGGCGTCGTGGATCGGGCACAGCAAAGGCGTCGGCGCGCTGTTGATGTTGCTGGTCGGCCTGCTGGTGACCATGGGCATCGGCTCGTCGTTTTCCACCGTGCCGATCCTGGCGGCGATTTTCGTGCCGTTGTGCGTGCAGCTGGGTTTCAGCCCGATCGCGATCGTGTGCATCGTCGGCACGGCCGGTGCGTTGGGTGACGCCGGTTCGCCGGCCTCGGACTCGACGCTGGGCCCGACCTCCGGTCTGAACATTGATGGCCAGCATCACCACATCTGGGACACCGTGGTCCCGACCTTCCTGCATTACAACCTGCCGCTGCTGGCGTTCGGCTGGGTGGCCGCGATGGTCCTCTGATTTCACTTCCGTAGGAGCCAGCGGTTCGGCGATCCGATGCCGCTGGCTCCTACAGTTTTTCGTTGGCGTGCCGTTAAAGCCTTTAACCACGCCAACAAAATCAAAAGAGTGAACCGTCATGCGCATGAGCCTGAAGGCTAAAGTCCTGTCCCTTGCTGTCCTCCCGGTGTTGCTCTTTGCGCTAGTCATCAGCCTGACCACGCTGTTCATTCTGCAGGAGCAGGCCAGCAAGGAAGTCGAGGAAACCCGCCAGCGCCTGCTCAGCGATGCCAAGGCCACCCTGCAAAGTTACGTGGCCGTGGCCATGACCACGATCAAACCGCTTTACGACGCGGCCACCCCTGGCGATGACGCGGCGCGGGCGCAGGTGATCAAGCTGTTGTCGAGCATCACCTACGGCAAGGACGGCTACTTCTTCGGCTACGACTCCAACACCGTGCGCCTGTTCAAGGCCAACAGCCCGGAAGGCGTGGGCCAGAGCTTCAAGGACAACCGCGACCCGAACGGCGTCTACGTCAACCGCGACCTGGTCAAAGTCGCCAAAGACGGCACCCACTACCTGCAATACAGCTCGCCACTGCCCGGCAACACTCAAGTGCTGGTGCCGAAACTGGGCTACACCGAATACCTGCCGAAGTGGGACATGGCGGTCGGTACGTCGGTGAACCTTGATGGTATCGAGGCGCAAGTCGCGCTGGTCCAGGCCAAGGTGCAGGAGCGGATGGAAGGCGTGGTGCTGACCATCGTCGGTATCGCCGTGGTGATGCTGCTGGTGATCGCGGCAGCCGGGATGCTGCTGGCCAATACCATTCTGCGTCCGCTGAACCTGATGAAAGCCAACCTCGATGACATCGCGGCGGGCGAGGGCGACCTGACCCGTCGTCTGACCATCACCAGCCAGGACGAACTCGGCGAACTGGCCGGCTCGTTCAATCGCTTTGTCGACAAGATCCACGGCCTGGTGCGTCAGATCACCGAAATGACGTCGCAACTGACCGGCCTGGTGAATCAGGTCTCCGACCAGGCCCAGCGCTCGGATCAGGCCATGGAGCGTCAGCGCCACGAGACCGATCAGGTCGCCACGGCGATCAACGAAATGTCGGCGGCGGCTCAGGAAGTGGCGAAAAGCGCACAAAACGCGGCGGTAGCGGCCCAACAAACCGACGAAGAAGGCCAGGCCGCCAAGCGTGTGGTGGCCGGCAGCATCGTCAAGATTCATGCGTTGGTGAACGACATCCGCAGCAGCGGCGTGTCCCTCGACAGCCTGCAAAAAGACGTTTCGTCGATTGTCAGCGTGCTGGGGGTGATTCGTTCGATTGCCGAACAGACCAACTTGCTGGCACTGAACGCTGCCATTGAAGCCGCGCGTGCCGGTGAAGCCGGTCGTGGTTTTGCGGTGGTGGCCGACGAAGTGCGGGCGCTGGCCAGCCGCACGCAGATCAGCACCCAGGAAATCCAGGGCATGATCGACCGCTTGCAGGCCGGGACCCAATCGGCGGTGGAAGCGATGCGTCGTTCCAGCGAAGCGGGCGATGGCACCTCGGCCCAGGCCAATGAAGCCGGCGCATCGCTGGACACCATGGCCCAGCTGATCGGCACCATCAATTCGATGAACGCGCAAATCGCCAGCGCGGCTGAAGAGCAGACCGCCGTGGCCGAAGAGATCAACCGCAGCGTGCATCAGATCGCCGTGGCGGTGGACAGCGTCGCCGACGAAACCCAACTCGGTGCCCAGACCTCACGCAGCCTCGCCGACCTCGGCCAGCGCCTGGGCAAACTGGTCGGCCAGTTCCGGATCTGACAAGCGACGCGAGCCTGCTCGCGATAGCGGTCTGTCAGCCAATATTAATGTTGGATGTGCCGGCCCCATCGCGAGCCGGCTCGCTCCCACAGGGTTTGTTTGGTGTCAGGGTCTGTCCCAGTAGGGCACCGTTCCGAAGCACTCCACGAAGAAATCAATCACCGTGCGCACCTTCACCGACAACCGTCGGCTACCTGGCCACAGCACCGCAATCTGCTGCGGTTCGAGGCTGTTGGACACCTGATATTCCCCCAGCACCGGCACCAGCGTGCCGTTGCGCACCGCCTCGCCGATCAGCCACGACGGAAACATCACCAACCCCAGGCCTTGTTCGGCGGCTTGCGTGAGCGTGTCGGCGTGGTTGCCGGTGATCGGGCCTTTGACGGAGTAGGGCGTCCAGTCCTGCGCGTCCTTGCGGAAAAACCAGCGTTGCTGCCCGGCCACGCCCTTGTAGGCCAGGCACTGATGCGCCGCCAATTCTTCGGGATGGTGCGGCGTGCCATGGCGTTTGAGGTAGGCCGGGCTGGCGGCCACTTGAAAGCGATGGGGCGCCAGGATCCGCGCCTGCATGCTCGAATCGTGCAGCGGGCCAATGCGAAACAGCAAATCGGCGCCTTCCTGCAACGGGTCGACGTAGCTGTCGGTTTGCTGGATATCCAGTTGCAGTTTCGGATAGCGCTCGCACAACAGCCCCAGCCACGGCGTCAGATGCCGTTGCCCGAAGACCACCGGCGCATTGATCCGCACCAGCCCGCTGGGTTCGCTTTGCTGCTCCTGCAAGGCCTGTTCGGCTTCCTCCAGTTGCACCAGCACCAGCCGCGCGTGATGACCGAGCATGCGGCCGGCTTCGGTGGGCGTGACGGCGCGCGTGTGGCGGTAGAGCAATTGCTGGTTCAAGGCCTGTTCCATCAGCTGGATCTGCCGGGAAATCGACGAGGGTGCCAGGCCCTCGCGGCGGGCGACTTCGGAGAAGCTGCCATGGTCGAGCACCGCGACAAACAGCCGAAGTGCCTTGAATCCAAGCTCGTTGAGGCCATGCATGGTCGATCCTGCTGTGCGAGTTGCGCAAAAGTGTTGTCGGGATGCTCCCATTTATCGCAAAGGATCGCCAGCCGATAATGCCTGCCACAACAGCCCCTTGGCAGGAGCGAAGGTTGCTCGCGAAGGCGGCGTGTCAGACGCCGGAAATGTCGACTGATATGACGCCTTCGCGAGCAAGCTTCGCTCCTACCGGGGCCGTATTCATCTGACGAGCAGGTTTTCCTTATGCAATCTTCTTCAATCGACATCGCTTCAGTGCCAGCGGCCAAACCAGGGCTGCGGCTGTTGCTGCTGCCTCTGGTGATCCTCGCCGGCATGGGCCTTTCCGTGGAGGCCGGTCTGCTCGGGCCGCTCGGGGTTCAGGTCGGGCATTTATGGGCGACGTTGAGCATCTTCGGCGTCGGCTCGGCGATTCTGTTTCTGCTGTTGTTGTTCAGCGGCAAGCAACAAGGTCCGGCGTTGAACACCTTGCCGCGCTGGCAGTTGATCGGCGGCTTCCTCGGGCCGATCTACGTGGTGGTGCTGACCCTGGCCACGCCGCACATCGGGATCGCGATGACGATGATCGCGATCCTCTCCGGGCAGGTCGGCAAAAGCGTGTTGATCGACCACTTCGGATGGTTCGGCGCCACCCGCAAAAAGGTCAACGGTGAGCGTTGGCTAGCGTTGCTGCTGATTGTCGCGGCACTTGTTCTGATTGCTCGGGGTTGATGATGAATCTGATTATTTTGTTGGCCGTGGTGGTGGCCGCCGGCGCGGTGTTGAGTATCCAGGCGGCGATCAACGGGCGTCTGGGGGAAACCGTCGGCGTGTTGCGCAGCAGTTTGCTGACCTTCGCAGTGGGCGCGGTGGTCACCGGGTTGCTGATCCTGTTTTTTGAACCGGCCCATGCCGTGAGCCTGCTGGACGTGCCGAAATGGCAACTCAGCGGTGCCTTGTTCGGCGTCGTCTACATGATGGTCATGGTCGGCGCGGTGCCGCGGGTCGGCACGGCGGTGGCAACCGTGGCGGTGATCGTCGGGCAGTTGGGCATGGGGATGTTGATCGATAACTTCGGCTGGCTGGGTAACCCGGCGATCGAGTTGTCGAGCAGTCGGTTGCTGGCGATGGTGTGCCTGGCGCTGGCGTTGCTGTTCATGTATCGCAGCAGCACCCGAAGCGAGTAACTGCGCGCCATTTTGTAGCTCCTACACTGATGAGTGAAGTGCGCATTTGCCGCACGCGACGACCACACCCAAGGAGTCAGACTCATGATCGACAGTGAAAGTACCTGCGACTGCCCCAAATGCTCCTGCAAACTGGGCGAGCACCCGATAGCGCGTCACGGCAAACACTATTGCTGTGAAGCGTGCGCCAAGCACCACGAACATGGCGAGGAGTGTGCGAGCAAGGGTTGCAAGTGCGCACACGCCAAATAGCTCATCAACATGAAGTGGAGCCTCTCGGGCTCCACTTTCAATGTCGGATAACTACCCCCTGTAATGCTCAGCCCGCCGGTCGCCACGTCACATTTTCGATGCCGAATTTCTCCGCCAGCGGCTTGCTGGTTTTTTGCACCTTCTCTCGGCCAAAGCGGGGTATTCGTCCAACCCCTGCGTCACAACTGGCCCAGTGCCAAGCCTCCGCGTTGTCCATTTTGTCCAGGCGGATAATGAAAGACTTTGGCGCGCCATGAAGGGTGTATTCAATGACGAAAAGTTTTGCGTTGTTCATAAAGCCCGTATTCCTCCCTGTGGTAATACAAGGATCGTTGGGGTTAAGGAAAATTCATTCGGATTGTCAGACGGCTGCCGCCGGTGGCGACAAGGTGAGTGGCCCGTTACCATGCAAGACCTGAAAACCCCAATGATCATTGCCCATGGCCCTTGCCGCCCCGCCAGACCTGAGTGACACCGATGTGCCCGTGCAACCGCTGGCACGCACTTACTCGCGTGGCTTGTACATCGAGCCCCACGAGCATGAATGGGGCCAATTGCTGTACGCCATGAGCGGGGTCATGTGGGTGGAAACGCCCCAAGAGGCGTTGGTGGTGCCGCCGCAACGGGCGGTGTGGCTGCCGCCGGGCGTGCCGCATGGCATCCGCGTGGTCTCGGACCTGCAGATGCGCAACATCTACCTGCGGCCCTCATTGGCGGTCACGTTGGATGACAGTGTTCAGGTGATCGAAGTCGGCGGGCTGCTGCGTGAGCTGATCGTCGGGCTGGTGGAGCAGGGCGATGATGGCGCGCCCGAGTACTACGAGGCGCTGGTCGGCCTGGCGTTGCTGGAGCTTAGACGAGCCAGGCGTTCGCTGTTGAAAATCCCGTTGCCGGATGATTCCGACCGACGCCTGATGAACCTGTGTCAGGCGGTCATGGCCGCGCCCTCGCTGGCCATTCCCTTCGAGCAGCACGCGGAAAATGCCGGTGCCAGCGTGCGCACCCTGGCACGGCTGTTCAAGGAAGGCCTGGGCATGGGCTTCGCCGAATGGCGGCGGCAGGTGCAATTGGCGACCGCGGCGGCGGAGTTGATTCAAGGCGTGCCGGTCAGCACGATTGCCCGCGAACTGGGCTATTCGCCGAGCAGCTTCAGCGACATGTTCCGCCGGGAACTGGGTGTCGCGCCTTCGCAGTTTGCGGCGAGCCAACACCCCGTCCAGCCATGACGCACCTCTGTAGCAGAGGGAAAACCTTGTAGGCGTGAGCCTGCTCGCGATAGCGGTGTATCAGGTAGCACAGATGTCGACTGACACTCCGCTATCGCGAACAGGCTCACGCCTACAGGGCTCCGCCGCTACACAATTGGCAGTGCACCCGCCGCGCTTTGGCCGATATTCAGAAGCACTTGGCCGATGCCCGCCGCCACCGCTCTTTAGACTTCAGGCATACCTTGTTTGCCCACGGAGTCTGCCATGAGCTACCTCATCTCGCTGGTCATTGGTCTGGGCGTCGGCCTGCTCTACGGCGCACTGGATTTTCGTTCGCCCGCCCCACCGGCCATTGCCCTGGTGGGCCTGCTGGGCATGCTCGCCGGCGAAAAGTTGTGGCCCATGGGCCGGCAACTGGTGGCGGGCTGGGTCTCCTGAAACCCCTTTCTTTATGCGATGGACACTCCCATGAAAGCACTGCAATTCGACCAGACCGGCGACCTCTCGGCCTTGCGTTATGTCGATGTCCCGACCCCCGTTCCCGGCGCCGATGAAGTGCTGGTGCAGATCAAGGCGGCCGGCCTCAACCCCAGCGATGTGAAGAACGTGTTGGGACGGTTTCCCTACACCACCTTGCCACGGATTCCCGGTCGGGATTTCGCCGGTGTGGTGGTTGAAGGGCCGCAGGCACTGATCGGTCAGGAAGTCTGGGGCACCGGTCGTGAACTGGGTTTTTTTGCCGATGGCTCCCATGCGCAATTCGTCAAACTGCCGGCCAATGGCGTGGCGCTCAAACCCACCCATCTGAGCTTCGCCCAGGCCGCCAGCCTCGGCGTGCCCTACACCACGGCGTGGGATGCGCTGGAACGCAGTCTGGTGACTGCTGCAACGCGGCTGTTGGTGATCGGCGGCGGAGCGGTCGGCAGTGCCGCGCTGGCGTTGGCCAAGGTGCGGGGTGCTCAAGTCCTGGCGGCGGCGCGGCGACCCGAGCAGGTCAAGGATCTGCAGGCGCAGGGGTATCAGACGCTGCAACTGGATAAACCGGACGAGCTGGGGGCGCAGGTGCAGGCCGTGTATACCGGCGGCGCCGACGTGATTTTCGACACCACCGGCTTCTGGCTACCGGCCTCGGTCCCGGCGCTCGCGGCGTTCGGCCGCATCGCGATCATCGCGGCGCCGGTCGACGGCATGGTGCAACTGCCGGCGCTGGCGTTGTATCGCAAGGGCGGTTCGGTGGTGGGGATCAATTCGTTGTTGTATGGCGTGCAGGCGTGTGCGGCGATGCTCGATCAGTTCGGCAAGTTCTTTGATCAGGGGTTGTTGCCGTTGCCGGAAGGGTTGTTTGAATCGCCGCTGGCCGAAGGGCTGGAACGGTATGAAGAAGTGAACCAAGGTGCCGGGGACAAGGTGATTTTGTTGCCGTAACGCCGATCAAAATGTGGGAGTGAGCCTGCTCGCGATGACGGAGTGTCAGTCGACATTTGTGTTGCCTGATACACCGTCATCGCGAGCAGGCTCGCTCCCACAGGGTTTTGCATTGTCAGATCAAGCCTCGGGAACACCATTCTCCCACGCCGACCAATTGTTCAAGATCTCCAGCACCAACGGATTCCCCGTCCGGTACAGGTTCTCCAGTGCCGGCACAAACCCGCCCTGATCCGCATACTTGAGCAGGTTGTCCACCTCGCTCTGGCCCGGGGCCGGTCGATCAAAGTCGGAGCCCGCGCGCACCACCGCCAGGCGTTGCACATCCACCAGGCCCTCGCGACTGGCCCGCAGCAGCGCTTCGTAGGTGGAGTTATCTTCCTGTTGCGTCGTGCAGTACTCGCCTTTGTCGTCGGTCAACAGCTTGGTCCAGACCTCGGCACGTTCACTCAAGCGCGTCCCGGAAAACCAGGTGTTGCCGGCCAGCGTGTCGCACTTCGTCACCGTCGGTGGCTGATTGGCCGGGGCCGACGGGTATTTCAGGCGCCATGCCGCCGATTCCTTGCTCTCGCTCAACTTGACGTTGTGCGTCAGGGCGAATGCCTTGGCCTGCAACTTCGGATTGAGCTCGAACACTTCGGTCTTGTAGTCCAGCGGCGGTTTTTGGTTCGGGCCTTGGGTGTTGATGCCGATGTATCCGGTTGGCCAGTCTTTCGGCGCGTCTCGCGAATCCAGTTCCCACTGGGTGCCGAACTCCACCAGGTAATGGGCCCACGCGGTGGTGCCAATGGTCCCGTGTTTCGGGCTGATGCCGGCAATGCCGGCGATCAGGAAGTAGCTTTTACGCAGGTCGAATTTCGGCGACAGGGCCAGGGCCAGTGTCGAAGCTGCGGCGTTGGTCTGGCCCATGCCGGTGACCATCAGGCACACCTGCTGCGTGTTGCAGCGAATGGTCGGGTACTCGGCGGACAGGCCCGGCACTCGAACTTCCTGCTTGAGCTCCAGACGATCGATCCAGTTTTGCGCCTCGGGGGCGAACATGGTGATCAGCATCACTTTCGGCTGGATCGGTGCTTCGCTTGCCCAGGCAGTGGAAGAGAGCAGGGCGGCACAGGCCAGGGACATACGCGTCATTGCATTCATAAAACCTCCAGGTTCAATCAAGCCTCAGAACTGATAACCGATGCCGGCGTAGTAACCCCAGCCATTGGAGCGAGCGCGGAAGTCGCCGTCGCCGAAATTCAACTCGCTGCCATCCTCCCAGTTGCCGCCGTTGTGGAAGTAACGGCCGACCAGGGTGAAGCGCAAGTGTGTGAACGAGTACAGCAAGACGTTGGTGGCGACGGTGGCGTTGGCGGTGCGGGCCGGGTTGTCCTTGTGCAGGTCGGAGCCGAAATCGAAGTTGGTGAAGCCGATGTACGTCAGTGACGCGCCGTTGCTGAAGCTGCTGATCGGCACGATGTATTTGAGCTGGGCACGGTAGCCGTCCCACGAATACTCGTTGCTGGCGCCGTAGTTTTCCCACTGATAACGCCCGTAGAAGTTCGCCGACAAGTTGACTCGCGAGTGGGTGTCGATGTCGGTGCCCAGGCCGCTGTAAAGCGTATTGGCGCGGTTGGCGCTGTTGCTGCCGTGGTCGTAGATCCAGTCGAACGCCACGTACCATTCTTTGAACGGCCCGATGGCCAGGCTGCGGCCGGCAAGGTGGTCGATGGAAATGCGCGGTTCGTGCTCCATGAACACCGGCGAACCGTGGTCCCACACGCCTTTGTCATGACTGTTGCCGATGTCGAAGATCTTCGGGATGTCGATGTAGCCGTACAACTCGAACGGCCCTTTGCGCCCGAAGTACTCGTACTCCAGGTAAATATCGTCGGCCGGTTGCGGGCCGAAACTGATGTCTTTGCTGCCGATGACGGTCAGGTCCTGATTGAACCAGTCCGACAGGTAAACGCCTTTTTTCGGCGGGCTGGCTTCGGGACTCAGGGTTTCGCCCTGGGCGGATTCTTCGGCGGGCGCGGATTGCGCCAAAACGGTGCTGCTGAGTAGTCCTGTAACGCTGGCCAGCAGCAAGGAAACAGCAAGAGTGCGCGAGCAAGTCACGCGGCTGGACGTGCGGTGCATTAAAAGTCCCTTTTCGTGCGGATCAAAAGCCCGATTCTTCGGGCTTGCGCGGTTATGTCGCGAAAACGTCTATATCAGCGACTCGCAAACGTTTGCATAACAGATGCCAATTATTTCAATTCCATGAAAAATCGACGAAATAAGGTTTTTTATTGTCGGGTTGGTCAGTTACGCGAACTGACACTTCTGTAGCTGCTACAAGGCAGGTGGTGTTGCGCCTTGGATTGACCGCCAGTGGTAGACTCGCCCCCATTGTCTTCACGAGGTATTCCCATGAGCGAGCCGATTCGTCTGACCCAATACAGCCACGGCGCCGGCTGTGGCTGCAAAATTTCGCCGCAAGTGCTTGAGGTGATTCTGGCCGGCAGTGGCGCGCAGAACCTCGATCCCAGGCTTTGGGTCGGCAACGCCTCGCGCGATGACGCGGCGGTGTACGCGATCGACGAAGAACGCGGCGTGGTCTCGACCACCGACTTCTTTATGCCGATCGTCGACGACCCGTTCGATTTCGGCCGCATTGCCGCCACCAACGCCATCAGCGATATCTACGCCATGGGCGGTGATCCGCTGATGGCGATTGCGATCCTTGGCTGGCCGGTGAATGTATTGGCGCCGGAGATTGCCCGGGAAGTGATTCGCGGTGGACGTTCGGTGTGTGACGAGGCGGGCATTCCGTTGGCCGGTGGGCATTCCATCGACGCCCCGGAGCCGATCTTCGGCCTGGCGGTGACCGGGCTGGTTGAAAAGCGCCACATGAAGCGCAACGACACCGCCACCGCCGGTTGCCTGCTTTACCTCACCAAACCGCTGGGCATCGGCATCCTCACCACCGCCGAGAAGAAGGGCAAGCTGCGCACGGCCGACATTGGCCTGGCTCGCGACTGGATGTGCACCCTGAACAAACCCGGCAGCCGTTTCGGCAAGCTCGACGGCGTGACGGCGATGACCGACGTCACCGGTTTCGGCTTGTTGGGGCATCTGGTGGAAATGGCCGACGGCAGCAACGTCACCGCACGCATCGAATACAACCGTGTGCCGCGTCTGCCGGGTGTCGAGTATTACCTCGACCAGGGCTGCGTGCCGGGCGGCACCCTGCGTAATTTCGACAGTTACGCGAGCAAGGTCGGGCGCGTGCAGGAACTGCATAAACGGGTGCTGTGCGATCCGCAGACCAGCGGCGGCCTGCTGGTGGCGGTCACGCCCGAAGGCAACGAGCAATTCCTCAAAGTGGCCAGCGAATTGGGCCTGGCCCTTGAGCCAATCGGTGAGCTGGTCGAGCGACAGACCCACGCGGTCGAGGTGTTTTGATGTCAATCGACTTCACCGACTACCGCGACATCTTTCTCAACGACCGGCCGATGCTGGATGCCCGCGCGCCGATCGAATTCCACAAGGGCGCGTTCCCCGGGGTGGTCAATCTGCCGCTGATGAACGACCACGAGCGGCAGCGGATCGGCACCTGCTACAAGCAACACGGCCAGCAAGCGGCGATCACCCTGGGGCATCAACTGGTGTCCGGCGAGATCAAGGCCGAACGCATCCAGGCCTGGGCCGATTTTGCCCGGGCGCACCCCGAGGGCTATTTGTATTGTTTTCGCGGCGGCTTGCGTTCGCAGATCGTCCAGCAGTGGCTCAAGGACGAGGCCGGCATCGACTATCCGCGCGTCGGTGGCGGCTACAAGGCCATGCGCAGCTTCTTGCTGGACACGGTCGATCAGGCCGTTGCCCAGTGCGATTTCGTATTGCTGGGCGGCATGACCGGCACCGGCAAGACCGAGGTGCTCACGCAGCTACGCAACGGCCTGGACCTCGAAGGCCACGCCAATCATCGCGGTTCCAGCTTCGGCAAACGCGCCACCGTCCAACCGTCCAATATCGACTTTGAAAACCGCCTGGCGGTAGACGTGCTGAAGAAGCGCGCTCACGGCATCGAGCAGTTTGTGCTGGAAGACGAAAGCCGGGCGATTGGCAGCTGCGCGTTGCCCTTGCCGCTGTTTCAGGGCATGCAGCAGTACCCGATGGTCTGGCTGGAGGACAGCCAGGAAGGGCGGGTCGAACGGATCTTGCGCGATTACGTCGTGGACTTGTGTGCCGAGTTCATCAGCGTGCATGGCGATGAAGGCTTTGCGCTGTTTTCCGAGCGTCTGCTGGAAAGCTTGAACAATGTGCAGAAGCGCCTGGGCGGTGAACGGCACCGGCGGATGTTGATCTTGATGGAAGACGCGTTGGCGGAGCAGGCGAACAGCGGGGCGGTGGATTTGCACCGGGGCTGGATCGAAGGGTTGCTGCGTGAGTATTACGATCCGATGTATGCCTTTCAGCGGGAGAAGAAGGGCGCGCGGATTGAGTTTGCCGGGGAGCGGGAAGCGGTTCTCGAATACTTGCTAGAGCGCATCAATCAGCGAGGGTGAGGTTGTTTTTGCCGGCCCCATCGCGAGCAGGCTCGCTCCCACACTGGATTTGTGTCGCACCGGAAATCCAATGAGGGAGATCAACCGACAGTGATGGGTTGGTTTTCTGGCCCCATCGCGAGCAGGCTCGCTCCCACACTGGATCTGTGTCGCGCCGGAGATCCAATGAGGGAGATCAACCGACAGTGATGGGTTGGTTTTCTGGCCCCATCGCGAGCAGGCTCGCTCCTACACTGGATTTGTGTCGCGCCGGAGATCCAATGAGGGAGATCAACCGACAGTGATGTGTCGGTTTTTCTGGCCCCATCGCGAGCAGGCTCGCTCCCACACTGGATTTGTGTCGCGCCGGAGATCCAATGTGGGAGATCAACCGACAGTGATGGGTTGGTTTTCTGACCCCATCGCGAGCAGGCTCGCTCCTACACTGGATCTGTGTCGCGCCGGAGATCCAATGAGGGAGATCAACCGACAGTGATGTGTCGGTTTTTCTGGCCCCATCGCGAGCAGGCTCGCTCCTACACTGGATCTGTGTCGCGCCGGAGATCCAGTGTGGGAGCGAGCCTGCTCGCGATAGGGCCCAGACAGGCGCTATAAACTTTAATGCCTGGAGGGTATCGACTGCTTACGTCGGACACGTCTCCCGCCCATTATCGAGCCCTTGCTTGTAGCTATGGCTCTGCAGGCTCGCCTTGCCGTTATGCCAGGTCAGCGTGAGCACAAACAGCTGGATTCCCAGTCTTCGGTGATCTTCTGTTTCTTTCCGACTGCATCTCCCGCGACCTTGTTGATCAGCTCGGGCAGGTAACCGTGGGACCAGGCGGTGTAGATGACCGAGTTGTGGTACTTGTCGTGGAGCAATTCATCGGCCAGGTCGCTGGTGTCGTTGGCTGAAAAGTTGATGTTCACCGGCAAGCCGAGCTTGATCGCGCTGGGGCTGATGGTCATCAGGGGGCGAATGTAGCTGTAGGAATTGTCCAGTTCGCCTTCCTCGACATTACGTGTCGGGTTGGCGGCAAAGACGTAATTGGCCTTGCCGAATTTTTCCGGCAGCAAGGTGGCCAGGTCGATGGCACGGTTCAGGCCCTGGCAGTTGAGCTGGCCCAGACCACCTTCGGGTTTTTCCGCGTGACGCAGGAATACCAGGGTCTGGGTGCCGTCTGCCGGTTGGGCGCGGCTTTCACTGGACTCCAGCGACAAAAACAACGCGCTCATCGCCAGCAGGGAGGGCAGGACGACATACGCGCGTTGCTTGAAGCGATCGGCAAATTTGAAAAGGTTCATCATTTAATAGGTGATCTTCAGCGCATTCGGTTAAGGCTGACAAACCTTTACACCACGAGCTCCCAGCATCGGGTGTTTTCCATGTCATTGGGCCGGTCCGTTTCCGAAAGGGCAGTTCTCAGAGTCCTCTGAAGCCCATTTGGTTCGATTCCGGCGAGTGCGCCGCAATGTACCGGTAACCTTGCATGGGTTGGAGCAGAGGTTATCGACAGGATGTTGCGGATTTATGGACACGGTACAGGTAGCGGCGCAGAACGATGACTGCAATGTTTTGATCTTCTTCATCAACAAGATTGATACGCAAAAAACCAGTCTCCTCCATTATGATCAGCGCTTACTGTTCACTGTGGATGCTCCCCATGACCGATCTGTCCGCGTTCCCGATTACCCAAAAATGGCCGGCCCAATACCCGGACTGGATTCAGCTGTACTCCTTGCCGACCCCCAATGGCGTCAAGGTCTCGATCATGCTCGAAGAGATCGGTCTGCCCTACGAACCCCATCGCGTGGGCTTCGACAGCAACGATCAGATGTCCCCCGAATTTCTGTCGCTGAACCCCAACAACAAGATCCCGGCGATCCTCGATCCCCACGGCCCTGATGACAAACCCCTGCCGCTGTTCGAGTCCGGGGCGATCCTGATTTACCTTGCCGACAAGAGCGGCCAGTTACTGGCGCAGGAGTCGGCGGCGCGTTACGAGACGATCCAGTGGCTGATGTTCCAGATGGGTGGCATCGGGCCGATGTTTGGCCAGCTCGGGTTCTTCAATAAGTTCGCCGGCAAGGACTACGAGGACAAACGTCCCCGTGACCGCTACGTCGACGAAAGCAAACGCCTGCTGAAAGTACTGGACAGCCGTCTGCAAGGGCGCGACTGGATCATGGGCGAACGCTACACCATTGCCGACATCGCGACCTTTCCGTGGGTGCGCAACCTGATCGGCTTCTATGAGGCTGGCGATCTGGTGGGCATCAAGAATTTCCCCAACGTCACTCGCGTGCTGGAGCGCTTCCTGGCGCGGCCGGCGGTGATACGCGGGCTGGAAATTCCCAAGTAAATCTCTTCGACTCTCTCAAGACCAAGGCAGGCAATGAGCTCATTCGATTTCAAACAAGTAGATGTCTTCAGCCAGGTTGCACTCAAGGGCAATCCGTTGGCAGTCGTGTTCGGCGCAGACAGGCTCAGCGATGAACGCATGGCGGCGTTCGCAAGCTGGACCAACCTCAGCGAAACCACATTCATCCTCGAACCGCGCGACCCTCGCGCCGACTATCGGGTACGGATCTTCACCACCCTCACCGAGTTGCCGTTCGCCGGTCACCCGACCTTGGGCACTTGCCATGCATGGCTTGAGGCCGGGGGCGTGCCCAAGGGTGAGGAGATCATTCAGGAGTGCGGCGTCGGTCTGGTGCGGGTCCGCAGGCAAGGCGCGGAGCTGGCCTTTCTCGCGCCGCCACTGATCAAGACAGGGCCGGTGGACGCTGACGTCGTCGAGCGTGTGCGCCGAGGGCTGCGACTGGAGCCGGGGGCGATTGTCCGGGCTCAATGGGTCGATAACGGTGCCGGCTGGTTGGCGGTGATGGTCGAGGACCGCCGACAGGTGCTGGATTTGCAGCCGGATCATTCACAGATGCTGGGCCTGGCCGTCGGCGTGATAGCGCCATGGCACCCTGAGCGCGATGGCGATGATGCGCAGTTTGAAGTGCGCGCTTTCATCTCCGGCGATGGCATGCCGGAAGACCCGGCTACCGGCAGCTTGAACGCCGGGATTGCGCAGTGGTTGCTTGCCGAAGGCTTGGCGCCGGCGTCCTACGTGGTCAGCCAGGGCCTGACCATGGGCCGCGCCGGGCGCATTCAGGTGGAGCAGGTGGGTGATGAGATCTGGATTGGTGGTTCGGTGGTGACCTGCATCAGCGGTGTGCTGGAAATCTAAAACTTGTGGGCGCGGGCTAGCGCGCGAAGGCGGTGCGTCAGATACATCTTTGTTGGATGTGCCGCCGTCTTCGCGAGCAAGCCCGCTCCCACAGGGAACCGCGTTATATCGCGCGATTATTGCGGCCTCGGTAACGCAGTCTTGGGCGATCGAGGTTTGTGCCCCGCGCCTTTGAGGGCATAAGCTTCGCCCCCTACGACTTTCATCACGACCTCCGTTTTTCAGGAACCCCCCATGTCCAGCCAGTTCCCCGAAGCACGTCCACGCCGTCTGCGCCGCAATGCGAGCCTGCGCAGCCTGTTCCAGGAAACCGAGTTCAGTCTGAACGACCTGGTGCTGCCGATTTTCGTCGAGGAAGAAATCGATGACTTCGTGCCGATCAAAAGCATGCCCGGCGTGATGCGCATTCCAGAGTCGAAACTGGCCGGTGAGATCGAGCGTTACGCCCGCGCCGGGATCAAGTCGGTGATGACGTTCGGCGTGTCCCATCACCTGGACAGCAGCGGCAGCGACACCTGGAGCGACAACGGCCTGGTGTCGCGCATGTCGCGCATTGCCAAGGACGCGGTGCCGGAGATGATCGTGATGTCCGACACCTGCTTCTGCGAATACACCGACCACGGCCATTGTGGCGTAATGCACAACCATGAAGTCGACAACGACCAGACCCTGATCAACCTCGGCAAACAAGCCGTGGCGGCGGCACGGGCCGGTGCGGATGTGATTGCACCGTCAGCGGCCATGGACGGGCAGGTCCAGGCCATTCGCCGGGCCCTCGACCAAGCCGGTTTCACCCAGACCGCGATCATGGCCTATTCGACCAAATTTGCGTCTGCGCTCTACGGCCCGTTCCGCGAAGCTGGCGGCAGCGCGTTGAAAGGCGACCGCAAAAGCTACCAGATGAACCCGATGAATCGCCGCGAAGCGGTGCGCGAGTCTCTGATGGACGAGCAGGAAGGCGCCGATGCGCTGATGGTCAAACCGGCCGGCGCGTACCTGGACATCATCCGCGACATCCGCGAAGTGTCGCGTTTGCCGTTGTCGGCGTATCAGGTCAGCGGCGAGTACGCGATGATCAAATTCGCCGCGCAGGCCGGGGCGATTGATGAGGACCGCGTGGTGCGTGAAAGCCTTGGCGCGATCAAGCGGGCGGGGGCGGATCTGATCTTTACCTACTTCGCGATGGACCTGGCCCTGGCCGGGATCTAAGAAACACCTCGGAACCCCTGTAGGAGTGAGCCTGCTCGCGATGGCGTCTTGTCATTCGACCCATGTATTGACTGATACGCCGCCATCGCGAGCAGGCTCACTCCCACAGTAAATACTGGGGGGCTCAGGGGCTGCCGAAAAACGGCCGGATCCCGTGCTCCTTGAAATACCGCTCAATCACCTTGGGGTCCGCCGAGTTGTCGGCAATCGCCACATACGTATCCGGACGCAGCAGGTAAAACCCGTTACGCCCCAACCCCGCCGCTTCAAACGCCGGCCGCCAGTCGAACACGTGCAACGGCAGGTGATGCTCGTGACACCAGGCGATCATTTCGTCACTGGTGTCGCCATACACATGCACCTGCCAGGTCAGACACTTCAGCGATTCGAAATTGTCCCCCTCACCGTCGTGAGCCCAGGGCAGGCGGTCGCCGCCATGAACGTGGCCCGCGACCCCCGTGCTCAACGCCGTCCCACGATAGTTCAGGGTGATCTGCGACACCGTGCGAAACAGGAACTCACGGGACGTTTCGAATGAGGCCATTTTGGGGATCAGGAACGGCGCCAGACGGGTGCGTAACAAATCGGCCATGCGCCCTTCGGCAGTCACGAAGGTGAAGACCCGGTCGGTGGTGGCCACCAGTTTGCGGGCGAAGGTGATGCGTTCGGTTTCGTAGGTGTCGAGCAGCGTGGCTGTGGCGCCGCCGCTCAAGACGGCCGCCAGCTTCCAGGCCAGGTTGATGGCATCGCCGATCCCGGTGTTCATGCCCTGACCGCCCGCCGGGCTGTGGACGTGGGCCGCGTCGCCCAATAGAAAGGCGCGACCGTTGCGAAAGTGATCCGCCACCCGATGATGCACACGATACGTCGAGAACCAGTTAACCTGCTCAATCTGCACCTTCAGGTGTTCGATGGCCCGACTGCTGACGTCGGCAAACCCGAGGGTTTCAGCACGGTCGGCGCGCTCGTCGCGCACGGTGCCGATCAAGCGGGCGCGGCCTTCGCCGGCTAACGGAAACACCGCGAGAAAATCCGCTTCATCCAGGTCCAGGTGCAGTTCGCCGTTGAACGTCGGCCCGTGAGCCTGCACGTCCGCCACGTAGAAAACCTGCTGGTAGGTGCCGCCGGGAAAACCGGTGTCGAGGGTCTTGCGCACGATTGACCGGGCGCCGTCGCAACCCGCCAGGTAACACGCCTGGCAGATTTCCTGTTGGCCATCGTGCAAGCGCAGCCTTGCACTGATGCCATCGCCAGTCTCTTCAAAACCCTCCAGTTCGGTGCTGCGTTCGACCTTGATACCGAACCCTTCGAGGCGTTCAATCAGCAATTGTTCGTGCTCATCCTGAGGGAACATCTCGAGAAACGCGTAAGGCGTCAGCCCCTCGCCGATGCCGGTCAATGGCAAGCGCGCTACGGGCTCGCCCTTGACCCAGAAATTCGCTGCGTCCACCCGGTGGCCTTTTTGTACCACGGCATTGCTGAGGTCGAGCTGACGGTAAAGCTCCAGCGTCCGTGCCTGGACCGCCAGCGCCCGGGACGTGGTGCCGGGGGCCGACGTCTTGTCGATAATCCTTACCCCAATCCCCAGTTTGCTCAGCCACAGCGCCAATACCAGCCCGGTCGGGCCGGCGCCGACGATCAGCACGTCGCTACGGTTCATGAGCCTGTCCTCCTCGGTGTGTGGCACAAGTATGGTCCAGCGCGGGGATATGAAAAGGCAGGCCGCCCAACGGAAAAGGCCCGCAACCGTGAAGTGGTGGGGGATGAAGGGGAACGGGCCGTTGCGGCAGCAGTCATAGCCTGCGCCATGCCTTTGATCGTATGGTTAACCCGGTTCAGCAGAGTTGATGGAGCACCATGCAAGCCAATCGATTGATCATGAGTCTCGCGGCGCTGCTGGTGCTGGCGGGTTGCGGCACCCAGCGCACTCAGGAGTTGCCGGCCCGCAAACCCGCCGAGGTCAAGGCCGAGATCGTGCGCCTGCTGCCGGCGAAAACCGTTGACCGCCAAGGCTGGGCCACGGACATCTACGCCGCTTTTGCCGCGCAGAACATTTATCCCTCCACGCAAAACCTGTGTTCGGTGCTCGCGGTCACCGAGCAAGAGTCGACCTTCCAGGTCGACCCACCCGTGCCGGGCCTGGGCAAGATCGCCCGCGAAGAGATCGACCGTCGTGCCGCTAAAGTCCATATCCCCAGCCTGCTGGTCAGCGGTGCACTGCAGGTCAGTTCATCCAATGGTAAAAGCTACAGCGACCGGCTGAATGCGGCGCGCAGCGAAAAAGAACTCAGCGCTATTTTCGATGACTTCATCGGCATTGTGCCCATGGGGCGGACCTTGTTTGGAGGGCTCAATCCGGTGCACACCGGTGGGCCGATGCAGGTCAGCATCGACTTCGCCGAGCAACAGGCACGGGATTATCCGTATCCGGTGAACGGCTCGATCCGTCGTGAAGTGTTCAGCCGTCGCGGCGGCATGTACTTCGGCATTGCTCACTTGCTCGGGTACCCGGTGAGCTACAAACAGCCGCTGTATCGCTTCGCCGATTTCAATGCCGGTTGGTACGCCAGCCGCAATGCGGCGTTTCAGAATGCGGTGAGTCGAGCGTCAGGCATCCCTTTGGCGCTGGATGGTGATCTGGTGCGCTACGACGCGATCATGCCGGGCACCACGGAATTGGCGGTGCGCAGCCTTGGCAAGCAATTGGGCATGCGCAACACGACCATTCGCGATCAATTGGAGGAGGGCAAAAACCTGCAGTTCGAGGACACCCAGCTTTATGCGCGGGTGTTCGACCTGGCCGAGAAGGCGGAAGGTCGGCCGTTGCCTCGTGCAGTGTTGCCGGGGATCGTGCTGCAAAGCCCGAAAATCACCCGCAAACTTACGACGGCGTGGTTTGCCAAGCGGGTGGATGAGCGTTATCAGCGCTGCATGACACGGGCGGGCAAGTGACCGGCCGCAGAAAACAGGCAAAAAAAACCCGGCTGATGAGGCCGGGTTTTTCATTGAGTACCGCGGTAAAACCCTTCATTTATACAGCGCGGCTTTCGATCAGACGATCCGAACCACCTTCAGCGACGCGGTTTTCGATCAGACGATCCGAACCACCTTCAGCGACGCGGTTTTCGATCAGACGATCCGAACCACCTTCAGCAACGCGGTTTTCGATCAGACGATCCGAACCACCTTCAGCGACGCGGTTTTCGATCAGACGATCCGAACCACCTTCGGCAACGCGGTTTTCGATCAGACGATCCGAACCACCTTCAGCGACGCGGTTTTCGATCAGACGGTCTGAACCACCTTCAGCCACACGACTTTCAATCAGACGATCCGAGCCGCCTTCAGCGACAACCGGGTGAGCAGAAGAAGCGGCGAAAGCGTTAACTGCAAAAACCGAGAAAGCGATGCTGAGAAGGATTTGGCGTTTCATGATGGTGTGCTCCGGGGTG
>LNAP01000498.1_pt1 | contig 43806 bp, 46 predicted proteins | sample 602601 | NCBI WGS metagenome assembly LNAP01 (sample SAMN02440304, study PRJNA202911) | soil metagenome | biome: Subtropical and temperate rainforests or woodlands; isolation source: soil samples (1 kg each in a 20% v/v slurry with milli Q water) were... ...
GAGAAACAACCTAGTGTGGAGCCGTGGTGTAGAGGCCTAACATGCCTGCCTGTCACGCAGGAGACCGCGGGTTCGAATCCCGTCGGCTCCGCCATTTATTCATTATGCTGTAAGAGCCATTAGCTCAGTTGGTAGAGCACCTGACTTTTAATCAGGGTGTCGAAGGTTCGAGTCCTTCATGGCTCACCATTTTCATATGCGGTCGTGGCGGAATTGGCAGACGCGCTAGATTCAGGTTCTAGTGGTATAACAGCCGTGGAGGTTCGAGTCCTCTCGACCGCATTATGTTTTGCGGAAGTGGCTCAGGGGTAGAGCATCGCCTTGCCAAGGCGAGGGTCGCGGGTTCGAATCCCGTCTTCCGCTCCAATTTCATAAGTGCCCATAGCTCAGCTGGATAGAGCGTTTGACTACGAATCAAAAGGTCGGGAGTTCGAATCTCTCTGGGCACGCCATTCAAACTTAATCATTTCGGGACGTAGCTCAGCTTGGTAGAGCACCTGCTTTGGGAGCAGGGGGTCGCATGTTCAAATCGTGTCGTCCCGATTATTTATGTTTAATTATGCGGGTGTAGTTCAATGGTAGAACTCCAGCCTTCCAAGCTGGTAGCGTGGGTTCGATTCCCATCACCCGCTTTTTTTTACGTCTTTGAGTATGCATCGGATGGGATGAGAACCCACAAGGTTCGACCGCCCGTGAACGCATTATTGGATTTACCCCGTTAGGAAGAGGAACTCAGGCGGTTCCTTTTTTTTTTGTGCTATAAATAGAAATTGATGATTTCCGTTCGGTCAAATACATAACAAAAGCGCAAAAGGCTATACTATGACAGGAAATTCTGTTGACTGTAACCCGCTTTGAAATGTCCGCTTAGGCGCGGAAAAACGTTCGGACATAGATTAAGCATATGTCCATCATGGTAATTTACATATCGCAAAACCCCGCCAGTACACAGTATATAAGAGTATAACCTATTCCTTTGGTTATAATTACCATGACAAAAAGGTTGAATTCGATCGCCAATCTATGCTAGTCTAGCAAAGATAAAAAATGCCGAATCCGGTACAGCAAAAGTGCCGGTACGGGGGACTTCTTGATCATGGGGTGAACGATATTTGGCCGGGCATTAACTGGCCAGACATCTAGGGAGCAACCTCTTCCCGAACCCGACAACTAACCTCGGAGGCAAATAGGAGGTAAGGTGTTGAAAACTTTTACGAAGCAGCTTGTTTTGACGTGTGCAATTTTAGGTTCAGCTTTATTTGCAGCATCAAACGCACAGGCATCGCCGCTAGAAGAAGTGAAGGTTCAGGTGAATGATGAGCTCATGACATTTCCCGATGCACAGCCGTTTATCGATGAGAATGAAACGTTGCAGGTTCCTCTGCGCTTTGTGTCAGAGAAGCTTGGGTACCGGGTTGATTGGAGTAAGGCGGGTCAGGAGGTTCAAGTGCTTTTGACCAATAAACTCCAGACGATCAAGCTGCAAACTGGCGATGATCAAGCGACTGTGAACGGCAAAGCCGTTAAGCTCCAAGGTAAAGCCGTTTTTTCGCAAGAGCGTGCATATGTACCCCTTCGATTCATTTCAGAGACATTCGATACTCCTGTTGCTTGGGATATGAAAAACCGGGTGGCAATTGTTCAAGCTGATGGTAAGGTTCACACCTCCGTTTGGACGGCACCATCCAAGAGAGAGCGAATTGTTCAGGCTGCGAACGATTACATTGGCGTTCCTTATGTTTGGGGCGGAGCGACCCCTCAGGGCTTTGACTGCTCCGGCTTCGTGAAATATGTGTTTGAAACCAGCGGCATAGAGCTTCCTCGAACCTCAGTGGAAATGCATGATGAAGCAGGGACGCCAGTTCAGGATCTTCAGGTGGGAGACCTCGTCTTTTTCGCTAAGAACAGGGTTAACCATGTAGGCATCTATCTCGGCAACGATCGGTTTATCTCGGCAACGACCTCCGGAGGCGTAAAGGTTGATAGCCTTTCCAGTAAATACTGGGGCGCTCGATATGTAGGGGCAAAAAGAGTTTTATAAAAACGTAAATGAAGCAGAAGCAGGGGACACGCTCCCTTGCTTTTTTCATGATTTGTTTGTTAAAGAGGATTATGGATAAAAAATGTCGTATTTTAGGAATAGACGCATTTATTACATTTGAATTATAGGAAGGGGTGCGTAGTTATCGCCTTCAATCTGCTGTGGCTGGAGTCTTGGATTCGAAAAAAAAAGCCACGTACGCCGATGCAAATTCTTACGAAACATTCCGAAGCCGTTATTACGCTCATCACACCAGAGATAAAAGAAGTCATTCGCAGCTATTTCCGCGCCTTTGACAGCTTCATCTCCGCAAGAGACTATCAGACCGATACGTTTATTAAAGAGGTATTCTACGCTACCACGCAAGAACAGGCAGGGAATAAGACTATCTCCGAAATGGAAAGCCGCGTGTACGAAAGCAATAAGGCACGCCTTCGCTTGAAGGCTTACGAGATCGACGAGTTTGATCGGTTGGGGAGCAATAGCGTCATTATAGGGGTTACTCGCGAATTCAGCGGAGGTTACCGAAACAGAGTTATCTACATATTGCAAAAGCTCGATGGAAGCTGGAAGTTCCATCATGTCGTAAGATCACATACCGGGCGTATCCTGGAAACATTCAATTTGTCTCAGAAAGCGGGTTATGTGATCGGTAATAAAGAACAAGCCATGTTGTTTCTGACTCCCAAAAACAGTCCTGAATCAGTATTTCAAATAGGCGATTATGTCCATGTAGAAGGTTATTTGGAGGTCGATGAAACGCTAGGCGGAGAGTTTTTCCATCAAATTTTCCGAATGAATCGAATTCAGTAATGGATAGCATCCCTGCGACTAAATGGGATTTAAAAAATCTTATATTTTTCTGACACGGTTCTTAAGTTCCTTGAGGGGATAAAAGGTCCCCCGCCAGATTCCGGCTATGGACATAAGAGGCCTCCTTATGAAAGAATAAGGTCAATAGTTTGAATTTTGTCAGCACTATACCATTCGAAGGTCGAATGGAGCAATACGAGGCAGGCAAATGGGAGGGGGGAGCCTGAGGGAATGGAGGATGTCAATAAAAAGCCTTTTTGGCGAAAAATCAAAGGCGAGCAGCTTGCAGATTTCCTGAATGAAATACGGCAGCAGGAGCAGGCAGCTACAGAAAACCTGGCATTTGTCTGCATCGGAACAGACCGCTCATCCGGAGATTCGCTTGGCCCATTAGTGGGATCAGAGCTGGAGGAGGCCGGGTATCCATATGTGATCGGCACGTTGAAGGAACCTTGCGATGCCAGCAATTTAGAGCAGCGGCTGCTCGAGATTCCTCAAGGCAGCAAAGTGATCGCCATCGATGCCTGCTTAGGTCAGGCTTTATCGGTAGGCTACTATCAAGTATCCAACCAACCGATCTTACCCGGTAAATCCGTGGGAAAGGTACTTCCGCGAGTGGGCGATTTCACGATTGCAGCGATCGTCAATGCGGATGGTCCTAAACAATATGCGATTTTGCAAACGACCTCACTCTTCCACGTGATGGGTATGGCTAAGCAGATTGCCGCTGCCATTCAAGAAGTATTTCCCCGATAAAACAATAGCGTAACAGGGATTAATCTAAGGAGTGAACAAAAGGATGCGCTATGGAGCTGGCAGAGGAGGGATGGGCGATATTCGTGATAGCGGAGGAAAGCCGGTCAAAGCAAAGCTGAAGGATGTATCCCTGAAGAGAGTATTTCTGCTCTTCCGAGCGTACTGGGGACAATTGCTGGTCATTCTTGCTTTGGCGCTTGCAGGGGCTGTCATCGGTTTGATCCCCCCACTAGTCATCCGGGAAATTATCGATACCGCTATCCCGCAAGGGAGTATACGTCTGCTGGCTGAAATGGCTGCGCTGTTGATTTTGCTTCCCCTGCTAAGCGGGGTGCTGGGGGTATGGCAGAATCACTTGAATACCAAGGTAGCGCAAGGGGTCATGCGGGATCTCAGGCAGTCCCTTCTCCGCAATCTGCAGCGCCAATCGATGTCATTTTTTACCGCTTCGAAGTCAGGGGAGGTTGTGCAGCGGTTAACCGGGGACGTGCAAGCGGTTCAGAACGTCGTGACATCGTTGGTCGTCTCATCCATTACCCAGTTTGTCATCGTGGTAACAAGCGTTGCGATTCTTTTTACATTAGATTGGAAACTGGCGATCCTATCAACCGTAATTCTCCCGCTTTTCGTTCTTCCCGTACGCAAGGTATCCCAAGTCCGCAAGCGGCTGCGCGGCGAAACCCAGAAGGTGAGAGGGGATATGTCGGCCCGGCTTAATGAGATCTTCGGGGTTTCAGGGGCGCTGCTCACCCGGATATTCAGCAGAGAGAAACTGCAGGAAGAGCAATTTCAGATCCTCAACCAAAAAGTCATGGATCTTGAGCTTCGTTTGAATCTGGTGGGGCGATGGTTTGGGATGGTGATTGGCGTCCTGGGTCCGCTCGGGACTGCGATTATTTATTTATATGGCGGCTATTCGGTTATTCGCGGAGATATGACTATCGGTGGAATCGTTGCCTTCGCCGCCTATTTGGGCCGCTTGTACGGTCCAGTCGGAACATTGCTCAATCTGCACGTGGAGGTGGCGACCGCGTTGGGTGTGTTCCAGCGCATTTTCGAATACGAGGACATGCGCCCTGATGTCCTTGATGCTCCGGATGCGGCGCCGATGCCGCCGATTCGGGGACATCTGGCTTATGAGCGGGTTTCGTTCGCTTATGAGCCAGGTCAATACGCTCTGCGCGACATCTCCTTCGAGGCGAAGCCTGGGGAGATGGTCGCGCTGGTGGGTCCGAGCGGCGCTGGCAAGTCGACGCTAATCGGCATGGTCGCGCGGCTGTACGACCCGACGGACGGCACCGTCGTCATTGACGGTCGGAACCTTCGCGAGGTTCAGTTGCTATCTTTACGAGATCAGATCGCGTATGTGACGCAGGAATCATTTTTGTTCCACGCGACGATTCGCGAGAACCTGCTTTTTGCAAGGAGGGACGCTTCGCAGGAGGACATCGAGGCGGCTTGCAGTCAAGCTTATATCCATGATTTCATCGCGCAGCTTCCGGAGGGCTACGATACGATGGTCGGCGAGCGCGGACACCGGCTTTCCGGCGGAGAGCGGCAAAGGCTTGCCATCGCTCGTGCAATTCTCAAACGTCCGAGAATTCTCATTCTTGACGAGGCGACCTCGCACCTGGATTCGGAATCCGAATCTTATGTGCAGGCTGCGATCGAGGAGCTCATGAGAGGACGGACGACGCTGGTCATCGCGCACAGGCTCTCGACTGTTCTAGCCGCCGATCAGCTTCTGGTGATCGAAGGAGGCCAAATCGTGGAGCGAGGGACACATAGCGACCTGCTTGCAAAAGAAGGGCTGTATGCGAGGCTGTATAGGACGCAATTTGCGAGTTAGCATACATAGGATCGCCTATTTTGGCCCTGCAGGTAAGTTGACCGGAACGGCAACGCCAACCAAGCAGGCTAACCAGATGCTTGGTTGGCGTAATATCGTCATACATCGCATGCAAAAGCCATATATTGTCTAATGCCCGGCTACTGCCGATTGCGCAATCGGGGAATTACGATGGAAGAAAGATTATTGAACGGAAGGTGTTGAGCCATGAACCGACCCTTGATTTCCATTCTCATTCCTACTTATAACAGGCCGCATTATTTGTGTGAGCTGTTGGAGGCGATCGTAGAACAGCGCTATTCGAATCTGGAAGTGATTGTGGTTAATGATTGCGGGGAGCCCGTAGAATTCATTCGCGAGCTGTATCCTGAGCTTACAATCAAGGTCGTCAACATGTCCACGAATCAAAAGCACGTTCACGCGAGAAATGCCGGACTTCAGCAGGCGACGGGCGAACTCCTTATGCTTTGCGACGATGACGATCTGATACTTCCCGGTCATCTTGAGCGCATGCTGCCCGCTGTGGAACAAGGCTATGATCTCGTTTACTCCGACGTAGAAATGTTTGATTACCGGATAGAGGGGCAGACCCGCATCCCGGTAAGCCGGCGGCTTTTTGCCTATGAATATGACCTCGAAGGCATGAAGCGGTTTTCAACCTTCGTCTCCTCCGGATGTCTATACCGCCGAAGCATTCATGAAATCATCGGTCCGTTCGACGCAGGCATGCTTCATTACTGGGATTGGGACTTTTTCCTCAATGTCAGCGCTTCCTTCCGCGTGAAAAGAGTGCCGGTCGCCAGCGCCCTATACGCTTTTTCCCAACAAGGAGATAACATGTCCGCCAACCATGAGGATATGAGACCTTACTTAGATAAGCTTTCGGCAAAGCACGGACTAGGCTTCTTGCCTACGAAAAACTTCTTCGTCCTCCTGGAGGAGCCTGAGGTTAAAGCGCGGCAAGCGGATTCCGAGATTGTTTGGGATGGAAATCCGATTGTGTCGAGAAGGGCAGCTGCGCAATGCTGAAATATATTTTATTTGATTTTGACGGTACTCTTGTGGACTCCGGCAAGCTGGTCGTAGACATCTATAACGAACTAGCCAAACGCTATAAGTATCGTTCTATTAGAAGGCAGGATATAGATGGGCTCAGATCCCTTTCCATACCCGACCGCGCCAAGGCATTGGGGGTTCCTCTCTTCCGGATTCCGCAATTCGCCTCCTATGCCAAGCAAAGATATGAAAGCTCCGTTGCCAAATTGCAGGCCATTGACGGTGTCAAGAAGGCAGTCCGACGGTTGGCTGAAGCGGAGCAGAGGTACAGGCTGGCCATCCTTTCCTCCAATTCGGAAGCTAACATTCGGACCTTCCTGCACAATAACGGAATGACGGAGTTTCAGCACATTTATTCGGAGCGCAATTTGTTTGGCAAGCATCATACCATAAGCAGGTTTTTGAAAAAACGGAAAGCCATCGTTCGGGACGCCGTTTATATCGGCGATGAGCACCGGGATATCGTGGCTTGCCAGAAGCTTGGCCTTAGAATTGTCGCAGTCACTTGGGGGTTCGATTCCAAGGAGCTTCTTACACAGTCCAGACCGGATTATATAGTCGATCATCCTGACGAACTGGCAGATTTATTAGCCAGAATCGCAACCGCTTCATCTTTCCGTTAAGAGTGATTAGACGTAAGCGGCGATCAAGTTCCAAATCTGCTTGCCGATTAACAGCGAAGTCACTAATATAAAAAGCGGCTTCACGTATGTAGAGCCCTTCCTAATCGCGAACTGTGAACCGATCAGCGCACCTGCGACCATCGCAAGCCCCATCGGCAATCCGTAATAAATATTGACCGAATCCAGCAGGAAAAAGGTACTCAGGCTGGCTATGTTGCTGCCCAGGTTAAGCACTTTGGCGTTTGCGGATGCCCCGACAAAGTCAAAGCCGACAAGCAAAAATGCAAAAATCAAAAAAGAACCGGTTCCCGGTCCGAAGAAGCCGTCATAGTAACCGATCATGAATGCAGCGCCTCCGAGCAATACGGAGGTTTTTTTCGTAAGTCCGTTGTAGCTCGATTTAGCTCCCCAATTCTTTTTCATGAGCGTATAGATCGTAACTGCCACAAGCATTCCAACGACAAGCGGCATGAGAAAATCGGAGGGAATTTGCTTAACTGTATAGGTGCCGAACACCGAGCCGAGAAACGAGAGCGGAAACAAAACGGCGACGAGCTTGAGATTAATTTTGCCTGAAAATAAAAAGGAAGCAGTGCTTGTGAGAGAAGATAGCGTTCCTCCAAGCTTGTTAGTTCCTAGGACCAAGCCCGGCGGCAGCCCCGTGAACAGTAGGGCAGGAACAGAAATCAATCCCCCTCCTCCAACGACGGAATCGATAAAAGCGGCGATAAAGCCAGCCCCGATCAAAAACAACAGCATATCCATTTCAGGAAACTCCATAACGTTCTCTCCTCGAAGTTAATATGAGCTAGCATATGATAGAACGTGTCAAAGTTCAATGAAGAAATCCATTTTTGCCAAGTTATCAGTTATAATAAATCAATTGGATCGGGTGGTGGCAGAATAAATGGCTTACCGATACTTAGGGGCTTGTGCCAATGGGCTTCTGGGGGATGACCGAAAGAAGCTTTCGGGGAAATCGGCTGGAACACATAAAGGGTCAGCATCAAAAAGGAGGGAATTTAAATTTTATGTCCAAAACAGCAGTAATTGCGGGGGCTACCGGTCTCATCGGCAAAGAGCTGACACAGCTGCTTCTCGACGATCCAAGCTACACCAAAGTAGTCGTATGGGTCAGAAAAAAGACAAGCTTGCAGCATGCTAAGCTGGAGCAGCTAGTCATTAACTTTGACCGCTTGGCTGAGTCAGCCGCGGGCTGTGTTCACCGTGCCGACGTGTTTTGCACATTGGGAACCACCATCAAAAAAGCAAAAACGAAGGACGCGTTCCGCAAAGTCGACTACGAATATCCGCTGCAGCTGGCCAAGATATGCCAGCAAGAAGGAGCCTCACAGTTTCATATTGTGACCGCTATGGGAGCTAATGCAGCATCGAGCATCTTTTACAATAAGGTAAAAGGGCAGCTTGAGGATGAGCTTGGGAAGCTATCGCTGAACTCTCTCCACATCTACCGCCCGTCGCTGCTGCTCGGGGATCGTGAGGAGCTTCGGGTCGGCGAACGAATAGGGGCCGTTGTGTCGAGGGGGTTGACTTTCGCCATGGTCGGCGGGTTGATGAAGTACCGGCCGATCCATGCTCGGACCGTAGCCCTGGCCATGCTGGCCATGGCGTCTAGAAACGAGCCGGGTCCAGCCATCCATGAATCCGTTGAAATCGTCCGGTTGTGTTTTGAGGATAAAGAACGAAGAAACTGGCGATAGCAGTTTCGCCAGTTTTTAGTCTAGCCTCCGAAAGAATCCCGGAAAGCTCTATTTAATGCATTCACGTCCACATTCCATAAAGGCGCGATTTCGGCGCTGACGTTCTGTTCCCACCAGTCCGCCAATGCCTTCCGGTTGCTTCCTGTCTCCATAATGAAAGGCAGATTCAGCATCACCTTTTTCAGATACAACTCTTCAGCCTGCTTCATAGGTTCAGGCGCGATCCGGACTTTAAGCTTTTTCACTGTCCGGTACAGCTCCCGATTACACGCCCGCCGGATGGAACGGACATTGGGAAACTGCTGTTTATGTTTCTCGTTAGCCGAATTCAGCATGCTTTCGTCACGTCTCCTCTCACCCTATGTGTATGCGGTGAGAGGGTCTTTTGCTAATCTACCACAATGTACCCGATCATGGGGCCGTTGTGGGCGATGTCGGGGTGAGTGAGGCAGATGATGCGGTAGGTGCCTTCTTTCTCGGCGGTGAAAGAGACGATGGTTTCTTTGCCTTTCTTAATTTCTCCCTTAACGTTAAGCCCCTCAATGATGAAAGGGTGGCTTGCGCCGTTGACACCGAAGATGCTGAGGTTAATTTTCTCGCCCTTTTGGACGACGATGGTACCCGGGTCCCAGCGGTACGCTTCAATTTCTCTGCCATCGCTTGTTTGGGTCTTGAATTCTCCGGTAACGAGATGAATCGTTCTTCCGCGGTCAACCTGCTCGGCCAAAGTGGGAACGGTTCGCTCGCGGTTCAAATAAAGTGCAGCGGCGAGCACAAGAATCAGGGCTGCCGCTGTCATCATTGCATGCCTTTTGTTAATGATGAAAACCTTGGACATGGTTACCGCCTCCTGTTCGGATGTTTGTACATCATATGCGGAGGCCTGTCATTCCATGAATCCGGAAGGTGGTTGGGATGCTCCTGTCTATGGTAGAATAGGATAGGCTAGGGGCAAGCCGAATCGGCAAATCCTTTTAATTCAAGGAAAGTGGGTTGACAATGAGCGAACTGATTCATTCGATTTTGGTGTTTTTTGAAGGGCTGGGATATTGGGGAGTTGCGCTTGGCTTGATGATCGAGGTGATTCCTAGCGAAATCGTACTCTCTTATGCGGGGTATCTCGTTTCCAAAGGAGAAATTAACTTCGCGGGAGCGGTTTTCTTCGGTACGGTCGGCGGCGTGATAGCACAAATATTCGTCTATTGGCTGGGCCGGTATGCGGGAAGACCTTTTTTGGAGCGTTATGGAAAATATATCTTTATACATAAAAAGCACATCGATGTCGCGGAACAATGGTTCAATCGCTACGGGACGGGCGTGATCTTCACGGCAAGATTCATTCCGGTCGTCCGCCACGCGATCTCCATTCCGGCGGGGATGGCCAAAATGTCGCACATGCGCTTCGTTATCCTGACGACACTGGCTGTTATTCCATGGTCCATGATGTTTGTATATTTAGGAATGACCTTAAAGGATAATTGGGAAAAAATCGACGAAATCGCCGGTCCTTACGTCAAGCCGTTCATTTGGGCATCCATAGGACTGACGGCGCTGTACTTGGGCTACCAAATTTTTGGCAAAAAACGCCGCGGCGGCTCATTGAATTACGGGGATGAAGGGGAGAAAAACACCGCTCATCAGCTCCGCTACATCGGCAAAGAATACCGCGTGCTTAACAGTCGCAGGGTCCATGCCGGTGGCGGGTCACAGGAATTCGACCATATCGTCGTCGGTCCGAACGGGTTGTTCCACATCGATTCCAAACACTGGTCCGGGGACATTACATTCACCAGTAACGGGGTGGAGCGAAGCAAGGAAGGGCACAGCGGGGATCCGACCTCTCAGTTGTACCGCCACGAATATGTGATGAAGGAGCTGCTGAAGTCGCATAATGTGCAAGCCGATGTAATCGGGGTGCTCTGCTTTACGCATCCGAACAGTAATCTGATCGGCAAAAGCCCTGCTTTTACAACGGTCAAGGTGGACCGTTTGCTGCACACGATCAAAAGCTACAAACCTAAAAGAATCCTAAGCCGCAATACAGTGCTCCAAATTGAAAAGCTAATCAAGGAAAACAGCAAGCCAAGCAAGTAGGTTGGAATTTTTTTCCGTATTTGCTACAATAACAAATAGATATTATTTTTAATTGGGAGGCTGAAGAAACATGAGTACGAACTTAAGCACAAATTTGGCAAGCAAGCTGCGCACTGGTTTAAAGCCCCAACAATTTGTCGATAGCATGGAAAAGAACAAGGAGAAGTTTCTGGAGTGGTACGAGGCATTTCAGTGGGAAGATGAGGGCGATCGCGTGTTCTTCGAACAGTTGAACAATCGTGACGACCTGCGCTGCCTTATTCTTGCTGCTGACTGGTGCGGCGATGTAGTACGCAACATTCCGGTTGTTTTCAAGGCTTTGGAAATTAGCGGAGTTCCCGTGGAAGTGCTGATTATGGAACAAAACCTTGACGTGATGGACCAGTTTCTGGTCATGGGAGGACGTTCGATTCCGGTTGTAATTTTCACCGATTCAGGCGGTTTTGTGCTTGGAAAGTGGGGGCCGCGTCCGCAGCATGTACAGGAGGTTATGATCAAGTTTAAGCAGGAAAACCCGGACCGCGAGGCGCCGGATTATAACGACAGGATGCAGGCGGCGCGCGCCGAATTGCTGCGTCAATACGGAGAAGGAACCGGCTATCAGAGCGTGATAGTGAAGGAACTCCGTGAATTGCTGTCCACATTCTAAAATCGGACGGAGCGATAACGATGATCAAGATCGAGGCATTCACCCTGGGACCTGTGCAGACGAACGCTTACCTGCTGACCGACCCTGATACCGATAAAGGCATTATTATAGATCCCGGCATGAACCCGCAATCTCTGATCAAGCGCATTGCAGGACTGGAGATTGAAGCGATTCTACTGACTCACGCGCACTTCGACCATATCGGGGGCGTGGAGGAAATCCGCAAGTTGAAGAGTTGTCCCGTCTATCTTCACGATTTGGAAGCGGATTGGCTGACCAATCCTAAGAAGAACGGTTCCGCCCGCTGGCCGGAACTCGAAGCGCTAATTGTGGTCGAACCTGCGGAATATGCGCTTGATGAGGGGCAGGTTCTGGAGTTTCTTGGAGGCGCTTTACGGCTGCAGGTTTTTCATACGCCGGGCCATTCTCCGGGCAGCGTAAGCTTCCTGTATGAGAAGCATTTGTTCGGCGGCGATGTGCTGTTCCGCTTATCCGTGGGACGAACCGACCTTCCGGGAGGGGAATCGAGCGAGCTGTTGAATTCGATCCACGGCAAGCTGTTCGATCTGGAGGACGACACCATCGTCTATCCGGGTCATGGCGCTAAAACAACGATCGGATTTGAAAGAGAAAACAATCCTTATTTATAAGGCATGCGGCCAAAGAGCCTGGGACTCCGACTTTATTAGGGGTCCCGGGCTCTTTCGGCGTTTGAGATTGCATCCCTTTAAGCGGAAGCGGTGACGGCGTTTTGCGTGCTTGTTCGCCCATGTCAGCCGTCCAATTTTGTCTGCTATTAGGTATATACCGTGTTCTTGATAGGTGCTGCCCCATAGACTGATGTTGTAAGTAACAATACCTATCCACTTATAACACAAGCATGACAATCGCTTTATGTCAACGAAGGAGGTGCCAACAAAATGGAAACCGTTAAGCCTTATGTAGCTCCCGCTTATCCTGTTCAGCCTATGCCTATGAAACCCATGCCCATGCAGAACATGCCCATGCCCATGCCTGTGCAGAACATGCCCATGCCCATGCATCTGCAGAGCATGCCGATGAATGTGAATCTACCAGTGCCAAAGCCGATGATGCCAATGGCCGAAAAACCGGCTCATCACGACATTCACCTGCACGCTTCTTATCAGCAAACCTCAATCGTGATTCCGCCTAAAGTTACAGTAGCCGCTCCCTTGCATCGTCCGAGCAATGCAGGTGCCATTCTGGTTCTGTTTATATTGCTCGTCATTATCTCCCGCAGCTACCGGATGCATCACAAGTGCTGATTGGCGGCATACCGGAACCCAACCCTGCTCTTTTCCCAAAGGGCAGGGTTTTTATTATTGTGCGGCGAGCCAAGTCAGGCAACACATTACTTAAGTTTTACAAAATTTGATAAATTCATCGATAACTTTTTGGATATAGGGGAATTTTTCTTTATCTCCCGCCCTGTATGCAAGATATGTTCCATATGGTTTAAATTTTTCAGGGCCAATCGGCAACGAAATCAACTTTCCTGTTTTTAGCTCTTTTTCAACATACTGATTCGGCAGAAAACTGATACCAAGATTTTTCTTGAGAACCCCGATAATGGTATTTATTTCATCGATTTCTATTACTTTGTAATTTATGTTTTTTTGTTTCAAGAGATTATCTATTTGTGCCCTGTATATATTTTCTTTTCTGAAGGTGACAATAGGCACTGAAGATATATGCTCTAATGAAAGTTCGGTAAACCCCTTCTGGGCCAACGGATGCTCTGGTGACATAATTGCCATGACTTCCTGTTCGTAGATTTTCTGAAAAATGATTTCATAGTCAACGATGTCATAGGCGGTTACCCCTAAGTCAATCGTGTAATTTTTTAATTTATTAATGGTATGCATCGTTCGTGAATTAGTAACGGAAAACATTAAATCATTAAATTTTTCCAGCAGCACCGGCATGAGCTCAGGCATCACGCATGAAAAAAAACCGAAAGGAATTCCGATACGTATCGTTTTACTTGAATTATTGCTGAATTCTTTAAAACTATATTTTAATTGACCCCATTGGGAAATTATGGAGACGGCAAAAGGCAAAAAGCTTTTTCCGTAATCCGTTAGTATCGTTTTCTGATTGTTTCTTTCAAACAACTTGACCCCCAATTCTTCCTCCAACACTTTAATGCGATTCGATAACGTGGGTTGCGGTATAAAGAGTCGGTCGGCCGCTTTGGAAAAGCTGCCTCTTCTTTCCACTTCAACAAATGCCTCGAGTTCTTGAAGGTTCAATATAAACACATCCTTACATTATTAATATATGTTATATAATATATCATAAATATAACAAATATATAACGTAAATCGAAATTAATTAAAAAAGTTAATGAACGAATCAAGATTTGGTACTTCTACAAACAAAAAATCTGTTATATTATATCTCCAAGGGATAGATATTTGTTATAAAATATAACACAAATACTACATTGTTAAAAGGAGGTCACATTAATGGAATTTTCATTTATATTTCAAAATTTGATTAACGGGCTAACCATCGGCGCCATGTATGCTTTGATGGCGTTAGGCTACACATTGGTCTACAACGCCAGCCGCTTAGTTAACTTCTCACAAAGCGAATCCTATATGTTAGGCGCTTTTGGAACTCTCATCGTGTTTTCTTCTCTTGGAATTTCTGCAACGAATATGCCTTACTTGGGTGCAATCATAGCTGCTCTTGTAGCCATTGTTATATCCTCGGCATTGGGTTCGGCTACGGAAAGGTTTGTCTTTCGGCCGCTGAGGAGCGCTCCCAAATTGATTCCGGTAATCGCATCGTTGGGATTGTCAATTGCGATCCAGAATACGACATTAAATCTGGCCGGTGCAGGTTTCAATAATGTACCGCAGTTGTGGCCATCGTCAGGCATAATGCTGGGAGAAGTGCGGATTAGCATTTTGCAGCTCGTCATCTTCTCCCTGGGACTTCTGCTGATGGTTGCTCTCGATATTTTTCTTAATAAAACCTTATTGGGAAAAGCGGTTCGTGCGGTAGCCCAAGACTTGGTCACAGCCCGGCTAATGGGAATCTCATCGAACAGAGTTATCTTTTCAATCTTTATTGTAGCATCCTGTTTAAGTGGTATATCCGGCTTCCTGGTCGCACTTTACTACGGATCCATAAATTTTTATATGGGTTTTCAAGCAGGTATTAGCGGGTTTGCCGCTGCGATTTTGGGAGGATTCGGAAACGTGCGCGGGGCGATTGCAGGAGGGTTGCTTCTTGGGGTTTTTGAGGCATTTGGAAGCGTCTTTGTCGCATCGGAATGGAAAAGTGTGATCGCCCACGCGCTGATTTTGTTAGTGCTCATTTTACGTCCGCAAGGGATTTTTGGGAAACTGGCACCGGAAAAGCTGTAAAGCGCATTTTGAGAGGAGTGAACAAAACAGTGGATACAAAGAGGAATATTATTTTGGAAGCCCGTCATTTGACAAAAGAATTTTCGGGCTTTGTCGCTCTTGACGATGTTTCGGTTTCGATTGAAAAAGGCCGCACCACTGCGATTATCGGTCCAAACGGCGCAGGTAAAAGCACATTTTTCCATTTGGTTACCGGCGTGCACAAACCGACGAACGGACTTGTGTTCCATAACGGCCAGGACGTTACGAAATTATCGCCAAGCGACCGCGTAAGCCTGGGGATATCCAGAACATTCCAAGGCGTACGATTATTCCCTCAAATGACGGTGTTGGAAAATGTTCTTGTCGCCTATCGCAGTCAAGTGAAAAAAGGGTTGAGCAGCGCAATATTTCACCCCATTCAATTTAGACAAACGGAAAAAGAACTAATCGAATGGGCCTATACCTGTCTTATGTTTGTAAGTCCCACTTTATATCAGCGGGCAAATGATTTGGCGGTGAACCTGCCTTACGGAGAACAACGCCGCGTTGAACTGGCGAGGGCCCTTGCGACCAAACCGGATGTGCTTATCTTAGACGAACCCGCTGCCGGCTTAAGTCAAGTGGAAAGAAAGGAGCTTGTTTCATTAATCGAAAAAGTTTCGGAATTGGGAGTGACTGTCGTTTTGGTTGAGCATGACATGCGCTTGGTCATGTCGCTTGCAGATTGGGTTGTCGTATTGAACTACGGTACGAAGATTTCCGAAGGGGTACCCGAATTTATCCAGAGGGATCCGAAGGTGATCTCGTCGTATCTGGGGCAACCTGCCAAACAAAAAGAAAGAGAAATGCCGAACTTCAAATATGCGATAGGGGAGGTGTAGACAATATGTCGAAATTTCTTGAAATCAACAATCTCACTGTCCGGTACGGTGGGATTCACGCTCTGAAAAATATCGATTTTTATGTGGAAGAGGGAGAAATCGTTTCATTAATCGGTGCAAACGGAGCGGGAAAAAGCAGCACGTTGAATGCAATCTCTTCGGTGATTCCTTACGATGGCGAAATCTCTTTTTGCGACGGCTCCCTAAACGGAAAGAAAATGGAGGAGATTGTTCAATTGGGCGTAGTCCAAGTACCGGAAGGGAGGCACGTTTTTCCTGCAATGACAGTCTACGAAAATTTGGAACTGGGCGGTTACTCTCAGCGTAAGAGAAATCGGTTCAAACAAAATATTGAACGTGTATACCATATGTTTCCCCGTTTGAATGAACGGGAGAAGCAGTTGGCCGGGACATTAAGCGGTGGCGAGCAACAAATGCTGGCTCTTGGCAGAGCGCTGATGGCAGACCCGAAACTGATTATGATGGATGAACCTTCCCTGGGATTGGCACCGCTAGTTATTGACCAAATCTTTGAGACACTGCAGCTCGTCAGGCAGGAAGGAATCTCGATTCTCCTTGTCGAGCAGAATGCGTCAAAAGCTTTGGAAGTCGCCAACCGGTGTTATTTATTGGAAACGGGAAGTGTCGTATTGTTCGGAACTGCGGAGGAAGTCTCCCGCAATCCCAAAATTCAGGAAGTCTACTTAGGAGCAACCGGATAGGATTGGAGGGGGCAATAATGGGATTACGGCTTTTTGACAACAGACGGATATGGAAATTCGCGGTACCGGCGTTCATTCTGATTGCAAGTTTCGCATGGCCCATCGTTCATGAAGATTCTTTTCTGCTGAACGTGGCGATCAATTTGTTTTTCTACATCTTTCTTGGGTTTGGAATGCATTTGATTTTCGGGACAATAGGACTCCCTTTCTTGGGGTATGCGGGTTTTTTTGCGATTGGAGCCTATGTTACAGCGATTTTGACTACACGTGGCGTTTCTTTTTGGATTTCCTTGATTCTTGCGGTATGCGCCACTTGTCTTTTGGCTTTATTTTTCGGAAGTGCTTTATTGAAACTGCGCGGAGATTATTTTATGTTGGGCTCTCTTTCTCTAGGTGAGATTATTCATCTGACCGTCAACAATCTGGATATTACCGGAGGGCCTAACGGAATAGTAGGAATCCCGCGCCCGCAGCTTTTCAATATGTCGTTAAATCAGCCGATTCATTTTTACTATCTGCTTCTCCTGTTGATTGTCGTTTCGTTCGTATTTTTAACTTATCTGATGCGTTCGAGCATCGGACGTTCATGGTTGGCTGTAAAGGAGGATGAGTTGGCTTCGGAGGCAATCGGTATTTCAACCTATCGGGTCAAATTGCAAGTATTTGTATTGGGATCGATATGGGCCGGAGTGGCCGGCGCCATTTTTGCTGCACGACTCGGCGTTGTTTCGCCGGGATCATTTACCCTGATGAATTCTATCCAAATGCTAGGCATTGTGATTGTAGGTGGGATGGGAAGTATCACGGGCGTCATTCTTGGAGCTTTCCTCATGATCGGTCTGCCGGAAATCATTCGCTTTCTGGCCGATTGGCGGCTAGTCTCTTTCGGGATTGCCATCATGCTTGTTCTCCGGTTTCGACCGCAAGGGATATGGCCTTCTTCCCCTTGGATTATCCCGCTTCCCGCAATCGAACGTATTAAGCCTTTAACTTCATTTATGAAAAGCAAGGGACCTACAGATTAGCAAAAAAAAATTCGGAGGGGAACAAAATGTACAAAAACAAAAGAACAAAAGCGGTTATTGCAACTCTCGCTTTTACTTTGTCGGTCTTGATATTATTGGCCGGTTGCGGTGCGAAACAAACAGGCTCCGATTCGTCTAGCGGCTCCGATTCTTCGTCAGGTGAACAAAATAAAAGCATCCGGATCGGTCTAAGCGGATCGTTGAGTGGATCCACCGCATCGTGGGGAGTGGATTACCGCGATGCAGCCCTTCTTGCGGTAGAAGAAATCAATAAATCCGGTGGAATATTGGGCCAGAAGGTGGAGTTGCTGCCGGAAGACGATATGATGACGAACGAGGGAGCGTTGAGTGTTGCCAATCGATTGATTAGTGATAAAGTATTAGCCGTTCTCGGCCCGCTTTCGAGCACTACGGCGATAACAACCGGCCAGATTTATAAGGATGGGCAAGTATTGATGTTCCCGCCTGCCAGTAATCCCAAAGTGACTGAAATGGGATTCGATAATTTATTCCGTGTCTCTCCCAAAGACAACAAATTCGGTGAATTGGACGCTAAAATCGCTTTTGAAAAACTCGGGGCCAAGACGGCTGTCGTCATTCACGACAACGGAACCTATTCAAAAGGGTTGGCCACCTACTTTGAGGATGTATTCGAGCAATTAGGAGGCAAAGTCATCGATTTTGAGGCAATTACACCCGGTGAGAAAGATTATTCTCCGATTTTGACCAAAATCAAATCGTTAAAACCCGATTTGATCTATTACTCGGGATACTATCCTGAAGGTGCGGCCTTGGTGAAACAAGGAAAAGCCCTCGGACTCGATACCAAATTTTTGATGGGAAACAGTAATTACGACGAGCAATTTATTGAATTGGCAGGTGAAGCGGCAAACGGCGTCGTCATGGAAACTTTAACTCCGGTTACTATGATAAACAGCGAACAAGCCCAAACTTATACGAAAAATTATCGCGAAAAGTATGGAAGGGAACCAGGCTTTCTGGGCCATTTGTCTTACGACAGCATGTATATCCTCAAGCAAGCGATAGAGAAAGCAAATTCCACCGATTATCAAAAAGTGAGATCCACCCTGCTTGATATGAACGGATTCAACGGAATCGGCGGGAAAGTGGCTTTTGAAAAAAACGGAGATATTAAGGACGCTCCCTACATCGTTTTAACTGTAAAAGACGGAAAATTCGTTCCGTATTGATTTAAACGCGGTTTGCATACTAATTTGAATGGAGTGATGTCCAATGGTGAAAATATATGGACCCATCGAAGAGTTTGAGAAAATGTATTCCGTTTTGAACCTAAATACAGCCCCCGTCGTACAGATCGATAATATGTTTCTAATCAGCGGGATGACTGGAGTGGACCCGAAAACCGGCAACATCGAATATGAAGATGATTTCCGCAAGCACGTTATGTTGACCCTGTCAAATGTGGAAACTATGCTTTTGAAGTCTGCGGGGATAAGTCTTGACCATGTCGTTAAAGTGAATGCTTACCTGAAAAACCCGGAAGATTTTAAAGTATGGAATGAATTGTTTTACGAATATTTTCAGGAGCCTTATCCGGCCCGCACTACGGTCGTTTCAGCTCTTGTCGTCGGATCCATTGAAATTGAAGTGGTGGCGGCATCGGAATCAAGAATCACGACATGACAATACCCAGGAGGGAAACTTCATATGAGAGAAATGCATCTTGTCGCTTATCTTTTCGCCGGTCCCACGAACCATCATCATGGAATGTGGAGGCATCCCGCTTCAGAAGTAAACCTTTTCCGTCCGGAATTGTATCAAAAAATCGGTCAAATTTTGGAGCAAGGAAAGTTTGACATGATGTTTTTTCCTGACGTACTAACTGTTTATGGAGGTTACAAAGACGGATTCGAGGTTAACGTGAAGTATGGGGGGCAGGGTTCAATGTCGCTTGACCCTGTCGCGGTTTTGACCATGGTGGCGGCTGCCACAAAGAATTTGGGGCTTGGTGTCACTCTATCCACAACCTTTTATGAGCCATACTATGTTGCCCGCACTTTGGCGACTCTCGATCACCTCACGAACGGTCGAGTTGCGTGGAACGTAGTCACTTCAAGCACTAATCTCGAAGCGCAAAATTTCGGTCTGGATAAAATCATTGATCGGAGCCGGCGTTACGAGCGTGCGGATGAATTTTTGGAAACGTGCATGGAGCTATGGGACAGTTGGGAAGAAGATGCGATTATTCTAGACAAAGAAAACGGGATTTTTGCGGATCCGTCCAAGGTCCAATACATTGATCACGCCGGGGAATGGTTTCAAGTCAAGGGGCCGTTGACATTACCGCGCGGACCCCAAGGGTACCCGGTGATCATGCAGGCGGGTTCTTCCGAACAGGGAAGGGATTACGCCGCCCGTCGGGGAGAAGTCATCTTCACGCTTCAAAATAGTCATAAAGAGATGAAAATATTCTATAACGATATCAAGTCCCGAATGGCAAAATACAACCGGAGCCCTGATGATTGCGCCATTCTCCCGGCGATCCAAGCTATCGTCGGCGAGACGGAATCCTTGGCCAAAGAAAAAGCAGAGTATCTGTACGATTTGGTGCATCCGACAGTCGGGTTGGCCACAATGTCCAGTCATACGGGTCTTGATCTGTCCCAATATTCTCAAAATGAACCTCTAAAAAATGTAAATGTAGAACAAGGCTCCCGCGGTTCCTTCGATGTTATCCTTCAAGGTACTTCAAATGAAGGCTTGACCTTAAAAGAAGCGGCCAAACGTTTTGCGACGAGTGAACTTACTCCGCAATTTATCGGTACTCCAACCCAAATTGCCGATCAAATGGAAGCTATGTTTTGCGATGAGGCGTGCGACGGGTTTATCTTGACGCCCTCTATTCTTCCCGGAACTTTTGAAGATTTCGTTAGGACGGTAGTTCCCGAATTGCAAAAGAGAGGAATATTCAGAAAAGAATATACGGGAACGACTTTGAGGGATCGTTTGGGACTTCAAAAACCGGCGGTTAAGAGAAGTTCCAGTATCTATTCGTAACAAGGAGAAATTTGATATGAAATCTGTCAACATCTGTCTATGTGCTAACAACTGGGGGGATTTACTTGAGCAGCTAAGGGGTAAACTTCCTGATTTCTCAATTGCTGTGTTAGATGAAGAAAACATCGTCAAGCATCCTGAAATCAAAGTACTTATTCCGGGGATTATGAAGGTAACGGATGACATCATCTCCCGGTTGCCCAACCTGGTCATGATTCACCAAGCGGGTGTAGGTGTGGACTCCGTTGATTTGAAGGCGGCAAAGCAAAGGGGTATATGGGTGGCAAATGTCCCTTCATACTCCTCTGGAAACGCAGAATCCGTTGCGGAAATTGCCATCCACCACATGCTCTCTCTTTCACGGAGGGTGCCCGAAGCTCAAGGAACAATGGGAAATGGAGGCTGGGGGAATCCTTTGGGGGCTTCCCTGCGGGGGAAAACGGTAGGCATTTATGGCGCCGGCGGAATTGGAAAAGCGTTAGCTGAAAGACTGGTTTCCTTCGGGGTTCGCTTGATTGGCATCAAAAGAAATCCAGAACGAAAAAGGGAAAATATGTATCCTTTTGAGCGGCTGGAAGGCTTGGAATTCCGGAAGGAGCTCCTGAAGATAGCTGATTTTGTCATCATAACCGCTTCGGCGAATAGATTGGACGAATTGCAGCCTTTTACAAGAGATGATTTTGAAGCGATGAAGCCCTCTGCGTATTTCATAAATGTTTCAAGAGGCGTTTGGGTTAACGAGGACGATTTGTTTGACGCTCTTAAGAACAAGAGGATTGCGGGGGCGGGATTAGATGTCCTTAGGGAGGAACCTCCCCGCTCCCCTGAGAGGTGGCTGAATTCTGGACTGAACTTGTTTGTCACCCCGCATATAGGAGGGTGTACGCATGAATCGTACGATGGGATAACACAATATATTCAAAAAAATATCGAACTCGTATTTAGAGGATTGCCTCCGGTCCATTCACTCAATTAAATAGAATATCGAAGCGGCAGAACGCGGGAAATCTCAATGTAACATACTATCAAACACAAGTGAAACAGTGAGATAAAAACATGTAAAGGATGAACGAAAGATGGAAGCAGGCGGGCAAAAAGCATCTGGAAACATATATTTCACGACCGCCTCGATAAGATCTTCCAGTCAGCGCATTGCCGCTGCCCTGATTGCATTATGGATTTTATGGGGATCAATGTTTATGGCTCTTAAAGTAGCTATGACAACGATACCTCCGTTTATAACCGGATTTCGTTTCATTATCGCCGGGTTGGTTTTGTTGCTCTGGCGTTTATGGCGTAGTCCCTCTGAGGAACGTCCTGTTAAAAAACAGTGGATCGTTGCATCGATTACCGGCGCACTGCTTATTTTCGGCGGACAAGGGGGTATCATTGCCGGTCAACTGTATTTATCCTCCTCGATCACCGCTTTGCTGATCTCCTTTGTGCCAATTTGGATAACGCTGATTCAATGGGGAATTTTCAAAAAACGTCCGAGTGCAAAATCCGTCGCCGGATTGCTGCTCGGTCTTTCCGGATTCCTCCTTCTCCTCCTTCCTTCGAAAGCGCATTGGCACATAAATCCGATCGGGGTGATCTTTGTTTTACTGGGCAGCTTATCTTGGGCGATTGGATCGGTTTATTCGCGGAATTCCAACCAGCCCAAACAAATATTGACCGGCGCTGCGATACAAATGCTGGTCGGCGGCTTACTTATTTTGTTGGTGGGACTAGCAACCGGAGAATTCACACAACTAAAGTTTTCCTCTATCTCGTTTGCCTCCATCATTTCATTTATTTACTTGACGTTTGTCACGCTTTCAGGTTTCATTTTATTTTCATGGTTGCTACATGTCGGCACACCTTCACTGCCGAATACATTCGCATATGTCAGTCCGGTAGTTGCCGTTGTTCTCGGCTGGGTCTTTTTGGACGAACAGCTTACGTTCCAAATGATCGCAGCCAGCCTGATTATATTGTCCGGGGTTATCTTAATCGTTCTATCTGCGGCTAAATCCAATACTAAATAATTCTTACCAGGCGAACTTGGCAACTCGCTTTTGGGAGGCGCTTGCGGAATTCGATGGACGGAATGTTCAAATGGTCGTACATATTCCAGCTGATTTTTCCAAACAATTACAAGCACCGGGAGCAAATAGCGCCGATTAGTTACATGATCAATGAATCGAATTCTGCTATGATTAAAAGCGTGATGCAAGGAGCTGCTCCGGGAATCATCATTCATTTAATTAAGTAGAGGAGTCTGCGGTCATAATGGAAAAAAGGCATGTTGTCTGTCTGGGCGAGCTGTTGATTGATTTCATACCGGAGACGAACGGACTTCCGCTTTGCGAGGTAGGAGCGTTCCGCAAAGCGGCGGGAGGCGCACCGGCGAATGTGGCGGCAGCCGTTGCCAGGTTAGGCGGAAAGAGCCGCTTTATCGGTAAAATCGGGCGCGACCCTTTTGGCGATTTCCTCAAGCGGACGCTTGAGGATGTCGGCGTGGAAGCCGCTTTATTGGAAAGCAATGAGGCTAAAACGGGCCTCGCGTTCGTCTCGCTGCGCTCCGATGGGGAGCGGGATTTCCTGTTTTTTCGCGACCCGGCGGCGGATATGCTGCTCCGCGCTGAAGAGGTGCGTGAGGATTGGCTCGCGGACGCTGCGGTGTACCATTTCGGCTCGGTTTCGCTGATAAGCGAGCCGTGCCGCACCGCCACCCTGGAGGCGGCGCGGAGGGCAAGAGCGCTCGGCGCGCTGGTGTCGTACGACCCCAATGTGCGCCTGGCGCTGTGGCCGAGCGAGGACGCCGCCCGGGAGGAAATCCTGCGGCAGATGCCGCTGGCGGATGTGGTCAAGGTGAGCGAGGAGGAAATTGATTTCCTCCTCGGGGAGGGGTTGACCACGGGAGCGCAGCATCTGCTCGGGCTCGGCCCCAAAGTGCTGGTCGTCACTTTGGGGCCGCGGGGCTGCCGTGTCGTGACAGCACGGCAGGATGTGCTTGTTCCCGGCCGCCCCGTGGAGGCCGTGGACACCACAGGCGCCGGCGACGGTTTCGTCGGCGGCATGCTCTTTCAGCTGGCGTCGCTCGGCGTAACGCCAGCCGGCATCGCCGAGGCGCTCGGCGATGCCGCGACCGCGCAGCGGGTGTTCGCGTTCGCGAACCGCGTCGGCGCGATCACGACCACTCGCAGGGGAGCGATTCCCGCGCTCCCCACGTTTGAGGAGATATCCGCCGACTAACGGCCCAGGCAGGCTGCTATTTCGTTCTTGAATCATCAGATGAATTATAGTATCATAATGGATATTGATTTATAGAGCGGAAGAACCGTCCTAATCATGCGTCGTTAATGCATATGATTAGGGCGGTTTTTCCTTCAGAAAAAATTTTTCCCCAGATACTATACAAATAAAAACATATATGTTAAATTATAGTTATCAATAGAAAACACCCATGTTTGCGAAGAACGCAAATTTTTGAGCCTCCCCCGGCTCTTAAGTTTGCGTTTATTTATTTGTTATCGAAAGGAGGGGGTGCCGATTGAACCGCAAAAGAAGCCTGCTGATCAGCGTGGCCGCAGCTTTTCTGTCAGGGCTTCTTGTTTATGGCGTTTATGTGCTGCAGATTAAACAGATTAATCTGCAGCAAACGATTCTTGTTATCGCCCCAAAGGATTTTATTAGGGCGGGTACGGTTATCGATCAAGATGCGGTTGAACTAAAGCCAGTGGTCAAAGGCAGCTTTAACGAGAACATGATAACCGACTTACGGGAGGTGATCGGGCAGGAAGCTATGGTTCCGTTAGGGACGAGCGAACCAATTTTGAAATGGAAGCTCAACCGGTTCCATCTGCTTCCCAACGCAGAGCAATCGACTTTTCAAATTCCGAAGGAGTATTTGTTATCGATTTCGAACGGCATTCGAGCAGGCGACCAGGTTTGGCTTTATGCCTCGTCCGCTGAAGGCGGCTCAAGGAAGCTTTTTGAAAAAGAAATTACAGTCGCCTCCGTTAAATCGTCCGCAAACATCGAGATCGATAATCCTAAAAATTCAAATCTTTTATCCAAGGCGGAGGGGGACGCGGAAAAAATGTATGTGTCCCGTTTGGAAGCCAATGGAGCCATCGATCAAATTAATCTGAATATGACGGAGGAGCAGTGGCTGACGATCGATCGGCTGTGCAGCAATAAAAAGACGAAGCTCATTGTAGCGTTCAGTTCGTCTTCCATTCCTCGACCATGATGAAAGGAGAGCCATATGAAAATCGGACTGCTTTCAAGAGACGACCAGTTGTTTGAAACGCTTGCCAATTCGGGGATATGCCTGCCTGACGATTGGGTCCTGATTTCGGAACATCCCGATGATTTGAACAAGCAACTGCAGCAAAATTCTTTTTCCCACCTCATTATTTCGGATCGTCTTTTTGACTTTGGGACGATGGAAGAGTGGGTGGAAATCTCCAAGGAAGCAGCCCCGTCTACAGAGATCATACTGCTGCTGTCGAATCATCATGAGGCGTCCATTAACGAGAAGTACCGGAAGATGTGTTCAGCCAGGGAAGTTGATTTTATCCCGCCTGGCCGAGGGGTTAGCGCCATAACGGAGCAAATTCGCAGAATGATTGCTTTTGAGGATCGTGCCTCTCCCTGGAAAAATGACACGAATAGCGGAAAAATCATTACGTTTGTCGGATCCACGCCGAATATCGGTACAACCGTTATTTCATTTGCAGCGGCTTATGCCTTAGCGGCTAGCACGAAAGACAAAATCGGTTATCTATGTCTTAATCTCAAAAGCTCCAAGCTGCACCGATATTTAGGACGTGAAGAACCCATATCGACACTGGATCGTATCAGGGCGGAATTGAAAGCGCAAAGCTTGACCAAGGAGCGGCTGCTCCGCTACTGCGATATCCACCGGGAAGCGCCGAACTTACATATTCTTTACGGCAATCAGCTCCGGGAGCAGTCGGAATTTTTTGCGGCGGAGGAGATAGACTGCTTGCTTCGCATCGCGCGGGCTTCGTTCGATCTTTGCGTAGTGGAGGTCAATGCTTACTGGGATAACGCCGCCACTGTTTGCGGGGTTCTAGAAGCGGACAGCCGGATTGTTGTTACCACTGGAGATCTCGCGCATTTTCAAGAAGACATGAATCGATGGATTAGAGGTGTAGGGAGCGCGTTCGGGCTGGAGCCGCATTCGTTTGAACTGATCGCCACCCAGATCGAAAACCATAACGGAGCCGATCAACTGACAGTCAAGGATATCCGCAAAGAAACACAAATGCCTCTGCTCGGTAAAATGATGAGGTATCCCGATCTCCTTCCCGCGTTAAACCGTGGAAAATTGTTGGAAATCCTTGCAGCATCCCATGTACTGGGACACGATATCGCACCGGTTGCGCGAATTTTGATAGATCGTTATCAGCTGCAGAGAAAGCATCCGCAAGAACAAAAATCATGGTTTCGCCGTGTTATGTCCAGGACTGCGGCAACTTAAATCAAGAGGAGAGTGACGAAAGGAAGTGAGGGGAGAAAAATTTTCCATATTTGCTTATGCTCAAAGTCGAAAGGGGGATCGTCCGTCTACTATCAGAATTAAACCGTTAGAGATGGCGCGAACGAGTGAAGATCATGAGTTTCAGCAGTTGGTTGAGGACGTTCGCAGCGAGCTTGTCGCTTATAAAGGAAGAGATGAAGAGGAGAAGCATCGTTATAATGAATCGTTGAATCGCGCCGTTCTGGGCTATGAGGAGGAACGGGGAAAGTTCCACGCTTTAATCCAGGATCTTGTAGCCAAACGAAGAATGAAAGATTTGCGTCTCATGGATAGGAGCTATCTTTCTTTGGCGGAAGCTATTTTTGCCGAAGTAATTGGCTTGGGAGCGTTAGAGCTCGTATTGAAGCAAAGAGAAGGGCTTGAGGAAATCCAAGTCGTCGGCCGGCAAATTTTTGAAGTGAGAAACGGTAAGGTGCTGCCATCCGCATACGATCTTGCCTCTGAAAAAGAATTAGAGCGGATTCAACAAAATTTAGTACTGTTTAATAACGATACATTAAATCCGCGTAAGCGTTGGGCGGAGGTGACGCTTCAAGACGGCTCGCGGGTTACTATGACGGCATTTGGCTACACATCTGTGCCGACATTGACCGTTCGCTTTTATACGGTAAAGCACTTTGAACTTGGTGCCATGGCTCGGCCGGAATATGAAACGATTGATGAGATCATGCTTGAGCTGTTGCTTTGCTTGATTCGTTCTTATTTCAATATGGTGGTGATCGGGCCGACAAACTCCGGTAAAACGAATTTTATCAAAGCTATGATTGCCGAAATGGACGTTCAGGAGCGGATCGTCACAATCGAATCTCGTTTTGAGCTGAACATAAAGCGTGATTTCCCCCACAGAAATATCGTTGAATACGAGATTAACGAGGAAGATCCGCGACATTCCGGCAGTCAGGCATTTAAGCTGGCGCTGCGGCAATCGCCTAAACGAATATGCCATGCCGAAATTCGTGACGAGGATGCCAATCTTTATGTAAGAGCTTGCACAAGAGGGCATGAAGGAAGCATGACGACCGTTCACGTTAACGAACTTGAGGATGTGCCCGATGCGATTGCAGATATGTGTATGCTGGACGGGAGGGGGATGGATTCAACTCGGTTAACAAAACGAATTACGGAATACGTGACGCAAATCGGCCTTGAGATGGCTGTAGTCGGAGAGAAAAGGAAGGTGGTGCGAATCGGTGAATATGCTTTCGAGAAAGGGGAGGTTCGGGTTACGACTCTCGCGGGTTATGACGATGATACTGATCGGTGGATATTTCCTGGGAAATTGTCGGAACGCGCAGCGGCTAGAATCCAAAAACATGACAAAACAGGGTACGCCAAAATGCTGAAGCTTGGTTTCATCGATCAGCAAAACTGAGGAGGGAACCTGATTATCATGCTTGTTTATGCCACATACGGTTTCTTGCTATTATTGTTTGCTCTTATTTTTCTGTTATTCCGGCATGTTCTGCTTCTGTTTGTGCGACAAAGGAAGGCCAGATTTCGCTTGCAGTATATGAGAGATGCAAAATTAAAAAACCGGTTTTCTGCCTATTTGGCTAGATATGATGCCTTATATCGTCATTTGTCAGAGCTGCTGGAATCGATTGAATCGCGAATTTCAATTGGAGGAGTCGTTACTTCGACCCTCGTTCTTTCCCTGGCCGGATTCGTTGCAGGAGCCTTCTTTTTCCAAAGCTTCAAAGGAGTGCTCGCCCTTACGATTATCCTGGGCTCTCTTCCTTATGCAATGCTGCGAATGAGGCTCCTTAGCGTGAGGCTTCGAACGAGGCTGGAGTTTTTACCGGCCGTTGAAGTGTTTTATCAATATTATCTGATTTGCGGACAGAATAATGTGAAAGCCGCCTTGAAAATGTGTTTGGAAGAAAATAGGATCTTGTACCCGATGAAGCCTGTTTTCGAACAGCTTTATCGAAATTTGATGACCCAGCGAAGCAGCGAGGAGAGTCTGCGGCTTTTCACGATGACACTTGGTCATGTTTGGGCCGAATATTTGTCAGGGATTCTTCGCGTAGCCTTAATGGAAGGAAATGACGTCAGCGGAAATTTAAAGGATTTAATCATCGATATGCGCAAAGCGCAAAGATTTGACCAAGCGGAGCGAAACCGGCTGTTGGAAATCCGCATAGCTAATTTTACGCCGATTCTTTTTCTCGCTCTTTTTTTAGGCATCAATTTCAAAATGAACTATGCAAACTCGTATCACTACTACTTAATGGACCCTGGCGGCAGAAACCTGCTATTGGACGCGGTGCTGCTCATTTTCCTGTCCTTTATTATGGGGATCGTGCTATCTTTTCGTAGAATGTGAGGGACTGCGATCATGGTCATGGATACGGATCAATTGGTTGGAATGCGGATTATATCCTATATTCTCTTATTCATTATGACGGCTATCGCTATTTCGTTTATGCTTTTAAGCATCCCTAGGAGAAGACGTAGATGGCGATGGTGGTTTCCCGGCGCATCTGCTCACTTCGAAGGTCGTTTAGCGGGAGCATTAAGTAAAATTTTGTTGAGTTCCAGCTTTAACAACAGGCTGGAAGAACGCCGGCAACTTCTCACTAGCTGCGGCTTCAGGATAGACCCGACTTTATATGAGGCCGTTCGACGTTTAGCGGCGTTGTGTCTGATGGCCATTGGAATAACGGGGTTACTAGGCGTGAGCAGGCCTGCTCTTGTTATCTTTATGAACCCAGTCTATCTGATTGCAGGATCGTGTTGTCTACTCGTGTTCCTTTTTTGCGACCGAACGATTCTAGTACAGTTGAAACAGCGGCGTTCACATCGCATCGTCAAAGAAATTTATTTGCTAAGTAATCAATTGCTCTACTATTCAGGTTCTCGGATGAATTTGCATGCCAAGCTGACACGCTGCCTGCCTTTGTGCAAAGGAATTAGACCCGAGCTTCAGCTTTTGCTCAACGAATGGTATCAACATGGAGGTGAGGCTATCGGGAAATTCAAACTAAGGTTGGGTACGGAGGAAGCTTACAGCTTCGCCGAGACGTTAAATTCGTTAAGGCTGAATGAAGCCGACAGCTATTATGAGCTTTTGCGGCAGCGTATTCTGGATTACAAGGAGCGAATCGAACTCACTCGCGAAAGCCGGAAGGAGACGGTTTCCTACATGTTGTTTGTGCTTGCGGGTCTGCCCATTTTGAATACTTTCAGGGTGTTTATGTATCCCTGGATGATCGAAGGGCAGCAATTATTTAACTCTATTAATTAAAGGGGAACAACTGATGAGAAATATTTTGATAACGGTCATGATGATGATCGTTGTTGCGTTATTGTTCACTTCTATTATTAATAACGGAAACTCAGGAATGAGGAACAACATACAGACGCACGGTACTACGGCTAATACTAATATTTCGAATTTGACGCCATGAAGGGAAGGGCTTCAAAATCGATTGCTGGGAAGGGATGGGAGGAGTCCGCTTTGCGATCTATCTTGATTACGGTGATGCTAGTTATTGCTGTTATTTCCATTTATAACGCAGTTACCGGAGGAGCCGGGGGAACGAAGCAGCAGGTGAGGGATAGCGGAGTACGCATCAGCCAGACGATTCAAAGCATTGATCCATGAAGCAAATTCTTGTGTTCATTTTATTCGCGTCGATGCTGTGTTGGTTTATGTTTGCTCCCATCTATAAGCATGTGGTTATTATCCGGCAGGCTCTTTTGCAAAAGGAAGTGGACTATATGCTTGAAGTAGGCGCGAGCGGTAGGCACGGGTATATCGATCCGGCGATGATAGACGCCTCCAAAAATCGTCTGAAGGAAAGAGGCTTCGAGCCGGACGACTTGCTGTACGAGGTGAACACAACAAGCGACGTATCCGGTGTAAGCTCCGCAAGCCCCGTGGAAAGGGGGACGGGAATTCAATTGCAGATCACGTATCCTTATCATCGTCTGTTTCTGATCGACAGGTTGGTGGGCATTCCAATTCCCGATGCTTACGCTAGAATGGGAGCGGAGGGGATGAAAATGAGCGAATATGTGCCATGAGGCGTATCCATGTATAAAATACTGCTTCTCCTTCTGATGAGTGTGCTTTATATGATGCTCTTAGCCTTGCAGACAGATGAAGAGCTTGCTATGCATACGCTTTTTCGCGGCAAGCACGGACTGAATACCGCTGTTCATGCTGCCGCTCAACAGAGCGACCCCGGTAAGCTGGCGGCAGGAATTCATTCAATAGATCCAAATCAGGCATGGTCAGTGGCGATGCAATATCTGCGCGGTAACCTTCGATTGGATACGAACAACGATCCCCTGCCCGATACCTTTCTTCGTTCCCGGGTGGAGGTCTTATTATTTCAGATCATAAATGACGACAGCAACTTTCCGTACACTTATGTGAATGCGGATTATGGCTATACCGTCACCCTGAATAGGCCAGGCGTCATCCTGTTTATCAGCCTTGAATATCCGCGTACTTATTCAATGCTTCAGCCGATTCGCTGGGTCATCAAGGGAACAGCGGAAATAGTATATTAAAGGTCGTATACCCGCTGAAAACAAGCTTAGCTTAGCTGCTGAAGCTTGTTTTTTTGTTGAAAAATGCAGTATCGCGAACAGATCAATTATTAACGTTATTTGTTCATGCTGCTCCGCCCCTTTACAATAGGGGGCTTGGACAGTATCGTTATAGTTAGAAATTGGATTATTCCTGTTCCCGTGGCGTAGACCCGATTCGTCAGGAGCAGGAAAAGGCGGGTACGAAGATGACCAATTTGATTGAACGGTGAGGGAGAGATGGTCTTGAACGTGTACAAGCAACGGCAAGAAAGACTACAAAAGCAGCTTAAGGAAAATGACATTGACATTTATGTAGTCACGCAAAATGTGGATTTGTTTTACTTGACCGGTTCTATGCAAACGGGATATTTGTTTATTCCTGCGGAAGGAGAGGGGAGCTACTGGGTTCGTCGAAGCGTTACACGGGCGTTGGAGGAATCAGCGAATTCGGTGGAGGCACTAGGGTCTTATAAAACGCTGAAAGAACGAATTTTCAACCAATATCCCGGGTTTTCCCGGGCAATGGAATCGAGCGGCGGCGAAGCTGCGGTATCTTTGCGTTTTGCCACGGAATTCGATGTTCTCCCTGTGCAGCAGTACCAGCGCCTCGAGGCCGCGTTCCCCGGCGTCCGCTGGGTCGACGGCTCCCAGCTGCTGCGGGAGCTGCGCATGATCAAATCGCCCGACGAGGTCGCGGCGATCCGGCGCGCGGCGGCGGTTGTCGACGCCGCCCTGGAAGCAGCCATCCCTCACATTCGCGAGGGGATGGCGGAGTTCGAGCTGATGGCTCACATCGATCATCAGCTTCGGCAGCGCGGGCACCTGGGGCTCGTGCGCATGCGTGGCTATAATTCCGAGTTAATCACCGGAATGGTAGCGGCAGGCGCATCGGCGGCGGTGCCCACCTACTTTGACGGGCCGGCCGGGGGACAGGGACTCTCCCCGGCCAGCCCGCAAGGCTCAAGCCGCGCCCCGATCAAGCGCGGCGAACCGATCCTCGTCGATTTGGGCTGCTGCATCGACGGCTATTTGATCGACCAGACTCGCACACTCGTGATCGGCGATCTAGACCCTGAGCTGCAGCTGGCTTATGAGGTTTCGGAGCAGGTGCTCCGAGACACCGAGAGCAGGCTGCAGCCCGGCACGATCAGCGAGCATCTCTATATGCTCGCATTGGATCAAGTGCAGGAAGCGGGTCTGAGCAACCACTTTATGGGCTTCGGCCAGGACCAGGTGAAGTTTCTCGGCCACGGCATCGGTCTAGAAATGGATGAGCTGCCGGTCCTCGCCAAAGGCTTTAAACAGCCGCTAGCGCCGGGCATGGTCATCGCAATCGAACCTAAATTCATCTTCCCTGGCCGAGGGGTCGTCGGCATCGAAAACAGCTACCTCATCACGGAAAACGGCTTTGAGAAATTGACCGTTTCCCGTGAAGGTATTATCCGTCTTTGAGTCATTCCATATAGTAAAAATTGGAGCAGCCCTCGACAATCCCGTCGAGAGCTGCTCCAATTTTTACAACTTTCCATCGACGACTTGCCTGGTTCGATGCTGCGGCTATCCTTTCGCCATTCAAGTCTGTTTAGGGAAATCTAACATTGCTTAATTCAATCGATTCAGGAGGCTTTTATGAATAAGAAGTTGTTGACAATGATTGTTTTGACCTTTGCGATATCGTTGGCTGCCTGCACAAAGAATGCCCCGGCGCCGCCGCCTGCGCCTTCGGGAGAAACGGCAGGCAACACCGGTAATCAAGGAGCGGTAACTGTGGATGTGCAAGCTATTTACAAGCAAAATTGTGTAAGCTGCCATGGAGCAAACTTATCAGGCGGCGAAGGTCCAAACCTTCAGAAGGCGGGAGCCAGACTCTCAGCAGATCAAATCGCCGATAAAATCGCCAACGGCGCAGGCGGAATGCTTGCATTTAAGGGAACTCTTCAGAATGAGGAAATTCACGCCTTGGTCCAGTGGCTAGCTTCAAACAAATAACTATTGCACAAGCCACAGTTAAACAAACCGCGGGAAAATGAATCCCGTGGTTTTTATTGCAAGCAAGCTCCGTCATTTTTTCATGAGTATAGAATGGTCAATTCCCAACGTGAGGGCCGCTTTACGCAGCGAAGCATGCTTTTCCAGCGCATCCTTTGATGAGACTTTTCTCAAACTCTTCCATACGATGGTTTAATGCAGCATATTTTCCATCAAATTTCGCGCCATCTGCCAATCGGCTTTCAACGGCGTTTCGCAGAACCCGACGTTGAATACAGGAAAGCGCGCTCCATTTGCGATTAATTGGAGCGCGCTCTCGCTGTTATTGCCGGTTATTCTGAACTTTCGCTGCTTTGTGCAGCATATACTAATGTTAAGCAGTCGTTTGTGCACTCAATTCCTCTATAATCTTTACTACCCGTTCCCCTACTTCCGAAGTGGATGCTGAGCCTCCCATATCTGGCGTCAGAATCTCCTTCTCGATCATCACACGTTCAATGGCTGCCAACAGAAGGCTCCCCCAATTTTCGTGTCCGAAGAAATCGAGCAGTTGACTCGCGGACCAAATGGATGCTAGAGGGTTAGCAAGCCCTTTTCCCGCGATATCCGGTGCAGAGCCGTGAATAGGCTCAAACATGGAAGGGAAATGTCGTTCGGGGTTTACGTTGGCTCCAGCTGCAAGACCCAGTCCTCCGGCAATCGCCGCTCCCAAATCTGTTAAAATATCGCCGAACAGATTGGAGGTGACGACCACCTCGAAACGCTCGGGCTGTTTGATCATAAACATGCTGGCCGCGTCCACCAGGTAAGAGTAGGTGGACACATCGGGATACTCTTTGCTTACTTCCTCAAAGATTTGATCCCAGAATACCATGGAATAATTAAGTGCATTGCCTTTGCTGATGCTTGTAAGCGATTTGTTCAATTTACGCGCCGTTTCGAACGCATAGCGAATAATTCTTTCAGTCCCTTTGCGTGAGAAGACTCCGGTTTGCAGGACGACCTCATGAGGTTTGCCTCGGAACAGCCAATCCCCAACTCCCGAATATTCGCCCTCGCTGTTCTCGCGGATGAAGAGCATGTCAATATCCTCTATAGTCACATCTTTTAGCGGACACGGCGCACCGTTAAGTAACTTGATCGGGCGGATGTTCACGTACTGATCGAACTCTTTTCGAATTTTAAGCAAAAGCCCCCACAGCGAAATATGGTCAGGTACACCAGGGTACCCCACAGCGCCTAAATAAATCGCATCGTAGGCTTTAAGCTTTTCGATTCCGTCATCATCCATCATTTTTCCGTGCTTGACATAATATTCGCATCCCCAAGGGAAATAAGTAAATTCGAATTGAAAGTTACCGTCAAGCGCTGCCGCTTTCTCCAGAACCTTGACTCCCTCGCGAATGACCTCTGGACCGATGCCGTCGCCTGAAATCACAGCTATTTTATAGATTTTCATGTAACTTTCTCTCCTTATTCCATATGATAAAAATCGTTTCAAGTGTAACCTATTTATCAGCAAAAGGGTAGTAAGTTTTGCGGAAAAATCACATAAACTGGATTTGGTTGCAAATGAGTGTCTTTACATTGGACACTGACACTATTTTTTAGTACCATATTATTATATTAATTTTTTGTTGATTTTCACTAGGAATAACGGATATTATTCAGATGTCTTCATCTGTTTAGGGGGTATATAACATGCTTCGTCTCGGACAAAAAGTATATATTATAGCTGATAGCTTTGAACAAAACCTGCCTATAGGCGAGTATGGATATGTGATTGCATATGATCGCAACGCCGACAATGTGTTTGAGTATGTCGTGAGGGTGCCGAAAGCAAATAAGCATTTCTATGTTCCGGGGGCGGATATTGAGGTTGAGGAAGTTCTGCTTCAGCAGGAAGCGCAGCGAATCGAAAAGGAAGCATTGATCGACTTTGCGCTGGCGACAAAGAATGAAGAACTGTTTCGTAGAGTCATGAATGGAGAGGGTTGGGAGGAAGAAGGAGCAGCGGATAAAAACAAAGAAGTTCAGGCGAACGAGGATTTCGTCAAGCAAATCAACTTAAAGGCTTGGATTTAGCAGCCGTTTATAAAGCGATAAAGCCCAGGAGTTCCATTTCCTCCGGGCTTTTTTTCAGTTCCGCCAGCTCAGTTGCATTTGGATCGCGAAGCGGCTTCTGGGCAGGCTTTCCATTTGTTGTCGATTGATTCTGCTTTGGTGAAATTGCAATCTTCCATGTAAATCTCTCACCTCAATTTTTTGGTTTTAATTTCTATTATTTAACATGATACAACAAAAAATTGCGTACATGTTGTGAATTGAGTTCACAAAATATCTAAGATATAATGAGAAGAATGACCAGCCGTAAGAGAGGAGTTGCGTAGATGAGCATTACAATTAAGGACGTGGAGCATGTCGCGAAGCTTGCCAGACTGCAGCTAAGCGAAGCCGAGAAAGAGCAATTCACAGAACAGCTCAACGCGATCTTACAATACGCCGAGCAGCTAAACGGTTTAGATACCGACGATGTGCCTCCGACTAGTCACGCCATGCCGCTTGTGAATGTTATGCGGGAGGATGCGTCAAGGCCTTCTTTGCCGATTGATAAGGTGCTGCTTAACGCACCTGATGAAGAAGACGGACAGTTTAAAGTGCCGGCTGTCTTGGAATAGCTTAATTATTTTTGAAGGGAGTGCCTTCTATTGTCTTTGTTTGATTTAAGATTACAGGAGATACATAATCGGCTTCATGCCAAAGAACTGACAGTTTCGGATCTTGTCGATCAATCTTATGCAAGAATTCGCCAAGTAGACGACAAGGTGCAAGCTTTTCTGGCCATAGATGAAGTGAATGCCCGCGAGAAAGCCAGGCAATTGGACAAGCAAGGAGCGCAAAGCGATACGCGCGGACTCTTGTTTGGCTTGCCGGTCGGGATTAAGGATAACATTGTAACCGAAGGGATTACAACTACCTGCGCGAGTAAGTTTTTGGCGGACTATAACCCGATCTACGATGCGACAGTTGTCGAAAAACTGAAGCTGGCGCAAACCGTAACTATAGGTAAACTGAATATGGATGAATTCGCCATGGGAGGCTCGAACGAGAACTCCGCGTTTCATCCGACCTATAACCCATGGAACCTGGAGCACGTCCCCGGCGGGTCTAGCGGAGGGTCTGCGGCAGCCGTTGCTGCCGGTGAAGTTTACTTCGCCCTTGGCTCGGATACCGGCGGCTCCATCCGTCAGCCAGCGGCCTATTGCGGCATTGTAGGAATGAAGCCTACCTATGGGCTTGTATCCCGTTACGGTCTTGTCGCTTTTGCTTCCTCCCTGGACCAAATCGGGCCGCTGACCAAGAACGTCGAGGATGCCGCTTATCTGCTTCAAGCGATCTCCGGCTACGATCCTAAAGATTCCACCTCAGCGAACACCGAAATTCCGGACTATCTCAGCGCGCTCACTGGCGATGTGAAGGGCCTGAGAATCGCAGTGCCTAAAGAATACTTGGGTAAGGGCATAGATCCCGCTGTAAAGGAACAAGTGCTTACCGCACTGAAAGTGCTTGAAGGCCTTGGCGCGACCTGGGAAGAAGTGTCCATGCCTCATTCGGAATACGCCGTGGCCACTTACTATCTGCTTGCCTCCTCGGAAGCCTCCTCGAATCTTGCCCGTTTTGACGGGGTTCGTTATGGAGTCAGAAGCGATCAAGCGAAGAACCTCCTCGACGTTTATGAGATGTCCCGCAGCGAGGGCTTCGGTCCCGAAGTGAAGCGGCGCATCATGCTCGGTACTTACGCGTTAAGCTCGGGCTACTACGATGCATATTATTTAAAGGCTCAGAAAGTACGCACTTTGATTAAAAAAGATTTTGATCAGGTGTTCGCGAGCTACGATGTCATTATCGGACCTACAGCGCCTACAACGGCTTTTAAAATAGGTGAGCAGTCGGACAATCCGCTTACCATGTATCTGAATGATATTTTAACGATTCCGGTCAACTTGGCCGGCATTCCCGCTATCAGCGTTCCTTGCGGGTTTGCGGGCGGTCTGCCGGTCGGTCTGCAGATCATCGGCAAAGCATTGGATGAATCGACCATTCTGAGAGTAGCTCACGCCTATGAGCAGAACACCGATCACCATAAGCAGCGCCCACAGCTGTAGCTTGTTTTTCCTTACGATTTAGGAGGGATTATGTTGACCACGAAATATGAAACGGTAATCGGACTAGAGGTTCACGTTGAGCTTCATACCGCATCCAAAATATTTTGCGGCTGCTCCACGTCCTTCGGGGCACCGCCGAATACCCATACGTGCCCGGTATGTCTCGGACATCCGGGAGTCCTGCCGGTGCTGAACCGGCAAGCAGTTGAATATGCAATGAAAGCGGCAATGGCGCTGAATTGTCAAATTGCCACTGACAGCAAATTCGACCGCAAGAACTATTTTTACCCCGATTCGCCAAAGGCCTATCAAATTTCGCAATACGACAAGCCTATAGGCGAGAATGGCTGGATTGATATTGAAGTGGGCGGACAAATCAAACGCATCGGTATTACTCGTTTGCATTTAGAAGAAGATGCAGGAAAACTGACCCATGTTGACGGAGGATACGCCTCGCTGGTTGACTTCAACCGGGTAGGCACGCCCCTCATCGAAATCGTTTCTGAACCGGATCTTCGTTCCCCGGAGGAAGCAAGAGCGTATCTGGAAAAGCTTAAAGCAATCATGCTTTACTGTGAAGTCTCCGACGTGAGAATGGAAGAGGGCTCGCTGCGCTGTGATGCCAATATCAGTATTCGTCCTTACGGACAGAGGGAATTTGGAACCAGAACCGAGCTCAAGAACATGAACTCTTTCCGCGGAGTGCAGAGAGGCATGGAGTACGAAGAAATGCGCCAGGCTGAAGTGCTGAACGAAGGCGGGAAGGTTATTCAAGAGACTCGACGATGGGACGAAGCTCAGGGCAAGACCATTGCGATGCGGAGCAAGGAAGAAACCCACGATTACCGTTATTTTCCTGACCCTGATCTGGTAGGCCTTTACATTGACGAAGAGTGGAAAGCGCGTGTCCGGGCGTCAATTCCCGAGCTTCCGGACCAGCGCAAGGCGAGATATACAAGCGACTATGGATTGCCGGGCTATGATGCCGAGGTGATTACAGCCTCCAAGAAGCTGGCTGATTTCTTCGAGGAGAGTCTTGCCTATACCAAGGATGCGAAGGCCGTTTCAAATTGGATCATGGGGGATTTACTTGGTTATCTGAACGCGAATAATCTTGAGCTCAGCGATGTCCGGGTCACCGGAAAGGGCTTAGGTGAAATGATTGGCCTGATCGAAAAAGGAACCATATCGAGCAAAATCGCGAAAACCGTATTTAAAGAAATGATCGAATCCGGTAAGGAGCCTCAGAAGATCGTGGAGGAGCAAGGGCTCGTTCAAATCAGCGACGAAGGAGCCATTAAAGCAATAGCCAAGCAGGTGGTGGACAATAACCCTCAATCTGTAGCGGACTTCAAAGCGGGTAAGGAGAAGGCGATTGGCTTCCTCGTCGGCCAAGTGATGAAAGAAACGAAAGGAAAGGCTAATCCGGGACTGGTTAACAAGCTGATCCAGGAATGCTTAAGCGACAAATAAATAAAAAAAGCGGTGCCCTGGCTAAAGGACACCGCTTTTTAGCACGTTCACATTATCGATAACAGGAGGAGCCTACTGCAGCATGTTCATTGAAAAGATCGCCCTGTCCGGTAATCGGGAGGTTCTAGAGCTTCTTTCTTTGCAGCTGGCGGCTTATAAGGTCGAGGCTGACCTAATTGGCTTTGAGGAGATACCTCTGCTCAAGGACGGCATACAGTCTCTTAGGAACGCCGGTGAAACTTTCCTCGGTTATTATAAGGATGAGCCGAAGGGGCGTATTTTGGCTGGAGCGATATCTTACGAATGGAAGGGTACCGTTGTGACGATTTGCCGGATGATGGTTCACCCCGATTTTTTTCGCCAGGGAATCGCCCGGGCTCTGCTGGGACATGTGTTGACTGCCCTCCCGAAGCAAGGAGCCACACGTTTTGTCGTTTCCACGGGATCGGCTAATATACCGGCTGTCGGGCTATACAAGAGCTTTGGCTTTATAGAACGAAACGTTCGAACAATCGCTCCCGGCGTCACTCTCACCGTTTTCGAGCGTCCGTCATCATAACATGAAAGCTTCATAAAATGTAGGAGTACATTCAAGAAAGGGGCGGTTATCCGTGAATCCCTGGTACATTGATCCGCTTGATATTAGCATAAGGCTTTTTCTTTCCCTTCTTCTCGGGGGCTTGATCGGTTTGGAGCGTGAAATGAGCAGCCATGCGGCCGGCCTGAGAACCCATATTCTGGTTTGTGTCGGCTCCACTCTGGTCATGCTTCTCTCGATTTACGGCTTTAGCGATTTTGTCAACGAACCGAATGTGCGGATCGACCCATCGAGGTTGGCGGCTCAGGTGATCAGCGGTATTGGTTTTCTGGGAGCCGGAACGATCCTGTTTAACGGTAGATCGATTACGGGATTAACGACAGCGGCTTCTCTCTGGGTGGTGGCGGGAATAGGTTTGGCAGCGGGAGCGGGCTTTTATTACCCTGCCATTCTAGCTTGCCTAATGGTGCTGATCAGCTTATGGATTCTCAATAAGGTGGAGCATAAGTATTTCAGCGCTAAGAAGATGCACCTGCTCAAAATTCATACGTTAGATAATCCGGGAAGCTTGGGACGTATCTCTTCCTTGCTGGGAAGCAAAAAAATCGAAATTCGCAAAGTCTCCTTGGAAGAGACATCCTCCGAAGAGATGAAGACGATCTTGATCTCATTTATTATTACAGTATCCAAAGCATCTGTCATACCCGGCGTGCTTGAGGAAATAGGGAGACTATCCGGAGTAAGCGGCGTTACGATCGAATAACGAAATTCCAGCAGTTATTCATACGCTTACACATTGACAAAAGAGGACCTGCAAACGTACAATAAATGATGAGATACAACTGTGTCATTATTATGAGGTGGTGAGAATCGTGGCAGGACAATTGGAACAAGCATTAACCAAGCTTAAAACGACGGGTGTACGTATGACCCCGCAGAGGCATGCCATTCTATCCTTCTTGCTGGATTCGATGACCCATCCGACCGCAGACGATATATACCGGGCGCTCGAAGCGAAATTCCCCAATATGAGCGTTGCGACCGTTTATAATAATCTAAAGGTATTTATTGAGGCTGGACTGGTGCGCGAGTTGACTTATGGAGACAGCTCCAGTCGTTTTGATGCCGATATGTCGGATCACTATCATGCTCTTTGCGAGGTATGCGGTAAAATCTCCGATTTTGAGTTCGACCCTGTAACGTATGTAGAGCTTGCGGCTAAAGAACGAACGGGCTTTCAGGTAAAAGGCCATCGGCTTGAGGTTTACGGCGTTTGCCCGGAATGTATAGGGATTACCAAACACTAACTTCGAACTTTTACCCTTACCGGGTCGTCATTTATAGTATAATAGAACGTGTTCAAGCATCGGTAATTCAGACAGCTTGGAGACGTTTTTTCTTTTTCAGAGAAGGGAGTGACAGCTTGGTCAAGCACAAGTTTGAATTTGCATCGAAAAGACGAGGGAAATGGTCAGGTTTGCGCTCTTTTACGGGATATCTGCTCATCTTGCTGTTATCCTTCGGTGTGACGATTTTCTTCCTATGGAAAGATTGGATGCCCAATCGAATGCATGTGGATGCAGAGTTTCATGAACTTGTTAAGCCTGTTTTCTACAAAGGAAGCTATTTTCCTATCTCGGCGATAGGGGAGAAAGAAGGGCTCAAGCTCCCGCTTGACCTTATTCAAGAATGGATTGATCCGTCAATGGTCTATGAGAAATCCAGCGACTCGGTCATCATTACAACAAAGAATAAAGTGCTGCAGTTGAAAACAAGCGAACTTACTGCAAGGCTCAACGATAAACCCTACAGACTGCAGTTCCCTATAGAAAAGAAAGACGGTAAAGTTTACGTGCCGATAGAGCCGCTTAAGCAATTATATCAAATCGAGCTTAGGGAATCGGAAAGCACGGGCGTCATTATTCTGGTAAAAGCGGGTGATGCCCTTCAGTGGGGAATTGTCAATGAGAAAGGTCAAGCAGATGATCTTACGGCACTTCGCAACGGACCGTCGACCCGAATGCCAATCGTCTCCGAGATTGCTCCTAACGAAAAAGTGATCATTTGGAAGGAAGAAAAGGAGTGGTATCTAGTCCAACAGACTAATGGATATACAGGATACGTTCCTAAATCCTCAGTTCGCTTGGATCATGTTGAAACCATTCCACGGCAGGAGCCGGAGGATTCTTTTGTTCCATGGAAGCCTGCAGGAGGCAAGCTGAATGTCACCTGGGAGCACGTCATAACTAAAAATCCCGATGTATCCAAAATTCCTGTCATGCCAGGTTTAAATGTGATCAGTCCCACCTGGTTCTCTTTGTCCGACGGTGACGGGAACATTAATAATTTGGCAGACCTCTCTTATGTGAAATGGGCTCAAAGCCGGGGATATCAGGTTTGGGCATTATTCAGCAACGGATTCGAGCCTAAACGAACGACAGAAGCTTTGTCGACCTACGAAAAGCGAATGAATATGACCAAACAGCTGTTGAGCTTTGCTCAAATGTACCAGCTTAAAGGCATCAATATCGATTTCGAAAACGTCGAGACTGCGGATAAAGAAAATTTGGTGCAATTTGTCCGGGAAATGACGCCGTTTTTGCACGAGCAAGGCTTAATGGTTTCAATTGACGTCACCCCGAAATCCGGCAGTGAGATGTGGTCGCTTTTTTATGACCGCCAGGCCTTGTCTCAAATGGTCGATTACATGATGGTAATGACCTACGACGAGCACTGGGCATCCAGCCCAGCTGCCGGCTCTGTGGCCTCGCTTCCTTGGGTGGAGAATTCCGTCCGACGTCTGCTGCAGGAAGACAAAGTTCCTTCCTCTAAGCTTGTCCTGGGGATTCCTTTTTATACACGCATATGGACTGAAGAGATGAAGGATGGTAAGTCTAAAGTGAGCTCCAAGGCGATTTCCATGGAAGCCGCTCAGAAGATCATTAAAGACCGCAAACTTACGCCTGTTTTGTCAATGCAAACCGGACAGAATTATGTGGAATATCAAGACGGTGATAAGCTGAACAAAATTTGGCTCGAGGATGAGACGTCCGTGAAAGCGCGAGCGGAGCTCGTCAAAAAATACGATCTCGCCGGGATAGCCTCTTGGAGAAGAGGTTTTGAGAAACCGGAAGTATGGAATGTAATCCAGCAAACGCTAGATAACAAACCTTAAAAAAATAAAAAACAATAAGAAGCCGCATCCTGTTATGGGAGGCGGCTTCTTAATTGCCTTAAATCACAATTCTTTTGTGGAATTATTGGGTGCAGCAAGTGAGGGATCCACGGTCAGAATCGTTTTGCAGAACATGCATCTATCCGTTTTTCCAAGCAATTTCGTCTTTCTGCCGCATTCCGGGCAATCTACGACCGTTGCCGATGTTGAGAGCATCCCCGCCCAAAAATAAATCCCCATACTGATCAGCATGGCGAACATGCCAATGATCATAAAGATGACAGCCATAATTTTGCCGGCTTGTCCCCAGTCGAACACGATCCCCGCCAAACCTACAATCATAAGCAGCATGCCGCCCATCGTCATTAGCAGTCCCCATAAGCGGAACTCGTTTACTTTACTTGATTTCAAAAGCATCTTTCTCACTTCTTTCATTGGAGTAATTTTGTTACAGAGTATAGCAGGAAACTGATTAGAGGCGTAGAAATAATACATTATTGAAATTATAACGGGGGCAGCGGCTTAATGGAAATCGGAAAAGAGCGGCTTTTACATAAGTTCCGTAATGATAAAAGAGTTATTGGCGTTTCTGTGGTTCATAATCCCAAACAGCTGCCGGCGCTGACAGACGGATTCGATATCATTCTTCTTATCGTAACGAATGATCGAAGCCTTAACAATACTCTAGTTAATTATATAAAAGACGATGTGCGTATACAAGAAAGACGGGTGGACCCGTCATCGCTGGAGCATTGGATAAGAAATGGGGATAACCGTAACATTATTCATTGGCTTTTAAAAGGGGAGATTCTTCTGGATCAGAATACATATTTGGAAGGGCTTCGTCATAAAATGCTGGAATTTCCTGCGGATTTGCGCGATCAAAAATTATTGATTGAGTTTTCGTTATTTTTACGCAAATATTTGCAGAGCAAGGAGTACGTTCTCGATGAGCATCTCCTTGATGCTTATAACAATATTCTCGAAGCTCTTCACCACTGGGCGCGAATTGTCATTATTGAAGAGGGGTTTCATCCTGAAATCACGGTTTGGAGTCAGATCCGGACCATTAATCCGGGCGTGTATAAGCTTTACGAAGAGCTAACCATGAGCAAAGAAACGCTCAAGCAAAGGGTGCAGCTGGTTTTGCTTGCCTGCGAGTTCTCCGTCATGTCCAAAATGGAACGCTGCTGCAAGGCGTTGATCACTCTCCTGGACGAGCGAGACCTGCCATGGGGGGCGGACGAGCTTCAGCATCATCCCGCTCTCGCTGATATCAGAGTCGAGTTACCTTTGCTGCTGAACAAATTGGTGAAAAAAGCGCTGATTCGTGAAATAGCAGTCCCGATGGACAATGAGTTTAATGAGTTACAATTGAAATATACCAGCGCATAAGCATGTTCAAAAAGGAAACGAATCGGTTTTGAGCCGCTTCGTTTTTTTGTTCGCATTTGAGGCTTGACTTTCGACTTCATTCTGTGTTAAATTAATTTTCGCCGCTAAAAACGGCTTCGTTCGAGGCAACGCACGAACGGCGAGTGAGAATTTGGAAGAAATTATTACTTGCATCGAGTGGCTCGGATATGATATATTATAAAAGTCGCCGCTAAACAGGCGGCGCCGAAAAGAAAGAAACAATTGCTCTTTGAAAACTGAACAACGAGTGAAGAAGCGGGTCGCATGTAATGCGACTGCAAAAGAGATTGTAACAATCTCGTCA
>LNAP01000550.1_pt1 | contig 43763 bp, 55 predicted proteins | sample 602601 | NCBI WGS metagenome assembly LNAP01 (sample SAMN02440304, study PRJNA202911) | soil metagenome | biome: Subtropical and temperate rainforests or woodlands; isolation source: soil samples (1 kg each in a 20% v/v slurry with milli Q water) were... ...
AGCGCAACTCCCCGAGCCTGTTGTTCTTTCCACCATGAATAACGGCCATAACCATCTGCATGGGGGCAATATTGTATCTAGGGGTATGAAAACCGCTTCCTTGATCGATGTGAAAGCGAACCAATAGTTCCTCGAAAGTAACCGTAATCGTGTATCTTCCGCACATTTCAAATCACCTCTACCCTAAGTATAGGGCAACCATCCAAGGATTCAAAACCACTATTCCACTCGTTTTTATCCAAACGCAAAATCCCCGCTGCAGGCGGGGATTGGTTCGTTGGGGCAATATGGATGGTTTATGTCGATTTATGCACTTCATATTTTTACTAGATCGGGTCTCTTAGCCTATTTTAACCTCGTTTTATAAAAATATTCTTAGGCATGAGCAATCACTGGATTAAGCTCTGGCGGTGGTGCCGTATAAAATGACGCATTAAAAAAGAGCCGTTCGAGCATCACTCGGCGGGCTCTTCGTTTCTTGTCAAACGAGAGGTTTTTGAATCAGTGTAGCGAAATTGAATGCATGTATATGATCGTCATTCAATGTAGTGGTTCCGTGGACGAAGTGTACATGCTTGCCATTACCGACTGGAATAGCAAGGCCTGTTCTCATTCTTCTAAGCTTATGAAGATGGTCTAAAAAGTCGGTGTTCGTCATTTTTATTTCATGGACATGACTATTTCCAACTGGAATGACCTCACCCGTAACGCTTGCAAACCGATGATTATGTCTGTCTGCCCCACTCTCGGCTAGTTTCGTGCTGGCTGTAAATTCGTGTACATGTGTCTGTTTGGACGTTCTCTTCGCTGCTTTATAGTTTTTTTGTTTGCTCATATGAACAATTCCTCTTGAGTAAGATGATATAGTGTATTAGATTGGGAGAAATTATGTTTGAGGCAAGTACCATGATAATACGATAGACTTGCTCTTATATTTATCGGTGACTTTGGGCCCCGGCTTGTTTGTGTTTGATCTTGGGCCTGATTTATGATAAAATATTCTTTACCTCAGGCTCGTAGCTCAATGGCAGAGCAACCGGCTCTTAACCGGTAGGTTGTGGGTTCGACCCCCACCGGGCCTATATATAGACGTATCCTGCTGACCTTTAATTAGGTCAGTTTTTTATTTTTCAAAGAACAATCTATGTAAAGGCCAACCTTGCAAAGCTGGCTCGTGGCGGATATCCGCGACCATCGCCCAGGAGGGCTAGGTTTCGTCCGCTACCGTTGCGGACTCGTCAGGCGGGTTATGCCTTATCTGACAATTTTTCGCGCAACGCATTTTGTAATACCTGCGAAAAATTTAGGCCGGCAGCTTCCGCAGCGACGTTCAAATCATGCGGGATGGTTAAGGTCTTTTTATCATATTTGATTTTCTCGTTGAGTGAGAAGTTCGCCACTATCGTACGCTGCCCTTGCTGCAAATCGATTTTATCCAGTGGTGTAGGTTCTGGAATATGTTCGCCGTCCTCTATACGGCTTTCAATGGTTAATTTGAGAACTTCATTAGCGCGGCGTATGGCCTGATCTGTTGTTCCTGCTTGAGACAAAGCTTCTTCTAAGTCAGGAAAAGTGATAGCAATATGCTTACCTGTAAAATCTAAAACAGCAACAAACGAATATTCTTTTTTCATAAATGATCGCCCTTTCCGTTTTATCTGTGAGGAGAAAGAGAGGAGGGGCTAGAATTTAAGCCCTGACTTCTTTTCGATATCCTTTAGAATATGTATGGCAACATCTTTTACCGGGTGGGTTATGGTCACTTTTCCTTTTAGGGTCGGATGCTTGTATTGGAAGTGGTCACCCACTGTGTGAACCAAGTACCAACCGTTGTCCTTTAGTATCTTAATAACTTCCCTCGAAGTATATCCCCTCATTCCCCTCACCTCCTGATTATACTATAACACGTATCAATACGTATTTCAACAAGGATTTACAAATAAATTTTTGTTCATTTCTTGCGTGTTTCTATTTTGTTCGCATATAATAAAAGCAAACGTTCGTTCTTATATTCTCATGGGAGAGTGGGGATTCATGGAAAATGAAGCGATAGGCGTACCAAAACCCGGAAAGAAGTACGCACAGAAACGTCCGACGCGGGATGAATTTGAGCTGGAGGAATTAGGAAACCAACTGTCGGAAGCCAAGGCGGAAGACTCGGAAATCTTGCTCACCGTTTGGGGAATGGATGAACCTGTGCGTGGCAGAATTACGGAAATGGATTCTCGGACAGGGAAGATTCATGTTCAGCGACACGGAGAGACAACGAAAGTGCCATTCATGAATATTATGAAAGTAGAGAGCCCCGGATCCATATTTCACCCACAAATTGCCCACAATGGGGGAAATTTTCGCCTGTTTTTGAAAGTTTTAAGGCGGGCAATAACAGGCATTGAAAAACGCCCGGAAGCCTTGATACATAAGGGTTAACAGGGGTCTAAAGTGGTAAGTCGGGCAAGCAATCGACAATCAAGTTTGAAATGGAAGGTTCGATCGGTTAACCATGCGAATAGAGGTCCAAATCGTCATACTCTTTTTGGCGATGTGGAGACAGGTATCAGCGGTAACCTTCACACATGCGTGTCCGAAACTCTCGGACACGCATTTTATATTTGCGCCTCCTTTTTTATTTTGAATCCTCCCTTCGTCGTTTCCTTCGGTTTTCCGTTGTGAAGCCGGAGCGGAATCCGAAATCATACGAGTATGGGGAAAAATTTGATGATTGATTGCTTCATGCAAAGATCAAGAAATGCGACTAGCTATCGATTGACAAAAAAGAGCAGCTCGGCTTAACAAAACCGAGCTGCAGGATCTAACAAAGTTATTCCGTGAAGCTTATCTCCAACCTGTTCTCGGCACCTCCATTTGTCCAGTTTGAGGCAGGGTGTATTGAATTTGACCGGTTTGAGCTCCTCCATAGGGGTAAGAACCAGGGTAATAGGACGGATAAGTTGTCATAGGCATTTGACCAGGATACTGACTAGGATATTGACCTGCATACTGACCGGGATACTGACCAGGGTACATACCGGGATACTGACCAGGGTACTGGCCCGCATACTGGGCGGGATACTGACTGTAAGGAAAAGCGTAAGGGTTATAAGCCATTAAGTTAAACCTCCAATTTAAATTTAATACAACTTATGCTTTGCTAATGAATCGTGACACTTACCCTTTAACAAATGGGCAGAAGGACGCAAATGGTTAGAATATATAGAGAAACTTGATTCAGATATGGAAGATGATCAGTGGAATATCGTTGGAATTGTTGAAGTTGAAGAATTCACTAAGGGGGTTTAAACGAAATATTGGAGCAACGAACAGAACGTAAGTCGCATTACAGGACCAGGGGGGCTCAGCCCCCTAACGTTTCTGTTGTGAAGATCGCTGATCCTGTGGTTTACCTGTGATCGTCTTTTGAATGTTATCTACGATGCCGGCAACAGCGTCACTTACCATATCGGTCGGTGTAACATCTTCTTGATTCGGCGGTGTAGGTATACCGATTTGCTCAAAAGCTCTTTGGTCGGTTATCTTTTTGTTTTTCAAGTTATTCCTCCGGCATTCGATCAATGTAAAGACGTGTAACAGATGTGGAGTCGCCCTTTTCAATTTCTTTCTTACTTGCTTCTTCATCAAGTTCTTGGTGGTTGTTTATACTTGGAGCAATTGTTGGCTCATGAATATTAATTTCTTTCAATGTCCGTACCCTCCTTTTTTAATCGAAAGTAGGATAACCATCTCAAAGAAAATTTATCCGAGCAACATTAGGGTTATTCCTCAGTATCAGTACGTGACACGGAAGAAGCTTGTTCTGTGTCGCCAATTAAATCAACAAACTCTCTTACCCCTTCAGGAGTATTTGGAAGGTCTGCTGCTGTTACTGACGATTCTAAATTTTCAATACCTTTTTTTGTTTCCTTGTCCATGTAAAAATTACCTCCTTTCTTAACATCGTTATGTTGCTTTATTAATGTGAAAATTATGCTCGAAACATTATTTAAATAAAAGGCATATTAAAAATGATTTCGTTGACGGATGCCCATTTCGGTTGTTCAATCGCATAAGCGATTGAGTTTGCAATATCCTCTGCCTTAAGCGGATTCGCAATTGCACGTGCGTTTAAGGCTTCCTTTAAACCGGGTGCCAACGAATTTTTGTATGATCTTGCCTTTGATGCAAGTGGGATTATAATGATCATTTCGGGATTTTTATTGTTACCGTCTGTTATCGGTAGAGAAAAACAAAAATTAACTGCACAATAGCGTGCTTTGAATAAAAGCACCTTTGGCAATGTAATTTCTATATATAGTTCAATTTAATAGTTTACATACAACATATTGTGTGTTATATTTGGATTGTGGAAATCAAAATCATGGATTCAATCCATTTTTGAAACTTTTCCTCATAACCTTTATTATCATTAGCCTGCCTTAAATGGGTGGGCTTTTTTTTACATGTTTCCACTGACTTCGGTTGAGTTATGAAACCGAAAGTATGAGATGGAAGGTTCGATCGGATAACCAATAGCGTCAAAAAGACACGACTCTTACGATTTTCGTAAAGGGTTGTGTCTTTTTTGTGTGGGTAAAAATAGGACCTTATCGTTGGAAGGAGAGAGTTGGATCGGATAATAGGGGTATAGCGAGAGTGAAGATCCAAATGAGCAAGATGAAAAATGACAGCAGGGACAACATCAACCCACCAGATTTCCCATACTTGAGTTTGCTGACAAGTCCAGCAACCCCAGCAATGAGGCCCAAAAGAATGCCAATCGGCAGCGTAACGAACAGAGCGTTGCAAGCACATGCAATAATACCGCATATGACGGCGAACAAAGGGGAGAAAGGCTTATTAGGTTGTTCCATGGCGTGTGGACCATTCCAGGAATCGAAGCTTTGAGCATTCACAGGCTTTTTCCTTTCAAAACAAATAAACGACAAAACTATTCTAACACAGGCACACGAGTTTCCCAAACGGATTCCTGTATACTTCGCGATTACAAATTCTACCCCTTGTAGCTATGCATATTTGAATCCTTATTTTCTCACCCTATAGGTTAAGAAAATAACAATTTTAAAGGAGCCAAACATCTATGCGTACAACACTAAGACGTACAGCTCTTACCGCTTTAATTATGACGATGGCGGTAATCTCGGCATGCAGTGGAAGCAACCGGGGGACGAATCCCGCAGGGCAAGATGGCATGCGAAACCAAACAAGCAGCATGCAGCAAACAGGGCAGCCGAACGATGGTTCGTTGAAGGCGAAGGACAATGCTCAGGGAATGAGGGTTTTGAATCAAACGGATGCGGTTATACCCATTACGACCATCAATAACACCAACTACATCTCCGCACGGGAACTGGCCAATACGTTAAATTATCAAACGGGTTGGTCGGACGACAGCAAAACGCTTCAGCTGGGAGACAATGACGCCAATTTTGAACTATCGATGAACACAAACAAAGCGAGCAAAGAGGGAAGCGAAATTCAAGTAGCCAGCCCTTTCGTTATGCAGGGGGACTCAGCATACATTCCGGTGGCCGCATTGGGCGACTTATTCCAGGAAGATATGTCGTTTGAAATCAGGAATGGAGAAATTCGGATTCATCCTAATGCGGTCGTTACCGTGGAGAATGAGGACGATACCGATGAAAGCTTGGATAACGCCGAGCTTGAATTCGCAGAAGACGCAGATGACCCGTTTAAAACCTCCTCCGATGGTTCTACCGGGGGCAACCCCTCCGCTTCAATGGAGATGGCGGAGGACAAAGCCGTATGGCAATCACAGGATGCACCTCCGGAAGCGATTCCCGTCCTCAAAAACATCGATATTAACGCAATGATCAGCACAGCCAAAAAGTATTTGGGAGTTAAGTATTTGTTCGGTGCGGATCCTTACCCAAAAAGCGGTAAATTCGATTGCTCGACCTATACGAAATATGTCTTTGGGAAATACGGCGTTACTCTTCCGCGGTTAGCGCGTCAACAAGCGAATATCGGGACACTGGTCAGCAGAAAAAACCTTCGCAGAGGCGATTTGATGTTTTTCTACGTACCTGGACGCTTTAAAACGAACCGTACCGTTGGCCACGTAGGCATCTATATCGGCAATATGCAAATGATCCACTCTTCTCCAAAACCAAAGAACGGCGTGCAAATCACCAACATCAACAAGCCTTACTGGAAGCAAACCTTCTTGAAAGCCAGACGGGTGGCTTATTAACCATGCAGATTCTTCCTAGTGCTTGGGATCCCGTACCCATACCTGTACTACCCTTCGCATAATAATAAATGACCGTCAGGATGCTTTTCTGACGGTTCTTCGTGTTTATAACTGAGAAAGAAAAACCCTATTGTCCCCCGGAGGCCTCCAGTAATTCCCTGTAAATTCGGATAGAAATGTAGAACTTGTGCGGTTCCTGAAAGTTATAGCGATGATAAGCATCGTTAAAGAAAAACGAAACAAAATGAAACAAATTTCATTCTCATACGTTTTATTAATATGGTTTATTTTGAGAGAGGAGGGTCCAGACTATGAACCTTGTAATGATGGAAAAGCTCGAGAGCGGAGAATTGCAGAAGCTCGGCGAACGGAAATGGGACGCGTCGTTCAGCGGCATGCTGCAGCATGCGAACTTTGTGCTGGTCGGCGGGAAAGAATATGAGATGGTAGAAGGCAGATTGAATTTGGATCTTGAGATTTTTGAATTGCTGTTGGTTGCCGTGAAGCCGGGTCAATAGAAAGAAAGGAGACGACAGCCGCATGTCTGAACATGTTCAAAAACCGATGAAGGTCTTGTCCACTACGTTAGGTATTATGCTTGCCGGACATTTGATTCTAACGCCCTCAGTAAATGCAGAAGGGGAAGGGAACGAATCCACTGCCCCTCCCAAGCTTATAGAGTGGTCGACGGAAGAGGTTAAATCTTTCTTCAATCCTGACCTGGATTGGAATCTGCCGTTTCCGGAATTCAATATGGGCGAAAAGGGACAGCCTTCCCCAAGTCCGGCTAGTGCTTCATCAGGAGCAACCGGGGGGAGCGCTCCGATTATTGCGAACGGCGGAGGCGGCTTCGGATGGGACGATTTGCTTCTGTATCACTTGATTTTTAACAGCGGACGCCCGTATTCCTCCAGCGGTTGGGTGAACAGCCGCCCGGTCTACAATACTCGCACGAATACGCCTTACCAAGCGAAAACGTATGATAGCGGCACATTCCAGAACAAGCCGCGAACGACAGCGCCTTCCACAAGCAGCGGGACCGGCAGCTTTACTACGAACGCATCCAACTCCTCCCGCAGCACCGTATCCTCCGTAAGTTCCTCGAGCGGCACGAAATCCAGTTCATCTTCTCCGGGAAGCATCGGCGGCAAGTCCGGCGGCTTTAGTTCGTCCTCAAGCTCCGGCGGATAATCATGTTTCAGGTCATGGGTACGCCGTCGCCGGACAGGAATAAACGGGTAAAGGAATTGAACGAATTGGGCTTCAAGTGGGCTAACATCGGAGAAGAGCCGTATTGGATGGACCAGGTCGTTGCGATGCGAAAGGAAGCCTACGCAGAACTGACCGATGCTGCCGGTAAGCTGTGGCAGGTGTTCGACAAAGCGGCCCGTTTTGTTCTGAGACGCAGGGATTTGTATGCGGCATTGTCTATTCCCGAAGTGCTGTGGGACGGATTGGACCACCTGGAGCCGGGACCTCCCGGATTTTTAAGCCGTTATGCACGATTTGATTTTGCCGTTCATTCAAACGGAACGATCAAGCTGCTCGAATTGAATGCCGATACGCCTACCGGCTATGTGGAAGCCGCTGTGGCTACGCCTTGGATGTGCCGGCAGTATGATCTGGACAGCCCCAATGAGGGGATGGCGGAGCTCATTCGTCACGCTTGGTGGGAGGAAGCGCCGGAATATGCGGCTTGTATCGGTTATGGAACTCATGCCGAGGATTCCGGAACGATTGAAATGCTCGTTCAGCATAGCGGACGAGAAATCAAATGTGTGGATTGTCTGGAGCTTTGGGTGGATGAAGGATTTTTAAAGGATGGCCAGAATCGAAAGATTGCAAGCCTATTTGCGCTGTATCCGAAGGAATGGATGGCTGTCGATGAAGGCGGGGAAGCATTCGCCTTTGCGATTGAAGAAGGGAATGTCCGCTTGTTTAATCCTCTGCAAGCTGTTCTCCTTCAGTCCAAGGGCTTGCAGGCGGTCATATGGGGTCTCCACGAATTTGGAGCGGGACTATTCAATCAAGCAGAGCATGATGCCATCGCTAGGTACATGCTGCCTACGTACAATATGCCCGTATTAGAAACCGACTATGTGTCCAAATCGATGTTTGGGCGAGAAGGCGGTTCCGTGCAAATGTATAATCGGCAGGGGGAGCTGGAGATCAAGGATGAAGAGGGCTTCGATACGAGCGTTTTTTTCTCTCGAGTCTACCAGCAGCGTATGGATTTGCCGAGGCTTCAATTTGACAGCGGAGAGTTTCATCTGTTGACCGGATTATTTGTGCTGAATGGCACGCCATGCGGCTTGCTAGGCCGCGCCGGAGGGTTGATTACCGGCAATGCAAGCCATTTTATTGCTATGGGAGTGAGTCGGGATTGAAACAAGAGAGAGTATTGTTAATGGCTCTGGGAGTCGGTTTGATTCTCTGCATCGTCTGGTTTATCGGTTCAACCTTTGACCGCAAGCCCACTGTGATGCAGCAAAACTCGTTTTCAACAAATTCAGGCAGTTCCGCCGCAGCTTCCGGAAGCCCCATGACTGCTCATTCCAACACCACCATTGTTCCTTGGGACTACAAGGTAGAAGAAGCAAAGGTGGGAGATTTGCTTGGAGAAGACATGGTGCTCCTCCCGAATAATGAGCTGATCTTCAATGATCAGAACTATGCGACCGGCGACCAGGTTTGGGTGCTGAGCTATATGAACGCGGAAATGAGCACGGATGCGACAGGCCGCAACGATGTCACCCTATCGGCATGGAGACCTATCAAAACCTTCAAAACCGCAGAGGAAGCAAAAGATGACATGGCTCAGTTGAAGCTTGAAATCAAAACGGAGATTGATATAATCGGCGTCTACAAAACGGAATATCAAGGGAGGTTCCGGCATTTTGCAATCGTTCAATTGCCTAGCGGACATACAATTAAGCAGCCCATTCAAGAAGATCGATACAACAGTCTAAAGGATAAGAAACAAACACAAGCGGTTCTGGAGGAAGTTCACGATTACCAAAGCTACGACAGTGCCATGGCGAAATTTCGGGGGTGGGCGGAGTGATAATAATCAATTTGATAGTTAGTTTGATCGTGATCGTAGCCTTGCAATTTATTGGAATGTTTGTGTTTAGTCTGATGACACCTTATAAGGATATGGACGAAATAAATCGTGGAAACGTGGCGGTCGGCATTACGATGGGCGGAAAATTTCTGTCGACAGCGATTATATTGGCAATAGCCGCGTATACGAATTCATCGATCTGGCATATGAGCTTATGGTTTGCAGTAGGTTATTTGTGCCTGATTGCAGCCTATTGGGTATTCGATTGGTTGACTCCGGGATTTCGTCTCTCCCAACAGCTCGAAGAAGGCAATACTGCGGTCGGAACCCTGCTTGCCTTCGTGTATGTGGGGATTGCCCTCGCTATAGGAAGCCTGATCATCTAGAAGCTTTCGTTCCTGCTGCTAGATGGAGATCGTTTCGATTTCCATCTGGCGCTCGACGGATAGGTCGACGAATATTTCGCCTATTTGAACCAGCGGACGGAAAAAGTCGTTGTGGTTGGTCATGACAATAGTACCGTTTCGGCCATCGTTTAACAAAACCTTTTTGCCTATAAAATTAGGAATCATATTTTTAATAAACACATGCGTCGCTTGCGGTTCGAGTTCACCGAAGCTTAATCGATGAAGCTCTTTCAGCACGAAAATAAGATCGCGTTTTTTTTGATAGACGCGGTTGCAGATCATGGCGCTGTATACATCGGCTACTGCGATGATTTTGGCTATAGGGTGAATCTCTTGCCCGGTCTTGTGCAGCGGATAGCCCTTGCCGTCGATTCTCTCGTGATGCTGCAAAGCGGCCAGAGCCAGAGCTTCGTCGCCAAGCGATTTTTGGATAATTTCATAGCCATAAAGGGTATGTCTTTGGATCTCTTCATATTCATCGTCGGTCAGGCGGTCGGGTTTCTGCAGGATGGCATTGGGAACTTTGCTTTTGCCAATGTCGTGCAAATATCCGGCTTTTCCGATATAGTGCGCCTCTTCTTCCGCTTTGCCAAGCCATTTGGCGATATAATAGGACAGCATGCCTACCTGGACGCTGTGCTGATAGGTGTAATCGTCTTTACTGTTTAAGGAAATCAGAAGGGAAACAACGTCTTTCTGTTGTTTAAAGCTTGAAATGAGCGGTATAAAGCTGGCTTCTACGTGTTCATCGACGATGTCGCCGACAGAAGCACTTTCAAAAAGAGTTTTAATGCCTTCAATCGCGTCGGCAAAAGCGTCGGCTTGCTCTTTTCTTTCGCTGATTAAGACAACGCCTTCATCACCATCCCCGCTCAAGAAAGAGCGAGGGATAATGTCCACGTAATCGATGCGATGCATCATCAGCTTCTCGATATCATGAGCCTCCAACTGTGTGCCGGCAGACAATACATTCAGGCCTACACTGTTGAAGATATCGTGGATTAAGCGGTCTCCTACCTCTAGCTTGTACACGTCAATTCTCATTGGCTTCCCCTCTGCTCGCCTTGATGTCGTTGTCTGAAACTTACATTTTTATAGTAACAGCATCGTGTTTATTTGGCAATATCTGTATGACATCTTTCGATATTTTTGTAGATCTACATGCCGATATAACGGCTGTATAAGCTTTTTGCGTGGGTGACGTCGTCAGTACCTTGAACAAGAACCCTGCCGTCCGGAAAAATGACGAGAGTCGTCTCTGCATTGGGTTGGAACTTCAGCAAAAAGCGGTTTCGTTCCAATGGTCCAAGCGGGCGAAGACGCTGCTCCCACTGATCAAGGGGTATTGCAGAGGGCTGCAGCGGCAATATTTGCACGGTGTTGCGTCCGCACAGGGATTGAATCGTCTCGCCTTCAAGCTCGGCGTTCAAATAGTCAAAGCGTTGGGATGCGCATGCCGGACAATCGGGTCTGCGCGCCTTGGCGACGTCGATGGCTGAATACTGGTTATACCAAAGGTCCCATTGCTGCATGGAAGTGCTTAAATGCAAGGTGTCTCCCACCAACAGCTTCAGGGCTTCAGCAGCTTGATAAGAAGCAACAACGTGAATGATACCGCCAATGACCCCGGCCGTATCGCATGTTTCCGCTGTGCCTGAGGCCGGAGCTTGAGGAAACAAGCAGCGCAGGCAAGGAGTCTTTCCGGGGATGATGGTCATGCTGACTCCCCGGGAAGCAACGGCCCCTCCATAAATCCAAGGAATGTTCAGCTTGTTGCTGACATCGTTGACCAAAAAACGAACCGCAAAGTTATCTGTACCGTCCAAAATGAGATCGACGCCGCCAAGGAGCGTTTCCGCATTCAGCGGATTGAGGTCTGCAACATGCGGTTCAATGGTAACGAGGGAGTTGATCCGTCCAAGCCGCTGAGCGGCTGCCACGGCTTTGGGGGCGGACTGTGCGGCATCCTCTTCATCATAAAGCATTTGCCGCTGCAGATTGCTGCTCTCCACGAAATCGCGATCGATCAGACGCACAAAGCCGACACCGGCCCGCACCATGTGATTGGCCAGCACGGCGCCAAGCGCTCCCATACCCACAATAGCCACACGGGAAGCAGACAGTTTCCGCTGGCCATTCTCGCCGATCGGGGAGAAGAGCGTGTGACGGGAGTAACGGGGATCAATCGGCTGCGGCTGGCTCATAGCTTTTCCTCCAATGACGCAGTCGGATTCCAAGGCCCCAACTGGTGGCCTTTCCATTCGGAGCCGTCCTCCCAGATTTCTTTCTTCCAGATGGGGACGATTTGCTTGAGCCGCTCGATGGCATATCTGCTAGCTTCATAGCAATCCGCGCGATGCGGCGAGGAGACGGCGATGACCACGCTAATCTCTCCGATTCCTACTTTGCCGAGTCTGTGTGTTATGGCGCACAGCGTACCCGGCCATTTATCGGCAATTTCGCTGCCGATTTGTTCCATCGTTTTGACCGCCATAGGGGCGTAAGCATCGTACTCCAACAGCACTGTGCGCTGGCCGCGCGTAAATTCCCGGGTGGTGCCTACGAATGCCAAGGTTGCGCCGTGAGAGTCATGGAGCACTTTGGCCGTGACCTCTTCAACGGAAATGGGGTCATTGGTCAAAATAAAGGAGGGAGTCCGCTCAGAGCTATCGTTCGGACGGGTCGTATTCCCCTGACCACCGGATACCGGAGGGATCAAGGCAATTTCGTCGCCTTCTGCGATCGTTTCGTCCAAAGCGGCGTACGCTTGATTTTTTGCGAAAAAGCAAGACTGGAGTGCGTCTGCAGCCTCCGGATATCGGGTCAGGATGTGTGTTTTCAACTGTTCGACAGTGACGGTCTCCTGATCTATTTGCAGGTGAAGGACGGGTGTCTTGAGCAAATCAACCAAGCCTGCAAAAAGGCGAATGTCGATGTTCATAGGCGGCTCCTCTTCAAGTTGGGCTTTTTCCTTCAGCATAACATATTTTGTACGAGAAATGGTATAATGTACGAAGTATGTTTTCGGTATGAGAGGAGAAGCGGGATGAAAATCAACGTGCAAGATGAGAGAATTGCGAAACGGGATTATACGCTGCAGGAAATGGTAGATGCCGCCCCCGTCCGCTTGAACCTGGCGGAGAGAGTGCCGAAGGCGGAAGGAGAAGCCTTTGACCTCAAGGCGTGGTATCGGAGCTGGAAGCAGACAAACGGTGGCGAAGGAGTCACGGAGCCTACCCATTTGCGCGTGGAAGCGGTGGACGAGTTTCAGGCGCTTATGGCCTGGTCCCAATTGGATCAAGCTGCATGTTTGTATGCATCGGGGGGCGCTCCCTTGCAAAAGGGCTATCCTCTTCGACTCTATATACCCAATGGCAGCAGCGAATGCTTAAACGTGAAAAGCATCGTCAAGCTTGAATTTATTCACGACCCGTCGCTGGGAGACGAGGCAGCCTATGGCTTTAAAAATCAAATTTCCGCCGAAGAGCTAAGAATGAAGAAATAAGTTTCCGCACCGAGAACGTTGAACATCGATGGAAGCTGGAGGTGAGCGGGTTGTCCGATCAACTGCGCAAGCTTGTTATTTTACATACGAACGATATTCACAGCCATTTCGAGCAGATGCCGAAGGTGGCTGCTTTCTTTGATTCCCGCAGGGAGGCCTACGGCGCCGAAAACGTGCTTACGCTCGATATCGGCGATCATATGGACCGGATGCGTCCGGAAACGGAGGGCACGAACGGAGTGGCCAACCTGGCGGTTCTAAACGCCACAGGTTACGATGCCATGGTATTAGGCAACAATGAAGGGCTAACGTTTACTCCGGATCTGTTGGGAACGGTTTACCGGGAGCATGCCCGCTTCACTGTGATCGGCAGCAATATTATGGAAACGGCGACTCGCAAGCAGCCGGACTGGATGCTGCCTTATGAAATCGTGCGGCGCGCAGGGTTGAGGATTGGATTGATCGGGGTCACGGCGGCCTTTACCGATTATTACGAGCTGCTCGGTTGGACCGTAACGGAACCGATCGAAACGACGCGGCGGCTTGTTGACGAGCTGCGGCCCGAGGTCGATGTGCTGATTGTGATGTCGCATCTCGGGCTGTGGCTCGACCAGAGGATGGCGGAAGAAATCCCGGGAATCGACCTGATTCTCGGCGGGCATACGCATCATCTCCTGGAGGAGCCGCTGCGGATCGGCGGGGCGCTCGTTTGCGCCGCGGGGAAGTTCGGGCAATATGCCGGAGAGGCGCATATTGCCTACGACGCCGCCGGACGCGCCATCCGCGAGCTGAGGGCTCGTGTGGTGGACTTGTCCGGCGCAGCGGACTCGAGCAGCATCGAGGCGCTGCTCGAGCAGTACCGCGCATCCAGCCGCGAAGCGCTGGATGCGGAGGTGGCGCAGCTGCGGCTGCCGCTGCGCCTGGATTGGTACGGCGAGTCCCAGCTGGGCAACCTGGTTGCCGCGGGACTTCGCGCTTGGACCAGGGCCGACATCGGCCTGGTCAATGCGGGCCAGCTCCTTCAGGGGCTGAAGGAGGGCCGGGTCACCCGCGGCAGATTGCTCGAAATCTGCCCGGGGCCGATCAACCCCTGCCGCCTCTGGCTGAGCGGGGCCGATCTGCTGCAGGCGCTCGAGGAGTCGCTGCTGCCCGAGTTCATGGAGAAGCCGATCCGCGGGTTCGGCTTTCGCGGCGAAGTGCTCGGTATACTCTGCCTGGATGGCATCCATGTAACGTTCGACAGCCGCTGCGAGCCGTACCACCGGGTGCAAAGCGCTTTAGTGGGCGGCAAACCGCTTGATCCGGACAAAGAGTACACCATCGGCACGGTTGATATGTTCACATTCGGCGTCGGCTATTTATCTTTAAGCAAAGCCAGCCGTGTGGAATACCTGCTGCCGGAGTTTCTGCGCGACGTGCTGGCCGTCCAGCTGCAGGATGAGGACGCAATCCTTAGAGCCGATGAACGGCGCTGGCTGGAGGGAAATCATTGACCGGTATAACACAATTCGCGAGACCTTTTTCCAATCTATTGTCAGGGGGAAGAGGATCGGAGTAGAATGATTACTTGGGATAGGAGATATACACAGAACAAATAAGACGGAGGGAAACGATGTACGATTATTGGGTAGCTGTTATTATTGGGATTGTCGAGGGATTGACGGAGTTTTTACCCGTTTCCTCCACAGGCCACATGATTCTCACACAAAGCTTGCTGCAAATTCCCGAATCAGATCAGATGATGAACACATTCAAAATTGTGATTCAGCTTGGGGCCATTTTAGCGGTAGTACTCCTTTATTGGAAAAGAATCCTCATGCTCTTCGGTTTGCTGAAAAAGTCCGGCCGTTTTGCTAAAGGACCGAGATTGAACCTGCTTCACATTCTGCTCGGGATTGTACCGGCTATGGTGCTGGCGTTTTTCCTGGACGATTTTATCGAATCGCGCCTCTTCTCGCCGGAAACCGTTATTGTGGGGCTTGTGATTGGCGGAATTCTGCTGATTGTCGCGGAGAAGCAAAAGGAGCCGCACGCCGTTCAAGAGTTGGACGAAATCACCTACCGTCAGGCGCTGTTCATCGGATTGTGGCAAATTTTATCGCTTTGGCCGGGTTTCTCCCGTTCCGGAGCGACGATTGCCGGAGGCATGCTGTCGGGTGTGAACCGCGCAGCATCCGCTGATTTCACATTCATCATGGCGATTCCGATCATGTTCGCAGCTTCCGGGTATTCCTTGCTGAAAAGCTACGGTAGCTTTACGGCCGATTACATAGGCTTCTTTATTGTAGGCTTTGCCGTATCTTTCATCGTTGCGCTGCTCGCTGTCGTATCCTTCATCAAGTTCGTGCAAAAAATGAAGCTGACCTACTTCGCTTACTACCGCTTTGTTTTGGCGGCTGTGTTCGCTCTTTATCTCTGGTTGTAAGAGTTGAAGCGATTGGCATATTATGGGTGGCGATGAGACACAATAGATGAAGAAAAACAACTGTGAACCTGGGCACCCGGGTTCTTTTTTGCAGGGATAGAGGAATATGAGGCAACAGGCAATAATGAGCGCGGCTTTTATTCTGGTTGTGGTCGTCGGCACTTGGCCTCGGACTTGCTCTCGCGGTTCTGATCGACGCCACGATTATCGGGGTTATCGTCGTTCCGGCGCTGATGAAACTGCTCGGGGGGCAACTGGTGGGCGCCGAAATGGCTGCCCAAGCCGAAGACACGGGTAAGCGGGGGCGGGTAGATCTTGCGATCCGCTCGGTTTTCTTTTCAACCGGCATCAGTTACAATAGACAGCATAGAAAATCCGCACAAACGAAAGTCAGGTGTGAACGATTCGATGAAAAACCTTTCTCCACAATATGACCCGTGGGATCCGATCCTCTCTTTGCGGAAGCACGGAAAGCATGTGGTCACCAGCGTTGAACTGACGATGACGAACTTATGCAACATGCGCTGCGAGCACTGTGCCGTCGGCGACTCCTTAACGATGAGCGAAGGCCCCAGGCTGCCGCTTTCTTTTATACTCAAGCGTCTGGATGAGGTTGAACATTTGGAGACGATCAGTATTACAGGGGGCGAGCCGTCCTATCAGGAGAAGGCTGTCCGCGAATACATTGTTCCGCTGCTGAAGTATGCCCGCGACCGGGGGATCCGCACGCAAATGAATTCCAATGTGACACTCGATTTAGCCCGTTATGAGCTGATTGCTCCCTTTCTGGATGTTATGCACATCTCTTTCAACTATCTGGACGCGGATGATTTCCACCAAGTCGGCTTTGCGCGCGCCGGGCATCCGGTCGGCAAAGAAACCGCAGTCAAGATGTATGATCGAATGGTCGAGAATACGATAGCTCTGAGTAAAGGCGGGTTATTTGTCTCGGCCGAATCGATGATTAATTTTCGCACGCATGAAAAGCTTGACAAAATACATAAGCTAATAGAAGAGATGGGCTGCAAGCGCCATGAGGTTCACCCGATGTACCCGAGCTCCTTTGCTTCCCATCTTCCGATGCTCTCTTTGGATCAAATTCGGACAGCGCTGCACCGTCTGCTGGATAGCCGGAATCCGGAGCTGTGGATGCTGTTCGGCACCCTTCCTTTCTTCGCCTGCAGCGACAGGCCTGAAGATCGCGAGCTGATAGCCAGACTGCGCCGGGAGCCGAACGTAACGGTCCGCAACGATCCGGACGGGCGAAATCGGCTCAATGTCAGCTTGTTTACGGGCGAGGTGTATGTCACCGATTTTGCCAACGAGCCTCCGCTTGGCAGCATTCATCGGGATGGATTCGAACAAATTTTTTCCAGGTGGGAGCTCCATCCGTTGAACTTGCGCGTGAATTGTTTTTGTCCGGAAGCCGGATGCTGCGGCCCTAACCTGCTGGTAGCAGATTCTTACTACTCTGAAGTGGATTTCAAAACCCGGAAAGCGATAGGTTAATTATGGACCAAGCAGCCTTTGAAATCGATAAAATCATACTAAACATAGGATTGATACTGATTTTAGTGCTGCTAAACGGTTTTTTTGTAGCCGCGGAATTCGCACTGGTCAAGGTTCGCCAGTCCCGGCTGCAGCAGCTGTTGAACGAAGGAAGCGGAAAAGCCAAATATGCCATGGCGGTATCCAAGAAGCTGGATACCTATCTGTCCGCGACCCAGTTAGGAATCACCCTGGCCTCGCTGGGTCTCGGCTGGGTCGGCGAGCCCGCCATTTCCGAGCTGGTCGTGGAACCCCTGCTGTTTGCGCTGCATCTGGAGCCTAGCGTCTACACGCATACGTTCTCGTTTATTGTCTCTTTTGCTGTGATCACTTTTCTGCATATCGTCTTGGGAGAGCTTGCGCCTAAATCCCTGGCTATACAAAAGGCCGAAGCTGCTTCCCTTTGGTTGTCGGCTCCGCTGCTCTATTTCTATAAGCTGTTCCGCCCGGCCATTTGGCTGTTGAACGGCGCCGCGAATACCTTTCTGCGTAGGCTGGGAGTCGAACCGGCATCCGAACATGAGTCTGCTCATACGGAGGAAGAAATTCGCATTTTGATGGATGAAAGCGTCCGGAGCGGTCATATCGACCAAGACGAAATGGTGCTGTTCGATAATATTTTCGAGTTTTCGGACAGGGTCGCTCGAGAGGCCATGCTGCCTAGAATCGATATGGACTGTTTGTATCTGGATTTGTCGTTTGCGGAAAATCTTCGTTTGGTGTACGAGACGAAGCATACCCGTTATCCGGTTGCTGTGGAAGATAAGGATCAGATTGCAGGGTTTGTTCATATCACCGATTTGCTGACAGCGGATCCGGATGAAGAGCATGATTTGCAAACATTCATCCGGCCTATTCTAAATGTGCCGGAATCGATGGAAATCAGCCGGGTGTTGAAGCTTATGCAGAAGAAGCACTCGCAGCTGGCTATTGTGGTCGACGAGTATGGCGGCACCGCCGGACTTTTGGCTTTGGAGGATATATTGGAGGAAATCGTCGGAGAGCTGCTCGATGAGTTTGATGAGGACGAGCGTCCCGGTATAGAAGTAAAGGAACAATACATATCTGTTGACGGTCGGATACTGCTTGAAGATTTGAATCACCTGCTGGATTTGTCGATCGAGGACGATGAAGTGGATTCGATCGGCGGGTGGCTGTTCATGAAGCTCGAAGGCTCTCCGGCAAAAGGTAAAAAGATAGCTTATGGCAACCATTGGTTTGAAGTGACTGAGGTGGACCGTCTGCGCATCGTGCGGGTTCATATTACAAAGGCTGAATGACAAGGACAACAAGGTTAAGCCCGGAATTGAACAAGTGGAGGAGCTTCCATGTCTTTGAAAACCGTTGTGATTATGGTGCTTGGGCTGTTCCTGCTCTACGGATTGTTTACGGTCGGTTTGCCGTTTCTGCTTGCGCTGGTTGCGGCTATCTTTCTGGAGCCGGTTACCGCACTCCTGATCAAATACGCAAAAATGAATCGAATTGCCTCAGGCACGCTGGTCAGCACGGTATTTACTATACTAACGCTGACCCTCTTTTATTTTATAGGGCTGAATGTGGTAACGGAATTGGCTCAATTCGCCCGCAGAGTGCCTGCCTATTTCAATGAAGCTAGTCTGTATGCGGACCAAGCCATGAAACGAACCCGGCTTTTCTACGAGTCGCTATCGCCGGAAATGGCCAAGCAAGTGCAAATGTGGCTGGAGAAAGTCACCAATTCCCTAATTGATACAGCCCAGGATATTTTTATGGAGATTTCAGGTTCTTTCTTGAGCCTGGCCGGTAAAATCCCCAGTTTTTTTGTTATTTTCACTGTTTTCGTGATTGCCCTCTATTTATTTACATATGGCCTGCCGATGCTGAAACGCTCTTTCCTATCCTTGTTTGAGTCGAGCTCCAGAGGCAAGGTGGAGGAAGTGCTGGAGAATCTGCGCCAAGCGGTATTCGGTTTTGTTCGTGCGCAGCTGATCATGGCGGTTTTTACGTACTTATGCACCTTCATTGGATTGCTGCTGCTAGATGCGGAATACCCGCTTGCGATTGCCGTGCTGGTCATGGTCATGGAATTTGTGCCGGTGGTTGGAACCGCGATCATTTTCATTCCGTGGGCGGGCTATCAGCTGCTGGCGGGCCATACCGGTTATGCTGTTTCTATCCTGATTCTGTTTCTGGCGGTGACTCTATTCCGTCGAATCGTCGAGCCTAAAGTGCTGAGCGATGCCGTAGGGATTAACGCGTTGTCTGTGCTGATCAGCCTATATGCAGGGTTTGAGCTCTTCGGGACATCGGGACTGTTTCTGGGACCGCTTGCTGTCATTATTTATCAGGCTATGCGTAAGGCAGGGCTGCTGCATATCAATATTCGGTTGGACTGACCTTCAATTTTCCGATTATGATCGAATACCCAGACGTACGTTTTATCGCATAACAACAAAAAACCAGCCCAAATTGAGGCGGAAATTCGGTTGTTTGAAACCTAGTATGCGGCTATTTAATGTGCTAACATTCCAAATATACAGAAAAGTATAACAAAGTAATAATTAGCAGCCAGGAGGTGAATTGGGATTAAAAATACATGTATCCTTATCAAGGAGGCGACTATGCTTGTCTTATTTTAACCCCTATATGGAGAAAGATATCTCACAGCAGGAATTGTCAAAGCTTCAAGAAGGAAAACTGAAAAAACAAATTCGCTATGTATACGACAACTCTCTTTTTTACCGGACCAAATTCGATCAAGCCGGAATTGCGCCTGAACAGATCCAATCGCTGAACGACCTGCGGAAGCTGCCTTTTACGACAAAAGACGAATTGCGGCAGAGTCAATTGAAAGCGCCTCCATTAGGAGAGCATCAAAGCACGGACCTTGAAAGAATTATAAGAATCCATTCATCTTCGGGCACGACAGGCCGCCCGACTTATGTCGGCATCACCAAGCAGGACGATGAAGTATGGCGGGAAATCGCCGCCAGGGTGTTCTATACGGAAGGGGTTCGTCCTTCCAGCATCGTGATATTCGCAATGGGACTTTCGTTTTTTGTTGGTGGACTGCCGTCAAAAGACGGGATTGAGCATCTTGGCGCCACTTTTGTTCCAATCGGCACGGGAGCGTCTGAACGCGTGGTCAGCTCCATAGAAAATCTGGGAGGGGATGTGCTGATCTGCACACCTTCCTATGCCATCTATCTGGCTGAATTCGTCCGTTCTTTAGGAAAGGATCCGAAGGAACTCGGAATCAAACTGATCGGCACGGGAGGAGAGCCCGGAGGAGGCATGCCCGAGATTAGAAGCAGAATCGAACGGGAATGGGGATGTACCGTGGTGGAGGCCATGGGCAACGCGGATATGGCGCCGGTGTTGTTTGCCGAATGCCGGCATCAGCAAGGCATGCATTTTTTGGCGTCCGACTATGTCATTTGTGAATTGATTGATCCGGATACCGAACAAGCTTTAGATCTTGAAGATGGGAATGAAGGAGAGTTGGTCTATACAGCCATCGACCGGGAATGTGTGCCTTTGATCAGGTTCCGCACAAGAGACAGAATAAAGGTTTTCACTTCTCCGTGTGCATGCGGCAGAACCGGCTTTCGCATCCGCTGTATCGGCCGCACAGACGATATGCTTATCGTTCGCGGGGTGAACGTTTTCCCTTCCGCCATCAAAGATGTCGTAAGCGGATTTATGCCGAAAACGACGGGGGAGATCCAGGTGCTGCTTCCAAAGCCCGGTCCAGCCGTCGATCCTCCTTTAAAAATCCAGGTTGAATATGGACACGAAATATCCGGGGAAGAAAGATCTTCTTTGAAAAATATGCTGGAACATGCTTTAAGAGAAAAATTGATCTTTAAAGCGGAAGTGGAGCTAGTGCCGCCAGCCTCTCTACCGCGCTATGAGATGAAGGCCAAACTGGTCAAAACCATGAATTAAAGAAAGAGCAAAACGAGAGGAGGATGGTTATGTCAACGTTTACTATTGATATTGATACCGGCGGGACGTTTACAGACGGATTTTTTGCAAAAGGTAAGGAATATGCGGCGGTCAAGGTAGATACGACGCCTCACGACTTAACGGTTTGCTTCAATCATTGTATTGAAGAAGGTGCAAGACGTTTCGGTTTCGCAAACGTCAATGAGTTTCTAAAAGAAACAAAAACGATCCGTCTATCTACCACAGTGGGGACCAATTCGATCATACAACGATCAGGGCCCAAATTAGGATTGATTGTAACAGAAGGGGAAGAAAAAAGCCTTTATCAGCAAAACAACCCTGTCTTGGATTTCCTCGTTCATCCCGATTTGGTGGTTGGAATCAAGGAAACTGTTTCGGACACTGGAGAACTCGTCACGGAGGCGGATGAGCACGAAGCCAGAGCGGCGACGAAACGATTGCTTGAGGCGGGGGCAAGAATTATTGTGGTAAGCCTGAAAAATGCCCATCTGAACATGAATAACGAACGAAAGGTTCGCCGCGTCATCCAACAGGATTTTCCGAAGCATTACTTGGGGGCCAAGCCGATTCTGTTGGCCGGGGAAGTGAGCTTACAGAAAAATGACGGTATTCGCACCAATGCCGCCGTGGTCAACGCTTACCTTCACCGGGACATGGTCAAATATTTATACAAAGCCGATGAAGACGTGAGAAAAAAGGGATATACGAAACCGTTACTGATTGCGCATGCGAACGGCGGAGTAGCGCGCGTGGCCAAGACAAAAGCGATAGACACCTACAATTCGGGGCCGGCCGCCGGCTTGATGGGCAGCAAGTATATAGGGGAAATTTATGATTTAAGCAATATTTTAACCGTGGATGTCGGCGGAACGAGCACGGATGTCGGCTTAATTTTCAAAAAAGAGCTTACTTTCGATACGGCCTCCAAAATATCCGGCATTCCCGTGCATACTCCACTTATTCATGTGCTTTCCGTCGGGGGCGGAGGCGGATCTATCGCCGGAGTGGATAAAGACAATTTCGTGCAGGTAGGTCCCAAGAGCGCAGGCGCCGTTCCGGGACCCGCATGTTTCGACCTGGGAGGCGTGGAACCTACTGTGACCGATGCCGCAGTCATACTAGGGTTAATCGATCCCGATTATTTTTTGGGAGGAACGAAAAGATTAAAGCGGGAAAAGGCCTCCCAAGCGATCGAGCGGAAAATCTCCTCCAAACTGAATATTTCGGTGGAGGAAGCCGCTCAACAGATCGTTGCCCGCTTGGAAACCATCGGCGCGGATGCCCTGCGCGAGCTTCGGAGCGAACGTGGGAGAATGGATGATGATTTTGTCCTCTTCTCATTCGGAGGCGGCGGCGGATTATTCTCGGCAGGCATGGCCCGCAAGAGCGCAATCAATAAAGTCTACACGTTTCCTTTCGGTTCCGTTTTCAGTGCCTTTGGCCTTTCAACAGCCGATGTCAGCCATCATTATCAAACGCGTACGAATCTGTTGTACAAAAAGGGCGAAGGCTTGTCGAGCCAACGGGAATTTGAGCATTTGGTTCAAAAACTGGAAAACTCGGCCTATCGGGACATGAGAGGGGAAGGGTTTGTGCCCGACTTCGTTAAGTTAAGGCTGACATTTGAGATTGTTGCGTCGGTGGGTGTAAAGGAAACGGTCCAATGGGTTGAGGGGACCTTCTCGGAGGCTGCGCTCAATTCCGCGTTAAATCAAATATGCGAACAGCTGAACGCGGGCGAATTGGTCATCGAATCCGTTCAATTACGAAGTCAGGCTGCCGTTTCACGTTACGAATTAAACTCGTTTGAATTACTGGGCAAGGATGCGGCAAAAGCGGTGAAAGCGACTCGCTCCGTTTATTGGACCGATCGTTTCCTGGAAACGCCTGTCTATGACCTGGATCGTATTCAAGCGGGCAATGAAATCGCCGGACCCGCCATAATTGAAAGCGCTAACACCACAATCGTCGTTCCGGAAGACGCGGTTTTTAAGATGGATTCTTATATGAACGGCATTCTGGAGGTGTAGCCATGCGCAGGAGAATTACAGAATACTTGGACATTGATTTGAATCAGGAAATGTGGATTTGCAGGACATGCGATCACAAGCTTACTTCCGCCCGGGATAACTATAAAAAGGGCTGTCTTGTTCACGACCGGGATCCGCGGGAAATCTACCAGCCTCATATCGAGGGACAGTATACATTTTCTCCGGACCCCGAGTGGACGCGATTGCTTGAATTTTATTGTCCCGGATGCGGCACTTTGGTAGAAACCGAACTTCTTCCGCCGGGACACCCGATTACCCATGATATCGAGCTCGATATTGACGCCTTGAAACAAAAGTATGTCGGCATTAAGGAGGGATAACCTTGACTCAATCCAAAAAAGCGACAATCGAAATTGATATCGGAGGCACCTTTACGGATTGTTTTATCAAATACGAGAACCGGTCCGTAATCGTGAAAAGTCCTACCACCGGCTATGACCTTTCCATCGGATTTTTGAAAGCGATCGAGAACGGTGCGGATATCCTGGATTTATCTATTGAAGAACTGCTGAAAGATACGGAAGTGATCCGTTATTCGACAACGGTCGCGATGAACAAATTAATACAACGAAAGGGACCGAAACTTGGTTTGATCACAACGGAAGGGTTTCAAGACATTACGTTCATAGGAAAGGGCAGTCAATGGCAGGACGGGATCAGTACGTTGGAGGCGCGCCAAATCGCGAAAGCGGATAAGCCTATCCCGCTCATTCACAGAAGCCAGGTGGTGGGGGTGAAGGAACGCCTGGACTACAAAGGAAATGTGATTCGGCCGCTTGATGAGGAAGATTTCAGAGATAAACTGCAGTATCTTGTCGATCAAGGCGTAATGGGCTTTGTCGTCTGTTTGCTCTGGTCATTCAAGAATCCCGTGCATGAACAACGAATAAGGGAAATTATCGAGGAAGAATATCCGGAGTTTTACTTAGGAAATATGCCGGTTGTTTTATCCAGTGAAGTGCTGCCTAAACGTTTTGAATACAGCAGGGCCAACGCAGCCATTCTTAATGCTTATCTGCATCAATCCATCTCCGAAGAATTAGGCAATATCAGTGACGAATTGCGAGAGCTGGGATATAAAAACTCGATCCTAATGGTGCACAATACGGGCGGCATGGGCGAGATTTTCCGAACGGCGGCTATGAATACATTCAACGGAGGCCCAGTGGCAGGCATAATCGGAAGCGGGTATATCGGTAAAACCAACGGATATGAAAACATTGTGGTCACCGATATGGGAGGCACAAGCTTCGATATCGGTCTCGTCGTGGAAGGCGATACGAGGATCTATCAGTTTCATCCCGTCATTGACCGCTGGAGTGTAGACCTAAGCATGCTGGAGAGCAAGTCCATCGGAGCGGGAGGCGGTTCCATTGCCTGGATCAACAAAGATCTCGGTCATACCCTGGAGGTCGGTCCTCAAAGCGCGGGTTCTTTTCCGGGTCCTGTCGCCTATGATCAAGGGGGCACGGAGCCCACGGTAACGGATGCCGATTTAGTTTTGGGTTACCTGAACCCCGACTATTTTCATGCCGGCAATATGAGTTTGAATGTGGAAAAAGCCCGAAAGGCAATTGAGGATAAGATTGCAAAACCGCTGGGAATCGACATTCATAAAGCTGCCTACTTGATCAAAGAAGTCGTTGACGCCAACATGGGCACGATCATACAGAAGGAAACGGCTCTGCGCGGTTATGATCCGAAGGATTTTGTAGTGTTCGCTCTTGGCGGAGGCGGCCCGGTGCATGCCTGCGGCTATGCCGCCTATGCGGAAATACCAAAGGTCGTGGTCATGCAGCAGTCTCCGGTATTTTGCGCTTTTTCTTCCTCGTTGATGGATATCAGTCATATTTATGAGCAATCTCATCATGTCGTTCTTCTTGAACCCGGGACCCAAACATTCCTCGAGGATTATGATCAATTCAATCATGTCGTCCGGGAACTGCAGAAGAAAGCGCTGCGGGATATCGAAGGAGAAGGCTTCGACAAGGATTCGGTTGTTTTTCAAATTGAGTTGGATATGAAATTCGGGGGGCAACTAAACATTAAGAGAACGGAATCTCCTACGTTATTTTTAAACTCTCCGGAGGAGGTCCAGGGCTTGTCGGATCGATTTACGGAAGATTATTCGGCAGCTTACAGCCCGATTGCGGTCTATCCGGAAGGCGGCGTTGAAATTGAAAACTTCATCCTGCGGGCTACTGTGGTCAGGCCGAAATATGACCTTCCGACGCACCCCTTTCAGGGAACCGATCCTGCTCAGGCTTTAAAAGGACAACGGGAAGCTTATTGGCCGGAATTTGACGGATTCAGGCTGACAAACGTTTATGATATGGATCTTCTGCAGCATGGAAACCACATTGAGGGTCCCGCATTGATCGAGTCGCAGCATACGACGGTCGTCCTGCGTCCCAACGACACCTATACGGCAGACCAGTATTTGAACGGTGTGATTGAAATGAAAACCGTTTCCGAACAATTGTTGAAAGAAGAAATGGAGATAAATTCAATCTAATATGAAGGAGGGACGCGCTCATGCCTTTAGACTTTGAAATTAATAACCGGATCAATCCAGAGCCGCATTCACCATTTGAAATCGAATGCATGAAAAGTTTGAAGCCTGGCGAATACGAGATATACAGCGAAAAATTGAATCAGCTGGTGCTTGAAGCCAAAGAAGTACTGACGAGAATCGGGATTTCAAGCATGCTGCACTCCGGCGATATTATCATGGGGTTATATACGGCTAAAGGAGATTTGGTAGCCGCTTACTGCGGGGTTTATCTGCATGCCGTTACTACACAGATCGCCATAAAGTATATTTTAAAGCATCATAAGAACGACCCGACCATAGGCATTAGGGAAGGGGACATTTTCTATACTAATGAAGCTCTCTATGGAGGGGTGCACAACCCGGACCAGGCGGCGATCATGCCTATATTTTGCGAAGGGGAATTGATCGCTTGGGCCGCTTCTGCCGTGCATCAACCGGAAACAGGGGCTGTAGAGCCGGGGGGCATGCCTCTGACCGCCAAATCGCGTTCGGATGAAGGAATGAAGCTGCCTCCGATGAAAATCGGGGAAAACTACCAAATTCGAAACGACATCCTCGATATGATGGCGAATATGGTTTCCAGAGCGCCGCGTATGCAAATTGTCGATACGAAGGCGAGAGTGGCTGCGTGCGACCGGTTAAGAGTAAGGATTCAGGAGCTTGTCAAAAAGAAAGGCGCCGACCTGGTTACCGGAGTCATGCATAGGATGTTGGATGTGGCCGAGGAAGGAACGCGTAAGCGGATATCAAGCTGGGAGGACGGCACATACCGCTCCGTCGTATTTTTTGACACGATCGGGATTAAAGAGTCGCTGGTACGGGCTGTTCTAACGCTTACTAAAAAAAGAGACACTTTAACATTTGACTTTGCGGGAAGCTCTCCCGAAAATGATGGTTCCTTCAACTGCTTCTTGCATATCGTTCGTGCTCATATCGCTATTTATTTATTCGGAGTTCCGTTTGCCGATCTTCCGACCGCCTCGGGCATTTTTGCACCAATTACGGTGAAGGTTCCTCAAGGCACCTTTTTAAACGCCAATCTGGACGCTTCGGTGGCGAATTCGCCAATCACTAACAGCGTTACGTTGTCGTCGGTTTCCAATACATTCTCCAAAATGCTGTATGCCAGCGGTGAATACGAGCTCGCTACGGCGGGATTCGGTTCCACGGGCTGCGGGTTTGTTGCCGCGGGCGTCAATCAATGGGGAGTGCCCTTTGCCGACCTCATCGCCAATGTGTTAAATGCCGAGGGGGGCGGGGCCCGCACCGACCGCGACGGCAACCATTCCTTCGGTTTCCCTTGGGGCTGGTGGGGCAAAGCGCCGGATACCGAGGATTTGGAGAACGAACAACCGCATGTACACCTGTTTTTCAAACATCTTCGCAATTCAATGGGATACGGCAAATACCGGGGAGGAGCGGGCACTTCAGTCGCTTGGGCCGTTCGGGGCGTGCCTTATATGGTTTATCAGTCGATTGCAAAAAATCATAAGATTCCCACGGCATTAGGGATCTTCGGCGGTTATCCGCCTACGGTCCATCCAGGTATTAAGGTGACCGGCTCCAATTATTTTGAGAAGATGTCGCGCGGGGACAGCGATCTTCCTTCGGACGGCGTCGAATTGTCCACAAAAAAATCTATCGATGGAAATTATGTGGTTGAGGGGAATATCCGCTTCGCCAGTCCGGTAATGGAGGGAGACATTTTCGTCGGGAACTCCTCCGGAGGCGCAGGATTCGGAGACGTACTGGACCGGGATCCCTTGTTCGTTATTGAGGATTTGAAAACCGACCTAATCTCGGATTGGGTTGCTCAAAACATCTTCAAGGTGGTGTACGACTCGGAAACCTTCACCATAGACATCGAGGCCACGGCAAAGGCCCGCAAAGAAGAAAAGGAAGCCCGTCTAAAGAGAGGCAGGCGTTTTGAAGAGTTTCAACGGGAATGGGAGCAAAAAAGACCGGATGACAGTATTTTAACTTACTACGGCCAGTGGCCTACGGCGGAACCGAACAGACAAATTATGAGACTATAGACGCCTGAGGTGTGGGAGAACAACATCTAAAGGAGAGCCGAACGATGAGTCAAAAAGAGTTGGTTCGCAAGCTGCTGCGGGGACGGGAGCTTTCCCGTCCGCCTTTTATTCCTCTAATGGGAACTTACTTGACCAAAGTCGATCAAATCTCGGTAGAAGAGCTGCTGGCGGAGCCGGGCGCGCTTTTTTCCGGACTTATCCATACCCAACAGCTGTTTGGCCTGGATGCAGTCTCCTTGCCTGTGGATCTTGTATTGGAAGCGGAGGCGTTTGGTGTTTCCATCCGGTGGGAAGGGATGAAGATGCCGGCCGCCGCAGACCGAATGGAGCGGGGCTATCAAATTCATTTCCATGAGGCTACCTGGCTGCGGCAAGGACGAATTCCCGTCTATTTGGAAGCGGTCAAACGATTTGTCTCCGTTCACGGAAAGAGCATTCCTTTGTTTGCCACAATAAACGGTCCGATGACGGTGCTTCAGCAGCTTTACGGCGATGAAGCGATTCCGCTTGTCATGGAAGAGGACGCAAATATGCTGGCAGCGCTGGAGAATATCAGCCAGGCGTCGATTGCTTTATGTAAAAGCTACGGAGAATTAAAGGTTGACGGCGTCATAATTTATGAGGATGCTCCACTTGACGCCATTGTTCCCGAGGTTTTGGAGCGTTATTATAAGCCGTTATTTACGGTATTGCGTTTTTATAACACAGCCGGGTTGTTCAGAGTTCCGCCGGGTTGCCGGATGTGGCCGAACGTACAATCGGACGGTATATTCGTTCCCGAAAAGGGGTCCGTTATGCCCGACTTTCAATCCTTTAGAGGGGTTAAAGGCATCTCACTTTCGATAAGCGATTGGCCGGAAGATGGAAATCTCGATGATTTAAGATATCAATTTCAAAGGAACGATAAAAAATCCTTTTTCCTGTCCACCCTTGAGCCTCTGCATGCGGACATTGATATGAATCTGGTTCAGACATGTGTCGCCCTGCTTTGTGCAGAAGGCGTTTGGACCAGATAACGCAAAGGGGCATTTACATTTTACAAATCCTTTAAGAACAAGTCGAATAACAGGAGGTTATCATATTGCGTAATGCCGTAATCGTAGAAGCAATTCGCACCCCGATCGGAAAAAGGAACGGAAAGCTAAGTTGCGTCAGACCCGATGAATTGGCCGCCGCTGTTTTACGGGAACTGGTCGAGAGAGTAGGCGTGCCTGCTGATCGGATCGACGATATCATTATGGGGTGTGTCACCCAAATTGACGAACAGGGATTTAACATCGGCCGTCAGGCAGCCTTGTTGGCCGGGTTCCCAATAGAGGTGCCGGCTGTTTCCATTAATCGCGTATGCGGTTCCAGCCAGCAGGCTGTTCATTTTGCCGCCCAGGCGGTGATGTCCGGCGTTCAGGATGTTGTCATTGCCGCCGGAGTGGAGAGTATGTCCAGGGTTCCGATCGGATCCGACATAGGCGCTTTCAGCCCCTTATTGCTTGAGCGATATGAAATTACTAATCAAGGATTAGCTGCAGAGAAGATTGCTCAGCGATATGAGCTTTCACGGGAAGTGTTGGATGAGTTCGCCTATCAGAGTCATCTGAAGGCGGGAAAAGCAAGAGAACAAGGATATTTTGATCGGGAAATTGTCCCTATTCAGCTGGATGATGGGATCATCGTCAACCGGGACGAAGGAATAAGGGAGCCGGAGCAGTTGGAAGGTTTGCGCACACTGAAGCCTTCATTTATGGAGAACGGTGTGCTTACAGCCGGGAACTCCAGCCAGATTAGCGATGCGGCGGCGGCTATGCTCATCACAACTGAGGAAAAGGCGGCGCAATTCGGCTGGAAACCCCGCGCAAGGATTACCCAAATGGAAATTGTGGGAAGCGATCCGGTACTGATGTTAACCGGGCCGATACCCGCTACCCAAAAGATTTTGCAAAAAAGCGGGCTTAAGCTTGCTGATATCGACGTCTTTGAAATCAATGAGGCGTTCGCTTCCGTTGTTCTGGCTTGGCTAAACGAAATCAAACCTTCTGCGGAACGAGTGAATCCAAGTGGAGGGGCCATCGCCCTGGGACATCCGTTGGGCGCAAGCGGTATTCGTATTATGACGACGATGCTTAACCATTTGGAGCGAACGGGAGGCCGATACGGTTTACAAACCATGTGCATCGGTATGGGGATGGCGACGGCTACGATCATTGAAAGGATGAATTAATCATTACAAAGCCACTTACCGATAGGGTCTTGAGCGACGTTGATGGTCAACGGTCATTAAGGCCCGCTTTATCTTTTTTTAGTTGCATATCGTCGAGTCGGTGGTACTATAGAATTGAATGCAACCGGCAAATCATTTTGAATATCGGGTAGGTGGCAGATATTGAAAATACAGTTGCCTTTTAACGAAAACCAAGGATCCTTGCTACAAAATATTTCTCAAAAAATATTATCCACGCGTGAATGGGAAGATCTCGTTCAGTTGATCGTTCATGGAGCAGTCAGTCTTGTCGGTGGCGAGGGCGCGCTTTTTTTCGTGCTCGACAAAAGTTTAAATGATTTTATTATTCAGGGCTCGTTCGGTTTTGCTAACGGAGAAGCGAAAGAGATTATTTCATTGTGCAAACCGTTCTTTGAACATAATCAATCCTCGGTCTTCAATGCCAAACAAAACTTTATCAAGGCGGCTTATAAGAACGGGGAACTTTATATACTCCCGCTTAAACAAGATCATGCGTATTCAGGCATTTTAGTGCTGCGGATAAATAATTATGTGCTTACGGAGCAGCAGTTAAATCTTTTGGAAGCTTATATGCAGTGCATTTCCGTGGCCGTGGAAAATTCCCGACTCTATTTACAAATACAGCGCAAATCCAATAGCTTAACCCTGATGAACAAATTGCAGCAGCTGCTGGGCAGAGGCTCTTTTGAAGAAATCTTGACGGAAACAGTCACAAAAGTAGGAACGTTATTGGATGCCCAAATGGCCGGCGTCATGCTGTATGATTCGAACCGAAACGAACTGGTCCTGCAAAAACCCGCTTTTGGCGTGTGGGACGATACGATCATTGATCAATATCATGTGTCTTTAAAAGCAGGCGGTAATGCCGTAGCCGTATTTTTAAGCATGATTCCTACCATAACCAACGACGCTCCGAACGACGGCCGATATTTGAACCAATTCATCCGTTTGTTCGGCAATGCCAAATCAATTATCACGGTGCCGCTTACCGTAGACGGAAGAAGGATAGGCGTTCTGCATGCTGTAGGAAATCCCCATAGAATGTTTACTCAGGACGATTTAACTCTTCTTATGGATATTGTCAACCACCTCGGAATGATCATTGATGGCGCATTGCAGATGCAAGGAACGTCGGTCCATCCTTTTAACCGGGCTGAGGTCGAGCAATATATGACAAGTCAAATCGTGCAGGGTATGATACGCGGTCATTTAGGCGAGATGGAATATATAATAAACAACAAAAACATGTTGAGATTGCCGACTACACCGCCCTTTATAGTTATTGTCTTAAGCTTTATGTTTAATGAAAGCGTTAACAATGCGTTTTTAAAAGAGCACATTCATTTAATTGAAGAAACGATTCGGTTTATTGTACCAGCTTCAGCTGCAACCGTGGAGGAAGATGATATTGTCATTGTATGTTCTTATGAACAAGGCAGCCATGCCGAGCAAATAGGACGTGCGATGCAGACACAATTAAGAAGCTTACTCCAAACGAAAAAGTGCCCGGTCAATCACGATTTGGACATTGTCATAGGAATCGGAAAACGGGTAGGCAGTTTGTATAAGATTAAAGATTCATACCAGCAGGCTAAGCGGGTGGTGAAATTTTTGCCCCTGTTGCCTAACACCAACAACATCGGATATTATCCCGACCTTGGGATCTGGTCCTTGCTGGCCGAACTTTCCGGTCATCAAGAAGTTGTCAATATGTTTATGCATCATTACCTGCAGGCCATCAACAACATGAAAAACACCTATAAACATACGCTGCAGGCGTTTTTAGCCAACGAAGGTCACCTGAAAAAAACGGCATCTGATCTTTACATCCATATCAATACATTAAAATACCGGATTGAGAAAATAGAGCATGAAGTGGGGATCGATCTGTCCGATCCCGAAACCCGCTTAAATATTAATATAGCCCTTCGTTTAGAACATATGGCACAAATTACGGACAGTGTGCCAGAAATGTGAATCTTAATATCCCGTACAGAATGCGGCATTCCAAAAAATTAGTGAGGCATATACATTCGTACGATACAACCGTTTTTTGTTTCTTTTCAAACGCGTAGACAGTAAGGATGTGCTTGCAGTTTCAGCGTGTGCAACAATGTGGAATTGCGGAAAAAGGGACTAGCTTCGGGCAAATGCTTATAACTAAAACTAGGCTTTTGTCATATGTATAATATAGAGCCAGCGAATTTGACGAAAAGGAGGATTCCTAATGAATAATCAAGTAAAAGTGTATACCCCGTTTGTCGGTCCTTTTGACCCGTGTCCGCCCAAGTTGCTCAAATTCTATTTGACCCCGCCGCAATTATATACGAATTTCCAACCGCCCGGTTTACCGCAGTTCAGTCCGTATGAAGCTTTGAAGCGGGGCACGTTGTGGCCGGCCTTCTACAGTCCCTATGAATCGAAAATGCTGGAAAGGAGCTCCGGCCATGAATAATACGCTGCCCGAGCACTATTACAAGCAGCTGCATGACCTGCAGGCGGCGGATTTTGTGCTGATGGAATTGACGCTTTACCTCGACACGCATCCGGACGATATGGCGGCGCTGCAGCAATACAACCAATTCGCGCAAAAGCGGATGCAGCTTGCGAACCAATTCGAGATGGAGTTCGGACCTCTGATGCCATACGGCCAAAGCTTCAGCAAATACCCGTGGCAGTGGATCGAGACTCCCTGGCCTTGGCAGGTTTAAAGCAAATGCGAAACGTTGTCCCTGAAAAAAAGGATCAGGAGGTCAACCTATGTGGGTTTATGAGAAAAAGCTTCAATATCCGGTACGTGTCGGCAAGTGCGACCCGCGCATGGCAAAACTGCTGCTGGAGCAGTACGGCGGGGCCGACGGAGAGCTTGCAGCCGCGCTGAGATACTTGAATCAACGATACTCTATTCCTGATAAAGTCATCGGACTATTGACGGATATCGGGACGGAGGAATCAGTACATTGTAGTTGTAGGTGATAACTTACTTAGGCAATTTAGGAAAAAGCACAAGTTTAAATTGATCGATAACTCCGCTCCATCGCCCACCTTTATCCTTCCTGTAAGTGACCTTCTCAAGAACTTCACGCAGCAATGAATTTTTAACCGCTGGACTTTTTGCTTTATGATATACCTGCAATAAGTGTTCAACTTTGGGGATTACCTCCACCTTTGCAACATGCCGCTCTCGCTCTCTCGTCATATCCCTCTCTGCAATTGCGATGTCGGCATTCGTTTCTTCTATACGCCGCGCAATGTTTTCAGACCGCTCTAAAAACACCTCTAATGTATAAACCTTTCGCTCCAAAAGATCATGGAGATTACTGTTCTGCTCTTTAAGATCACTCAGTTTTTTTTGCAATGAGATTAACCTATCTTGATGGAATTTCAGTGATGCTTGGTCATTTTTTTGCTCAGCAGGTTTTTCCTTCATCCACTGTTCTTTATAGGATGAGATCCAGTTATTTAATCCCTCCAATAATCGTTCTTCCACCAGGTACATATATGAACTGACATTCTTACAATATTGCGTGGAGCACATCAACGTATCGGGAGTCTTTCTACCGATTTCGTTATAAGGGCGGAGAACCATAGCAGCTCCACACAAATCGCACTTCACTAAACCAGCTAAAGGATTTCTAATTTTTCCCGAAGGAGCTGGCAAGTGAGTTTTTTCTTTCATTATTTCTTGTGCCTGATTAAATACTGCTTCCTGAATTATGGCCGGGTGAAGACCCTCTTTCTCGATCGACTGATCCCGAGGTTTACGAGGCCTGCTTTTACTGTCTCTTCGTTTCACTACTGCACGCGCACCCCACCGGACATTACCGATATAATGCGGATTGCGTAAAATGCCATTTACCGTAGCGACAGTCCATTTACTATTTCGTTGAGTTGGAATTCTCATGTCATTCAGATATGCTGCGATCCTGGCTGTTCCCATACGACGATCAGGCTCAGGATGGGTGTAAAGGTTAAATATCATTTCAACGATGGGGGATTGTTCCGGGTGCGGTTCCAGCGTGAAACCTTTGCCTGGAAGCTTTACTCTATTATAACCATATGGCGGTATGTTCCCCAGGTATCTACCGGCAGATACGCCGTCTTCTCGTCCTCTCTGTTGGCGGCGATTTATTGTTTTGAACTCGCGACGGGACATGAATAGACCAAACTCGAAATATTCCTCATCGTCTGCGTTGTTCGGATTAAATATACGCATAGGGGTAACAATAAGCGTTTCAGAGTATTTGAAGGCTTGGGCTACTAAACCCTGATCCATAGTGTCCCCCCGCGCTAACCGTTCCACCTCGACGACTAAAACGCCAGTCCATTTACGATCATCAACATCACTAAGGAGTCGAATCATCTCAGGACGTTCGGTAATTTTCTCTCCCGAAACTGGTTTTTCTTTATAAACTTCGATTAAGTTGACTCCATACAGTTTAGAAAGTTCAAGCAAAATTCTTTGATGTGATTTATATGTATCCTCTCCACCTTGGGCTTCTGATTTTAAGTCATCTCGAGATTTCCTAAGATAGGCACAGTATTTTCCCTCTGGCAGTTTGTACATGCATGTCCTCCTATAGAAAAAGCCCGGTTAAGGGCTAGTATTAATTTCATTCAATATATGGGTCAATTATAAGGGGAAGATAAATAGTGATTTACTGAGCATCTAACGAAAGATATACATCTTTAGTCCTGTTTATATTACATATATTAGCATCTAAATAGAAGCGATTCCAAAATCTGTAGGTGTTTTGATTCAAAAATGTGGTGAAAGTTACACTTTTTAGACAATTTGAGCTATAATAAAACTAGATTAAACGCTTTCATACCCATTAATCTGAATTTGAAACTCGAACTATGTAACTAAATATTTGCCAAACCTTCCGAAAGGGAGGGACGGAAAGCTATGGGCCTACGGTGTTTACTATGGTAGCCAGTTGCACGTAATGAACGAGCTGCTTATTTACAAGGCAGTATTTTTTGTCTCTAAATTACATTATACATCTTAGATTGGAAACCTAGGAAGTATATAGGTTATAATTTTTAACAGTAATACTTAACCGTAGGTAAAGGTCCGCGCGGGGAGGAAGTAGATACTTCCGCCATTTGCCTAAAATTCATCCCATTCATGCAATTCATCCATTTTACACTTTAATATCTCAGATGCTCTCTTAGCATTAAGGTAAGAAAATGTTTTAGATCCATCCGTGCAACTGATGATTTGTGAAATGAAAGATTCCGAAAGCTCCAGTTCTCGAGCTAATTTAGCTTGAGACATACGTCGGGCTTTCAGTAGTTCAGGCAAACAGCTTCTCCCAACTCGGAGAGCCATAGTTGAACCTCTTATTATTATTTATCAATTTATGGATTGAATAGAATGTACGTTCGTAATATAATGAGAACACCATTCGACAATACGGAGATGATTCCATGGATTACGAGAAAAACATTATTGAATTGAAAAACTCAATAGAAGAATTGGAAGAAGTCGAGTTAATTGAAATTTACGAAACGATAAAGTATTCAATATCTATTTATGCAAATCTTCAAAAACCAATTTAATGAGTTGTTCCAACTTTTCTTTTTTTCCAGGTTCTTTTAAATCGATGCCGTATTTATCAATCATTTCTTTAATGAGAAATTCAGTCTGTCCAGTTGAGGGCTTTGGGTAATTAAATTCTCTTCCAACTAAATAATCGGTTGTAACTTCAAATAGATCAGCCAGTCTCGCAAGCGTTTCTGTATCAGGATCACGGATGCCATATTCCCAATTTGCATAGGTACTGCTTTGTTTTATATTTAATTTTTGAGCGACATATTTTTGAGACCAACCTCGCTTTTCTCGTAAGCCGCGCAAGTTATCTCCTAAATCAGACATAAAGCATATCCTCCTTTATTCAATAGGTTACCACTTTTACACGCAGAATATAATTAATTACACAAAAAGAATAAAAATATATTGACTTACACGGTGAGTGTATGTATATTTAATCTCATGAGGTTACACGAAAAGTGTAAAAGGGAAGTGGAGCTTGTGAGAGTTAAGTTAAGAGAAATTCGTAAGAAAAAAGGTGTTAGCCAATCATTTCTTGCTAAGAACCTAGGATTTAGTCATCCTTCAGGCTATTGCAATATTGAAAGTGGTCGGAACAGACTAAGCTTAGAACAGGCTGCAAAGATAGCAGAATTACTTGGTGTAAGTGTAGATGATTTGACAGAAGACGACGACCCTTTTTTTAAAAAAAATTTACACGTAGAGTGTAGGACGACGGCTTGAGATGATCTGTGCTGGTTTTAGTTTTATAGATCAAAGATTTAATTAAATTTAATAAGGAAGTGAATTCAATGGTTGTCCCTCAACTAGCTCCGCATACGATAGATCGAGGTGATTCTATTATGAAACCCCCGACTATCGTGGAGACCTATTACATTGGCAACAGCACAGTATGTATCGCAAGCGACTGCATATTAACAGACCCCGAGGAAATTGAAAAACAGAAGAAAAAGTTTTTTGCAACAGCATGGATGATTGTTTACAAAGCAGCAACTCGAGAGCAAATGGAGAAAGGAAGGGAAAAGGTCTAAGCCTTTTCCGGATGGACAAGCTTACAAATTACCCGCCAGCGGGCACAAAGGGGATCATTCTGGTAGCCATCAGAATCGATCAGGTACAGTCCTATCATATTTCACAACTCCACTCATTGTCTGTTCCACTTTGGAACATTTTTGAAGAAAGGAGGCCGAGAAGTTGTGAAATCGTTTGGAGAAAAATGTGGATCTATTATGCAAGCGTGCAGGGAACGAGCTGGGCTATCCCAAGAGCAATTAGCAGAAAAATTGAATCGCTCTCGTAGTGACATTAGTAAATTTGAAAATGACAATAAGACTCCTAGTTTTCCAACTATGATGGCATGGTTGCAAGCAACCGGCTCTCAAGAGGTAGCGGTAGCGTTCTTTGTTGGGATGGATGGAATGAGCATCATGCAGAACTTATTAAGCGTTGTTGGATCGTGATGAGTTACGAGATTACATATTCAGATTATTAGGAGGACAAGCTGTGGAAAAGGTTCAAGAAAGCGGAGAAGCGATTGCACGAATAAATCAACTTGGCGGATATCTGGTATCAATTATTTGCAATCCAGAGTATTTCGATCCAGAGGTTATGCCTGCTGCGGAGGACTGGTTAAAAGGAGAGATCGAGGATATTGCAAAGGAATATTATAGGCAAAAAAAAGAAGCAGCCACCGGACAGGGTGACTACATCTTCAACGTTTACAAAAAAATAGTTGCTTTTAGTATACCTGCAACGGCGCAGGAAGGCAAGGAGGGACAAGCCTATGCGTGAAAATGGGATTTTCTTTGTCAGCGAACAACACAAGCAAAATTATAGAGATCTCTTGATTCACTTTGATGTCCGTAGCGATAGAAAATATAGCTCCGCCTGTTATGTTGTTGCCCATCCAGAGATTTTCAGAAAAGTTAACTGGAAGGCTTGTGAACGTCCATTGGATTTTATGAATTGGAGAGGAAATAACCGGGTTGATTTATCCAATGGATATTTGTTGCTGGTCCAGATGGCCAAAAATCTATTAAATTCCAACAATCAATTCAATTTGATGGATGCTTTGAGCACTTGGGATTCTAATCTATTACAAGTTTTTCATCAGGCTATGGATATTCGTCTTGGAAAAGCGAGACTTAGTTCAGCGGTTTAGATGGATCGGGTATGCAACTTTCAGGGTGAAACTCTCACCAATTGATAGATAGGCAATGCAAAACTTTCTTGAACATTCGAGGTGAAAAAATGCTCAAACTGAATCAAATTTATCAGATGGATTGCGTTGAGGGAATGAAGATGCTTTACGACAATTGCATCGACTTAACGGTTACATCTCCCCCTTACGATAACCTGAGAAAGTATAACGGCTATGACTTCAACTTTGAAGCGACAGCGAAGGAACTGTACCGAGTTACTAAGGAAGGCGGCGTTGTAGTCTGGATTGTAGCTGACGAAACAATAAATGGTGACGAGACAGGAACTTCGTTCAAGCAAGCCTTGTACTTCAAAGAGTGCGGCTTCAAGCTTGCAGACACGATGATTTACTACAAAACAGACCTTGCCTTCCCACGATACGGACACAGAAAGTATCCTTCGGCATTTGAGTATATGTTCGTATTCAGCAAAGGCAGGAGGATTGAAACATTCAACCTAATACGGGATAGACCAAACAAGCTTGCTGGACAGATTATGAGCGGGACAGTACGGCAAGCAGATGGAACAGTTAAGCCAAGCAGAGCAAACGGTAAAGCTGTAGCGGAGTTTGGAGCACGTTCAAACGTATGGGGCTATTCAACGGGAAAAGGTAAGTCGTCAAGCGATGAGATAGCCTACAAGCACCCAGCGATCTTTCCCGAAGCCCTTGTGCGAGATCATATCCTATCGTGGTCTAATGAAGGTCATATCGTACTCGATCCGTTCATGGGTTCAGGAACTACGGCTAAAGTTGCGATGCAAAATAACCGCAGTTTCATAGGTTTCGAAGTTTCGGAAGAATACGTTGAGATTGCAAAATTACGACTTGCATCTGGCATATAAAGCAATATTCTTCACCTTGATAGTTCACCAGTAGCCTTGTTGGTTGTATAATATACGTTATTAGACAACTTTCGAGGTGAAAATGAATGCTTAACTTGCCAGAGTTCAATGTAATCACAAAGGAACAAAACGAATATTTCTACAAATTTACCGTTGAGAAGAATGAAACGCCTTGGTTCTGCACCCAATGCGGATGGTTCAAGCCACAGTTTGAAGGAACGCCGTTTCCTGAAGATATTGGCAAGGAATTTAAGCCGCACCAAATCAAGGAGCGTGTCGTAACGGACATATCCATGCACAACAAGGCTGTGAAGATTGTAATACGCCATAGACGCTACAGGTGCCCTGAGTGCAATGGAACGTTCTACGAGATACTGGACAGCGTTGATCGAGGCGGTAAGGTCACTAAACGGCTCGTAGAACATATGAAGCAGATGGCATTAAAGAAGCCTTTTACCCATATTGCAGACGAATATGGGGTCTCTCATACGACCGTCAGACGGTACTTCGAGGAATATTTAGCAGAACAAGAGTCAAACCGAGTTCTGGTTGCTCCAAGGGTTTTAGGAATCGACGAAGCACATCTCAACAAGGTAATGCGTGGCGTGTTTACCGACAACGAGAACAACATGATCCTTGAGATTACAGCCGACAATCTAAAACGTACCGTTAAAGAGACGATACAGCGTATGGAAGGATGGCAAAACATCGAAGTCGCAACCATCGACATGTGGACTGGATATAAGTACGCCGTTAAAGAACTGGTTCCAAATGCGTTTGTGGTCATCGATAAGTTCCATGTGGTCAAGTATGCCAACGGAGCTTTAGATAGTATCCGCATCGCAATTAAGAAAGGCTTATCGAAGCAAGAGCAACACATCCTCACTCGTGATCGGTACGTTCTGCTAAAGAACAAAGAGGACTTGAAGCCAGAAGAAATCACAAAGCGTGACTACTGGTTTAAGCACTTCCCGATGCTTGCTAAGGCGTATTGGCTCAAGGAGGATGTGCGTGACATCTATAACCTATCCGCAGACCGTAAAGAGGCATTTCAACGATTCTACAAGTGGGAACAAAGCATCCCGACCGAGTTCAAGCAATTCAAGGAAATTCAGAAGACATTCAACAACTTCAAGCAAGAGATATTCAACTACTTCTTACAGCCATTCACTAATGCCTACACCGAGAGCGTAAATAACATCATCAAGTCGGTAGAAAAGGCGGGAAAGGGGTATTCATACGACGTGTTGAGAGCGAAAGTTCTATACGGTACAAGAGCCACTGTAAAGAAGCCAAAATTCAATAAAGACATGGATTTCGTTGAATTCAATAGCGTCATGTTCGAAAATGTTGGATCAATGGAACCTATCTATATTGCTGGCGACGAGCCTAAACTTGTCACTGTCGGTACGGATATCACCACACTTTCTGAACTTTTTGAGAGGGGTGAATTTTAGTGGTTCATCCCACTATTTTCACCTCGAAAGTTCAATACCCGATGGATCGTGGAGGGCGCGCTGTGGCGTGTCCTGGGCGATGCTGCTAAGCATCTAATAGCGAACTGAAATTTCATACTGGAAGGAGGTCAGCGAATGTTAGGCGCAAGCCCACAAGTTGAGAATGGATTCGTCCGGATTGCCAATGAAATTTGGGATGAAGTAATAAGGCGGGACTTTTCCAAGCGGCAAAAGGACATTCTCTTGTTCATCTGGAGGCTGTCTTATGGTTGCCAAAAGAAAACTGCTATTATCCCCATGTTAAAGGACTTCGCAATGTGCGGGGTTGCTGCTACTCAAATAACTGGCGAACTGAAGTATTTGGAAACATGCCGAGTATTGTTTTGGGATCGCGAATCGGGCTCTTTTGAATTTAATAAGAGCTATGATTTATGGCAGGTTAATCCTGTAAAGGGATGGGATGCAGATCGTTTTAAGGAACTATTACACACCAATTTGCATACCAAACACACTTCACAAAACATGAAGTCAGACTTCATAAAACATGAAGTTATCACTTCACAAAACATGAAGTCAGACTTCATAAAACATGAAGTAGAAGAGGACTCAAAGCCTTGCGGCCCTAAGGCGGAAGACACGTCTAAAGACAGTATTAAAGACAGTATTAAAGACAATGTTGTTCTTCTAGACGTGAAACGATCCGACACCGAACATTCAGAATCCAAGATCATGGAAATGGCTGATGAGGTTGAAGCACATTTTATTCAAAAGCGTGGACGTGGAATTAGTGCCAGCACATTGGACTATCAACATATCAAAGAAATGATCGTATCGGAGATCCCAGTAGATTTTATTAAATCGGTTTTAAATAAATGTTTTGCCGGCTATGTAAAAAAACATGCCCGTGACGAAATTCGAAGTATATCCTACTGTGTTCCTTTTGTTTACGATGCATGGATGAAGCACAACGAAAAGGTGAGGCCTTTCCAAAAAGGAGGACAAGCGCATGACTCTACCCAGGACCCAAGCCAATCAATTTATCCGGCTGGGGGAGACTATAGACAAGAAAGCGCTGCTGAACAAAATAGCTCAATTACAGGCGGCGAAACCGGATGGATACGGACCAAAAGAAACGCCGACCTACAGGTGCCAGAAATGCAAGGATGAAGAGGGATATTTTATAAAGGTACCGCATTTCTCATTCGCTTTGGGTGAAGAAATTCATTATGACATGGATGTTTGGAAAAACTGTGATTGCAAAGAAAACAGACGAATTGAACGGGCCTTTCAATCTAGCAGAATTACATTTGAGTTTCAGAAAAAAAGCTTCGACAGCTTCAATTTGGAATCACTGCATGAAAGCATCCGTGGCGCCTATCATTGTTCGCGGAATTACACGAGCAACTTTCATGAATTCAAAGCGAATCGACATAACAGTATCGCATTATTAGGGCAATCCGGCAGCGGTAAAACGCATCTTCTCATGGCAATTTCTAACGAACTGATGAGCTCGGGAAAACAAAAGGTTTTATATTTCCCATGGGTCGAGGGATTTCATGAAATTAAGGACGATTTATCTTTGACTGAAGAGCGGATCCAGCGCATGCAGCAAGTGGACGTATTATTTATTGACGATATGTTTAAAGGTCGTAAGGAGCCAACACCTTTTCAAATCGAGGTAGCTTTTGCTGTCATTAATCATCGCTACATGGAGAAGAAACCTATCTTAATCTCGTCCGAGCGAGACATTGACCAAATTTGTGGTTTTGACGAGGCGTTAGGCAGCCGGATCAAAGAGATGTGTGCTGATTTTCTAGTGATTATCAAAGGCGGCAGAGAGCTTAATTTTAGAATTCGGGAGGACTCGGATGAATTTGCAGATCGAAGAAGAGTTCGACATTGATCCTGAATCCTTGGTCGAGAAAATTCAAGAAGAAATTGACCGAGAATATTGGGAAATGCGGAGGCAGGACGCCGGGGCGGAATATGAGCAATACAAATAACCTTAAATTGTAAATTGGGGTGAACAAATTGGCTGGATGGAATAAAAAAAGGAGATGCACCAAGGAAGAACTTGTGGAGCTCTATGTTAATCAACAATTGGGGGCCACTTTAATTAAACGGCAGCTCGGTTTGTTGCATGAGAAATCCATTTATCTACTGCTTAAGCAAAATGGAATACCTTCAAGAACCTTAAGCGAATCAGCCAAGATAAGGGTAAGGAGGCCGTTAAATGAAACATGGAACAAGACCAACGCTAAAGCAAAAATTAATTATTGAAGCTGCAGGGGAACAGCCAGCCGATTGGTTGGTTGAAAGGGAAGTTAAAGACGATTTAGCACTTATCCATAAAGATACCAGAGCAATCAAATTTTTAAGAAAGAGTGATGTGAACCATGGAAGAATACAAAGAAGAAAACCAAGTTACTCTTGAGGAAGTTTTGCCGGAAACGAAGATCATTACCGAATCTGATGCATATGGAAACGATTGTCCTAAAGGACAGTGTGACGTATGAATGATGGAATCAATTTATTTCGTGGAGTAGTTTTGGGAAGCGCGGTATCTCTTTACATGTACTATCTTTTATTCGCTCTTCTAGTAAATTAATGAAAACAAGTAGGAGGCAGCATGGAACAACCAAAATTTCCATTTGAGGACGACATCCTAGCTCTTGCTCCAGGTCAGGAATATGTAGTGTTTATCAAGGGTCGACCGTTTGTTATTACACCGGCCACGGATGACATAGCAGAGAAGATTGGTCACGGTTTCTACTGCATGGATTAGTAGGCTAGTAGATTACTAGGTATCAAAATGAATATCAAACTTACATTGGACATACGTGGGATGTAGCGCAGGGGCGCAGCATAGCAATCGTGTGCTGTCGATCAACAGGGCGGGAGTGATCGACGCTTATAATATTTAAAACTCGTAGCAGTGATATGATACAACAATACTAAATACGGAACGTGCGTAATGGATTCATATTGCGAAGGAGGAATGATGAAAGTGGATAATACAAGTATCGTTGTTAAATACAAAACAGAAAAGCACTACTGCTCTTGTTGCGACCAAAAGCTACCTAACCCAAAAGAGAGCAATGAAATGGAATTTGAGATAAGCAAAGAAGGCGCGATGAGTTGGACGAATTGGCATGAATACGCTGAGTACCCCGAGGACATGGAGAACGCGGTTCCCGAGTTCGTTTATGAAATCATCAGCTTCCATTCAACAAATTCGTACGAAAAAATCATCATCGAGGATAGCGAAATAGAGAAAGTGAAAGAGTTCATTTTAAGCGTAGTTGTTGCATAGTACGGAGAAATGGCGATACAACATATTGAATAGGTGGTGTGCATGGGATGGCTAAATATGAAATGGGGCAAGAAATTGAATTTTCATTATCGCAGGCAAAAGAAATTGGTGATGTGGTCTGTGATCGAGTAAACCCGGATGAAGTTTATTATTTTGAAATTGTGAAGGTTGAAGGCGAAAAGTATACAGGAAAGCTTGCAGGCATAAACGGCTATATGAAGGCGCTTAGTGCCGAGAATGGCTGGAAGTAATTCAATGAAAGATGTACGAGGTGAGTAATTTGAGCCATTGTTTTTATATCACGCCAGATGAATATGACCAGGCAGCGGCTATAGGCGTTGACCGGGAAACACTCAACCGCAGGGTTCGTTTGCTCGGTTGGAATAAAGAT
>LNAP01000499.1_pt1 | contig 43708 bp, 46 predicted proteins | sample 602601 | NCBI WGS metagenome assembly LNAP01 (sample SAMN02440304, study PRJNA202911) | soil metagenome | biome: Subtropical and temperate rainforests or woodlands; isolation source: soil samples (1 kg each in a 20% v/v slurry with milli Q water) were... ...
CGACTTCTTCAATCGCGATCCCGTCGTCCACACTTGGACCTACAAACTTGACAAGGCCGCTTGATATGATTCGAATTTCAAAATCGCTGATCTAGATCGCAAGCCACCGTTCGCCGTCGCAGTTTGATGCGATCACGTGGCCGCAACAGCCAAGCTGAATCTGTCATCCCATCGTCTCACGGATTTGATTACTATCAGCGTATTGGCTTCCTATCTTGTGCGTTTTCGGTCGCATGTTTGACCACTCCAATTTAGCTTGCTGTAATTTATCGGCGTCAATCCGCGAGGCTGGGAAGCGTCGTGGAACGGGTCATTTCATGAGCTGTCGCCTGTGCAAACTGATGCGCTCTTGCCGCCGCGGTACGATGGCGCTGGCGGTCGCAGCGTTGCTGGTCACGCCAACGCTCGCGCAGACGCTCGATCCCAATCCGGCCACGCCCGCCGAACAGGAGCAACTGGGATTCAATTATCTGAATGGTCGCGGCAAGTTCGTTAGGGATTTTGATAAGGGGCTATACTGGTTGAAACTGGCCGGCGAGCGTGGTCAGTCAGCGGCGGCCCTGCAAGTCGCGATGATCTACGCAACTGGCCGGGTGCCCGGCACCACCGTCGTGCCGGATCAGGCAGAGGCGATGATCTGGTTCAACAGGGCCGCGTCACGCGGTGACGTGCAAGGTTTGCTTTACGCCGGGAAGGGCTATGCGGACGGCACTGGAGTAGCGCGTGACGACACCAAAGCGGCTGATCTTTTTCGGCGCGCGGCCGATCTCGGCCACGCTGAAGCCCATTACCTTCTCGGCTTGCACTATCTGAACGGTCGCGGCGTGCAGGCCGATCCGGCCCTCGCAAAGCAACTGTTCGAGCAGGCGATCTACAAAGGCTGGAATGTCGCGTCGGTGGATCTCGGTGAGATGTATCTCGAAGGCCGAGGTGTTCCGAAGGACGTCGCCGAAGGTCTCAAAGTCATCACAAGCGCCGCCCGCTTAACCGAGCCAAAAGCGGTGGAGCGGCTAGTGCTGTATTATGTGAGCGGCGCTTACGGCCTCAACGATGCCGAGCAGGAATTCTATTGGACCAAAAAGTTGGCGCAACTGGGAAGTCCAGGGGGCTGGAGAAATCTCGGGGTCCTATATTGGAATGGGAAAGGCGTTGCGAGGAACCCGCAACTCGCGGCACAGGCCCTTGCGAAGGCTGTCAAGCTCGGAGACGGGCTTGCAGCGAACAATCTCGCCACACTTTACCGGCTTGGCGTCGGCGTGCCGCGCGACGACAACGAGGCCTTTCGCCTGACAAAGCTTGCCGCAGAGAATGATGTGCCGGCCGGACTGTGCAACATGAGTTGGTATCTTTACAATGGAACCGTCACGCCGAAGGATGACGTCAGAGCTGTGGAATGGGCGGAGAAGGCCGTCAAGGCGGACGCGGCTTGTGGCAAAGGCCGTCTCGCAGTTCTGTTGCTCGAGGGAGCCGGCGTCGCCAAGGATGTCGCCCGCGGCATCGATTTGCTGAGGCAGGGCGCCGACGGTGGCGATGGAGTTTCGCAATTCGAGTTGGCACGCCTCTACATGGTGGGCGACATCGTTCCGCCCGATTATGCACTGGCACTCTCCTATGCCGGAAAGGCTAACGCGGCGAACGTTCCATCCGCGGACAATCTAATTGCCTTCATGTACGCTGAGGGCAAGGGCGTTCGGACAGACATTCCCAAAGCGATGGAGATGTTTCGATCCGTGACTGTTCATGAACAGGCCTCCGCCTTCGATAAGTCACACGCCGCCTTCAACCTCGCTGCGATCTATCGCAGCCCAAGGCTGGGCTTCAGGGACGACGCCGAAGCGGAGCGCTGGCTTCGATTTGCAATCGAACTCGGCCACGCCAAGGCCAATGCGGCACTTGGCGAATTGCTGGTGCAGCGCGCGAAGAAAACCGATCAAAATCCGTTAGAATATTATGCCAAGGCGGCAGCAAATAACGTACCCGAGGCGTTGGTGAATCTGGGAACGCTGTATCTGCAAGGCAAATGGGTGCAGCGCGACGATGCCAAGGCCGCCGCCCTGTTTCGGCAGGCCGCCGAGGCGGGTGAGCCGTCTGCGCGGAGCAAGCTTGGTATGATGTATCTGCTCGGGCGCGGTCTAGCCAAGGACGACGCCGAGGCGGCGAAATGGCTGCGGCTAGCGGCCGATCAGGGTGACATGCCGGCGCGCTCCTTGCTAGCAAGGCTGTACGATACCGGCCGCGGTATTGAAAAATCGCCGCTCAAGGCGCTGGCACTGCGATCGACTATACCGCCCGCCGAGCGCATCGACGAGGGTACGGTCACGCTGAAGTTGAATGAGCCACTCCGGATGCTCAAGCTGGAGATGCGCGGCGGCATGCTTCGCATGACCCCGAATTAGCCGCCGACCGATTCGCGGCGCCTGCAGTTCGTAGGGTGGATTAGCTCATCAGCCCTACGGGCTATTGAACGGGTCAGCGCGTCGCGGGTCTGACACCTTGATCGCGAAGCCAGAAAATATTCTGACCAGGAAAAGTTACGGTGACAGTGCACTTAATTAACGCGCCAAGGCGAGAAGAAATTTAGTGCGCTGTCACCGCAAGGTGTCCGCTTACGCTTGAGGCGGGACAGCCGCCTGATCGATCTCCTGCTGGGGGAAGGGCGCGCCCGCGTCATTTGCCCGTGCAACAAGAGGGGCCTGGGTCTATATGACTACAGTAGTCATATTTGAGAGTTGCCATCATGCGCGAGATTCAACTCCGGGATGCCAAGGCTAGTCTGTCCGCGGTCGTGGACGAGGCGATGCGGGGAGAGCCCGCGGTGATTACCCGTCACGGCAAGCGGCAGGCGGTAGTCGTAAGCTACGCGGAGTGGCAGCGGCTATCGACCGTTCCGAGCTTTGGCCGCCTGCTGATGTCAGCGCCGTTGTCGGCGGAGGATTTGCCGGACCGCGATAAGTCACCGTTGCGAAAATCAGATCTCTGATCCTTGTGTATCTCGTCGATACCAACGTGATTTCTGCCGCCGCGCCATCCCGGCCGGTGTCACCGGCACTCGTGCAATGGATGGATGCGCATTCCACGTCGTTCTTCATGTCGGCCGTCACGGTGGCGAAGATCGAGGATGGAATCGCAAAACTGTGGCGCGAGGGCGCCACGCGTAAGAGCGCTGATCTGACGGCATGGCTTGATACGGTGCTGCATCTCTACGGCGATCGCATCGTGGCCTTCGATGCGGCAACTGCGCGGATTGCCGGCGCGATGTCGGATCGGGCGCGTGGTCTTGGACATGCGCCGGGATTGGCCGACATCATCATCGCTGCAACAGCGAAGCATCGCGGACTAACGATTCTGTCGCGTAACCTAAGGCATTTTGAGCCATTGGATGTCGCCGTGGTCGATCCGTTCGCAAAACTGCCGCCCGATTGAATCGCCTCAACCGTTCGGGCAGTCGCCTTCGTCGTTCCGGAAGTGTCCTGATTGGGAGCCGTGGCTTGCGGCCTTCGGGCGCGCGCGGCGCCTGCAAGGGCGCTAAGGTGTGACCGCCGGCCCGTCATCGAGCGGCATTGCATTCTGCCGGCTGAAGGCGCGATGCTCGGCTCGCGGGGGAGTCGACACGATGCCATGGATCGATCTGGGATATTGGGCCGTGTTGGTGCTGGGCGGCCTGGCGTGCGGCCTGATCAACACGCTGGCGTCGTCGGGCTCGGCCGTCAGCCTGCCCCTGATGGTGGCCCTCGGCATGCCGGACGGCATCGCGAATGCGACCAATCGCTTGCCGGTGCTGGTCGGCGGGATGATGGCGAGCTGGACCTTCGCGCGCAAGCATCAGGTCGATTGGCGGGCTGCGCTGATCCTGGCGCCGCCCGCGCTGATCGGCAGCGTCGTCGGGGTCCGGTGCGCGGAGCTGCTCGGCAACCGGGAGATGGGCCTGCTGATCACCGGCGCGGTCATGGTCGCGCTATTGCTGCTGTTCACCAAGGTCAAGGTGGCGCTGTCGCGGGTTCTGGAGAAGCCGCCACAGATCAGTTTTCGCGCCATCCTGCTGATGTTTTTCGTCGGGCTGTGGCTCGGGCTGATCGTACTCGACGGCGCCACCTATCTGATGCTGGTGCTGATCCTGATATGCGGCTATCAGCTGGCGCCGGCCAACGCGCTGAAGTCGATCATCCTGGCTGTGACCACGCTCGTCCCGGTCGCGCTTTTCTGGGAGGCCGGTGACATTCTCTGGACCGAGGGAATCGTCATGGCGGGTGGCAGCGTCGTCGGCGGCCATATCGGCGCGGGGCTTTCGAGCCATGTGAAGGCGCGCGTCTGGACGTTCCGCATTCTCGTCGTCGTCATCTCGCTCGAACTCGTGCATCTGCTCTGGCATTACACGGCAACCCTGCGCGTCGCCGCGTCTTGAACGACCGCCGCATCCGTCATTCCTAGAATGGCATATCGAGCGGTGGCTCAAGCAATGATCGGCGGCTTTGCGTGTGCGGCGCGTTGGCCCGCAGCTGATCAAGTCGGAATAGCCGAGGCGTAATCCACCACTTTCTCCCATCGCGTCGTGCCTCTACCGGCCTATTACGCTTCGCTGCGAACTGCGTCGCGGAGCCTGTCATCAGGCGGCGCTTCGCACCGCCCGGGTGGTTCGCAATGACGAAATTGAAAAACAACCCGACGGGCAAATCAGTTCTGATTATCAGAAATTACGTCAAGCCCGAGAATCAAAAATATTCCGCTTCCGTCGTCGGGCAAATCACCGGTTTAATTCCGCGCGTCTCACCCAAGAGAGGGGCGGGTCGCGATCGTCAGGTACGTTGCGGTGGGATGCGGTGGACGCCAAGGTCACGAAGACGAACGTGGCGGAGGCGGACGGCGAAGTCGTGTGGTTCCGGCGCCCGACGCTGGCGCCAAGTTCGCAAGAGCCAAAACCTCTCGCGGGCGATGGTGGCAAAAGAGCCCGGCTCACCAGGAAGAGCACGATATAAGTCGTAAAACCACTGCGCAGGGAAGGCCGGATGCTCTCCGCTGAACCTGTATGCTCGTGTGCGCATCTTCTTGTGCAAATTGCACGCGAGACCGCGGGTGCAGCGCGCACCCGGTCTTCCCTGCGCCCTCGCTTTCCAGGAGGGTGAAAGTTACGCAAGGCTCGGGCATTTCATGCCGCGAGAATGCGGACCCATACCCTCACGCTGTTTGACATCTGCGAGCCTGCGAAACCATCGGTGAGGCACCAAGCTCGATCGGCCGGCAGCCGACGTTCCTATTTTCCTCCCGCTGACTTTGGGCTGTACACCGAGTTGGGTGGATAGGTCGATTTCGCGATCGTCAGCGTGCTGCCGTCAAGATTATAGATGCTTGCCCCATCTCGCGCGCTGTTCCTGGAGAAGGTGGACTGGTTGATGTCGACGATCGTCGCCTCCAATTGCGAGGCGCGGCTGATCTCGTATATGGCGCCGCCTTGGTGGCGGGCACTATTTCCCGTAAATCGCGTTTGGTCGTAGGTCACGTGAGAGCCGTAATCCTCATAGGTTGCGCCGCCATCCCGGGCAGCCCGATTGCCGTCGAACAAGCACTTCCGGCAGCTGGCAGCGACCCCCTCGCGGTTGACGTTGGCTCCGCCATAGACTGCCCGATTTCCTGCGAAGACAGTGTCCGAAATGGTGAGGTTGGCCTTGCCGTAGGCGTAAATCGCCCCGCCTTCCAAAGCGTCATTCTGCTCGAACCGGCAATTCTGAAGCGTCATCTTGAATCCAATTGCAGCTTCGCGCGGCAGAAATTTCTTGCCAGCGTGATAGGCAAGCAGCCCGCCGCCTTTGCCGTTGTAAGTGAACCCGACCGCACGGCCGTCACGAATTGTCAATCCGTCCAGCAGCGTATCGTTGGCGCCGTAGAGGACGTGCGGATATCGATACCAGTCTCTGGCAGCCTTCGCGCTCAAGATCGTCCGCGCGCCGGAGACCGGACGCTGCTCCAGGGCGGTTTCAGTTCCGCCAAAACCACCGTACAGCTTCACGCCGTCATAGAGCGTGAAAGCTGCAATTCCGCCGCTTCGATTGGCAGGCCGATAGATGCCTGCCTTGATCCAAACGGCGGCATTCGAAACCGATGCAAGGTCGATGGCCGACTGCAGATCCGAGAATGCCGTCGCCCAGGAAAGTCCATCCTGCACCTTGGCAGATTTGCCGGGCGCGACATAGATCACGCGCGCGGACACGACCTTGCTGGTCACACTCGGCCGCGTGTACTCGTCGTGATATTCGACCGCGCCATTGTTCTTCACGTAAAGTTGCATGAGTTTCTCGACCAGACCGTTCTTCAGCAGGAGCGCGCCATCCAGCCCGGGCTGGTAACCGCGTCCGTACGCGGGCGCAGATGCGAGCTCGCTCGGCAGCAACTGCCCTTTCAGATTGCTGATCGGAATGAACTCGGCCAACGGCAGTGTCTTGCCTGGAGGGCTCACCGAGCCGACCTCCGCGACGATGTCCTCGTGCCAGTTGTAGACCTCGTCGACGACGCTGTTGACCAGGATCGGATTGCTGTTTGCGCCGGTGCCCTGATAAAGTCCCGGCCCCAGGGCGCTGCTTGCCATGTTGCCCATAATCGTCACGTTGACAAGCAGCGGAGCCGAGCCGCCATCGTTGCCGATTGCGCCGGCGCTCACGGCCGAGTTACGCGTGAACAGGGAGTTGAAGACGAAAGGCGACGCGGCAAAGTCGTTGTAAAGAGCTCCGCCTTTGTCGTTGCTGCGGTTGCCGATGAACCGGCAGTTTATGAAGCGCGGCATCGCGCCAAGGTCGTTACTCACGCCACCGCCGCGCATCTCCGCCACGTTATCGATGAAATCGACATTGATGAAGCTTGCCTGATCCGCACCGGGTTTATGAACGTTGTAAACGGCGCCGCCCTTCGGAGAATAATTGTTCCTGAAGATGGTGTTGCGCACGATGGGGCTGGTCATGAAATTCCTCATGCCGCCGCCGACGACCATGTCGTTCTTGAGGATGTCAGCGGGCACGAGATGCATGCGTGGAGTATCCGTCCCGTAAGCATCCGAGACCGTGAAGCCATCGAGAATGGCGCGGTCGGCACCCATGATGATGGTTTTCGTGTTTTTTGTCTTGTCGCCCTTCCCAATATTGCCGCTGAGGACGGTTACGTTCCTTCGAAAATTTCTTTGCTGCCGCGCCGTTTCGCGCCCCGAAAAGCCTCCATAGACAGCTACGTCTTCCTTGAGAGAAAACGATTTGGTCTGATCAGCCGCATCGGGATAATAGGTGCCGTAAGCCACCCAGATTTCATCGTCCTTGGAGGCTGCCGATAGTGCGTCATTCAGGGACTGGAACGCGGTTTTCCAACCGTGTCCGTCCCCCGCAGCCTTGCTTTGGTGATTGACGTACCAGATCGCTCCCGACGCCGCGTGGCAGGCGCCCGAACCAAGAGCCGCGATGGTGAGGGCGAACAGAGCTGACAAAACGTACCGCATCGTTGTTCCTAATCGGTGGTTGAGCAAACAGCGCGTCAAGTAATGCCGCAGGCATTCGAGCTTGACGGTGAGCGTGGCCGTACCGACGGGCGGACACAAATTCATATTGAACCGACCGAGTGGCGCGACCATGCGATAGATCAAAATGTGCGGCTATGACAGCGAATGGATCATGTCTCTCTGCGATTTTGGATGTCTATCCTCGAGCGGATCGGCGCGCAGACCTTAAAAAATTACTAAAAAGATTACGGTGCCAGGGCACTAAACTGACGGATGCTGAACCCGGGGCTGCGTTCTCTTCCTGCCCCGGCTCGGTTTCAACACGACGCATTTTGCGTAAACTTTGCCGGTTTGAGCTATGTCATGCCGACGATCATCGAAACTTGATAAGCGAACCTTAGTAGCTTCAGCAAGGTCGATGAGAATGAAAAATTCCGCCCTGTCGCGCATTTTCGCAATCGGTCTGGCGGCAGTAATCGCCACCGTGCCTTCGTTGTCGCTCGCCTGTACGCGGCTGGTCTATCTCGGCGCCAAGGGTCAGGTCATCACGGCGCGCTCGATGGATTGGCGATTTGAGATGCCCACCAATCTCTGGATTTTCCCGAGGGGCATGGCGCGCAGCGGAGAGGTAGGGCCGAACTCGCTGCAATGGAAATCCAAATATGGCAGCGTGGTTGCTTCCGCTTACGAAGTTTCGACGTCGGACGGCATGAACGAGGCGGGACTTGTCGCCAATGTCCTCTGGCTCACGGAATCCGAATATCCGAAGTTCGACTCCAGCAAGCCGGGTCTGTCCATCGCCGCCTGGGCACAGTATGTGCTCGACAATTTCGCGACCGTCCGGGAGGCGGTTGAGGTACTTGAGAAGAATCCTTTCACGATCGTCACGGACGACGTGCCCGGGCAGAAGTTGCTCGCCACGCTTCATCTCTCGATCTCGGACGCCACAGGTGACAGCGCGATCGTCGAATACATCAACGGCAAACCGGTCATCCATCACGACCGGAAGTACCAGGTGATGACCAATTCGCCCGTCTTTGAAGAGCAATTGGCACTGAACGAGTACTGGAAGGAGATCGGCGGCACGGTGATGCTGCCGGGCACGAACCGCGCCGCCGATCGGTTCGCGCGGGCGTTTTTCTACGTCAACGCGATCCCGAAAGATGAAGATCCTGACCGCGCCTTGGCCAGCGTCTTCAGCGTGATCCGCAACGTATCGGTGCCGTTCGGCATTTCGACGCCGGACCAGCCGAATATTTCCTCGACGCGATGGCGCACCGTCGCCGACCATGAGCGCAAGCTCTATTTCTTTGAATCCGTGCTAACCCCGAACACATTCTGGGTGGATCTCAAGGCGATCGACTTCTCGCCTGAGAAGGGAAAGGTGAAGAAGCTCGATCTGGGACCTCAACAGTCGCGCACCTTTTCCGGCGATGCGACGGCGAATTTCCAGGAGACTGAGCCGTTCAAGTTCCTGGGTCTGCCGATGTGAGCGCCACCCATTGTGCAAGCAGTGAGAAAAGACCCCCGGGGCCGGACCGTTTGGAAGGGCGCCCGCCGTGTGATTGGAGGTGGGGACGGCGCTGATTATACCGAACTGGAACGAGGTTACGTCCCCAACGCCGCGCCTGACCCAAATTGGATCGCGGTGTCGGATGCAGGATCCGTAGGGCGGAATAAATAGCATACGTATTCCGACAGTCGAGTTGACATGGTCGCACGCGCAATGCGCCTCAAAAAATAATAGGGCGTGCCCATCGCCCTGTCGGTTCCGGCCCATCCCGTTCGTCTTCCATCCAGAAAGATGCATCGGAGATCAGGAATGGAAAACTCTCGCTATCGCTGGGTGATCGTCGCCGCCGGGGGCCTGTTGGGCTGTGTTGCGATCGGCGGCATGTTCTCGTTGCCCGTGTTCCTGCAGCCGATCGCGCGGGATACCGGCTGGTCGGTGACGGGCATATCCAGCGCCATGACCATCGGCTTTCTCGCGATGGCGTTCACCAGCATGATCTGGGGCACCATGTCCGATCGGCTGGGGCCGCTGCCGGTGGTGCTGTCGGGCTCGGTTGTGCTGGCGGCGAGCCTGGGGCTGGCGAGCCTTGCGACATCGCTGATGGCGTTTCAGTTCATCTTCGGGCTGCTGGTCGGCGCCGCCACCGCGGCGATTTTTGCACCGATGATGGCGTGTGTCACCGGCTGGTTCGACACCCATCGCAGCCTGGCGGTGTCGCTGGTTTCGGCGGGCATGGGCATGGCGCCGATGACCATGTCGCCGCTTGCCGCCTGGCTGGTCTCGCATCATGACTGGCGGACCTCGATGCAGATCGTGGCCCTCGCCGTGGCTGCGATCATGATCCCGGTCTCGCTGCTGGTGCGCCGTGCGCCGGCGCTGGAAAGCGGGCCGTCCGCGCCATCAGACGATCCGGCGAATGCGGAGATGTCGCTCGCGCAGGCGCTGCGCTCGCCGCAATTCATCATTTTGTTGCTGACGAATTTCTTCTGCTGCGCCACCCATTCAGGGCCGATCATCCACACCGTGAGCTACGCCATCAGTTGCGGCATTCCGATGATCGCGGCGGTCACGATCTACAGCGTCGAGGGCTTGGCAGGGATGGGCGGCCGCATCGCCTTCGGCCTCCTGGGGGATCGCTTCGGCGCCAAGAGGATACTCGTCCTCGGCTTGCTCGCGCAGGCGTTCGGTGCGCTCGGTTACATCTTCGTGCGCGAACTCGCCGCATTCTACGCCGTGGCGGCGCTGTTCGGTTTCATCTATGCCGGCACCATGCCGCTCTATGCCGTATTGGTGCGCGAGAATTTTCCACTGCGGATGATGGGCACCGTGATCGGCGGCACCGCCATGGCCGGCAGCCTGGGCATGGCGACGGGACCGCTGGCCGGCGGTTTGATCTACGACACCTTCGCCAGCTACGCTTGGCTCTATGTCGGCTCCTGGATCATGGGCCTCGGCGCCTTCCTGATCCTGATGACCTTCAGGCCGATGCCGATGGCGCGGCCAGTGCCGGCGCCGGCATGAGCCATGCGCTCCGGCCGCGCAGCCGCCGGGAAAGCCCGCTTGTGACTGCACCGGAAGTATCGGACAATCGGTCTTTCCAGCCTCAATCTCACAAGGGTGAGCCTATGTCACGCGTGTCCATCAAATCGAAAGACGATCTGCCGGCCGAACTCAAGCCGCTCTGGGACAAGATGACGACCTACGGCGCGTTCGAGAACCAGGCGGGCGTGATGGCGCACCGGCCGCCGATCTTCAAACATGTCTGGTCGTTGCTGGTCGATCTGGCCGATGAGGCTGTCTTGTCGAAGCGCCATCTCGAACTGGCGCTGGTCACGGTGTCGCTGTTGAACAAGTGCGATTACTGCGTATCGCACCATGCGCCGAAACTGGCGGTCCAGGGCGTGTCGGAACAGGGCGCCGAACGCCTGCTCGATTACAGGGATCATCCAGAGCTTGACGCCGTCGACAAGCTCGTCGTCGAATATGCCGTCGCGGTGACCAACAACTGGAACAGGACCCGCGACGAGGTCTTCACCCGTCTTCGCGAACATTTTTCCGAAGCCCAGATCGTCGAACTGACCTGGCGCATCGCGCTGTGCGGCGCCTTCAACCGCTTCAACGATATCCTGCAATTCGACATCGAGCAGGGCGTCACCGCGCGGGAAGCCGCCGAATAAAACTCCTGGGATGGATTGGCCCGACGGGTCCGCACAAGCTGGCGCCAACTTCGTGAGAGCAAGCTTCTCGCGGACGGCGCGGCAAAAGAGCCCACCTCACCGGGGGGCACGAGATGAGTCGTAAACCACCGGCGCAGGGAAAGCCGGATGTTTCCGGTTGAACCTCTCGCTGTTTGAAATTTGAACCAGGATGCCGCCACCCGCTTCAGGCGTACGCGATCCAGCCGCGCCAGGTAAAGGCGGCGTAGAACAGCTCGATATCCTTAAAGCCGGCGTCTTGCAGAGTTTGCGCGTCCTGTTCCGGGCTGAGCAGGCTCAGCTTCGCGTCGACCGCAGTACGCGCGTTGTTGGCTTGGTTCGGATCGGCGCCGGAAGCGATCGCGTAGGCAGCGTATCGCGATAGCCACCGCGCGCGCTTGTCGCGTGCTTGCGGAAAACTGGAGTGGGCGGCGACAAAGGGCGCTCCAGGCTTGAGGCGGCGATGTATTTCCGTTGCCGTCCGCCGCCGTTCATCGACATCGAGAAAGTGAAACGTGAGCAGGCAGGTGGCGGCATCGAACGGTCCATCGGGTGCATCATCGATATAGCCGTGCTGCAGTTGCACGCGCGCGGCGAGCTGCCCAAGCGTCCGTTCGGCCTGCTTCAGCATCTCAGCGGCCGGATCAACGCCGACGAATGTCCAGCCGGGCTGGGCTTCCGCAAAGGCCTTCAACTCCAGGCCGCCGCCGGCGCCAAGTACCAACACCCGCGCGTCTGGCGCCGCCTGTTCTGCCAGCAAGATGCCGGTCATGCGGTGAAGGTCGGCAAAGCCGGGCACGAAGCGCGGCGGTCCCTCCGCATAACGCTTCACGGCCTCAGGATCGGAAAACGGCTCCAGCAGTGCCTGCGCGGCAGCATCATGACGCATGGGCGACTTCCAGACGATGGCGGTTGCCGCGGCCGACCAGGCGTTCATGAAAGTCGGCGCTCAACCTCGCAAGCGTCACGTCAGCCAGACGTGCCAGCAACAGCGCCTCCGCATCGTCGAACGCCTTGTTGAGTGCGGCATTCACGGCCTGCTCGACAAGACAGCCGGGCGCTTCGGTTCTGTTTCCGATGGCGAGAAGCGAGGGCTGACCGAGCGCCTGATAGATGTCGCGCAGGGATATCGTCGCCAGATCACGGGCGAGCGTCCATCCACCGCCATGCCCTTTCTCCGATCGCACATAACCCTGATCGCGCAGGCCGGCCATGATCCGTCGGATCACCACCGGATTGGTATCCATGGCCTTTGCCAGCACCTCGGAAGTCACCGGGGCATCCTGCTCGGCCATGTGCAGCAGGACGTGAAGCACGCCCGATAATCGACTGTCTCGTCTCATGTAACTAATGATATTACATGATCGGGTGCGGGTCAAGATTCATCGCGGCGCGGATGGGCTTCAGAGCGGCAGATGCAAGAACTGGTTGAACGCGCTGCGCTGATAATCTCCAAAAGGCTCGCCATCAGAAAAGCCGCGCTTGCGGTAGAGTGCGAGTGCGGGATCAAACGCTGGTCCGCTGCCGGTTTCCAGGCTGAGCAGCCTTAAACCCCGTCGTTTGGCCTGACCTATGATGTGCTCTAGAAGGAGCGCTGCCACACTCTTGCGCAGGTGCTGCGGGTGCGTGCGCATGGATTTCACTTCGCCTGCGGTGGAGCTGAGCAGTTTGAGCGCGCCTATACCGGCTATTGCATCACCGAACCACGCGGTCCACACGGTAACATCGGGGGCCTGCAGGCCGGATAGATCGAGCGCAAAGACGTGTCCAGGTGGAGAATCCGCATGCATGCCAGAGAGATGCAACGCCAGGAGTTGGCGGGTCTGTTGGCTGGAGAGATCATCTTCACGAATTTCAAGGCCGGCGCTCATGGGTAGAATTCCCGGTTCATGCCGTGCTGCTGGCAGCGCGGCCTCGCACGAGGTAGCGTCACAACCCCGGGGCGGCAATGTTCTGCAATTGCCAATTTATGAAACAATCGTTCAGGTCTGCTGATGGCGCCCACCAAAATCAACCTCGACAAAATCCGCACGTTCAAAGACGCAGAAGGTTTCCAGAAGTGGCTCGGCAAACACCATGATAAGGAAGGCGAAATCTGGATCAAGATCCACAAGGTTGATTCAGGGATCAAATCGATCACTCCGAAGGAAGCCATCGACGTCGTGCTTTGCTGGGGTTGGATCGATGGCCTCCGCAAAGGGTTGGACGACAAGAGCTATCTGCAGCGTTACACGCCCCGTAAAAAGAGGAGCATCTGGAGCCAGATCAATATCGATAACGTTGCGCGGCTGATCGAAGAAGGCCGGATGACTGAACACGGGCTAAAAGAGGCCGATCGGGCCAAGTCCGACGGACGCTGGGCGCGCGCCTACAAGAGCGGCAAGGACATGGAGATTCCCGACGATCTCCAGGCGGCGATCAATGCCGAGCCCAAAGCCAAGGCTATGCTCGCGAGGCTCAGTGCGCAGAACCGTTTCGCGCTCGCCTTTCGCACTCACAACATGAAAACCGAAGCCGGACGGAAGAAGAAGATCGAGGCGTTTGTCGCGATGCTTAGGCGTGGCGAGACGATCTATCCGCAAAGCAAGAAATGAACGATGTGGTCGCCGCATGGCCTGCTTCAACCACTTGCTCGGGTGCTTGACCGGCATCCCGGAGCCGCCGCCCGCCGTTACGATCGCTTCGGCCGGCGGACGGCTCTCACCTTGCCCGTGTTTCCGCCCCCGCAGAAGAACTGATCGCCGCCGGCCTCCAATCCCGATACGCTGGCGCCGGGCGGCATGTCGAGCCGCTCCAGCACTTCTCCGGTTTGCGCATCGAGCCGCCTCAACTCGCTCTCGTCGCCCTCCCAGGTGGCGTGCCAGAGTTCGTCGCCGATCCAGGTGACCCCGGTGACGAAGCGATTGGACTCGATGGTACGGAGGATCTTGCCCGTTTGCGGATCGACCTGATGGATCTTCCGCTCCCGATATTGCCCCACCCAGAGCGTGCCTTCGGCCCATGCGAGGCCCGAATCGGCGCCACCGCCCGGCGCCGGAATGGTCGAGAGCACACGGCCGGTGTGCGGATCGATCCTCTGGATGCGATCCTCGGCGATCTGAAACAGGTGCTCGCCATCGAACGCCGTTCCGGCATGCGCGGAGATATTGATCGAGCGCACGATCTCACCGCTTGCGGGGTCCAGGGCGTTCAGCCGGTCTCCGGACGCAAACCAAACCTGGCGGCCGTCATAGGTCACCCCATGCACGCCGTCGACACCTTCAAAGGGTCCATACTCCCGGACGATTTCGGCCGCTGATCTTTTCATGCTTCCATCCCTGTCACTTGAACGCGCTTCCATCCTAGCCATTCGGCAGCCGAGCGGGGAGTAACAAGGTCGTCGCGAATCCCGGCACCGGCGGGGTCATCCAGCGGCGCGCCCGACCGCGGCCGAACGACTGCACCTTGCCTGCTGCCGCAAGCGCGTCGAGGGCCCGCTGCACGGTGCGCTGGCTGGCTCCGACCGCAAATGCCAGCGCCGAGCTCGACCACGATTCACCGTCGGCGAGGAAGGCGAGCACGGCCGCATGCTGCTCTTCGACCGGCCGCGCCAGCACAACGATTTCGCGCGCGCGGCGCGGCACCAGCGCAAACCCCTGGCTGGTTGCAGTTACGTCGGCGAGTGTCCGAAGCTCCCTGCGAAGCCGTCCGATTTCGACCCGCAGCCGCGCGCGATGCGATTCATCGGCGGCCTTTGCCCGGAATGCCCGCGCGACGAGGGTGCCCCTCGGGACGTCCGCGGGCCACGCTTCGCCCAGTGCACGTGCCAGCGCGAACAACACCGGACGCCTTGCCAGCGAGATCACCGTGCGCGCGTTACGCACGACATGACGGCACGCGTCCACGACAAGCGCTTTCGACGCGAATAACGCTTCGACCTCTTCGAGCAGCAGGAGGCGCTCTCCGCCCCGCGCGATCAGGCGCGCCGCGGGCGTGTCGAGGACAAGCGACGCGCTGTCGACCTCCGCCGTCAGCGCAGGGATATCTGCGTCGCGCGCGGCGCGCCCGGCCCGAGCCAGCGCAGCGCGCGCTGGTTGGGTCCGAAGGCGTCGCATCGCGATCCCCGCAACGACCAGTTCGTGGGCGGCCCGCAATGCAGGGGGAAAGGGCGCAGGATCGAGCTCGCCGAGCTTGCGCTCGGCCTCGTCGAGGCGTCCGATCAGGAGTAGGCGCCGGACTTCGAGATATCGCGCGTGCGCGGCGTTTGCCAGATCGCCGTGCGCTTCGAGCGTGGCCCGCGCGGCCTCGAGCGCCTTCGCAGGCCAGCCCAGGTCGCGCGAGACCAGCGCGATTTCGGCTTCGGCGACGACGCACCGCGCACGGGCCACCGCCTCTTTCGGACCAAAGGCGCGCGCCGCATTTCGCAACAGGGCCTTCGCCCGAACGAAATCGCCGAGCTGCGCCATCGCAATGCCTCGAAGCGCAAGCGCGGGCGCGTCGTCGCGCAAGGCGACCCGGTTCAATGCACCGAGGGGATCACCCGCTGCGAGCGCACGCGCCGCGGCCGTGATCAGCGAGTCCATTCAAATCCCGCCACACTTGTCACTCCTACCCCGCCGATAGCAGGTCCTAACCTATCTCACGACCGCCAGCCAGCGGGCCGGTTCGGGAACCATGCGAATGACGATGGACGGATGCAATGAGACGACACTCTGGCGGCGGCGCTATGACGCGTACGTCAATGGCTGATCTTTCGATCTCCCCACACCCGGTCGGCACGGAACAAGTCAATCGCGGGCCTGCCGCTGTGGCAGCCGACGCGCTGTGCCTGGCGGCCGCGCCGACCTTCGCCATCATGGCGATACTGACGGGGGTTCTTGGTGGCCCGCCGGATATGCTCTGCTCGGCCGCGCACAACGCGTCGCCGCTAAGCGGGATGGTCCCGATGTACTTGCTGATGGGTGCCTTCCATTCGGCGCCCTGGCTGAAGCTGATCTCGGGGCGGCGAAGAGGAGCGCACCGATCCTGATCCGGTGCGCATACGAGCGACTCCGTTGGCTTCTGAACGGCGATTTCTGTTGAATCGTCTCTTGAAAACTGAACCGGAAAAACCAGCGCCGCTTGCCTTCCGATCGCCCCGGCGCGAAACTCTCCTGGATCGATATCCCCCAGCCCCTAACGAAGGCAAATTCCCGATGGCACGCGTGCGCTGTATTACCGAAATGGGCATGGGCGTTGATGTTCACGGGCGCGATGCCACCAAGGCCGCCAAGCGCGCGGTCTCGGACGCCATCCGCCATTCCAGCCTCGGCTTCTTCCGGATGCTCGGCAAGACTGCGAACGACATGTTCGTCGATGTCACCATCGCCGTGCCGGACCCCGGCACAGTCGACATATCGGCGGTCGCAAAGGAGTTGCCGTACGGAACGGTAAAAGTCACCGCGGTGAAAGGCGGTCTCGAGATTCCGGCCGAGCAAGGCAGCGACGCCATCATCATCGCCAACGCCGCCGTGATTGTGAGCCTCGACGACGGCGCATCAGGTTAGGCATCTATCCAGATGAGGTAGATTCGGTGTGAGCCGATCAGCCTGTCATGGCCACCGGCGCAGCACGATGCTCGCATTGACGCCGCCGAAACCGAAGCCGTTCGATATCGCATGTTCGATCGGCAGGCGACGGGCTTCGCCGCGGACGAGATCGATGCCTTCCGCAAGGGCGTCCGGGTTTTCGAGATTGAGCGTCGGTGGCGCAATCTGGTCGCGAAGGGCAAGGATGGTGAAAATCGCTTCCAGCCCGCCGGCGGCGCCCAGCAGATGGCCGGTGGCCGATTTCGTCGCGCTGACCGCAATGCGCCGGTCGCTGCCGAACACGGCCTTGATCGCCGCCAATTCGCCGCGGTCGCCGACTGGCGTTGACGTGGAATGCGCGTTCAGATGCTGCACATCGCCGGGCGCAAGTCCGGCCTGCCGCAACGCCAGTTGCATCGCGCGGGCGGCACCTTCGCCGTCTTCGGGTCCCGATGTCAGGTGGTAGGCATCGGCGGTCGTGCCGTAGCCGATCAACTCGGCGATCGGGTTTGCTCCGCGCGCCTGAGCGTGCTGCAATTCCTCGATGACGAGAATGCCGGCGCCTTCGCCCATCACAAAACCGTCGCGGTCGCGATCGAATGGGCGGGACGCGCGCGTTGGCGTGTCGTTGAAGCTCGTCGAGAGCGCGCGGGCGGCGGCGAAGCCGCCGAGACTGACCAGATCGATGCAGGCTTCTGCACCACCGCAAATCGCGATATCAGCTTCACCCGACCGGATCAGCCGCGCGGCATCGCCGATGGCTTGGACGCTGGCCGCGCAGGCGGTGACGGGAGCACCAATAGGGCCCTTGTAGCCATAGCGGATGGAAATCTGTCCGGCCGCGAGATTGGCCAGGAACGACGGCACGGTGAATGGCGAAAGACGCCGGATGCCGCGTTGATCCGTGGTGCGCACGGCCTCGACGATCGCCGGGAAGCCTCCGATCCCCGAAGCAATGACGGTTGCGGTTCGTTCGAGCGATTGCGCATCCGCCGGCGTCCAGCCGGCCTGGGTGATCGCTTCGGCCGCCGCGACCATCGCGAACAGAATGAACCGATCCATTTTGCGCTGGTCCTTCCGAGCCACGACGGCGTCGGGATCGAACCCGCCTTCGGCGTCTTCAACTTTGTCAGGCACCATCCCGGCCACTCTCGCCGCGAGATCGGCGCTGATGGTGGCGGGAAGGGAACGCAGGCCGGAGCGGCCGGCAAGCAGCCGCGACCATATCAGTTCCACGCCGCATCCCAACGGAGACACCGCTCCCAAACCCGTTACGACGATCCGGCGCATGTGCTTTGTCCTATGCGGTTGCGTCCGGCCGCAGCGCGCGCATCGCATCCAGCCGCCGGTGCATGTCTGAACTGGCGCTTGGGCCAGGAATGAGAACCACGTCGTCCGGTGTGATCGGCGCTAACGTGCCGGCGCTTACCATGATCGGTTCAACCTTGCGCGACGATGCTCGGTCGGCCATCAGCAGAGCCTCTCCGTGGGGGCAAAGATGTTTGTTGCCCCAAGCGAACATCGCGACAACGACCGGAAAGAAGTCGCTGCCTTTCGGGGTGAGCACGTATTCGTACCAGTTTGGCTTCTTGTGATAGAGGCGGCGCTCGAAAAGACCTTGCTCGGTGAGATGCTTCAAGCGGCGGGCAAGGATGTTCGGGGCAATTCCGAGGCTTCGCTGAAATTCGTCGAAGCGGGTGAAGCCCTGGAACGCGTCACGCAGGATCAGGATACTCCACCACTCGCCCACGGACTCCAGCGTCCGGGCCGTGGGGCATTCCGAGCGAGGCTTCTTCCGCGGCTGCATCGTATGAGATTAGGCGCGGTACTTTCGTTTTGCAAGTATTGTAAAAATGCCAGATAGCGCGCTTTACCGGCCTCTGTGTTCTCGATATGTTCGCTTGCGTTATGGGCCACGATGTAACGAGTAGCGGTCGGTTATTTCTTGCAGCCGTTCCCGACACAGGCACTGCGGCGCGGATTCACCGGTTGGCTGCAGTATTGAAGCATGCTCACAAATTCGACCGCAAACTCATCGAACCTCATCGCCTGCACGTCTCGCTGTTCTTTCTCGGCGGATGGTCGGAGCACATCGTTCGCGCGGTGTGCCAGGCCGCTGCGGAAGTACCGGTCTCACCGTTCGAAATCCGCTTCGATCGTTACGCGAGTTTCCGCGGCAAACCGGGCAGCCGTCCGCTCGTCCTTGTTGGAGACAACGGCCTGGACCAGTTGACATCGTTCAGGCGTACGCTCGGCGGTGCGATGGCGGGCAGGGGCTTGAAGCAATTCACGAAGAAGGACTTCGCCCCTCATGTCACGCTGCTCTATGCCGAACGCAGCGTGGAGGAACACCCGATTGAACCGATCCGCTGGACTATGAATGAGTTTGTGCTCATCCACAGCATGCACGGCCATGCTTATCTTGGGCGTTGGCCGTTGCGTGGCGGATAGCCCGCATCATCCCGGCCATTTCGAGTTCAGGATGATGGTGCAAAAATTCATTCGCCGGTAAGTCGGATCCTTGAGCGCCAACACGTCGGCTTTGACATTGCCGAAGGTCGTCAGCGGCTTCTTGATGATGCCATTGGCAAAGTGGTCGATAATATTCTCCTTGAAATTTTCCTCGCGCGGATGATGCGCGCAGACATGGTTGCGATGTTCATCCGAAAATTGGTCATAGGCGATGCCGAGCACGTCCATTTCGACGCCGGCGGTCACCAGCGCGATCGTGGGCCGCATATGCTCGGGCACGCCGGGCGTGGTGTGGAGCGCGATCGCGGTCCAGACGTCCTCGATGTCGCGCTCGGCCACGCCGTGGCTCTTGAGGAAGTCGCGTGCGGCGTTGGCGCCATCGACTTCGAAGCGCAGATCGGGGCTCGAATAATCCCTGGTCAGGCCCATGTCGTGGAACATCGCGCCGATGTAAAGCAGTTCCGGATCGTATTTCAGGCCACGCTGCTCGCCGGTGAGGGCGCCCCAGAAGAAGACACGGCGGCTGTGGTTGTAGAGCAGGTCGTCCTCGGTATCGCGGACGAGTTGAGTGGCGGCGCGCGCCATGGCGCTGTCGGGAACACGGACACCGGCGACAATCTCGGTCATTTCAAGGCACTCCTTCATGTGGCAAGACGGCATCGTGGCGTGGATCCACGCGTTCAGCCTGCGATCTCTGCGTTCTGTCGAAATCGCGCCGGTGTGAAAGCCTGGAGAAACACAGCGCGACCTCGTGGTGTCTTGTGTGGTTACTTCGGCCGTTGATCGCAACGATGCCTGTCCGCCGGATCGGGCCAACGACACAGCAATTCGCGCCAGTTCGGAAAGGAGAGCGGCATGGCAGTTCAGCGGGTGGCAATCGCGATCCACGAAGGCGTGCAGGCGTTGGACGTCGCCGGCCCGGTCGACGTGTTCGCGGAGGCGAACGCTTTCGTTGCGGCCGGCGAAGGCTACGAGACCGTGCTGGTGGCGGCGAGCCGGGAGCCGTTGCGTGCGTCAAACGGCATGAAGATCGCCGCCGATCTCTGTTTTGCCGAGGCCGACGGCGAATTCGCAATTCTCCTGGTCGCAGGCGGGCCGGCGATGCCGGAGGCAAAGGCGGACCCAGAGCTGACGCGATGGGTGCGCTCGGCGCCGGATCGCGCCGGCCTCTACGGTTCGGTATGCACCGGCGCCTTCGCGCTCGGCCATGCCGGTCTTCTCGATCGGCACAAGGTGACGACGCACTGGCAGAATGCACAGCAGCTTGCGTCGCGCTTTCCGGCCGCCGATGTCATGCACGATCGCATCTACATCCGGGACGGGCGGCTGATCACGTCGGCCGGCATCACCGCAGGGATCGATCTTGCGTTGTCGCTGGTCGGCCAGCGCCATGGACCGCAGGTCGCTGTTGCCGTCGCCAAGCGGATGGTGGTGGTGGCGCAGCGCCAGGGCGGGCAGTCGCAGTTCAGTCCCTATCTGACCGCGCCGGTCGCCGACGATTCTCCGATCGCACAGGCGCAGGCATTTGTCATGGCGGATGTCGGCCGCCGGCATACGCTGCAGTCGCTGGCGGGAGAGGTCGGAATGAGCGCGCGCAATTTCGGCCGCCATTTTGTGCAGCAGACGGGGATCACGCCGCATGAATTCGTTGAGCGTGCGCGGATCGACGCCGCGCGCAGGCTACTGGAGGCGAGCGACCGGCCGCTCAAGGCGGTGGCCTATGACTGCGGGTTTGGCACCGCGGACCGGATGCGGATTGTGTTCGGCGAGCGGCTCGGCATATCGCCCGCACAGTATCGCGCGAGTTTTCGCGCCAGCGGATAGGTTCCTGAATTCAGTAATCGGCCAGCCGAGCGTTGGTTACAGCGGTAAACGAGCGAAGCAGTCCATCGTACGGCGCAAAGCAAGATGGATCGCTTCGTCGCTTCGCTCCTCGCAATGACGGATCTCGCGATCGGAAAATTGAATCGCTCACCCTTCATCCCTAAAATACTCCGGCTTTCCCGTCGTCCAGGTCTCGCCCCAGAGTTGGCCGCCGCCGTCCACCGTCAGCGTTTCGCCGGTGACGAATTTCCCGGATGGAGCGGCGAGGTAGACACAGGCCTCCGCGATATCCCAGGCCGAACCCGCGCGCATCATCGGATTGGATCGCGGGTAGGCGGCGCGGGCCTCCGGCGTGTAGACGTTCCACCCCTCGGTCTCGATCGCGCCGGGCGCCACGCAATTGACGCGGATATTCAGCGGCGCCCATTCGACCGCGACGGCGCGCGAAAGGCCGATGACGCCGGATCGCGCGGCTATCGTATGCGCGATGCCGTAGAGCCCATGTGTGGTGACCACCACGATATTGACGATGCTGCCGTGATGCCTGTGCTCGCGCCAGCGCTGGGCGGCGGCCTGCATCATGTACCAGGTGCCGTTGAGATTGGTATTGATGACCGCGTTCCAGCCCTTCACCGAAAAGTCGATCGCGGGTTGCGGAAACTGTCCGCCGGCGCTGTTGATGAGGTTGTCGACGCGGCCATGCGCGGTCCAGACATGGTCGAACAGCGCGTTGACCGCATCCGGCTCGCGGATGTCGGCGACATGCGTGGATGCCTTCAGGTCTCGGCCAGCCAGTTGCGCGACGAGGGCATCGAGCTTGCTTTGGTCGCGTCCGACGGCAATGACATGCGCGCCCAATCGCGCAAAGAGCCACGCGATCGCGCGCCCGATGCCGCCGGCGCCTCCCGACACGATCACGACCTGATCCTGCAACGCGTCGGCCGCAAACACGGTCGGGTGAACCGCGAGTTCCGCATCCGTCAGACCGAGCTTCGCTTGCGATCCCGGCATTTGATGATCATCCATCAGCGGCTCTGTCCCTTGGCTCCGCGCTGGTCGTACACTAACCGTGGGGCCGGGCTGAAGCAAAGAATCGACGAATGGCAATAGCGGAGACCGCGTTGCAACGCGGGGCAGACATTCGAAGACGGACGTGAGCGCGAATTGCATTGTCGGCAACGCCGCTCTATCCCGTTCCCTCTCGACCCATCCTCCTTTTCGATCCGAGCCCGCCTAATGCCTGCAGAAGCGATCTATCCCGCCGTCCGTCACCAGGCGTGGTACAAAATCCTGTATGTTCAGGTTCTGATCGCGATCGCGCTCGGCATCCTGATCGGAAATTTCTATCCAAATCTCGGCAAGGATTTGAAACCGCTCGGCGACGGCTTCATTGCGCTGATCAAGATGATGATTGCGCCGGTGATTTTCTGCACCGTCGTGCACGGCATTTCCTCGATGGGTGATCTCAAGCGCGTCGGCCGCGTCGGGCTGAAAGCGCTGATCTATTTCGAGGTCGTCTCGACCGTAGCACTGGCAATCGGCCTGATCGTTGGCGAAGTGCTCCAGCCCGGTCACGGCTTCAACATCGATCCGGCTACGATTGACCCGAAATCCGTTGCCACCTACGTCACCAAGGCGAAGGAGGAGGGCATCGTCGCCCATCTGCTCGCGATCATTCCCGACAGTTATTTCGGCGCGCTCGCCCGCGGCGACCTGCTCCAGGTCCTGCTGGTCTCGATCCTCTCGGGCTTTGCAATCGCTTTGCTCGGCAAGGCTGGTGAGCCGATCGCCTATGCGGTCGACCAGGCCGCCAAGGTGTTCTTCGGCGTGATCCGCATCATCGTGCGGATCGCGCCGCTCGGTGCTTTCGGCGCGATGGCGTTCACCGTCGGCGCTTACGGCCTCGGCTCGCTATGGAACCTGGTCGCGCTGATCGGCACGTTTTATCTGACCAGCCTGCTGTTCGTGCTGATCGTGCTCGGCGCAATTGCGCGCCTGTCCGGCTTTTCGATCGTCCGGTTCGTCGCCTACATCAAGGACGAACTGCTGATCGTGCTCGGGACTTCATCGTCGGAGACGGTGTTGCCGCAGATGATCCAGAAGATGGAGCACCTCGGCGCGTCGCGGTCGGTGGTTGGGCTCGTGATCCCGACCGGTTACAGTTTCAATCTCGACGGCACCAATATCTACATGACGCTGGCGACGTTGTTCCTGGCGCAGGCGACCAACACCCACCTGACGATCTGGCAGGAACTCGGCATTCTCGGCGTCGCCATGATCACCTCGAAGGGCGCTTCCGGCGTCACGGGAGCGGGCTTCATCACGCTGGCGGCAACGCTGTCCATTGTGCCGGACATACCGATCCAGTCGATTGCCATCCTTGTCGGTATCGACAAGTTCATGAGCGAATGCCGCGCGCTGACCAATCTCGTCGGCAATGGCGTTGCCTGTATCGTCATCAGCCTGTCGGAAGGCGAACTGGACAAGGACAAGCTGCACGAGACGATGGCGCATCCGATCCGGCTTGGCGAGGCACTGGAGCCCGGCGCGGAGCCAGCCGTGCCGATCAAGCCCCACGCTTGAGCAGTTCGTAGACCACCGGATTGTCGGCGCAGGCGCCGAAACCGCATTCCAGCAGGGTCGAAGCCACATTCAGCGCTGTCAATCCGATCACAAGCCACACCGCTGCGATCGCAAATAGATTGGGCGCATCCGGATGTGCCGTGCTGTCGTCCTCGAACTGGCGGTCGAACAACAGGGCGGCTGCAAGCAGCACGATGGCTGCGACAAAACCGATGAAGGCCAGCGTATAGTAGTGATAGCCGAACAGTGCCGTGCCATAGCCGGCATCGCCGGGCATGATGTGCAGCAGGATCTGGCGTGTCGAAAAAGCCGCGCCCGCCACGGCGGCAAACAGCGACAGCGCGTAGTGGCTGGGCCGCGGTCCCCAGCGGACATTCATGATGGGTCCGATCGCCAGGACTGCGAACTGGATGCGCTGCAGCAGGCACAGCGGGCAGGGCAGTTCGTGCAGCAGCAGTTGCGCCGCAAACGCCGCCGCCAGGACCAGCGCCACTGCGTAGAGGCTGAGTACGTTCAGAGTGATCGCCAGCGATCTCGTCATGCGGATGCCCTCAGAACGACAGCTTCAGCGTATCGGTCGCGTGGTGCAAATAAGTCGCGACGCTGGCAACCAGCAACACGGCGAACAGCGTCAGCGCAAGAGGCCGCGGGCCTCGCCACGCGACGAGCATTACGACCGTGACGGCCAGAAAGAGCGCGGTGAATTCCATGTTCGCCCCGGATGCAAGGAAATTGGTTGAAGCCTACAAGAGATGATCGAGTTTCACCATTCCGGAATCGTCAGGCCGACGGGCACCGTCGAGTAGGCGCGAATGAACTCATGTCGCCTGCTGCCCGGTGGCACGATGGCTGGATGGGTGTGAATCGGCCATGAGACCGCCATCCTCGATGTTGAAGCGAAGGCGTCCGGCGTCGATGCGCACGCTCAGGTGACGGTACTTCATGAGATAATGAATCCCGACGATCGCTGCGGCAAAGCCCGAGGCTGCGCCGATGCCAAGCGCCCAGCGCGGCCCGAATCTGTCAGCGACCCAACCGACGATCGGTGCGCCGATCGGCGTGCAGCCCAACGCGATCGCCAGGCGGATCGCCATGACGCGTCCGCGCATGACAGGCTCGGAAGATAATTGCATCAGACTGTTGGTTGAGTTCGAAAAGGTTAGAGCCGACACGCCAATGATGACGAGAGCAATGCCGAAGAGCCACGTAGTGGGTGCAACCGCGGCCAGGGCGCAGCCGAACCCGAAGGTCGCGGCACCGACCACCAGGAGCATGAAACGGGGCTTCTCCCGCCCGGCAGCGAGGAGCGCGCCGGCGACCGATCCGACCGCCATGACGGACATCAAGAACCCGTATTCACTCGCTCCCGCATGAAAGACGGTGACGGACATGGTTGAAATGAAGATCTGGAAGTTGAGCCCGAACGTTCCGATCAAGAAGAGCATGAGAAGAATGGCCTTCAGGTCCGGCCGTTTCCAGACATAGCGGAAGCCCTCGACAAGGCTCCCTTGCGTGCGGAAGGCTCTGCTCTGCACATGAAGTTCGTTGACGCGAAGCAGCGCCAGCGAGCAAAGCACGGCGACGAATGAGGCCGCGTTGATCAGGAATACCCAACCGGAACCGATGGAAGCGATCAGGGTGCCGGCGATGGCTGGACCGATCATCCGCGCGGCGTTGAACGATGTCGAATTCAGCGCCACGGCATTCGACAGGTCGGCTTCGCCGACCAACTCGGAGACAAACGTATGACGCGCGGGGGAGTCGAACGCCGTGACGCAGCCGAGCAGGAACGCGAACACATATACGTGCCAGAGTTGAACAAGTCCCGTGATGGTGAGGACGCCCAGGCCGAAGGCGAGGGCCCCCATGGCGGCTTGCGTTCCGATCAGGAGCTTGCGCCGGTCGAGATGATCGGCTGCGAAACCGGTCAACGGCAGCAACAGAAGATGGGGGCCGAACTGCAGCGCCATGACGACGCCCATGGCTGTCGCGTTGTTGTGGGTCAACTGGGTGAGGACGAGCCAGCCCTGGGCAATGCGCTGCATCCATGTTCCCACGTTGGACACGATCGCCCCGCCGGCCCACATTCGGTAGTTGAAGCCTTTCAGGGAACGGAAGGTGCGCTTCACCGAACCGCCTGCGAAGCGTCAGGAGAATTGCCGCCGTTAAACCTTCCGAACAGGCTCGCCGCGATCATGCCCATGAGAACAATGCCGAGCCCTGAGGCAACCGCGTGTTCGGTCGAACGCAGGTCGAAGTCTCCAACGCGGCATATAAGGACATAGCCAACGGCCAGGTTGAAAAAGCCCCAAAGCACATTGATCGTCGAAGACGAGAGACCCTGGCCGGGCGGTTTCGCAAACGGGCTTTGAAAGGGCCGTCCCATCACACCGTTCACAAAATGCGGAACGGAGTTTGTGAGGAAAGCTCCGCCAAAAAAGTAGGATGCGTCGTGAAGCCAGGTCATCGTCAAGCGCTCCTTTTCTCGAGCAGATCGATGATCTGTTCGGTCGTGCCGGTTTCGCCCAACTTCGGGAATACCCGGGTGATGCTGTTGTCGTGAGTGTCCAGATTCATGTCGGTCATCGCGTCGATAGCGAGGGTGACGTTGAACCCGAGTTCGTAGGCCTGACGCGCCGTCGATTCGACGCCGGCGCTGGTGGAGACGCCAACGATCACGACCTGCGTGACACCGAGGGTCTTCAAATGCGCTTCGAGGCCGGTGTTGGTGAACGCCCCCCACGTCCGCTTGGTGACCAGATGGTCTTGCGGCTGCCGGTTCAGTTCGGGCACGAGATCGGTCCACCCAGCGGGAAAGTCTGTCATCCTGCGCGCCTGCTCCGTTCGGCCCGGTGCGCCAGAGTCCACATTGACGAGCACGACCGGCAGGCCGCGGTGGCGAAATGCATAGGCCAAAGCGCCGGCGCGTTTCACCACATCGCCGATGGCGTGGACGGTCGACAACGACACGATACCTTTCTGCAGGTCGATGACGATAAGAGCGCTCTTCGGGTCAATGATGGTGACGGTCACGGTGCTCGCTTTCTGATCACTTCGATTTTGGACGGCTTCGACTGCTCGACGTCGATGGCCGTGTGCGACCTTCACGACTCTGCCAGGCGCTTGATCAGCGCCGCCGCGGAGACGAGGGTTTGCTGTTCCGTTGCGTCCAGCTTCACCACGGCGTCCAGCAGCCACGCCCGCTTGGCGATATGGCGCTTTCGTCTTGCCTCGATGCCTTCGGCGGTCAGCGCGAACAGGACTTGCCGGCCGTCGGTTGGATGCGGCCGCCGCTGCACCAATCCTTCCTGCTCGAGGTCGGCAAGTGTGGTGCCCATCGATTGAGGCTTCACATGCTCCGAGCGGGCGAGGTCCGCCGTCGTCATCGCGCCCGCCTTCTCGAGCCGGGCCAGCGTCGCGGTCTGTGACCAGGTCAACTCGCCAGGATTCGCTTCCATGCGCAGCCGGCGCACGAGCTGCCCGATCGCCAGCGAAAGCTCGGTAACGGCGGTTTCCGGGGATACGGAAGCGTTGAGGGTGTCGTCCATAACGCAAATGTAGAGATTAACAGGTAAACTTGCAAGTCTAAACTGGCAAGCTTAGCTGTTGATGTAGCCGGCCATCGGCTGGCGTCAATAGCGCCTCTATGCCATTGGACAATCGAGCGGAAATGAGGGGATGCGCAGGCATTCGGGAAAATGACCATCACCATTTACGGCATCAAGAACTGCGACACGATGAAGAAGGCGCGCGCTTGGCTCGATAGTCACGGCGTTGCTTACGACTTCCATGACTACAAGACCGAGGGTATCGCCAAGGACAAACTGAAGGGCTGGTCCGAAGAACTCGGCTGGGAAACGCTGCTCAACCGCGCCGGCACCACGTTCCGCAAATTGCCCGACAGCGACAGAGAAGGTCTGAACGAGCGCAAGGCGCTGGCGCTGATGCTCGCGCAGCCCTCGATGATCAAGCGGCCGGTGCTCGATCTCGGCGGCAAGTTGCTGGTCGGCTTCAAGCCGGAGATCTACGCCAAGGAAGTAACGGGCGGCGGCCGGCGCGGGAAAGCGTAGTTCGGTTCGATGACGTCATCGGCTGCGCCGCAGCCGATGGAAACGGCGGACCAAATCCAGGTCGAGACCAGATTGACAATACTGATCGGCGCTGGGCAGTTGAGGACTATTTGAACTCGATCGCGTCGCCGGCGGAAATCCGGCCGGGTGCGCGATGGAAAAGGTCGCGATCGATGACGCTGCGCAACTTCGGCGTCGGCAGCGTGTCGTTGCCGCGCATCAGATTCCTGATTTCGAAACCGCCTTCTTCGCTGATGGTCTTCAGCGACGCGATCACATCGGTGACCTCGGCGTCTTTCGAGAACGGCAGCAGCAGCCGCTCGTAGGCGACGATCCGGCCATAGACGTCGTCGATGTTGGCGATGGTGTAGACCGGAAGGGCGCGCTTCACGCATTCATAGTAGACCGGCATCACGATGGGCGCGAGCCTGGGGCCAAGGTACTCGTCGAGATAGCGGCCCTTGCCTGTATTGCCATAGGCGCTCGACATCCGCGTACCATTGCTCTGGATCGTCACGCGCGGCGGCTGCCTGGCAGCCTCTACCGTGTAATAGACGAGGTCCGGAAGTTCCTCGGCAAGCCGTGCGGGCTCGTATTCCCCGACATGTGGCATCCGCTGCTCACGGGCATAAAGCCGCAGCCAGGTGTTCAACAGATCGCGCTGCTTGATCGACTTGACGATCGATGGGTTGGCGCTTTCGAAATCCACGGCGTGCAATCCGTTCGTAATTCAAGCCGCCGGACCATCGGCCCGAGGGGCAAATTTTCCGTGAAAATGCTGGATTGGATAACAACATTGTTAATGGCGGCTTTCGGTCGTCGCAGGTTGTGCCGATCGGCTAAATGCACGCCTGGGTCATTCGACTAAGGGCGGAGCCGGAACCGGCGCTCGTACTTTTCGAGGGGGTCAGCTTTCCACCTTGCCTAACGCTAGCCGTTGACGGCATATTCCCGCCCGGAGGCGGCCGGTCAGGGATGGATTTCCAAGACGTCCCGGAGTACCTGCTGGCGATGAAAAATTGGCCACGCGCGAGGGGTTCGCTGCGATGGGCTGATGGGGGAAATTTGTTTGGCCGATGAGTTCATTCTCGAAACCCACGGATTGACCAAGGAATTCGCGGGGTTCTTTGCCGTACGCGATGTCCACCTTAAAGTCCGCCGTGGCAGCATTCATGCGTTGATCGGTCCCAACGGGGCCGGCAAGACGACGTGCTTTAATCTTCTGACCAAGTTCCTGAGTCCTTCGGCGGGCCAGATCCTGTACAAGGGACAGGACATCACGGCGATGGCGCCGGCCGATGTGGCGCGCCTTGGGCTGGTGCGCTCGTTCCAGATTTCGGCTGTGTTTCCGCATTTGACCGCGTTGGAGAATGTACGGGTCGCGCTGCAGCGCCAGCACGGGCATTCGTTCGATTTCTGGCGCTCCAAGACCGTGCTCGACCGGTTCAACAACCGCGCCCATGAATTGCTTGATGATGTGGGCCTGAGCGAGTTCGCAACCACGCCGGCGGTCGAGATGCCCTATGGCCGCAAGCGCGCGCTCGAAATTGCGACCACGCTGGCGCTCGATCCGGAAATGATGCTGCTCGACGAGCCGATGGCCGGCATGGGACATGAAGACATCGACAAGATCGCTGCCCTGATCAAGCGGATCTCCGCGAAGTATACGATCCTGATGGTCGAACATAATCTCTCGGTGGTGGCCAACCTCTCGGACATCATCACCGTGCTGACGCGTGGCCACGTGCTGGCGGAAGGCAATTATGCCGACCTGTCCAGGGATGAGCGCGTCAAGGAAGCCTATCTGGGGGCCGGTCATGCCTGATTTGAAAGTGGCCGAAGCCACGGTGACACCGTCCGGCGCCGGCGCGCCGGTGCTTGCGGTTCAAGATCTGCAGGCCTGGTACGGCGAATCGCACATCCTTCACGGCATCAATTTCGATGTGAAGGCCGGCGAGGTGGTGACTCTGCTGGGGCGCAATGGCGCCGGCAAGACCAGCACGCTGAAATCGGTGATGGGGATCATCGGCAAGCGCACCGGCTCGGTTCGTTTCAACGGTGAGGAGATTATCCGGGCGTCATCGGACAGGATCGCGCGCATGGGCGTCGCCTTCTGTCCCGAGGAGCGCGGGATTTTCGCCAGCCTCGACGTTCGCGAGAATCTGCTGTTGCCGCCGGTTGTCCGCGCCGGCGGGCTTACACTGGACCAGATCTTCGACCTGTTTCCCAATCTGAAGGAAAGGCTCAACAGCCAGGGCACCAAATTGTCCGGCGGCGAGCAGCAGATGCTGGCGATCGCGAGAATCCTGCGTACCGGCGCGCGTTTTTTGATGCTCGACGAGCCGACCGAGGGGCTTGCTCCCGTCATCATCCAGCAGATCGGCCACACCATCGCGCGGCTCAAGAAGGAAGGCTTCACGATCCTTCTGGTCGAACAGAATTTCCGGTTCGCCGCGACCGTTGCGGACCGTTACTACATCGTCGAGCACGGCAAGATCATCGACGGTTTCGCGAATTCGGAACTACAAGCCAATATGGACAAGCTGCACACTTATCTCGGCGTCTGAAGATCAACGAAAAAAATCAAAAAAGGAAATTACATGAAGAACAGGAATATTGCATCGTTCTTGCTCGGCACCGCGCTGACGCTTGCTTCGGCAAGTCTCGCGGTAGCGCAGGACAAGACCGTCAAGATTGGGGCGCTCTCCGATCAATCCGGGCTCTACGCCGACCTCGGCGGACCGGGCTCGACGCTGGCGGCCCAGATGGCGGTTGAGGATTCCGGTCTGCTCGCCAAGGGCTGGAAGATCGACGTCATTTCCGGCGATCACCAGAACAAGCCCGACGTCGGCGGCACCATCGCGCGGCAGTGGTTCGACGTCGACAAGGTCGACGTCATCGTCGATGTGCCGAATTCGGGCGTTGCGCTGGCGGTCAACAATATCGTCAAGGAAAAGAACGGCGTCTACATCAATTCGGGCGCGGCGACTTCCGACCTCACCAACGCGCAATGCACGCCCAACACCGTGCACTGGACCTACGACACCTACATGCTCGCCCATACCACGGGCCAGGCCCTGGTGAAGGCGGGCGGCGACACCTGGTTCTTCCTCACCGCGGACTATGCCTTCGGCGCGGCCCTTGAGCGCGACACCACCGCCGTCATTCTGGCCAATGGTGGCAAGGTTGTCGGCGGCGTGAAGCATCCGCTGAACACGTCGGACTTCTCCTCGTTCCTGCTGCAGGCGCAATCCTCGAAAGCCAAGATCATCGGGTTGGCCAACGCCGGCGGCGACACCACGAACTCGATCAAGCAGGCGGCCGAATTCGGCATCGTCAAGGGCGGACAGAAACTCGCGGCGCTGCTACTGTTCCTCACCGACGTCAAGGCGATCGGCCTTGAGACTGCGCAGGGGCTGAATTTCACCGAGACCTTCTACTGGGACATGAACGACCAGACCCGCGCCTTCTCCAAGAGATTCGCCGACCGGATGAAGAACAACGCGCCCCCGACCATGGTTCAGGCCGGCGTCTATGCCGGGCTGATGCATTACTTCAAGGCGCTGGAAGCGCTTGGCGGCAATCCGCATGACGGCGTCAAGGTCGTGGAAAAGATGAAGTCGATCCCGACGGACGATCCGCTGTTCGGCAAGGGCGCGATCCAGCCGAATGGCCGCACCATCCATTCGGCCTATCTGTTCGAGGTCAAGAAGCCCTCGGAGTCCAAGGGCCCCTGGGATTTCTACAAGCTGGTCGGCACGGTTCCGGGCGACCAGGCGTTCACGCCGCTGTCGGAAAGCAAGTGCGCGCTGCTGAAGAAGTAACTATCATGGCCCGCCGGCGGCAGGATCGCCGGCGGGCTTCATTTCGAGTGCGAAAGCTGAACCGATGCAAGCTCTCTACGCGCAGCTTCTGGTGGGATTGATCAACGGCTCGTTCTATGCGCTGCTCAGCCTTGGGCTCGCCGTGATCTTCGGAATGCTCAACATCATCAATTTCGCGCATGGCGCGCTCTACATGATGGGCGCGTTCTGTGCTTATTTCCTGCTCAACCTGTTGAACATCGGCTATTGGCCGGCGCTGATCATCGCCCCCATTATCGTCGGCATCTTCGGCATGATCCTCGAGCGGACCATGCTGCAATGGCTGTCCGGCCTGGATCACCTCTACGGGCTGCTGCTGACGTTCGGGATCGCGCTGATCGTGCAGGGCGTCTTTCAGAATTATTTCGGCTCGTCGGGGCTACCTTACGCGATCCCGGATGAACTGAAGGGTGGCATGAATCTCGGCTTCATGTTCCTGCCGATCTATCGCGGCTGGGTGGTGGTGTTCTCGCTCATAGTGTGTCTTGCCACCTGGTTCCTGATCGAAAAGACCCGGCTCGGCGCCTATCTGCGCGCGGCCACCGAAAATCCGACGCTGGTGCGCGCCTTCGGCATCAACGTTCCCAGGATGATCACGCTGACCTATGGCCTCGGCGTCGGCCTTGCCGCGCTGGCAGGCGTGCTGTCGGCGCCGATCAATCAGGTGCGGCCGCTGATGGGCGCCGACCTCATCATCGTGGTGTTCGCGGTGGTGGTGATCGGTGGCATGGGTTCCATCATGGGCTCGATCATCACCGGCTTCGCGCTTGGCGTGATCGAGGGACTGACCAAGTATTTTTACCCCGAGGCATCCAACACCGTGGTCTTTGTGCTGATGGTGCTGGTGCTGCTGGTGAAACCGACGGGATTGACGGGACGGGCGGCCTGACATGACAGCGATGACCGACGATACCTTGCCGGTAACCCCGCGCGCCATGCGCGACGAGATGATTGCGTTCGGCGTCATGACGGCGCTGTTGCTGATCGTGCCGCTGACCGGCGTCTACCCGTTCTTCGTGATGCAGGCGCTGTGCTTTGCGCTCCTGGCCTGTGCCTTCAACCTCTTGATCGGCTATGGCGGGCTGTTGTCGTTCGGGCATGCGATGTTTCTCGGCACCGCGGGCTATGTCAGTGCGCATGCGTTGAAGGTTTGGGGTTTTACGCCCGAACTCGGAATTCTGGTCGGCGTCGCCGCTGCCGCCGGGCTCGCCATCGTCACCGGGCTCATCGCGATCCGTCGCCAGGGCATCTATTTCGCGATGATCACGCTGGCGCTGTCGCAACTCCTGTACTTCATCTATCTGCAGACGCCGTTCACCCATGGCGAAGACGGCATCCAGGGCATTCCGCAGGGCTATCTATTCGGGATTTTCAATCTCGCCAAGCCGACGGTGCTTTATTATGTCATCCTCGCCGGGTTCCTGTTCGGCTTCCTGTTGATCTTCCGAACCATCAACTCGCCGTTCGGCGAGGTGCTGAAGGCGATCCGCGAGAACGAGCCGCGCGCGATCTCGCTCGGCTACAAGACCGACCAGTACAAGCTGCTCGCTTATATCCTGTCCGGCACGCTGGCGGGGTTTGCCGGCTCGCTCAAGGTATTCGTCGCGCAGAACGCCTCGCTCACCGACGTGCACTGGTCGATGTCGGGCGAGATCGTGCTGATGACGCTGGTCGGCGGCCTCGGCACCATATTCGGCCCGGTGGTCGGCGCCTTCGTCATCATCGCCATGCAGCAGTACCTGGCCGGTTTCGGGCAATGGGTGACGGTGATTCAGGGCGTGATCTTCGTGGCCTGCGTGCTGACGTTCCGCCGCGGCGTGATCGGCGAGATCGCGCATTACTTCCGGCGATCGCTCTGAGCGTTATCTCGTGTTCCGCAGGCGGCGCGGCGTAGCGCTGCTTCGCAGAGCCGGGATCTACTCTCTCTTCCAAAGGCCAAGATGGAGCCGGCTCTGCGGGGCATCGTCGCACGCTGCACTGCGTCTGGGGAACGCCCTATAAAGCGGTGGATGACCCGATTCCGCCCGCCGCCCGCAAGGGCTTTCCCAAGCAAATGATATATGACAGTTATGTGACAGGCCGGCTGCTGGCCCTCCCATCACCATGGACACCCGGATGCTGCGCTGGTTTCGCTATTTCTTGCCGAAGGAAGAGAGATTCTTCGAGCTGTTTGCCCGGCATTCCCAGACGGTGGTGCAGGGCGCGCTGGCGCTGCAGGACATGCTGCGCGGCGGCGACGAAACCCCGGTTTTCTGCCAGCGCGTCAGTCAATTCGAAAACGATGCCGACAACATCACCCGCGAGGTGCTGACCGCGGTGCGCCGGACGTTCATCACGCCGTTCGACCGTGTCGATATCAAGAACCTGATCACCTCGATGGACGATGCCATCGACCAGATGCAGCAGACCGCGAAGGCCGTCATTCTGTTCGAGGTACGAAGTTTCGAACCGCCGATGCGCGAGATCGGAACGCTGCTGGTCGAATGCGCCAATCTCGTCGGCCGCGCGCTGCCGTTGATGCAGTCGATCGGTCCGAACGTCGCGCTGCTCACCGCCATCACCGAGGAACTCACCAAGCTGGAAGGCCGGGTCGACGACCTCCACGACATCGGCCTCAAGGAACTGTTCCTCAAGCATCGCGATGCCAACACGATGGATTTCATCGTGGGCGCCGAAATCTATGACCATCTGGAGAAAGTCGCCGATCGCTTCGACGACGTTGCGAACGAGATCAACAGCATTGTGATCGAACAGGTATAGGCAGGGCCGCGCAGTGGACGCCACGCTTGGTCTTCCGATCCTGGTCGGATTAATCGCAGTCGCGCTGTTGTTCGACTTCCTTAACGGTCTGCACGACGCCGCCAACTCGATTGCGACGATCGTATCGACCCGCGTGCTGCGGCCGCAATATGCGGTGCTGTGGGCGGCGTTCTTCAATTTCGTCGCGTTTATGATATTCGGGCTCCACGTCGCCAACACGATCGGGACCGGCATCATCGAACCCAGCATCATCGATGCCGCCGTGATCTTCGCCGCCCTGGTCGGCGCCATCGCCTGGAATCTGATCACCTGGGCGCTTGGGATTCCGTCCAGCAGTTCGCACGCCCTGATCGGGGGACTGGTCGGGGGCGGCATGGCCAAGGCCGGGATTTCGGCTGCGGTCTGGAGCGGGCTGTCGAAGACGCTGCTGGCCATCGTGTTGTCGCCGCTGGTCGGATTTTTGCTGGCGCTGGTGCTGGTTGCGATCGTGTCCTGGGCCTCGGTCCGTTCGACGCCGTTCGCGGTCGACCGCGCCTTCCGCATCCTGCAATTCGTCTCGGCCTCGATGTATTCGCTGGGGCATGGCGGCAACGATGCGCAAAAGACCATGGGCATCATCGCGGTATTGCTTTATTCGCAGGGGCATCTCGGCGCGCATTTCGAGGTGCCGTTCTGGGTGGTGCTGGCGTGCCAGGCCGCGATGGCGCTGGGCACGCTGATGGGCGGCTGGCGGATCGTGCGCACCATGGGGCTGCGGATCACAAAGCTGACGCCGATGCAGGGGTTTTGCGCGGAGACCGGCGGCGCCGCGACGCTGTTCATGGCGACCTGGTTGGGAGTTCCTGTTTCGACCACGCACACCATCACCGGCGCCATCGTTGGCGTCGGCGCTGCGCGAAGGGTCTCGGCGGTGCGCTGGAACGTTGCAAGCTCGATCGTTTATGCCTGGGTGATCACCATCCCGGCCGCGGCGATTATCGCGGCGCTGGCCTACTGGGCGGTATTGTGGGCGCGGTGAACCGGGTTCACGTGACCAGTTTCAGCCCGACAATGCCGGAGATGATCAGCCCGATGGAGACAAGCCGCATCACGGTCGCAGGTTCGCCGAACAGCGCGATGCCGAGCAGCGCCGTGCCGACGGTTCCGATGCCTGTCCACACCGCATAACCGGTTCCCACCGGCAGGCTTTTGAGCGCCAGGCCGAGCAGGACGATACTGCCAACCATGTTGGCGAGCGTTAGTACCGATGGCACCAGCCGCGTAAAACCTTCGGTATATTTGAGGCCGATGGCCCAACCGACTTCCATCAGTCCCGCGATGAATAACAATGTCCAAGCCATGGCGAAGCCTTTCCGATCACGCATGATCGTAGCGTGCGTTGGCAGGGTCGTCCCGGCGGATACGTGGCTTATATGAGGTCGTCCCCACATCATCGATATGGAGTGACTTCAAACAGGATGCAAGTGCATGTATCTTTGAATGTCCCTTGATCCTGCCGCGTTTCCCTGCCACAGGCTCGCCACATGTCCGACCTCGCACACACAGCCGAATCGCCGTCCCGCTCGCCGCTTGCCACCGAAGTGGCGCGGCGGCGGACCTTTGCGATCATCTCGCATCCGGACGCCGGCAAGACCACGCTGACCGAAAAACTGCTGCTGTTCGGCGGCGCGATCAATCTCGCCGGTCAGGTCAAGGCCAAGGGCGAGCGGCGCAACACCCGCTCCGACTGGATGAAGATCGAGCGCGACCGCGGCATCTCCGTCGTCACCTCGGTGATGACGTTCGAATTCGAAGGTCTCGTGTTCAACCTTCTGGATACGCCGGGCCATGAGGATTTCTCCGAAGACACGTATCGCACGCTGACCGCCGTCGATTCCGCCGTCATGGTGATCGACGCCGCCAAGGGCATCGAGGCGCGGACGCGCAAGCTGTTCGAGGTCTGCCGCCTCCGCGACATCCCCATCATCACCTTCATCAACAAGATGGATCGCGAAAGCCGTGACACTTTCGATCTCCTGGACGAGATCGAAAAGACGCTGGCGCTCGATACCACACCGATGACTTGGCCGGTCGGCCGCGGCCGCGATTTCCTCGGCACCTACGATGTCGCCAATGGCGGCGTGCGCCTGCTCGAAGGCGGCGGCGCCAAAACCGGGGCTGCGCAGCAGATCGACATTGCCGATCTCGCCGGCCGTAACGCCAATCTCGATGTCGCTGCGATCAAGGATGAACTGGCGCTGGTATCGGAAGCCTGCAAGCCGTTCGAGCTCGAGGCCTTCCGCGAGGGCCATCTGACGCCGGTCTATTTCGGCAGCGCGCTGCGCAATTTCGGCGTCGGCGATTTGCTCGAAGGCCTGGGGCGTTACGCGCCGCCGCCGCGCGCGCAGGAGAGCAATCTGCGCAAGGTCGAGGCTGCCGAGCCGCACATGAGTGCCTTCGTGTTCAAGATCCAGGCCAACATGGACCCGAACCATCGCGACCGTATCGCGTTCGCGCGGCTGTGCTCCGGTAAGCTCAGCCGTGGCATGAAGGCAAAGCTGGTTCGCACCGGCAAGAACATGTCGCTGTCGAGCCCGCAATTCTTCTTCGCGCAGGATCGCGCGCTGGCGGACGAGGCCTTTGCCGGCGACGTCGTCGGCATTCCCAACCATGGAACCTTGAGGATCGGCGACACGCTGACCGAAGGCGAGGATCTCACGTTTGTCGGCGTGCCGAGTTTTGCGCCGGAAATCGTCCGCCGCGTGCGGCTGACCGATGCGATGAAGGCGAAGAAACTGAAAGAGGCCTTGCAGCAGATGTCCGAGGAGGGCGTGGTGCAGGTGTTTCGGCCGCGCGACGGCGCTCCGGCGCTGGTCGGCGTGGTCGGCCCGCTGCAACTCGACGTGCTGAAAGCCCGGCTCGATGCCGAATATTCGCTGCCGGTCGAATTCGAGGTCTCGGAGTTTCAACTGGCGCGCTGGATTTCCTCCGACGACCGCAAGAAACTGGATGCGTTCATCGCCGCCAATGGCTCGGGGGTCGCCGACGACGTCGATGGCGATCCGGTGTTTCTCGCCAAGAACGAGTTCTATCTCGGCTATACCCGCGAGCGCGCCGAGGGCATCACTTTTTCCAGCATCAAGGACGTGAAGAAGAAGGGGTGAGGCGGGGGAGTTTGCACTTCCGCCGTCCTCCGCGAAAGCGGGGACCCAGTACGCTGCGGCTTCACGATTCTTCACTATCGCTCCCGAATACTGGAACACCCGCCCGCGCGGGTGATGACAATCGTTGGTGGCGCACTATCTAGGGTCTTCGCATGTGAGGGCTGCTTCATGCTCCGGCGCATTCTGATATGTTTCATTGCCGCCATGGCGGGCCTGGCCGTCGCGGGAATGGCCAGCGCTGATCCACGTCATCCCATCGATGCCACGCCATTTTCCCATGCGCCTTGCAGCGTGCTCGATGGACGGCCGTGCACGCCGTCATTCTGCAGTGTGTTCAACCATGGGCCGTGCATTCCCGAGATCGATTATCCCTACGGTCAAAATCTGCAGCTCACCGTCGAGACCGTGCCCTCGCAGGGTGATGCCGCCAAATACCGGAAGCCCGACCACGACCTCAACACCATCGGCGACCTGTTTGCGGCGCTGCGCTCCTGCTGGTCTCCGCCGCCGGCCGATGCTGCGCGCGAGGGGATGCAGATGTCGGTGCGCTTCAGCTTCAAACGTTCCGGCGAGATCATTGCAACCCCGCGCCTGACCTATGCCACTGCCGGCGTCCCGGCGGACACTCGCGCCGCATATCTCAAGGCGATCGACAGCTCGCTCAACGCCTGCATGCCGCTGAAATTCAGTGACGGCCTCGGCGGCGCGCTGGCCGGCCGGCCGATCGCGATCCGTTATGTCGACAACCGCGATCTGGGCAAGCAATCGGGCACGCCGTGAAGCATGCCCGTCATTCCGGGGCGCGCCCGAAGGCGCGAACCCGGAATCTCGAGGTTGCCTTGCGAACTCTTACGACATCGAGATTCCGGGTCTGGCCCTTCGGGTCATCCCGGAATGACGGCTTGCGGTCGAGAGTCTCCGCCTCAAATAATACCGCGACCATTTTAGCACATTGCCGTCCGAGCCCCTAAAGTGTTACCGGATGCGCGGAGAAAATGACCGCTGCAAGGGAGGACGTCGTGGGACTGCTGGTGATGATCCTGGGTCTCCTGTTGTTTTTCGGGGTCCATACGCTCACCACGCAGCGCGAGTTGCGCGCGCGTGTGATCGCCTCGACCGGCGAGGGCGGCTACAAGATCGGCTATGCGTTGGCCTCAACCGTTGGCCTCGTGCTGATCGTCTGGGGTTTTGCCCATTATCGCGCGACCGGCTGGATCGACGTCTGGCAGCCGCCGACGGCGCTCAAGCACATCACCGTGGCGCTGATGCTGCCCGCCGTTATCCTGGTGGTGGCGTCCTATATCCGCGGCCGCATCTATAAAGTGGTCAAGCATCCGATGCTGACGGGCATCAAGCTGTGGGCCGCGGCGCATCTGCTCGCCAACGGCGATCTCGGTTCGATCATCCTGTTCGGCTCGTTCCTGGGCTGGGCGGTATTCGACCGGATTTCGCTGAAACATCGCGCCGATGCCGGCGCGCCGCCGATTCCCGTCGGCGGTCCCGGCAATGACCTGATCGCGATAGCGGTCGGGCTGGTCGCATACGTTGCGCTGGCTTTCGCATTCCATCCTGTCGTCATTGGCGTTCCCGTCGTCGGAGTCTGAATATGTCTGTCCAATCGGCCATCAAGCGCAAGACCGCGCCCGATATTCGCGCCCGCAAGAATGGCGAGCCGATCGTGATGCTGACGTCGTATCACGCGCATACCGCCGTATTGGTCGATCGTTACTGCGACGTCATCCTGGTCGGCGATTCCCTTGGCAATGTGATGCACGGCTTCGAGACCACGGTGCCGGTGACGCTCGACATGATGATCCTGCAGGGCAGTGCGGTGATGCGCGGATCGCAGCATGCGCTGGTCGTGGTCGATATGCCCTTCGGTTCCTACGAAGCCTCGAAGGAGCAGGCGTTTCATTCCGCGGTGCGGATCCTGAAAGAGACCCATTGCGGCGCCATCAAGCTCGAAGGCGGCGAGCGGATGGCGGAGACCGTGGCGTTTCTGGTCCAGCGCGGGATTCCCGTGATGGGCCACATCGGGCTGACGCCGCAGTCGATCAACACCCTCGGCTCGTTTCGAGCCCAGGGCCGCGAGGAGGGCAGTTGGGAGCCGATCGAGAACGACGCCCACGCGATCGCGCAGGCCGGCGCGTTTTCGGTGGTGATCGAGGCAGTTGCCGAACCGCTGGCGAAGAAGATCACCGGGAGCATCGCCATCCCCACCATCGGCATCGGCGCCAGCGCGGCCTGCGACGGTCAGGTTCTCGTGCTGGAGGACATGCTGGGGTTGTCGCCGCGGGCGCCGAAATTCGTCCGCCGCTATGGCAATCTCGGCCCGATGATCGAAGCCGCAATCGAGGGCTACGCCAAGGATGTGCGCTCGCGCGCGTTCCCCGGGCCGGAGCATGTCTACGGCATGAAGGCAAAAAGCTGACAGGCCGAACCCATGGACTGGTCGCGCGATACCATTCCTGCCATGCGGCTTGAGGCGCGCTTCGGCGACCGCGTGGTGCCCGTGTTCTCCGAGCGGCCCAAAAGCATCTGGGCGATGATCGCAGATGCGGCCGCCCAAAATCCCGATGGCGAGGCGCTGGTCTGCGGCGACAGGCGGCTGACATGGCGCGAGGTGGCGCAACAGTCGGCGCAGATCGCTACGGGATTTCACAAGCTGGGCCTGCAACGCGGCGACCGGATCGCGCTGCTGCTCGGCAACCGCATCGAATTCGCGCTCGCGCTGTTCGCAGCAGCACATGCAGGCCTGGTCACGGTGCTGCTCAGCACCCGCCAGCAAAAGCCTGAAATCGCCTATGTGCTGACCGACTGCGGCGCCAGGCTGCTGATCCACGAAGCCGCGCTGGCGGATCGTCTGCCCGAGGCAGGCGATGTCCCTGACCTGATGCATCGCATCTCCGTCGACGATGGCAGCACGTCGCCATTTTCCGGTCTGGCCGGCAACGAGCCTTTGCCACAGCCGGTTGCTGTCGGCGAAGAAGACACCGCCATGATCCTCTACACGTCAGGCACCACCGGCCGGCCCAAGGGCGCGATGCTTGCGCATTGCAACGTCGTCCATTCGTCGATGATTTTCGCGTCGTGCCTGCAACTGACGTCGGCGGATCGTTCGATCGCCGCGGTGCCGCTCGGGCATGTCACCGGCGTGGTCGCCAACATCATGACCATGGTCCGTTGTGCGGGCGCATTGATCATCATGGCCGAGTTCAAGGCGGCGGAATACCTCAAGGTCGCGGCACGCGAGCGCGTCACCTACACTGTGATGGTACCGGCGATGTACAATCTCTGCCTGTTGCAGCCGGATTTCGACAGCTACGATCTGTCGAGCTGGCGCATCGGAGGCTTTGGCGGCGCTCCGATGCCGGTCGCCACGATCGAGAGACTGAAGGATAAGATCCCGGGCCTGAAGCTGGCGAATTGCTACGGTGCGACCGAAACCACGTCGCCTTCGACCATGATGCCGGGCGAATTGACCGCCAGCCATCTCGACAGCGTCGGTCTGCCCTGTCCGGGAGCCGACATCATCGTGGTGGATGCCGACGGCCGCGAGCTGCCGCGCGGTGAGATCGGCGAAATCTGGATCCGCAGCGGCTCGGTCATCAAGGGCTACTGGAACAATCCGAAGGCGACGGCGGAAGGTTTCACCGGCGGCTTCTGGCATTCCGGCGATCTCGGCTCGATCGATGCGGAACGTTTCGTCCGCGTGTTCGACCGCCAGAAGGACATGATCAACCGCGGCGGGCTCAAGATCTATTCCGCCGAAGTCGAATCCGTGCTCGCCGGCCATCCCGCGGTGGTCGAGAGCGCCATCATCGCCAAGCCGTGCCCGGTGCTGGGCGAACGCGTGCATGCGGTGATCGTGACCCGCAACGACTGCAGCGCCGACGCGTTGCGCGTGTGGTGTGCCGAGCGGCTGTCGGACTACAAGGTGCCGGAAACCATCGATCTCACCACCGATCCGCTGCCGCGCAACGCCAACGGCAAGGTGCTGAAACGGCAGTTGCGCGAGGCACGGACCGCGTAGCCGGGACTGGAATAGGCGCTACAGCCTCGGCGCGCTGCCTTGTGGGGTCGGATTTCGTTCGGCCTGTTCCGCGGCAAGAGCGTCGTTGTCGATCGCGGCGGCACTGACGATGCGTTTGAAATCGAGCAGCGTGAATTGTGCCTGGCCAACGCGGTCAGGCGTCGCGCCCGGCGTCAATTGAACGCTGAGGGCGCCATCGCAATTGGCGCCCTTTGCATCGTCCAGCATGACGCCCAACGATTTCTCCTTGGCGAGCGCGCGCTTCATGACGGCGACGCAGCTCCCTCGGCCGTTGGCGTCGCTGAGCTTGATCGCCATTCTCGGCTCGAGCGGCCGCTCGATGGCCTCAAGGGCGGTGGTCTCCTTGTACTTCGCACCCGCGGACACGAGCTTGCCGCCGCGATAAAAGTAATAGAGGTGCCGATCTCCGACGATGGTTGGCCTGCCATATTTATCCATGACCTGCTTGACCATGTCGGCCTTGGAGGGCTGCTGGTCCTGCGCAAAGGTCAGGTTGCGGGCGACAAAATAGGCGCGGTTGGCGCTGGCAGGCGAGGAGAAGCTGCTTGCGAGCACTTCGCCGGTCTGTTTCGGGCCTGAGGGAAGGCTAAACGTCAGGGCAGCGATATAGCTGATCGAGGTGCCGCCTAATTTCGGCCGCTGGATGTCCGTCTTGGCGTCCAAACGTCCCTTGAAGGTCGATTCGAATATCGACCGCGCGGCGTCCGCCGTGGAGTCCGTTGAGATACCCAGAATATCCGGGCGCAGTTTTGCCGCGAATGCGGTTTCGGGCGCCTTGGGCCTGATGTCGTAGGCCGGGGAGGAAGCGGGCAGGAGCACGGGAGTGACGGCAAAAAATATGATCAAGGCGCGGCCAAGCATGAACCACCTGTCAAAGCCAAAAAATAAAGCAAAGCGAAACGATTACGCCAATTTTTGAATCATGCTGTCAACGTGGCGGAGCGATGGATTATCGGAGAGCGCTACGCCGTTGATTTTAATCATGTCCTGGGTAACGCCTTGATCCGGACGACTTTGCCTTGCCAGCGCCATATCGCTAGGGTAACGCCGCCGCGAGGCCGGGGTCAGGGGCGTGGCAGCTTGCTGTTTTGGCGCGGCTCACCGGGGATGGGATAGCTTTAAGTGTCTGAATTATTTAATGAAGTCGATGAGGAAGTACGTCGCGAGCAGCTCAAGAAGCTGTGGGAGCGGTACTCGATCTTTATCGTCGCCGGCGCGCTGCTGATCATCGCGGCCGTCGGGGGCTGGCGCGGCTATCAGTATCTGGAGGCGAAGAAGGCCGCCGAGGCGGGCGCCGCCTTCGACAAGGCTGTCGAACTCTCCGACCAGAACAAGCATGCCGAGGCCGAAGCGGCCTTTAACGAACTGGCTGCGAAGGCGCCGTCGGGATACCGCATGCTGGCGCGGCTGCGCGCTGCGGCGGAACTCGCCAGCCGCGATCCGCAGGCGGCGGCAAAGCTCTACGATGACATTGCAGTCGACAGCCGCGTCGGTGCGGCGGAGCGGGACTTGGCAAAGGTCCGCGCGGCCGGCCTGCTCCTGGACACCACGACCTACCCCAACATGCTGCAGCGCCTTGAATCGGCGGCGGCGCCTGGATCCACCTTCCGCCATACCGCGCGTGAACTGCTGGCGCTGTCGGCTTGGCGCGCCAACGACACGGCAGCGGCGCGGCAGTGGCTCGACCGGATTGCCAATGACGGCGAAACGCCGCCAAGCGTGCGCTCGCGCGCCGAAGCCTTGCAGGCATTGCTCCCGGCCGTCGCGAAAAGCTGACGGCCGAAAGAAGAAGTTGAGTGAGAAATCGACCATGCGCCTCTCGCAACGTCTGATCGCCACCGCCGTCTTCATCGCGCTGTCGGGCGCGCTGGCCGGCTGTGGCGGTGGCGGCCTGAGCAGCTTCGATCCCACCGACATGCTGGACTTCCTCGACACCAAGAAGAAGCTGCCGGGCGAGCGCAAGCCGGTTTTCCCCGAAGGCGTGCCGGGCCTCGAGCAGGGCGTGCCGAAGGGTCTGTACAAGGGCTCCCAGCAGGAGCAGATCGATCAGCAGAACGCGGCAGCCGCCGCAGCGCCACCTCCCGAAGAGCCGAAACCCGCCGCCAGGGGCAAAGGCAGGCAGCCGGCCGTGGCCAGCAGGGCGCCTCATGCTACCCACGAGTCTGCCGGCGCGCCTGCCGCCGCGCCGGAGCCGGATGCGGCGGCCGAGGAAGA
>LNAP01000519.1_pt1 | contig 43696 bp, 47 predicted proteins | sample 602601 | NCBI WGS metagenome assembly LNAP01 (sample SAMN02440304, study PRJNA202911) | soil metagenome | biome: Subtropical and temperate rainforests or woodlands; isolation source: soil samples (1 kg each in a 20% v/v slurry with milli Q water) were... ...
CCTGAACTTCGGCATCGACGTGATCAACCAGATCAAAATCGAAAACCCGCACTTGTGGGATGCCGAGATGAAGGAAGAAGCGACCCAGATGATCCTGCAAGGGACTCAGTTGGAGATCGAATACGCGCGCGACACCATGCCTCGCGGCGTGCTGGGCATGAACGCGGCGATGATGGAGGACTACCTCAAGTTCATCGCTAACCGTCGCCTGTCGCAGATTGGTCTGAAGGAAGAGTATCCAGGGACGACGAACCCGTTCCCTTGGATGAGCGAGATCATGGACTTGAAGAAAGAGAAGAACTTCTTTGAGACTCGGGTGATTGAGTATCAGACGGGTGGGGCGCTTAGCTGGGATTGATTCGAAAGAAAAATCTCAGGCTGCACGCTTAAATAAAAACCCCGTGAAAACGGGGTTTTTTGTTTTCTATAAGAGCCGATATCGCGTTTAACTTCAGGGCAGCCAAGCAACCCTTGCCCTAGGAAAAACTCAGAATCGTTGCGCATTGGTGGCGGAAAGCTTCTCGGATTTTGCGAGGGTTTTGAGATTCCATCAGAAGCCGTCGTCCGTTGTTCAGGCGGCGGTTTTTTGTTGGTGATATGGAATTGGGGCTGCTACGCAGCCAGCGGGAGCAAGCTCCCTCGCCACGGGGTGTCAAACCACAGGTTAGCGGCAAGCTTGATGGCCCGGTGATTTTGGGCATCGCGAGCAGGCTCGCTCCCACAGGTTTTTGGTGGTGTGCTGAAACTTCGAGTGCAACCGGCGCTGCCCTTCGCTATTAATACATTTCCCCCTCATGGACCCGAGCCCCGATGAAATTCGACCTCGCCTACTGCCTCAGCCTCGACGACAAGCTGTCGATCTATGACGTGCGCGATTTGAATTTTGACGAGACGGTGGCGTTCGATTCCGCGAAGGAACAGTTTCAATGCCCCAACGATGCCTGTCGGGCGGCGTTTGATGCGGCGAATGTGTTGGGAACGTTCAACGCCAAGAACGTGAATTACGTGCGCACGCCGCACTTCAAGAACATCCCCAGCACGCGGCATATCGAGAGTTGTCCTTATGTCAGCCTGAAGACTCCGGCATCAGGCCTGGAGACGGAGGGCGGGGAAACGGATGACGGTCCGGAGGAGCATTTTCCGTCGGAATTATTGCTGACTCGGCGTGAGTATGTGCGCAAGCCATCCGGCCCGACGGTGGCGGCGGACGTTCTGCGCGATGAGCGAGAGCCTTCAGCCGCCAGTCATGTCGAGCACCCGAGCCGTGATTCAGCGCCGGACAAGACCAGCGTCTTCGCCCATCCGGTGGAGTGTTTTGTGTCGAACTTCGCGGACAGGGAACTGCTCAAGCGCATGCCGCTGAAGATTGGCGAGCACACGGCGCCCTATGGATCGTTCTTCAAGAAGATCGAGTACCTGCTGGACAACAAGGGGCTGATTTACTGGGGCAAGATCAAGCAGATCAAGGATTACACCCAGAGCTTTCGCATCGACTTCGAAGCAAAGGTCTGGTTCAAGCAACCGGGCGAGGCGAAGAAGAAGCCTTACTCGGTCAACGTTTACCTGAGCAAGAAGCTGATCGACAACTACCGCAAGCGCAAAGCGTTTCTGGAAGAGATCAAGCACGCCATCGAGAGTGACGCGCCGTTGTATTGCTTCTTTTATGGCGTGACGCCGGAGCTGAAACAGGTGCCGAGCAAGAAAAACCCCGAGCAGACGTTCGGGGTGTTCAGCGCCAATATCGAGAACCTGGATCACTTCATTATTCGGGAAGCACCGGGGTTGGCTGGTCAATAGCTACCCTACCCCAGCCACATCCCAACCATCACAAACATCAACAACCCTACATACACCCGCGCATGCAGCCGATCAGGTATCCGCCCAATCCATGGCGTTGCCAGGCGGATGCCCAGTAGCGCGCCGAGTGTGAGCACAACAAAGGCCAGCAAGTCTACGTAACCGACAAACCACGGGCCGAAGTCTGTCCCGGTGAAGCTGGCCAAGGCCATGTAGGTGACGGTGCCGGCCAACGCGACGGGCACGCTCAGTGGATTGGCCATCGACGTGGCCTGGGACATGCTCAGGCCACAACGGCGCAGCAGTGGCACGGTCATGACGCTGCCGCCGACGCCCAGCATTGTGGCGATGATTCCGATGGTTGTGCCGCCCAACGCGGTCTCCATTGGCGCCAAAGGGCGTAGGACGGCATCGCTGGCGCGTGTCAGAAAACCTCGCCGCAGCAGGCAGTCCAGGATGGTCAGGCCCAGGTAAGCCATGAAGGCGTAGCGGATAATCTCGCCATTGAGCCAAGTGGCGGCCGCTGCGCCGAAGACCGCCCCCAGCGCAATGAAACCGCCGAACGGCCACAGGTAATGACGAATCAGTTGACCGGCACGCTGGTGTTTTCCGGTGGCGACCAGGGCGTTGACGATCATGACGCAGGTCGAGGTGGCGACGGCAATGTGCATGGCCGATTCACCGATGGCGTCACCCGAGTGATGGGCCATCAGCATGCGATACATCAAAGGCACCACGACGAAACCGCCGCCAAAGCCGAACAACACCGCCGTTACGCCACTCAGGCAGCCGAAGCACGCAAGCAATACATAGAACATCGAGGCGAATCCGTGAAATGGGAGGCGCCCCACGTTAGATAAGCGAAGCTTGGCCCGCTCTAGCAAACAAGCCAATAATGTTTGCGTTTACGCCAATGATGAGTAGCCCCTCGATGCGCAACACTTCGATCGATTTATTGGATGCGATCCCCAGGGCTGTCGTCGCCATTGGCACCGACTACCCCCACGGACATTTACTGCCCTCGCACCATCATCGCCGGGCGCAGTTGCTGTATGGCGCCACTGGTGTGATGCAGGTCCGCACCGAAGACGGTAATTGGGTGGTGCCGCCGCAACGGGCGGTATGGATCCCGCCCAGGGTTGCCCATGAGGTGCTGATGCTGGGGGTCAGCACGCGCAGCGTGTACATCGAACCGGCCGCGGTGACGGCCATGGACGCCCGTTGCCAAGTCATCAGCGTGTCGCCCCTGATGCGCCAGTTGCTGCTGGAAGCCGTGGAGCTTGCGCCGGAATACGACGAGGCCGGACGCGACGGCGCGCTGATCAATCTGTTGCTGCACGAACTGTTGCGCAGCACTCATTTGCCGTTGCACCTGCCACTGCCCAAGGACCCACGCCTGCTCGGCCTGTGCCAGGAGTTTCTGAAACGCCCCAACGCCCACGTCTCACCTGTGCAATGGGTGGCACAGTTGCCTATCAGCCTGCGCTCGTTCAATCGGCTGTTCAGCCGGGAAACCGGGTTGAGTTTCAGCCAATGGCGAGAACAGGCCTGTGTGATGTCGGCGCTGTCTCGATTGGTCGTAGGCGATTCGGTAACCCGTATTGCCCTGGATCTGGGCTACGACAGCCCCGCAGCGTTCTCCACCATGTTTCGCCGGGTGCTGGGTCACGCACCGAGTGCCTGGCTGGAAAAGACCACCGGTCATTGATCAAAAAAATGAGATTGATCAGGATTCAAAACAACTGTACAAAAACACAGTATTTTTTGAATCCACAGCTTTGGAGAACTCCCATGGCCTCGCTCGCAATCAAAACCACCCTGGAACGCATCGCTGTCTATCAATTCACCCCTGCCCACAGCGCGCAGGCTCGAGCCATGCTGGGCTGGAGTGTCGAGGAATTGTCACGGCAGTCTGGAGTCTCGACCCAGGCCATCCGGCGCTTCGAAGCGGGGGGCGAGCTACTTGATGTCACCCGCCTGGCCCTGGCCTTTCGGCTGGAAGCCGAAGGCCTGGTGTTCTTCCCGGGCTTTGCGCCTGGGCGCGGCATGAATATCAAAGGCGCCACGCCGGATCCGATGGGGCGGCCAGACTACGCAATGATCGAATGATCGAATGATCGATGCGTCGAGGGTCAGGCCATATCGGGCTGGTCTTGATAAGCCGAGGGTTCCACGTCCAGCCACCAGGCGCGGCCACGTTGCGGTTGCGCGAGGCTGAAGGCTTCACCCATTTGCGGGGTGGCAATGCAGACGTTGCGCTCCCAGGCCAGGGCCAGGATGCGATCGAAGGGTTCGTACCAGGCATGCATCGACAAATCGAACGTGCCGTTGTGGATCGGCAGCAACCAGCGGCCCTTGAGGTCGATATGCGCCTGCAGGGTTTGCTCCGGTTGCATGTGGATGTGCGGCCATTCGACGTTGTAGGCGCCGGTTTCCATCAGCGTCAGGTCGAATGGGCCGTATTGCTGGCCGATGCGTTTGAAACCGTCGAAATAGCCCGTGTCGCCGCTGAAGAAGATTCGGGTGGCGCCATCGATCATCACCCATGAAGCCCATAACGTGCTGTTGCCGTCGAACAGCCCGCGACCGGAAAAGTGCTGGGAGGGTGTGGCGATGAATTCAATGCCGTCCACTTCGGTGCTCTGCCACCAGTCCAGCTGACGCACCTTGCTGGCGTCGATGCCCCATTTGATCAGGGTGTCGCCTACCCCGAGAGGGGCCAGGAAATGCCGTGTCTTGGCGGCAAGTTGGAGGATGGCCTGATGATCGAGATGGTCGTAGTGATCATGGGAAAGAATCACCGCTTCAATTGGCGGCAGCTGTTCCAGGCTGATGGGCGGCTGATGGAAGCGCTTGGGGCCAGCCCATTGCAGGGGGGAAGCGCGCTCGGAAAAAACCGGGTCGGTCAGCCAGAACTTGTCTCGCAGTTTGAGCAGCACCGTGGAATGACCGAGGCGGAAAACACTGTTGTTCGGCGCGGCCAGCAGGTCGGCGCGCGTCAGCGGTTGTACCTCGATGGTGCCCGCAGGACGGGTGTTGCGCGGTTTGTGGAAGATCATGTTCCACATGATGCGTAGCATCTGGCCGAGCCCTTGGCGCGGTGTAGGGGCGTGGTTACGGTACTTTCCTTGCTCCTGCTGGGATGAAGGAAGCACCGCAGGGCTGTCAGTCGAAGAAAAAATGGTCATGATGCGAAAACTCCAAGGACGTCGTCGCAATTGCGCTTCGCCGTTGTGGGACGCTAATGGCCGTTGCATGCACGCTCAGCCGCTTGATTGAAAACTACACTACTCGGTGTAGTTTGTAGATTGCAGCAATCCCGAGAGCAAGTAAACTGCCAAGTGTAACTTCCCTTCTCCAGATGATGATTAACCATGACCGTACCGCCGCAGCGCCTCACCGAGCGAAAACGCGAATCCATCCTCCAGGCCGCGATTGCCGAATTCCGTAGCAGCGGTTTCGAGATCACCAGCATGGACAAGATCGCGGCGACGGCGGGTGTGTCAAAGCGCACGGTGTATAACCACTTCCCCAGCAAAGAGGAGTTGTTTGCGGAAATTCTGAATCGATTGTGGAACAGCATTACCGCCGAACAGGACATGGCCTACAGCCCGGAGCAGCCCCTGCGTGAGCAGCTTCGAAAGCTGCTGCAAGCCAAATTGCACATGCTGGCAGACGATAATTTTCTCGATCTGGCGCGCATCGCCATTGCCGCGACGATTCATTCGCCCGAGCGAGCCCAGGATATGGTTGCGCGCATGGGTCAGCGCGAAGAAGGTTTGACCGTGTGGATTCGCCAGGCCCAGGCCGACGGTCGGTTGAAAGCCGTGGAGCCGGCGTTTGCGGCGCAACAGATGCACGGGCTGATCAAGACGTTCGCCTTCTGGCCTCAAATTTCCATGGGCCAGCCGTGCCTGACCCAGGATGAACAGACTCAGGTGGTTGAATCGGCCCTCGACATGTTCCTGGCCCGCTATCAGGTCTGAGTGTCGCTACCACCGCAGAAACGGATTACGGCATCGATGGCTTGCTCACGAATTTCTCGTGCATCTCGGTAGTCAGGCAGTCGATGCGCTCGGTCAATGCCTTGGTCATTTCCGTCAGGCGGGTGTTCTGCTCCAACAACTCGAGCAATTGCGCCGTGTTCTGTGCTGCCTGGGCCTGGCGCTCACTGTTGGCAATGGCCAGTGCTTCGCGATGTTGAGCATCCGCTTCGGCTTGGGCCTTGTCCCGCGCTGCCTGGCGTGTCTGCGCCAGCAGGATCAGCGGGGCGGCGTAGGCCGACTGTAGGCTGAACGCCAGATTCAGCAAGATGAATGGGTAAGCATCGAAATGAACCACACCCAACATGTTCAGGCTTATCCAGATCAACACGATCAAGGTCTGCGCCCCCAGGAACATGGGTGTCCCGAAAAAACGCGCGAATGCCTCCGCGCGTAGCGCAAAGCGGTCATTACCAAAGGTCGGCCCCAAATGCGCGTGGGGACGATGAAAACGCAAGTGATCAACAGGTGCTGTGGAAGTGGGCTGCGACGATTCTGTCATCATGATGTTCTCTGCCTGAGGCTGGGGCTCAAGTCACTATACCGCCGGGAGATCATCCTCGATTGAGCCATCAACGCCCTGTTGGACAAAAGTCAGTGCAAGCGCAGATTGCACCTGAGTTCATCGAACAATGTCACCACTGAGCGCAAGGCGCGACAGTCCGGCCGGGTCAGCAGCCAAAGGGCCGTGTCATACCCCGCCAGCGGTTCGCCAATGGGCGCAAGGCCCTTGTTTTCGCCGATCAGAAAGTCCGGCAACGCCGCCACGCCCAGCCCGGCTCGAACCAACTCGGTGACCGAAAGCATGCTGTTGCAGCGATAGGCCGGCACCACGCCAGGAAGATGCTGACGGCGCCAAGCCACAGTGGGGTGATCGGGGAGAAAGTCATCCGGCGCGATCCAGGTCATGGCGGCCAGATCATCCTGCTCCAGCGATCGCAGATAAGTTGCACTGGCACATACCCGATAGGCCACTGTGCCCAGTTGTCGCCCGACCAGATGTTCCGGCGGCGTACGGGTCAGTCGCAAGGCGATGTCGGCGTCGCGGCGGCTCAGGTTGGCAAAGTCGTTCGAGGTGCTCAGCTCAAGGGACAGCGCCGGGTAAGCAGGCATGAACCGCGCCAGGGCCGGCAGCAACAATGCTTGCAGGACCGAGTCAGTGCAGGTCAGGCGCACCGTGCCGCTGACGACCTCACCGCCCTGCTCCACCCCGATACGCGCCGCCTCCAACGCCTGTTCGGCGCGCTCGGCCTGCTCAGCCAGCGCCTGGGCCAGGCTCGTGGGCAAATACCCTGCACGGCTTTTTTCGAACAAGGGTTGGCCCAGGGCGGCCTCCAGCCGCCGTACCGAGCGGAAGACCGTGGACACATCCACGTGCAGCAAGCGCGCGGCTCGGGCCAGCGAACCGCCACGGACCAGCGCCAGGATCAGGGACAGATCGGGATAGTCCAGACGATAGTGCGTCGATGCATTGATCACTTGGGCAAACGCCAATATTGATTGCGTGAACGCCAATCTATAGTGGCGACCAGGAATCAACAAGCGGCGAGCCTCTCATGGAAAACCAGCGTTCTTTGCACATCGCCCTGGTCGGCGACTATGACCCTCAAATAACGGCCCATCGGGCCATCCCCATCGCACTCGAACTGGCCAGCAAGCAAACCGGTCATCACATTGGATTTCAATGGCTGGCCACCGACCTCATCACCGACAGCGCCGTCCTGAATGGTTTCGACGGGGTCTGGTGCGTGCCCGGCAGCCCTTACCGAAACGAAAATGGCGCGCTGCAAGCCATTCGTTTTGCCCGCGAACAACGTCGCCCTTTCCTCGGCACCTGCGGCGGTTTTCAGCATGCCGTGCTGGAATACGCGCGCAATGTGATGGGCTGGGCCGACGCAGCCCATGGCGAAACAGCTCCCGAGGCTGAACGGGCACTGCTGACGCCGTTAAGCTGTGCGCTGATCGAAACCATCGACTGTCTTGAGCTTGACGCCGATTCGTTGATTGCCAAGGCCTATGGTCGCCTTAAGGTTTTCGAAGGATATCGGTGCAGCTTTGGGGTCAATCCACAGTTTGAGGGGGATTTGCTGAGTGACCGCTTGCACGCCGTGGCCCGGGATTCGGTAGGCGATTTACGGGCCGTGGAGCTGGCTGATCATCCTTTTTTTGTCGCGACCCTGTTCCAGCCTGAGCGCGCAGCGTTGGAAGGACGTGTGCCGCCGCTGGTCAGTGCGTTTATCGAGGCTTGCCGGAGGACAGCATCATGAGCGCCCCGTATTACGCGGTGATTTTCACCTCCCTGCGCACTGCGGGGGACCAGGGCTACGCCCTAGCCGCTGAGCGCATGCTGACTCTGGTTCAAGAGCAGCCGGGCTTCCTCGGCGTCGAGTCGGCCCGTGGCGAAGACGGCTTGGGCATCACCGTATCCTACTGGAGCTGCGAAGCGGCGATCCTGGCCTGGAAGCAGCACCCCGAACACAGCGCAATCCGCGAACGCGGTCGCTCGACCTGGTACGCCCATTGCCACACGCGGGTGTGCAATGTCGAACGGGACTATGCCTTCCAGCGCCAAACCTGATGCCAGCCTACAAAACCTGCTCGCGAAAGCGCTGGGTCAGCTTGCATCCATGCTGAATGTGCCGCCGTCATCGCGAGCAGGCTCGCTCCCACATTAGTTTTTCAGGGCTACCCGATTCGGTGTCCACTTCAAATCCCTTGTGGGAGCGAGCCTGCTCGCGATTGCGGCAGATCAGCTTGCATCAGTGTTGAATGTGCCGTCGCCATCGCGGGCAAACCTTGCTCCCACAGTGATTTTTCGTGGCTACCCGATTCGGTGTTCACCGCAAATCCCTTGTGGGAGCGAGCCTGCTCGCGATAGCGCTGGGTCAGCTTGCATCCATGCTGAAGGTGCCGCCGCCATCGCGGGCAAGCCTTGCTCCCACAGTGATTTTTCGTGGCTACCCGATTCGGTGTTCACCACAAATCCCTTGTGGGAGCGAGCCTGCTCGCGATTGCGGCAGGTCAGCTTGCATCAGTGTTGAATGTGCCGCCGCCATCGCGGGCAAACCTTGCTCCCACAGTGGTTTTTCAGGGCTAACCGATTCGGTGTTCACCGCAAATCCCTTGTGGGAGCGAGCCTGCTCGCGATTGCGGCAGGTCAGCTTGCATCAGTGTTGAATGTGCCGCCGCCATCGCGGGCAAGTCTTGCTCCCACAGGGTTTTTCAGCCCATTCATAGTCGGCGTGGCTTTAGCCTTCCACCAACTGACGCACTGCAACAATCTCCGGCAGGTCGCTACGGGCCATGTAAACCCGCAACGGTTCGGTGAGGTTGATCCGGTCGTCGATGTTCTGGTCCAGCAGCAACTGGATGCGCTGGCGACTCAGGGCCATGGTGCCGTCCGCCGCCGGAGTCCAGACAAATTCACAGGTGGGGATGATGCCGTCGTCGGCCACGTCCATGCCAAAGGCATCTTCGCTGAAGCGCACGATGTACTGGCCGGTTTTGCGGTTCAGGCCGACAAAACCCTTGAGCTGGTCGGCGGCCTGGCAGATGAATGTCGAAGTGGTGCGCATGGTAAACCTCATGGATGCGTCCCGCAGGACGTCTGATCGATGGTTTACACGCAGGGCAATTGGATGCTGTCTTCGGGTTTCCCTCTGCCGGGGAAACTGGTGCGGCCAAGCGTACTGCAAAGCGACCTGGAAAAGCGTGGGAAAAATCTGCTTTGCGCATTTTTATGTCGGTATAGCGATAGCGCCAGGAACGTTCAGTTGTTAAAAGATAGGTCTTTGCGAAACCCACGAAAGGATCTCGAGCATGCCTGTCACCTTCACCCGTAGTGCCCTGATGCTGAGCCTGCTGCTTGGCTTCGGCCAGACACAGGCCGGCGAAGCCGCGCCCCCCAAGTCCCTCGCTGCCCTTCAGGGCATTCCTCACCCAGCGGTGATCGCCCACCGCGGCGCCTCGTTTGACGCGCCGGAAACCACCGCCGCTGCCTACAAACTGGCCCGCGACCTGGGCGCCGATTACCTGGAGCTGGACCTGCAACGCAGCAAGGACGGCGTACTGTTCGTGCTGCACGACGACAGCCTGCTGCGCACCACCGATGTCGCGACCAAATTCCCCGAGCGCAAGGACAGCACCGCCAACGAATTCACCATGGCGGAACTCAAAACCCTCGATGCCGGCAGTTGGTTCAACACCGCCTACCCGGACCGCGCCCGCCCATCGTTCGTGGGCCTGAAAATCCTCACCCTCGATGAAGTCATCAACATCGCCGAAGGCAACCCGCTGCACAAACCGGGGCTGTACATCGAAACCAAGGAGCCGAAGCTGTTCCCCGGCATCGAGCGCGACCTGAAGGATAAATTGCAGGACCGCGGCTGGTTGAGCCCGTCGGGCTCCAAGCTCGCCAAACGCGCCACCGGTGTAGGTCAGGGCAAAGGTAAAGTGGTGTTGCAAACCTTCGAAAAGAGCAGCCTCGAACTGCTGCAAAAAGAAATGCCGAACGTGCCAAAAGTCCTGCTGTTGTGGGTGGGCGATGGCTACATTGAGGCCAAGTCGAAGGTGACGTTTGCCGAGTCCGGCGAAACGAACAAGGCGGCCTATTACGCCAAACAGCAGCCCAAGGACAATGCCGAGTTTGAACAATGGGTCCAATTTGCCAAGGCACAAGGCGCTATCGGCACCGGGCCGTCCGCCGCGTTGACTCAAGGCGGCAGCCAGAGTTATTCGGACTTGGTGCAGCCGTGGATGAACCAATACACCCATGACCAGGGTTTGTTGGTGCACGTTTATACGGTGGATGAAGCGGTGGACTTCAAAAAAGTGCTGGAGGCCGGAGTGGATGGCATCTTTACCAACCGCGCCAGCGAACTGCTCAAATACTTGAAGCGTCCCGAAACAGGCAGCGTGGCGCAGGTGCTGGAGAACAACGGTTACTGAATTAAGGGTGAATTAAGTTGCCAAAGTTAATCTGAAGCCACTTAAACGACACACCCCTTAATCACAGCAAGGAAAGAACACATGAAAACTTTGACTGCCCTGTTCACCGCCGCAGCCCTGACCGTCACCGCCGGCCTGGCCCAGGCTGATGTTCGAGTCGACCAGATTCCTGAGTTGGTCAAGAACGAAAAAATCAAGCCGCTGGAAGAGATGAACCAAGCAGCCCTGAAGTTGCACCCAGGCGCAACCATCACCGACACCGACCTAGACAACCACTTCAACGGTTACGAATATGAAGTTGAACTGAAAACCGCCGATGGCAAAGAGTTTGATGTTGACTTCGACGCCACTACCGGCAAAGTTCTGTCCAACAAACAGGACACTTGATTGATGTCTAGTCCTGAAATAGGTTTACACCTGTTTCAGTCTCAAAACGCCCGATGCACCGCATCGGGCGTTTTGTATTTCAGGGCCAAATGAGGTCGCTTACGGTTATAGATTTCTATCGATTCCTCAACCATGCGCTTGGCTTGGGCGAGGTCTTTGGGACGGTGTAAAAGAAATTCTGTTTTCAGAATCCCATTCACTCGTTCCGCTAGGGCATTCTGGTAGCAGTCGTAGCCATCCGTCATCGAACACCTGACGCCATGCTTGGCGTGCAGCTTTTGGTAGAGATCAGAGCAGTATTGCGAGCCCCGATCGGAGTGATGTACCAGTGGCTGATTGGTTCTTCGGTGTCGAAGAGCTTTCGTCATCGCCCGGATGACTGACTCGGTATGCAGGCTTTCATGCACATGATGGCCGACTATTTTGCGCGAGAACGCATCAGTGACCAGACTTACGTAAGCGACGCTTTGCTCGGTCGGTAAATAGGTTATATCCGCCACCCACACCTGTTCCGGGCCGGTGGCAGTGACTTGGTCAGGGCCGGGCTTGAGCCGATTCGGATGTCGACGGAAGCGATGATGACTGTCGGTAGTCTTGTGATAAGCGCGTTTGCGTGGGACCAGTTGTCGATGGTCTCGCAGAATATCGAACAATCGATCTCGGCCTACCGTTTGCGTTAGTTCAGGTTCGGCTTGCATTAGCCCATGCAGCTTACGGGTGCCCAACCGAGGCATTTCAAGGCGTGCCTCCAGCACAAATCCCAGCACCTTTTGCGCATGGCTAGTTTGCGCGTCGTAAGCTCGATTGCGCTTGTAATACGCCTGCCGTGAGATGCCCAGAAACTGGCAAGCCCTGGTGACACTCAGGCCTTCGATTTGCCCTTGGCTGAGGACTTGCCGGATCGCTTTTTTACGACAGAAACACCGTAATCGTTTTTCAGCACGTCAACGACAGCTTCAAAAAATTGGGCTTTCTGGTTGGCAAGGGCCAGCTTTTCTTCCAGCTCCTTGATTCGCTGCTCTGGTGTCAGCGGCAAATTTGGCTCGGCCATCGGTCGGTTCCTCTGGGCACGAATGGAGGCGCCTTGGCTCCAGTCCTGCCGCCCATGCTTGCGTAACCATACCAACACAGTCGACCGGCCCTGAATCCCATAACGCCGTTGAGCCTCTTTATAACTCAGTTCGCCCTTTTCAACCTGATCGACAACCGCCAATTTAAAGCCCAGCGTGTAATCACGCTGACTACGCCTTCTTCCTGAATCCATTGGTTCCTCCTGAGGATAGGTCAGAAGGTGTAAACCTTATTCAGGACGAGACATGAACAACAAAAAAGCCGCGCAACCTTAAGGTTGCGCGGCTTTTTTTACGTCTTCGAACAACTGACTCTCACAGTGATCAGGCACTCAACCGCGCCGTCACTTCATTCAACTGCCCCGACAAACCGTGCAGGTTCCGACTCGCGGCTTCGGTGCGCTGCACATTGTCCAGGTTAGTGCTGGCGATGCAGGTGATTTCGGTCAGGTTGCGCGAGATGTCTTCAGCCACCGAGGTCTGCTCTTCTGCGGCAGTGGCGATCTGACGGTTCATGTCGCGAATCGCTTCCACGGCCTGGGTAATGCGTTCGAGCATTGCACCGGCCTGAGTCACCTGCTCCACACTTTCTTCACTGCGCGACTGACCGCTCTCGATGGCCTGGGCTGCGTCCACCGCACCGGTTTGCACGGTCTGGATAATCTGGTTGATCTCGATGATAGACGAGGCGGTGCGCTGGGCCAGACTGCGCACCTCATCGGCAACCACCGCGAAACCGCGTCCAGCCTCGCCAGCCCGGGCCGCTTCGATGGCAGCGTTGAGGGCCAACAGATTGGTCTGCTCGGCGATACCGCGGATGACTTCCAGCACCTTGCCAATGCGCCCGCTATCGGTTTCCAACTGGCGGATGACTGTGGCCGTGTTGGCGATTTCACCGCGCATGCGGGTGATGGTATGAATGGTCCCTTGCATGACCTTCTCGCCCTGCTGCGCCGAGTGATCGGCGTCATCGGCGGCCTGTGCCGCGTCGGCGGCATGGCGGGCGACTTCCTGGGCGGTGGCGGACATTTCGTTCATCGCCGTCGCCACCTGGTCGGTGCGTTCGAATTGCTCGCTGGTGCCTTGGCTCATCAGGCTGGCGATGGCATTAAGCTCACCGCTGGCACTGTCCAGTTCCGTGGCACTGCGCTGCAGACGCGAGAAGGTTTCGGCGAGAAAGTCGCGCAGGGTATTGGCGGCCAGCGCCAGGTCACCCAATTCGTCCTGCCGGTTGCTGACTACCCGCTCGGCGAAACGGCCGCGACTCAGTTGGGTCACGTATTCGATCAGGTTGCGGATCGGCTGCACCAGGTTGCGATTGACCAGCCACAGGCTGAACAGCCCGATCAGCAGGCCGGAAACCAGCATGATCACGGTGCCCAGCATAATCGTGCGATCGGCACCGGCACTGATCTGCGCCGATTGTTCGCTGGCAAGTTTGCGCAACTCCACCACCAGCGCACTCATTTGCTCGCTGGCCGCGCGGTCCACACCTTTGACCGCCGCATCACCCGCCGCCGCATCGCCGCCCGCCGTCACAAACGCATCACGGCCCTTCTGGTAGGCCGCACCCAATTGACGGTGTTCGTCTCGCAGACCCTCGATCCGAGTCTTGATGGGTGTCGCAACCCCTTCAAGGGCGATCAACTGGCCAAGAATACCCTGGACATCATGCTGGCGATCTTCGAACTGCTTCCAGTATTTAGCCAGGTCTGCCGGCTGCTTGCCGCGCAGCAGAACGTTTTTCCATTCCTGGACCTGCACCTTGAATTGCAGGTTGGCCTCATCGATCAACTGCGACGCACGCAACGGGCCATCGATCAGGTTGCGATAGTTCTGGACGCCGTTGGAGAGGAAATGGAAAGACGCCAGGGCAATCAGCAACATCGCCAGCAGGCTGCCACTGAGCAAGGCGAGAATCTGCGCTCTCAGGGATTTTTGTAGAAACATGGAGGGAAATCTCTTGAAAAGAAGAAAGAGCCAAGCTCACGGACGACACGTCCCGACCTCCATGTTCGTGGTTTGCAGTGTCGCAACCGAATGCGGGATATGTACAAACCATCGACCCGCCGGGCGTATTCTTGAGCCTTCGCGACGACCGGTAGCAGGCGTTTGATGATTGGACATGTCCTGTCCAGACAAGCCCTTTTGTCGCCGCAACGGAACTTAAAAGTCTTTTTGTCATTTCTTCTGCTGTATCCTGCCCAAGCTTTTTAAAAGCGCGGATCTACCAGATCTACCAACAGACTTTGCGAGGAGCGCGATATGCACGAGATTCCTAATCTCCCCTTCCCTAGCCTGCACGAAACTGAGCAGACGACCACGCTACAAGCCGGGGGGCAACCAGACGCCCAGCAACCCGAGCCCAAAGAAGCCACTGAACGCCGCCAAGCCGACAGCGAAGACTGATTCACCCGCACGACCAGACCGTGTGGAAAGCGCTAAGATGCGCTTTCCACACTGCCTGAATCCTGAGCCCCCCATGACCGATGACCCTACCTTCAGCGAAGCCCAAGCCAGCGTCCTGATCGGCACCGCCGAAAAGATGGTCGATATCTGGACGCGCCTTTCCCCAGAGAAACAAGCCGCCCTGCTGGCACGATTTGGCACTGAAGAAAACGCCCTCGCTGCATTGGTCACCACACACCTCGTGGCCGGACAAGACGGCAACCCAGCGCCATCCGACAAATAGTTTTACTTTCCCACGCTTCACGGTCGCAGGCACCGCTATCATAAGCAGCCTATCTATCCTGCTGCTCCGTGGACTCTTTACCCATGCCAGATACCCAGCGCCCCTTGGCGGTCACGCTGCAAGTCGTTTCCATCGTTCTGTTCACTTTCATTGGCTACCTGAATATCGGCATTCCCCTCGCCGTGTTGCCCGGGTTCGTCCACGGCGAACTGGGTTTTGGCGCGGTGATCGCCGGGTTGGTAATCAGCGTCCAGTACCTGGCCACCCTCCTCAGTCGTCCTTATGCCGGACGGATCATCGACAACCTGGGGAGCAAGCGCGCGGTCATGTTCGGCCTCGCCGGTTGCGGGCTGAGCGGTGTGTTCATGCTGGCGTCTGCCTGGACGTCAAACCTACCGACGCTGAGCCTGATCAGCCTGCTGATCGGCCGCCTGGTGCTGGGCAGCGCCGAAAGCCTGGTAGGCTCGGGATCGATTGGCTGGGGCATCGGCCGGGTCGGCGCGGCGAATACCGCCAAGGTGATTTCCTGGAACGGTATCGCCAGCTACGGCGCGCTGGCTATTGGCGCGCCGTTGGGGGTGTGGCTGGTGAAATCCCTGGGGCTGTGGAGCATGGGCGTCAGCATTATTTTGCTGGCGTTGCTGGGGCTGGCGCTGGCCTGGCCGAAAACGGCGGCGCCCATTGTCACCGGCGAACGGCTGCCATTCATGCACGTTCTCGGACGCGTCCTGCCCCATGGCTGCGGCCTGGCCCTGGGCTCCATCGGTTTTGGCACCATCGCCACGTTCATCACCCTGTATTACGCCACACAGCAGTGGGACAACGCAGTGCTGTGCCTGAGCCTGTTCGGCGCCAGCTTCATCGGCGCGCGCTTGCTGTTCGGTAATTTGATCAACCGCCTGGGCGGCTTCCGGGTGGCGATTGCCTGCCTGTCGGTGGAAACCCTGGGTTTGTTGTTGCTCTGGCTGGCGCCTGATGCGCACTGGGCCTTGGCCGGCGCGGCATTGAGCGGCTTCGGTTTTTCCCTGGTGTTCCCGGCGCTGGGGGTGGAAGCGGTCAACCTGGTACCCGCCTCCAGCCGTGGCGCGGCGGTGGGCGCCTACTCGTTGTTTATTGACTTGTCCCTGGGGATTACCGGGCCGTTGGCCGGTGCGATTGCCGCAGGTTTCGGTTTTGCTTCGATCTTTTTGTTCGCCGCGCTGGCGGCCTTGGGCGGGTTGTTGCTGAGTCTCTATCTGTACCGCCAGGCGCCGAAGCATCGCCAGGAGCGGGAGAAAAACTAGAAGTCCACCTTGCCGCGCCCGGCCTTGATCGAACCGCGCTTGGTCTTGGATTCCAGGCGACGTTTCTTCGAGCCCAGGGTCGGTTTGGTCGGACGGCGCTTCTTTTCGACCTTGGTGGCGTTGAGGATCAGCTCGGTCAGGCGTTCCAGGGCATCGGCCCGGTTCTGTTCCTGGGTGCGGTATTGCTGGGCCTTGATGATCAACACGCCGTCGCTGGTGATGCGACTGTCGCGCAGCGCCAGCAACCGCTCCTTGTAGAAATCGGGCAAGGACGAGGCCGCAATGTCGAAGCGCAAGTGCACGGCGCTGGACACCTTATTGACGTTCTGCCCGCCGGCGCCTTGGGCGCGGATGGCCGTCAGTTCGATCTCGGCGTCCGGGATGTGCACAGTGTTGGAAATTGCCAGCATGGAAAAAGAAGTCCGGTATCAGGACCCACAGAATACCGCGAATCCCCAAGACAGCGACCAACCCTTGTGGGAGCGAGCCTGCTCGCGATAGCGGTGGGTCAGCTTGCTTCAATGCTGAATGTGCTGGCGCCATCGCGAGCAGGCTCGCTCCCACAGGGATCAGCATGAGTCTGAATACAACAAACCCGGCCAAGTGCCGGGTTTGTTGTATTTCAAGGACGCTTACTTGGCGGCAGCGGCCACAGCCATGTCCTGCCGGGCACTGCGCTTGTTCTTGATCAGGTAGCAAACCCACATGAACACCACCCACACCGGAATCGCGTAGACCGATATCTGGATGCCGGGAATCAGCAGCATTACCCCAAGAATGAACACCACGAACGCCAGGCAAACGTAGTTGCCGTACGGATACCACAGTGCCTTGAACAGCGGTGTCTGGCGGGTCTGGTTCATGTGCTGGCGGAACTTGAAGTGCGAATAGCTGATCATCGCCCAGTTGATCACCAGGGTCGCGACCACCAGCGACATCAACAACTCCAGCGCATGCTGCGGGATCAGGTAGTTAAGCAGCACCGCCACCAGCGTGACCGCAGCAGAAGCCAGGATCGAACGCACCGGCACGCCACGCTTGTCGATCTTGGCCAGGGCCTTGGGCGCATCGCCCTGTTCGGCCATGCCCAGCAGCATGCGGCTGTTGCAGTAGGTGCCGCTGTTGTACACCGACAGCGCGGCGGTCAGCACTACGAAGTTGAGGATGTGCGCCGCCGTATTGCTACCCAGCATCGAGAACACCTGCACGAACGGGCTGCCGCTGTAGGCATCGCCGGAGGCATTGAGTGTGTTCAGCAGGCTGTCCCATGGGGTCAGGGACAACAGCACCACCAGGGCACCGATGTAGAAAATCAGGATCCGGTAGATCACCTGGTTGATGGCCTTGGGGATCACGGTTTTCGGTTTGTCGGCCTCGGCAGCGGTGAAGCCGAGCATTTCCAGGCCACCGAAGGAGAACATGATGATCGCCATCGCCATCACCAGACCGCTCACGCCGTTGGGGAAGAATCCACCGTGGACCCAAAGGTTGGTCACCGAAGCTTGTGGGCCACCGTGACCGCTGACCAGCAGATAGCTGCCCAGGGCAATCATGCCGACAATTGCCACGACCTTGATGATCGCGAACCAGAACTCGGCCTCGCCAAAGACTTTGACGTTGGCCAGGTTGATGACGTTGATCAGGACGAAGAATGCTGCCGCCGAAGCCCAGGTCGGGATGTCCGGCGCCCAGTAGTGGATGTACTTGCCGACCGCGGTCAGTTCCGACATGCCCACCAGGATGTAGAGAATCCAGCAGTTCCAGCCCGACAGGAAGCCGGCGAAACCGCCCCAATACTTGTGGGCAAAGTGACTGAAGGAGCCGGCCACTGGCTCTTCGACAATCATCTCGCCCAACTGGCGCATGATCATGAAAGCAATGAAGCCGCAAATGGCGTAACCGAGGATCATCGACGGGCCGGCTGACTTCAGCACCCCCGCCGAGCCGAGGAACAGGCCTGTACCGATCGCGCCGCCGAGGGCGATCAGTTGAATGTGTCGATTTTTCAGGCCGCGTTTCAGCTCGCCTGAATGCGTATTTTCTACAACGGTCATGCGTCACCTATTTGTTTTTATCTGTGACGAAATCGAACCCGACACGCTCGTGGCGTGGCGGAGTGAACAAGGCGGATAACCTTGAAAATGCGTGGGTACGCGAAGGGTCACAGTAAAACGCGGCGCATTGTACACCGCTGCCCCACTGCGACCAGACACCTGCGCACCCCGTACTTCAGGTCTGCCGCGCATCTGACCCGTCCCGCCGGTTTGAAACAAGCGCTGCGAAGTGTCGGAAACCCCGTCAAACCGACCTCCTCGGCAGCTTTTTCTTACAGCGCAGCCAAACGCCGGTATAGACCGATTTGACAGGCAAAAATCGTCAGCATTTCTTTACAAACCGTAACGCAAACTTTCCGTGTGGGAATTTTCTGTTAGCTGACTGCAAATTGACGGTAGCTAGCTACCTAAGCAAAAAACTACACAGCCAACTGTTTTTGAATAACTAATTTCTTCGGTAAAAATGGAATAAAAAGTTCAAACGAAAAAAAATAAATTATTTTTTTGCATTCCAAAAAACCCTCGACTAGGTTTTCAGCGACTTGCCAAGGCGTCGTGCCGGCAGGTTTTGCGCAGCCGCTTCCGGTCAGTTCTCCATCGCGGAATCGACTTCGCAATTTTCCGTAAAAGTCATCTAGGAGATTCACTATGCAAGCACTGGACAAAGACTTGGAAACCGAACTGCAACTGGACGAATGGTTTGAAGCACCGACCCACGAAGCCGCAGTTGAAATGATGCAAGCCGACGCCGTTGTTCCGTTCGGCACGGCGATGTGGCCTCTGTAAGCATCGCCCGGCGGAGGCGATCCGGCCGGTCGGCTCCGCCACTTTGCAGATTTCAGGGAAGCCAAACACCACTGTCAGGGAAGAATAAGCATGGACACGCAACGAGCCATCTCACATTTCCTTTACTACCTTGAACATCATCCCGCCCTGGCCGGCATCCAGCCAGCCAAGGTGTTGCTCGGCCATACCGCCGACTACGAAGCACTGACCGGGGCTATTGCCGAACAGGCTGGCAGCGGTTCACCCTTCCGGTTCAGCACCATGCGCCTGGACCTTGAACCCACGGAGCGACTGTCCAAGGCGATTGCCGACAGCGATCTGTACATTTTCTTCTACGACTCTTCCACCCTGCCCAACCCACGCCCCGACGGCCCGGACTTTGTTCGCGCGCTGCAAGGCGTGATGGCGGACAACTGGAAGAAATCGCTGCTGTTCAAGGACTACGGCGATTATTTCTACGACACCTTCAGCGTGATTCCCCAGCGCATCGCCGGGCTCAACAGTCACCTGATCCGGCGCATGTCCCAAGCAACGACGTTGAGTTTTCAGGATGACCACGGTTCGTATTTCGATACGGCCCTCAACAGCGTCAAGAAATGGACCGACATCAACGGTGTTGGCAACTACGACCTGGCACCCGGCGAAATCGCTACCCACAGCGACACCATTAACGGTCAGGTGAAGTTCGTCGGCACTTTCCTGAGCACCATCCCGTTCGCCCGCAAATACGGCGTACTGCAATCGCCGCTGGAGTTGTGGATCGAAGACTCCACCATTCAGAAAATCGCCAGCGATGTGCCGGGCCTGGAACACGACTTCAATAAATACCTGGACGCCAATCCGTCCAACCGGCGTATCGAGGAACTGGGCATCGGCACCAACGAAGGGGTCAAGAGCCTCTATGCCCGCAATGCCGGTTTCGAGGAGCGCCATTGCGGCCTGCACCTGGGGCTGGGTGGCGGGGCCAAGGGCAGCCATCATCTGGATCTGATTTTCGAGAGCGGTGTGTTGGCGTTGGATAACGAGCCGATGTTTGATGGGCGGTTTGTGCTTTAGGTTGGGATTTCTGTAAGGCTGATGCCGCCATCGCGAGCAAGCTCGCTCCCACGGTTGAGCTTCAGCGAATGGAAGATCTGCGACCGACACCGTCCCAGTGTGGGAGCGAGCTTGCTCGCGATGGCGGACTATCTGTACCGCACCACTAAAACCAAGCCAAAAAGAACGCCAACCACAAGGGGTTGGCGTTTTTTCTTGCAGCTAGAACCTCACAACTGCCTCACTCCGGCTTACGACGCCCAAACCCCGGACGCTGCCCCGAACCCGCTGGGGCACCGCGACGTTTGCCCGATGGCGTGTCGCGGTCGACCAGGACGATGCCCGGGCGCTTTTTCGCTGCGGGTTTGGCCGGACGCTTGGTGTCGGCCGGGCGATCCGCCACCGGCGTACCACGACCGGCCGGAGCACCGCGACCTTCGCCGCGCTCGGTACGACCGTTGGCCGGGCGTGGCGTGCGCGGGCCGCGTTCGCCGTCCTGACGTGGCGCAGGCTTGCGGGCCGGGCGTTCGCCTTCGATCTGCGGCTCGCGCGACGGACGCGGACCTGCGGCCGGGCCATCAGCGGCAGGACGCAGCGTACGCACGCGCTCGGTCTTGCCCATCGGACGCGAGGATTTACGCTGCATGCGCTCCAGCTTGTCCTTGCTCTTGGCGGTCATCTGCGGCATCGCTACCGGCTTGAGGCCGACTTCGGCCGCCAGGATGTCGACTTCGTACTGGCTCATTTCGCGCCAGCGGCCCATCGGCAGGTCGGAGTTGAGGAACACCGGGCCGAAACGCACGCGCTTGAGGCGGCTGACCACTAGCCCCTGGGATTCCCACAGGCGCCGTACTTCACGGTTGCGGCCTTCCATCACCACGCAGTGGTACCAATGGTTGAAGCCTTCACCACCGGGCGCCTGCTTGATGTCGGTGAAACGCGCCGGGCCGTCTTCCAGCACAACGCCGGCCTTCAGGCGCTCGATCATTTCGTCGTCGACTTCACCACGTACACGCACGGCGTATTCGCGGTCCATCTCGTAGGACGGGTGCATCAAGCGGTTGGCCAGCTCACCGTCGGTGGTGAACATCAGCAAACCGGTGGTGTTGATGTCCAGGCGACCGATGTTGATCCAGCGGCCTTCTTTCGGACGCGGCATTTTGTCGAACACGGTCGGACGGCCTTCCGGGTCGTCACGGGTGCAGATCTCGCCGTCGGGTTTGTTGTACATGATCACGCGGCGCACCGTTTCGGCGGCCTCTTCGCGCTTGATCACCTTGCCATCGATGGTGATGGCGTCATGCATGTCGACACGCAGGCCCAAGGTGGCATCTTTGCCGTTGACCTTGATCCGGCCCTGGGTGATCCAGGTTTCCACGTCGCGGCGCGAGCCGACGCCGATACGGGCGAGGACTTTTTGCAGTTTCTCGCCTGCTGGGCCGATTTCCTGGCTGTCGTTCTGGTCTTGGTCTTTCATTCTGGGCACCTCCCGGTGTGGTCGGGTCAGGCGCGGCCTGACACTTTGAAAACGGGTCTATGACGAAGGGATCGCCAAAGGGTCGCGAATCATACGCTCGTTAAGGCATTTGCGCATCAGAGACTAGCTGATCGACGAACCTTCAGCGCTTTTTCCGCCGACCGGTGGCGCCCAGTTTGATCAGGCGCAAGGCCGCTTCGGCCAACACCGTGCGCTTGTCATCCTTGTCGAGTTTCTTCCAGGCTTTGATCTCGCGCTTGCTGCGGCCACAGCCGATGCAGATGTCGTCGTCGAACTTGCAGAGGCTGATGCAGGGGTCTTTGGTGGAACTCATGGTGCACCGCATGACTTAATGTGGGAGCGAGCCTGCTCGCGATAGCGATTTCACCTTCAAAAATGATGTTGGCTGACAGACCGCCATCGCGAGCAGGCTCGCTCCCACAATGGGGCGGCGCTGTGTCAGCCGTGATCAATCGTCGAACTGGCGTCGTTCGTTTTCAATCGCTTCGGCCAGGGCGCGGGCTTCGGCTTCTTCATCGCTGAGCTCAGGCTCGGGTTCGCGTGGTTCGAGCGCGGCCACGGCGGCCAGCAGTTTTTCCCGGGCCGCGGCTACGCCAAGAATGTCTTCTTCTGGTTCGGGGTCAGGTTCGGCCTGAAGTTCAACTTCGCTGCCCGGTTGCGCGGGCTCATCCGTTTCGCCGTCAAGCTCCGTTGCCTCACGCAGCAGATCGTCGAAATCGGTCTTGAGCCCCTCTTCCATGGTGTCCAGTTCCAGCAACAACGAATGGAAACTGGTTTCTTCCTTGGGTTCCTCCGGCTCGGCGCTGGCGTCGGCCAGCTCCTGCAAGCTTTGGGGCACGGGGGCGTCGTCGAACTCCAGCATCGGCTCGGGTTCCAGCTCCCGCAGTTCGGCCAACGGCGGCAGGTCGTCAAGGTTCTTGAGGTTGAAGTGATCGAGAAAGGCCTTGGTGGTGGCAAACATCGCCGGTTTACCCGGCACGTCGCGATAGCCGACGACCCGGATCCACTCGCGCTCAAGCAGCGTCTTGACGATGTGGCTGTTGACCGCCACGCCCCGCACATCTTCGATTTCACCTCGGGTGATCGGTTGGCGATAAGCGATCAATGCCATGGTTTCGAGCATGGCACGGGAATAGCGCTGAGGCCGCTCTTCCCACAGACGCCCGACCCAGGGCGAAAATTTCTCGCGGATCTGCAGGCGGTAGCCGGAAGCCACTTCCTTGAGTTCGAACGCCCGCCCCTCGCAGGACTTACCCAGCAGCACCAGGGCTTTCTTGAACACGGCCGGCTCGGGCCGTTCACCTTCTTCGAAGAGTTCGAACAAGCGCTCCATCGATTGCGGTTTTCCCGAGGCCAACAGGAAAGCTTCAAGCAACGGCGCCAGCTCGCGGGGTTCAGTCAGATTCATTGATTTGCTCGTTATTCGGCTCGTGCCCGCACGTGGATCGCTGCGAACGGCTCATTCTGCACCAGCTCGACCAAGGATTCCTTGACCAATTCCAGGACCGCCATAAACGTCACCACCACGCCTAGCCGCCCTTCCTCGGCGGTGAACAGCTCGACGAAGGGCACAAAGCCGCCGCCCTTGAGCCGCTCCAGCACATCGCTCATGCGCTCGCGGGTGGACAGGGCTTCGCGGCTGACCTGGTGACTTTCAAACATGTCGCCCCGGCGCAGCACCTCGGCCATGGACATCAGCAACTCTTCGAGGCTGACATCCGGGAGCAATTTGCGCGCTCGCGCCTCGGGTGCATCGAGCTTGGGCACCACCACATCGCGCCCGACCCGGCTCAAGCCATCGATGCCTTCGGCCGCCACCTTGAAGCGTTCGTATTCCTGCAGGCGGCGGATCAGTTCGGCGCGCGGATCGTCTTCCTCCTCCTCGATCTCTGCCGAGCGTGGCAGCAGCATTCGCGACTTGATCTCGGCGAGCATGGCCGCCATCACCAGGTATTCGGCCGCCAGTTCCAGGCGCACCGACTGCATCAGCTCGACGTAGCCCATGTACTGGCGGGTGATTTCCGCCACGGGGATGTCGAGGATGTTGATGTTCTGTTTGCGGATCAGGTACAGCAGCAGGTCCAGCGGGCCTTCGAAGGCTTCAAGGAATACCTCCAGCGCATCCGGCGGAATGTACAGGTCCAGGGGCATTTCCATGACCGCCTGGCCATAGACCATGGCGAACGGCAGCTCTTGCTGAGCGCCGGCCTGGCTGTCGGCACTCTCAACGGCGGTTTCCACTGCGGACACTCAGGCCTCGACCAGGAACGGGGCTGGATCGCCGCAACCGATACGCACCACTTGCGGCTCGCCATCGGCCAGGTTGATCACCGTGGACGCCTTCATCCCGCCGAAACCGCCGTCGATGATCAGGTCGACCTGATGCTCGAGCAATTGGCGCATCTCGTAAGGGTCATTCATCGGCTCCGTCTCGCCGGGCATGATCAAGGTCACGCTCATCAGCGGTTCACCCAGCTCGGCCAGCAACGCCAGGGCAATGGGGTGGCTGGGCACCCGCAGGCCGATGGTGCGTTTTTTCGGGTGCAGCAACAGCCGCGGAACTTCCCGGGTGGCGTTGAGAATAAAGGTGTAAGGCCCTGGAAGGTGGGCTTTGAGCAGGCGGAAAGTGCCGGTGTCGATCTTGGCGAACAGGCCCAGCTGCGACAGGTCGCTGCAGATCAGCGCAAAGTTGTGCTTGTCATCCAGCTGACGCAGGCGTCTTACCCGCTCTACAGCGTTCTTGTCGCCGATCTGACAGCCGATGGCGTAGGAGGAATCGGTGGGATAGACCACCACACCACCGCCCCGAATGATTTCCACCGCCTGTTTGATCAGGCGCGCTTGCGGGTTTTCCGGATGAATCTGGAAAAATTGACTCACGTGTTCTACCTGTTCAGACGGTGGCGGTAACGGGATCATGTTTGAATCTACACCATAGTGGTGGCAGATCTTCCGGCAACGGGCGATATTCGCCTATCTCGGACCAGCCTCCAGGGCCATGAAAATCACTGCCGGCGGTCACCAGCAGGCCGAACTCACGGGCCAGAATCGCCAGGCTGCCGACCTGCTCGGCAGGCTGATGGCCATTGACCACTTCGATGGCGTGGCCCCCTGCTTGAATATAGTCGGCCACCAGGCGGCGGCGCTTGCTGCGGGTGAAATCATAGTGCCACGGATGCGCCAGGCTGACCCAGGCTCCGGCGGATCGCAGGGTTTGGACGGTCTCTTCCAGGGTCGGCCAGTGTTGCTTGACGTCCCCGAGCTTGCCGGCTCCCAGCCATTTGCGAAACGCTTCGGCGCGGTCCTTGACTAAACCTTCGCGCACCATCCAGTCCGCGAAGTGCGGACGGGCCGGGGCGTTGCCACTGTCGCCCAGTTCCTGCTGGATCTGCCGGGCGCCCTCAAGCGCACCAGGCATGCCCTTTAGCGCAAGCTTGCGGCTGATCTCTTCGGCACGCAGCCAGCGGCCGTCGTGCAGTTGCGCAATGGCCTGGACCAGTGACGGCGCATTTACATCAAAACCGTAACCCAGCACGTGAATAGTCGCGCCGCCCCAGGTGCAGGACAACTCGACCCCGTTGACCAGTTGCATGCCCAGCGTCGTCGCCGCGCTACGGGCCTCGTCCAGGCCTTCGAGGGTGTCATGATCGGTCAGGGCCAGGACTCGCACGCCGTGCTCGAACGCCCGCGCCACCAGAACCGCAGGCGCCAGGGCGCCATCGGAGGCCGTGCTATGGCAGTGCAAATCAACATTCACGAGAGTTTGTTACCTCAAATCAGCTGGCCCTATCGCGGCCAAGGATGTTTGTTATTATGCCGCCACATCCTGCTTCTGGCTGCCACTGTGAAACAATTCATCGACTTCATCCCGCTTCTGCTGTTTTTCATCGTCTACAAACTTGACCCACGGACCGTCGACATTGCCGGTCACTCCTTGACTGTAGGCGGTATCTACAGCGCCACCGCGATGCTGATCATCAGTTCGCTGGTGGTCTATGGCGCCCTGTTCGTGGCCCAACGCAAGCTGGAGAAAAGCCAGTGGCTGACCCTGATCGCCTGCCTCGTCTTCGGCAGCCTGACCCTGGCCTTCCACAGCGAAACTTTCCTTAAGTGGAAAGCCCCGGTGGTCAACTGGCTGTTCGCCCTGGCGTTCATCGGCAGTCACTTCGTCGGCGATCGCCTGCTGATCAAGCGCATCATGGGCCACGCCTTGAACCTGCCGGACGTCATCTGGACCCGGCTCAACATCGCCTGGATCGGCTTTTTCCTGTTCTGCGGCGCCGCCAACCTGTTCGTCGCGTTCACCTTCCAGAGCTACTGGGTCGACTTCAAGGTCTTCGGCAGCCTGGGCATGACGCTGCTGTTCCTGATTGGCCAGGGCATCTACCTGTCTCGTCATCTGCACGATGCCGACACCACCACGCCAAAAACCGAGGACTGACATGCTCTACGCAATCATTGCCACCGACGTCGCCAATTCCCTGGAAAAACGCCTGGCCGCTCGCCCTGAACACCTTGAGCGCCTGCAACAGCTCAAGGCCCAAGGCCGCGTCGTACTGGCGGGCTCGCACCCGGCGGTGGACAGCAACGACCCCGGCGCGGCGGGTTTCTCCGGCAGCCTGATCGTCGCCGAATTCGATTCCCTGGCCGCGGCGCAAGCCTGGGCCGAAGCCGATCCGTTCGTGGTCGCCGGTGTCTACGCCAATGTCGTGGTCAAGCCGTTCAAGCAAGTCCTGCCTTAACATCCCGATGCGTGATGAGCCTTCGCGGCTCATTGCGCTCAATCGCTCATTGTTCTCGTTTACCTGCCGACAACCTGTCTAATCTCGATTGGAATTCAGGAGTTGCAATGCGCAAAGGTCCGCTGTGCCTGTTAGGGGTCATGTTGGTGATCGGGGCTCCCGCCCATGGGGAAGAAAGCACCGACGGCAGTCATTCGACGCCCTTGTCCTTGAGCGCAGGCAGTCAGATCACCGAATTGCAGCAACGCTTGAAAAACAGCGAACGCATGCGCGAGGAACTGACCCAGCAGCTGCAAAACGCCAACAGCGAACGCGAGAGCGCGCTGGTGAGTCGATTGCGCCAGGAGAACCAGCGTCTGAAGCTGCAACTCAAGGAAGCCCAGGCCAGCCCCCTGCCACGCCTGCTGACCGATCAGCAGCAGTGGTTCGTCATTGGTGCCGGGGTAGCGCTATTGGCCCTGCTCTGCGGTATCTTTGCCAGCGGTGGACGTAGACAACGTCGGCAATGGCTAAATTGAGTGAGTCATGAGCGAGCTGTTACTGATTGATGATGACCAGGAGCTGTGTGAGCTCCTCGGCAGTTGGCTGGGTCAGGAAGGTTTTCTGGTCCGGGCCTGCCACGATGGCCATAGCGCCCGCAAGGCCTTGGCCGAAACCGCCCCGGCGGCGGTGGTGCTGGATGTGATGCTGCCCGACGGCAGCGGCCTGGAACTGCTCAAGCAGTTGCGCAACGATCATCCGGAGCTGCCGGTGCTGATGCTCTCGGCCCGTGGCGAACCGCTGGATCGCATCCTGGGCCTGGAACTGGGGGCCGACGATTACCTGGCAAAACCCTGCGATCCACGGGAACTGACCGCCCGCCTGCGCGCGGTCTTGCGCCGCAGTCATCCGACGGCGGTGTCCAGCCAGATCGAACTGGGCGACCTGACCTTCAGCCCGGTGCGAGGCGTGGTCAGCATCGATGAGCAAGAGCAGACCCTCACTGTTTCCGAAAGCCGCCTGCTCGAAGCGCTGCTCAAGCAGCCGGGCGAGCCACTGGACAAGCAGGAACTGGCGCAGATCGCCCTGGGACGCAAGCTGACCCTGTACGACCGTAGCCTCGATATGCACGTAAGCAACCTGCGCAAGAAAATCGGCCCGCACGCCGACGGTCGCCCACGCATCGTGGCTCTGCGTAGCCGGGGTTATTACTACAGCCTTTAAGCGCTGCGCCGCTGGGCTGTGGGCGCAAAGCATCGCTCGCGATGCAGGCGCCTCGGTTCCCTTAGAGACCGCGTTATCTTCATGGCGGGCAAGCCTTGCCCCCACAGGGCTTTGCGCTCGGTCCTGCAGATTTGTCAGGCCTGCACCAAAACGTCTTTACCCAAGCTTTACCCACCCCTGACCGCCGCTGACCTTGATCTGCGTAACCTGAACTCATCCGGAACTGACCGGGAACGAGACAAGGAGATACACCATGCGCAAGACCCTCATCGCTCTGATGTTCGCTGCTGCCCTGCCTACCGTCGCGATGGCCATGCCTGAAGGCGCCGGCCCGATGGGACCAATGGGCCCGATGGATGGCCCGCGTCATGGCGGCCAGATGCACGACAAAGGTCCGTACAGCCAATTGGACCTGAGCCGCGAACAACGCCAGCAGATCCGCAAGATCATGGGCGAACAGCGCCACGAGCGCCGCGAACTGGTAGAAAAGTACCTGGCCAAACTGTCGCCAGCCGATCAGAAAGCCATGAAAGATGAAATGGCCGCCCGGCACGAAAAAGTCGACGCCCAGATCCGTGGGTTGTTGAAGCCAGAGCAGCAAAAAGAGTTTGACGCCATTCAGAAGAAGCAGGCCGAGCGTCGGGCCGAGTGGGCCGAGTTCAAGGCCTGGAAAGCGCAACAACCGCAAAAGGCGCAATAATGCGCTGAAGCACCCCAGCCCAACGGCCAATCGCCGTTGGGCTTTCTTTGTTTTCGAGGATTGATCGTGCGTTCACTGTTTTGGCGCATCCTGGCCAGTTTCTGGCTGGCCATCGCCCTGGTTGCAGGGCTTTCGATTCTGCTGGGCCACATGCTGAACCAGGACGCCTGGATCCTCAGCCGCCATCCGGGCCTCAACACCCTGGCCGAAGAGTGGACGCAAACCTTCGAAAGCCAGGGCGAAGACGCCGCCGAACAGATCCTGCAACAGCGCAAGCATCAGTATCACATCAACGTCCAGGTGCTTAACGAGAGCGGTGCCCCAGTGGTACGCGGCACTTTCCCGCGTCGAGCACAGGCCTTCGAAGCGCGACAGAACGACAACGACCGACGCCTGCCCTGGCGGCGCTTGACCGACGAGTTCACCAGCGCCAAAACCGGCGACACTTACCTGTTCATCTACCGCATACCCCACCCCGAACTGGATGCCTGGCATCGCGGCAGCCTGCTCTGGCCTCTGAGTGCGCTGGGGATCGCGTTGGTGGTGCTGACGTTGTTCAGCCTGTTGGTGACCCTGTCCATTACCCGTCCGTTGAGCCGCCTGCGCGGTGCAGTGCATGATTTGGGGCAGACCACCTACCAGCAAAACAGCCTCGCCAAACTGGCCAATCGCCGGGATGAATTTGGTGTGCTGGCCACCGACTTCAACCGCATGGGCGCGCGCCTGCAAAGCCTGATCGCCAGCCAGCGCCAACTGCTGCGCGATGTATCCCACGAACTGCGCTCGCCCCTGGCCCGGCTGCGCATTGCCCTGGCATTGGCTGAACGAGCCAGCCCCGAGGAGCGTGAAAAACTCTGGCCGCGCCTGATCCGCGAATGTGATCGTCTGGAAGCGCTGATCAGCGAAATCCTGGTGTTGGCCCGGGTCGATGCCGACAACGCCAGCGCTGAAGAGGTGGACCTCAACGATCTGCTGGTTACCCTGCAAAAAGACACACAGCTGGCCTCTCCAGAACAAAGCGTGCAATTGGACGTTGAACCGAACCTGACCCTCAAAGGTTGGCCGACCATGATTGAACGGGCCCTGGATAACCTGCTGCGCAACGCCCAGCGCTTCAATCCGGTCGGTCAACCGATCGAAGTCCGCGCGCTGCGCCAAGGAGAGCGGATCATGGTCAGCGTGCGCGATCACGGACCGGGGGTGGAGGCCGAACACCTGGGCCAGTTGGGCGAACCGTTCTACCGCGCCCCCGGCCAGACCGCCGCCGGCCATGGCCTGGGCCTGGCCATCGCCCGCCGCGCCGCCGAGCGTCATGGCGGCGCGCTGGTGTTGGCCAATCACCCCGAGGGCGGGTTCATCGCGAGTCTGGAACTGCCGTTGGTGCCGGGGGCGGTCGTTCAGCCCTAAGCCTGCGCATGGTGGGAGCAAGGCTTGCCCGCGATGGACGCGACGCGATGTTTCAGAAATCGACGCGCCTCTATCGCAAGCAAGCTTTGCTCCCACAGACCGAACTGCCCCCGCATCAAACCAAACGATAATTCCTCTTATTCAAACCCCTGCGCCCTGTTAGACTTTGCGCCCTCGTTTCACTCCTCTTCCAGGAAGTCCGATGCCGTCGTTGCCTCTTCGCTTATGCGCTCTGTTCATGGCCCTGGGCCTGAGTGCCTGCGATGACGCCCCGCGTTTTACCCAGGCCGAACCCGGCGAAGCCCGGTCCGGTGGCGCTGCGACGGTACGCAAGAGTGATCAGAACGCCTTTTCCCTGCCCTCGGCCAACCTGCCACCTTCGCGGCGCGTGGACTTCGCCGTGGGCAACAGTTTTTTCCGTAGCCCCTGGGTGATCGCGCCCTCGACCACCACCGCACGGGACGGTCTGGGGCCATTGTTCAATACCAACGCCTGCCAGAACTGTCACGTCAAGGACGGTCGCGGCCATCCGCCGGCACCGGACGCGGCCAGCGCGGTGTCGATGCTGGTGCGCCTGTCGATTCCCGATGCCCCGGCCTACGCCAAGGTCATTGAACAACTGGGGGGGGTGCCGGAGCCGACCTATGGCGGGCAATTGCAGGACATGTCCGTGCCCGGCGTTGTCCCCGAAGGCAAGGTGCGGGTCGATTACACGCCAGTCCCGGTGCGCTTCGACGACGGCACCGTCGTAGAACTGCGCAAGCCGCAACTGCAGATCACCCAACTGGGCTATGGCCCGATGCACCCCGACACACGCTTTTCGGCCCGCGTCGCACCGCCGATGATCGGCCTGGGGCTGCTCGAAGCGATTCCCGATGAAGCTATCCTGGCCAACGCCCAAGCCCAGGCACGGGAGAACAACGGTATCGTCGGCCGGCCGAACCAGGTCTGGGACGATGTCCAGCAAAAGACCGTATTGGGGCGTTTCGGCTGGAAGGCCGGCCAGCCGAACCTCAATCAGCAGAACGTCCACGCCTTTTCCGGTGACATGGGCCTGACGACAAGCCTGCGCCCCTTCGACGATTGCACCCAGGCCCAGGTCGACTGCAAGCGCGCCCCGAACGGCAACGGCGCCGATGGCGAGCCGGAAGTCAGCGACAACATTCTGCGCCTGGTGCTGTTCTACAGCCGCAACCTCGCCGTACCGGCCCGGCGCGAGGTGAACTCGCCCCAGGTGCTGGCCGGCAAGAATCTGTTTTTCCAGGCCGGCTGCCAGTCGTGCCACACCCCGAAGTACACCACGTCCGCCAACGCTGCCGAACCGGAACTGGCGAATCAGGTCATTCGCCCCTACACCGATCTGCTGTTGCACGACATGGGCGAAGGCCTGGCCGACAACCGCAGCGAATTCAAGGCCAGCGGCCGCGACTGGCGGACCCCACCGCTGTGGGGCATCGGTCTGACCGAAGCCGTCGGTGGTCACACCCAGTTCTTGCACGACGGTCGCGCGCGCAACCTGCTCGAAGCCGTGCTATGGCATGGCGGCGAAGCGCAAGCGGCGCAGCGACAAGTTCTAGCGTTCAATGCCGAGCAACGCGCTGCGTTGCTGGCGTTCCTGAATTCCCTTTAATCGCATTCTCCGAAAAACGGGAGCCCGACATGTTCCGTCCCAAGTTGTTGTTTACCAGCCTCGCCGCCATCGTCCTCGGCGCGTGCTCGCCCCAGGATCCGCAAGCGGTCACCTCAGCGGCCATCGCCAAGCAAGTGATCCTGCCCACCTACAGCCGCTGGGTCGAAGCTGACCGGCAACTGGCAACCAGCGCCCTGGCCTTCTGCCAGGGCAAGGAAAACCTGGAGACCGCCCGCGCCGACTTTCTCAAGGCACAAAAAGCCTGGGCCGAGTTGCAACCACTGCTGATCGGCCCGTTGGCCGAGGGCAATCGCGCCTGGCAGGTGCAGTTCTGGCCGGACAAGAAAAACCTGGTGGGCCGTCAGGTCGAGCAACTGGTCAATAACCAGCCGCAGATCGACGTTGCCGGTCTGGCCAAGTCCAGCGTTGTGGTCCAAGGCCTCTCCGCCTATGAGTACCTGCTGTTCGACGCCAGGATCGACATGGCCGACAGCGCGCAAAAAGCCAAGTACTGCCCGCTGCTGATCGCCATTGGCGAACGTCAGAAGCAATTGGCCGAAGATATCCTGTCGCGCTGGAATACCAACGACGGCATGCTCGCCCAGATGAGCAAGTTTCCGAACGAGCGCTACGCCGATTCCCACGAAGCGATCGCCGATTTGCTGCGGGTCCAGGTCACCGCCCTGGACACCTTGAAAAAGAAACTCGGCACGCCGATGGGCCGCCAGAGCAAGGGCGTACCACAACCGTTCCAGGCCGATGCCTGGCGCAGCCAGTCGTCGCTGCAAGGCCTGCAAGCCAGCCTGAGCGCGGCCAGGACCGTCTGGGTCGGCGTGGACAACAAGGGCCTGCGCAGCCTGTTGCCAAGCGAGCAGAAACCCTTGGCCGACAAGATCGACGCGGCCTACGACACCTCGTTGAAACTGTTCGCCGACAGCCAGCGCTCGCTGGTCGAAATGCTCGCTGACGACGCCGGACGCCAGCAACTCAACGAACTGTACGACAGCCTCAACGTTGTCCATCGCCTGCACGAAGGCGAACTGGCCAAGGCGCTGGGCATTCAATTGGGCTTCAATGCCAACGACGGTGACTGATCATGTTTCGACGTCAGGCTCTGGCACTGGGCAGCCTGCTGCTCGGCGCCGTTACCCTGGGCGGCTGGACGCTGTTCAAGCAACAGGACAAGCATCCGCTCCTGCTTTCGGCACGGGACGATAGCGACGGCAAGCACTACGCCGTGGGCTATCGACTGGACGGCAGCCGGGTGTTCGCCACCCAGGTCAAGCAGCGCTGCCACGACATCATTGACCATCCGACAAAACCGATTGCGCTGTTCGTCGCTCGTCGCCCAGGCACCGAAAGCTACCTGATCGACCTGCGCGACGGTTCGCTGCTGCAGACCCTCACCTCGTTGCCGAACCGGCATTTTTATGGGCACGCGGTGATTCATAAAAGCGGCGAATGGCTGTACGCCACCGAGAACGACACGACCGATCCAGGCCGCGGCCTGCTGGGCGTGTACCGTTTTGAAGGCGAACGGTTGGTGCACAGCGGCGAACTGTCGACTCACGGCATCGGCCCTCATCAAGTGTCATGGATGCCCGACGGCGAAACGCTGGTGGTCGCCAACGGCGGCATCCGCACCGAGGCCGAAAGCCGCGTCGAGATGAACCTCAATGCCATGGAGCCGAGCCTGGTACTGATGCAGCGCGATGGCACACTGCTGAGCAAGGAAACCCTCGCCCAATCGATGAACAGCGTGCGCCACATGGGCATCGCCAGCGACGGCACCATCGTTTGCGGCCAGCAATTCATGGGCGATGCCCACGAATCCTCCGAGCTGCTGGCAATCAAGCGTCCGGGCCAGCCGTTCCAGGCATTCCCGGTGGCCGAGCATCAATTGCAGGCCATGGGTCATTACACCGCCAGCGTTGCCGTACACAGCGACCTGCGCCTGGTGGCCCTGACAGCGCCCCGTGGCAACCGCTTTTTTATCTGGGACCTGGACAGCGGCGAAGTACGCCTGGATGCGCCTCTGCCGGACTGCGCCGGTGTGGGTGCGGTGGCCGACGGTTTCGTCGTGACATCGGGTCAGGGCCGTTGCCGCTTTTACGATTGCCGGCAGGCACAACTGGTTGCAAAACCACTGGATCTGCCCGCAGGGCTCTGGGACAACCATTTGCATTTGATCTGACAAGCGGGCGGCGGGCCTTCAGGAAAAATCCTTACACATTACCGATGAACATCGTTTTGAATCGGTCGCGTACTCGGAGTAATGTGCCCGCCTGTCTGTATTTTCTCTCGGCTTATTTCCAAGGAAGTGGAACATGCTGCGACGCCGCATGCTGATCATGTTGGGTGTTGTCCTGCTGGTGGTATTGCTACTGGCCGGCTACAAGGGTTTCTCCGTTTACCAGCAGATCCAGATGTTTTCTGCCCCCAAACCGCCGGTCAGCGTCGCCGTGGCCACGGCTGTCGAGCAGCCTTGGCAAACCCGCCTGCCCACCGTCGGCAGCCTCACCGCACTGCAAGGCGTAGACCTGAGCCTGGAAATTGCCGGGACGGTGCAGAAGGTGCAGTTCCAGTCGGGGCAAAAGGTCAAGGCCGGCCAGCCACTGGTGCAACTGGACAGTGACGTCGAAAGCGCGCTGCTGGAAACCGCCGTGGCCGACCTTAACCTGTCGCAACTGGATTTTGGCCGGGGTCGGCAACTGGTGGGCAGCCAGGCGATCTCCAAGGGCGAATTCGACCGGCTCGCGGCGCAGTTGAAAAAGAACCAGGCCACGGTCAACCAGCTCAAGGCTTCGCTGGCCAAGAAACACATCGTTGCGCCGTTCAGCGGCACCATCGGCATTCGCCAGGTGGACGTCGGCGACTATCTGGCCAGCGGCACGGTGATCGCCACCCTGCAGGACCTGAGCAGCCTGTATGTGGATTTCTACCTCCCCGAGCAAGCGGTACCCAAGCTCGCGGTCGGCCAGGCAGTCAACGTCAGTGTCTCGGCCTATCCCGGCCAGACCTTCGTCGGCGCCATCAGCGCGATCAACCCCAAGATCGAAGACAGCACTCGCAACGTGCTGGTACGCGCTACCCTGGGCAACCCCGACGGCAGGCTGTTGCCCGGCATGTTCGCCAGCCTGCAGGTGATCTTGCCGGACAAGGCCAACGCTATCGTCGTGCCGGAAAGCGCCGTGACCTACACCCTCTACGGCAACTCCATGTACGTCGTGACGCAGAAGAAAGCCGACGACGGCACCGTCGAGAAAGATGACAAGGGCCAGCCGATCCTGATCGCCGAACGGCGATTCGTCGAAACCGGTGAGCGACGCGACGGGCTCGTGCTGGTTTCCAAAGGCGTGCAGAGCGGCGAACAGGTCGTGATCGCCGGCCAGATCAAACTGGATAACGGCACGCCCATCGCCATCAGCGACGACAAGACCCTGACCGAACAGAACAGCCCGCCCCCTGCGGACTGATCAAGGAACCCTCATGGCTTTTACTGATCCGTTCATCCGCCGTCCGGTGCTCGCCACCGTGGTCAGCCTGTTGATCGTGCTGCTGGGTTTCCAGGCCTGGAGCAAGCTGCCCCTGCGCCAGTACCCGCAGATGGAGAACGCCCTGATCACGGTGACCACCGCCTACCCCGGGGCCAACGCCGAGACCATCCAGGGCTATATCACCCAGCCGATGCAACAGAGTCTGGCCAGCGCCGAGGGCATCGACTACATGACCTCGGTCAGCCGTCAGAATTTCTCGGTGATATCGGTCTACGCCCGCATCGGCTCCAACAGCGACCGGCTTTTTACCGAGCTGCTGGCCAAGGCCAACGAGGTCAAGAACCAACTGCCCCAGGACGCTGAAGATCCGGTGCTCAGCCGCGAGGCCGCCGATGCCTCGGCACTGATGTACATCAGTTTTTTCAGTAAGGAACTGAACAACCCGCAGATCACCGACTACCTGTCACGGGTGGTCCAGCCCAAGCTGGCGACATTGCCGGGCATGGCCGAAGCGGAGATCCTCGGCAACCAGGTCTTCGCCATGCGCCTGTGGCTGGATCCGGTCAAGCTGGCCGGTTTCGGCCTCACCGCCGCCGACGTGACCGATGCCGTGCGCCAGTACAACTTCCTCTCGGCCGCCGGTGAGGTGAAAGGCGAATACGTGGTCACCAGTATCAACGCCAACACCGAACTCAAGTCCGCCGAGGCCTTCGCGGCGATTCCGCTCAAGACCGATGGCGACAGCCGGGTGCTGTTGCGCGATGTGGCCCGGGTGGAGATGGGCGCCGAGAACTACGACACCATCAGTTCCTTCGGTGGCACGCCCTCGGTGTACATCGGCATCAAGGCCACCCCCGGCGCGAACCCGCTGGACGTGATCAAGGAAGTGCGCAGGATCATGCCGGATCTGGAGGCCCAACTGCCGGCCAACCTCAAGGCCGAGATCGCCTACGACGCCACCCTGTTCATCCAGGCTTCCATCGACGAGGTGGTCAAAACCCTCTTCGAGGCGGTGCTGATTGTCATCGTCGTGGTGTTCCTGTTCTTGGGCGCCCTGCGTTCGGTGGCCATCCCGGTGGTGACCATCCCGCTGTCGATGATTGGCGTGATGTTCTTCATGCAGTTGATGGGCTACTCGATGAATCTGCTGACCCTGCTCGCCATGGTGCTGGCAATTGGTCTGGTGGTGGACGACGCGATCGTGGTGGTGGAAAACATCCACCGGCACATCGAGGAAGGCAAAAGCCCATTCGACGCTGCAATTGAAGGTGCCCGGGAGATCGCTATGCCGGTGATCTCGATGACCATCACGCTGGCGGCGGTGTACGCGCCGATCGGTCTGCTGGAGGGGCTCACGGGGGCGCTGTTCAAGGAGTTCGCGCTGACGCTCGCCGGCGCGGTGGTCATTTCCGGGATCGTCGCACTGACCCTCTCGCCCATGATGTGCGCCATGCTGCTGCGTCACGAAGAGAACCCCTCGGGACTGGCGCATAGACTGGACGTGGTTTTCGAACGTCTTAAAAACCGCTACCAGCGCATGCTTCACGGCATGCTCAATACCCGGCCTGTGGTGTTGGTGTTCGCGGTGATCGTGCTGCTGCTGATTCCGGTGCTGATCATGTTCACCAAGTCCGAGCTGGCCCCCGATGAAGACCAGGGCATCATCTTCATGATGGCCAATGCCCCGCAGCCGACCAACCTCGACTACCTGAACAGCTACACCGATCATTTCATCACCATCTTCAAGGAGTTCCCGGAGTACTACTCCTCGTTCCAGATCAACGGATACAACGGCGTGCAATCGGGCATCGGCGGCTTCCTGCTCAAACCCTGGAACGAACGCAGCCGCACCCAGATGGAAATCCTGCCTGAAGTCCAGGCCAAGCTGGAGAACATCCCCGGCCTGCAAATATTCGGTTTCAACCTGCCCTCCCTGCCTGGCACCGGCGAAGGCTTGCCATTTGCGTTCGTCATCAACTCGCCCAAGGACTACGCAACGCTGTTGCAGATTGCCGAGCGGGTCAAAAAGCGCGCACTGGAATCCGGCAAGTTCGCTTTCATGGACGTTGACCTGGCTTTCGACAAACCCGAAGTCGTCGTGGACATCGATCGTGCCAAGGCCGCCCAGATGGGCGTCTCGATGCAAGACCTGGGCGGCACACTCGCCACCCTGCTGGGTGAAGCCGAGATCAACCGTTTTACCATCGAAGGGCGCAGCTACAAGGTCATCGCCCAGGTCGAACGGCCGTTCCGGGACAATCCGGACTGGTTGAACAACTACTACGTAAAAAATACCCAGGGTGAATTGCTGCCGCTGTCGACGCTGATCAAAGTCAGCGATCGGGCGCGACCACGGCAGTTGAATCAGTTCCAGCAACTCAACGCGGTGACGATCTCGGGTTTTCCCATCGTGAGTATGGGCGAGGCCATCGAGACGGTCCGCCAGATTGCCCAAGAAGAGGCTCCGGTAGGGTTCGCTTTCGACTACGCAGGGGCGTCGCGACAGTTCGTTCAGGAAGGCAGCGCGCTGTGGGTCACCTTTGCCCTGGCGCTGGCGATCATCTTCCTGGTGTTGGCCGCCCAGTTCGAAAGCTTCCGGGACCCGCTGGTGATTCTGGTGACGGTACCGCTGTCGATTTGCGGCGCCTTGATTCCGCTGTTCCTCGGCTGGTCGAGCATGAACATTTACACCCAGGTAGGACTGGTGACGCTGATCGGCCTGATCAGCAAGCACGGGATCCTGATCGTTGAGTTCACCAACCAGCTGCGCAGGGAACAGGGGCTAACCCCACGGGAGGCCGTGGAGCAAGCCGCATCGATTCGCTTGCGTCCCGTACTGATGACCACCGCGGCGACGGTATTTGGCATGGTGCCATTGATCCTCGCTACCGGGGCCGGGGCGGTGAGCCGCTTCGACATCGGCTTGGTGATCGCCACCGGGATGTCGATTGGCACGTTGTTCACACTGTTCGTATTGCCCTGCGTGTATACGTTGCTGGCCAAGCCGGACAAAACCTAACGCGCGACCACTGGCCCTGTAGGCGCTGCCGAAGGCTGCAATCGCCAAAAACAAAGGCCTCGCATATGCGAGGCCTTTGTTTGGGCTCTCTGTCCATCAACTCTGGGGCCTCATGCCTTGGGAAAGACTGAACATGAACAGCAACAGATCGTCGTCCGGCCGGATCGCCTCGCTGGCCTTGGCCACACGTGGCAAAGGGCAATGCGCGTCCGGGTGGGAAGCACTGAGGATCTGCGAACGGGGCTGCTCCCATACCGCCACCGCCATAGAGGTAACTGCCAGGGCTCCTACGAGAAATAAACCTCTAGCAATTTCTAATTTCATCGCTATAAACCTTTGATAGCGCTGCCAAACGCCGCTTTGTAAAAGTAGACGAGTTTTTCCCATTCTGAATCGCTGAACGACGAATGGCGTCGCAGTTGTTTCATGTCATGGGACGCTGCGGTCCAGGAAGTCAGGCGTTGACGGGACTTTTCCAAATCCAGCAGGGCCACTTCGGCTCGAGCGGACTCACCCTCTCCAGTCACGCGCACAAATACATGCTTGATATAGAGGCAGCCATGCTGCCAACGCCCCTTATGCATGCGAGCCAGGTTCTCTGCCAATGCCTGGAGAATTCGGTCATGCCCCGCTTCGCCATGACGCTCGCGCCCGCCTGCGGCATACCAGTGATCCAACTCCACGAAACCGTCCAGCGCATGAGTCACAAGCAGCGCACGCCACTTGTGAATCGGGTCCCGCTGTGCGCCACAGAAGATGACCTTTGGAACGCTGACGTCGAGTCGGCTCAATGCCAGCAGGGCATCTTGCTCACGTAACACGGTTGGGCGGCCAAACGGATGCAACCAGCTACGGTAAATATGCCCTGTCTGACGCTTGGCATAGAGCAGATCGCCGCCGTTGTTGATCCGCTGCACTCCGCTTTCACCACCACGACGCACATTGGGTTGTTCCACCCATTCACCCTGCTGATTCCAGAAGTGTTCGAAGCCGCAGCGGGGGACCGCAGTTGTCTCTACTGCCACAACCATGCTGTTACCTCTTGCGTAATACATAAACTCGCCACATGGCATAGAGCGGCAGGAAGTCCAGTCGTTCTTGAATGCAGAAACCAGCCTGTCGAAATTCACCCTCGACTGTAGCGGCCGGTAACACAAATCGATTCTGGTAGCCTTTCTGCCCACGCGTGTGCTCCAGACGCTTACGTCTCCAGGCCTTGAAATTTCCATCGACCCACAATGAAACGATCACGCTATCACGAGTGACACGTTCGAATTCCCGCAGAATCGCCAGTCGATGCGCAGGTTCACCGATGTGGTGGAGCAGGCGCATGCAAAAAATGCTGTCGACGGCGTTATCAGGCAAGGCAATGTCGAACGCAGAAGCGTGCAAGGGTTGTACCCGTTTTACGACATCGGCGGGTTGAGCGTTCAACGCAGTCTTGAGCATGGCTGTGGAATTGTCCGCACCGATGATCACCCGGTTCGGTTTTTCGGCCAGCACAGGCCATAAACGCCCGGCACCACACGGCAAGTCCAGCACCAGGCCAGGGTCACCTGCCAACGCCAAAGCCATGCGTGCCAGTTGTTCATCACGGCGGTGGGAAAGACGCCGGCTCAGACCGGCCTGGTGTTTATGCAGGTATTGGTGGGCGTGCTTTTCGTCATATTTTTCGGAAAAGTCGAGCTTGATAGGGTTGGACATTGACGGGAGCCTCCATGAGGTAATGGCTCCCACGTTAGGGATGGACATGTGCACGCCAAGTCATCCCTTTGTGAAAACTTCATCATGCAGGCACTCGAGGGTTTTCAGGATATGTCCAACATGCAGGCCTTAGCGCCGTGCTCAGTTGCGAGGATGCAACTCAACCTCAAAATGACAGCCATTGGGCTCCATGGTGCTGAGGCTCACGGTCCAGCCCTGGTTCTCGCAAATCCGCTGGACCAATGAAAGCCCCAACCCAAGCCCTTCGCCGCGCTTTTCGTTACCTCGCACGAACGGTTCGAACATCGCCTCGCGTTTTTCTTCGGGAATGCCCACGCCACTGTCCTCGACCACGAAGCCGGTCGGGGACAGCGTGAGGCGAATGAAGCCCTGATCGGTGTAGTGCAAGGCGTTGCGCAGCAAGTTGCCCATGACGGCGGTCAGGAACGTGGCGTTATACGGGGTGTCGGCGGTTTGCCCCGGCTCGAAGATCAGGGTCAGGCCCTTGGCTTCGATCGGCGCACGCCACAGCCCAACGAGGTCCTCGGCCACCTGCCCTAGCGTCAACCGGGGCGACATGCCGCTGTCTTCGCGCTGGGTCCTGGCGAGCATCAGGAAGGTTTGCACCAGCTCGCGCATTTCTTCACTGGCCCGACTGATCCGCTCGACCTGTTTGCGACCGCGCTGATCCAGGGCCGGGTTCTCCAGCAACAGCTCACAGGAGCTGGCCAGGACCATCAACGGCGTGCGTAGCTCATGGCTTACGTCGCTGGTGAACAACCGTTCACGCGTCAGGGCCTGGCGCAGTCGCCCCAGCGTAGCGTCGAACGCCACGGCCAGTTCTCCCACTTCATCGGCGGCATAGTCAGGGGCCAGCGGCGGGGCCAGCCCGAGTAGCTGGTCGCGATGGCGCACTTGCCGGGCCAGACGCACGACCGGCGCCATCACCCGGCGAGCCAGGACCCAACCCAGGAACACCGCCAGTGCCAGGCTGAGCACGAAGCCCACCAGCACCACGGCGAACAGCACCCGTTCGCGCTCTTCGAAATCGCTCTGGTCCTGCAGCAGCACGTAGTGTCGACCGTCAACAATCTCGACCATGGCGTGATACGACAATTGCGCGCGAAAGACCTCGTGGAAACCACGATCCAGGTGACGCAGATCCTTGGGCAAATCGAAGTCACCCGGGCCGCCACTGAAATAGAACAACTGATCAGGTTCCGGACGATGACTCCAGTCCGAAACGCTGTCCATCAGCAGCAGGCGTTGCAGGTCACCCCCAAGCCCGGCGGAAATCAGCCTTTCTTCCACCAAGTGAACCGTCGCCACGATGCCCATGGCGAATGCCCCGGCGACCAACGCGCTCATCAGCGCAAAGGCGATGATGATCCGTTGGGCAAGGCTTTGCTTAAACTCCATCTCGGCCCTCGGCCAGGCGATAACCCACGCCATGCACGGTGTGCAACAGCGGTTTGTCGAACGGTTTGTCGATCACCTGACGTAATTGGTGAACATGGCTGCGCAGACTGTCGCTGTCCGGGCAATCATCGCCCCACAAGGCTTCTTCGAGGATTTCCCGGCGCAGCACGTGGGGGCTTTTCTGCATCAAGACCGCCAGCAGCTTCAGGCCTACCGGGTTGAGCTTCAGCAGTTTGCCTTCGCGGGTGACTTCCAGGGTATCGAGGTCGTAACTCAGGTCACCGACCTGCAAGGCGCGCCGCCCGCCGCCCTGGGCCCGACGCATGACCGCTTCGATCCGCGCCGCCAGCTCCGACAAGGCAAAAGGTTTGACCAGGTAATCATCGGCGCCGGACTTGAACCCTTGCAGGCGATCGTCCAGTTGATCCCGGGCGGTGAGCATGATCACCGGTGTATCACGTCGGGCGTCCTCGCGCAGGCGCTTGCACAAGGTGTAGCCGTCGATGCCCGGCAGCATGATGTCGAGCACGATCAGGTCATAGTGCTCGGTCGCGGCCAGGTGTAACCCCGACAAACCATCCTGGGCACAATCGACGGTATAGCCTTTGAGCCCCAGGTAATCGGCCAGATTGGCCAGGATGTCACGGTTGTCTTCAACCAACAGAATTCGCATGGGCATCTCCTCTGCGCACGTGGACGGTCATCGTGGCCCGCGCAGCTTAAGGCCAAGTGTGAATCACGGCTAGGGTTGTATCGGCGGTCGTAGCGAGCAAGCCCGCTCTCGCAAGGGTCGCGCGTGGATTGCCCGGACATTGACGAGTTTTTCACCCGGCATTCACGCCTCGCCCACGGTGCCCGGACCAGACTGCGCGCAACGCGCTGCTCAAGAACACTCCACCAAAGGTACTGCCATGGTTTCCACCACCACCCGTCCCGCCTCCAGGCCACTGAACTTCCGGGTCGCCCTGGGCCTGCCCGCTGCAATCGCGGTGATCCTGGTGCTGCTGGAACTGACCACGCTGGACATGGATCTGGCCAGGCTGTTCTACGACCCAGCCGACGGGTTCATCGGTCGGCACAGTTTTTTTCTGGAAGACATTCTGCATGACCGGGCCAAACAGGTGGTCATCGCGTTTTCTGTGCTGTCGATTCTCGGGTTCATCTGCACGTTCTTCCTCACCCGACTCAAACCGTTCAAACGCGAACTGGGCTGCCTGGTGCTCTCCCTGGCGCTGGCAACTTCTTTCGTCACGCCGATGAAAGCCGTAACGGCAGTACAATGCCCCTGGAGCCTGAAGGAGTTCGGAGGCAAGCAAACCTACAGCGAACTGCTGAGCCCGCGCCCGGCAACTGACAAACCCGGCCGATGCTGGCCCGGCGGTCACGCTGCCACCGGGTTTACGCTGTTCGCGTTGTTCTTCGTACTGCGCGACCGCCGCCCTCGCCTGGCCCGCCTGGCCTTCATATTCGCTGCCTCCCTGGGAACGCTGTTCTCCGTGAGCCGCATGATGCAAGGGGCGCACTTCTTTTCCCATAATGTGTGGACAGCGGTGTTCTGTTGGCTGATTTGCCTGGGGTGTTATTACTACGTGCTGTACCGGCCGGCCTCTACAGCGAAGCGAGCGGCGACAACCCAACCCGTCAATGCTTGAACACCAATCTGAATGTGGGAGCGAGCCTGCTCGCGATAGCGTCGGATCAGCAACATAGAGGGTGACTGTTACACCGCTATCGCGAGCAGGCTCGCTCCCACAGGGATTGGTGCAATTTCAATGAGCGGGGTAAACCCGAGGCATTAAAAAACCCCGTCTGCTTTCGCAGACGGGGTTTTTCAGTACAGGGGTAAGGCTGGCTTACATCATGCCGCCCATGCCACCCATGCCGCCCATATCTGGCATGCCGCCGCCAGCTGGAGCGTCTTCCTTGATTTCAGCGATCATCGCCTCGGTGGTGATCATCAGGCTGGCAATCGACGAAGCCGCTTGCAGAGCCGAACGACTGGGTCCAGGATACCCATTTCGATCATGTCGCCGTATTCGCCGGTCGCAGCGTTGTAACCGTAGTTACCCGAACCCTGCTTGACCTTGTCGACCACAACGCTTGGCTCGTCACCGGAGTTGGCAACGATCTGGCGCAGCGGTGCTTCAACAGCGCGACGCAGCAACTGGATGCCCACGTTCTGGTCATCGTTGTCGCCTTTGAGCTCGCTGATGGCCTGCAGGGCACGAACCAGTGCCACGCCGCCGCCAGGTACCACGCCTTCTTCGACGGCTGCGCGGGTTGCGTGCAGGGCGTCTTCAACGCGGGCTTTCTTCTCTTTCATTTCAACTTCGGAACCAGCGCCAACCTTGATCACTGCAACGCCGCCCGACAGCTTGGCCAGACGCTCTTGCAGTTTTTCACGGTCGTAGTCGGACGAAGTGTCGGCCACTTGTGCGCGGATCTGAGTAACGCGAGCCTGGATATCAGCCTCGACGCCAGCACCGTCGATCACGGTGGTGTTTTCCTTGGACAGGATCACGCGCTTGGCGTTACCCAGGTGCTCCAGGGTGGTGCTTTCCAGGCTCAGGCCGATCTCTTCGGAGATAACGGTACCGCCGGTCAGTACGGCGATGTCCTGCAGCATGGCCTTGCGACGGTCGCCGAAGCCAGGTGCCTTGACGGCAGCGACTTTAACGATACCGCGCATGTTGTTCACAACCAGAGTCGCCAGGGCTTCGCCTTCAACGTCTTCAGCCACGATCAGCAGTGGGCGGCCGGCTTTGGCAACGGCTTCCAGCACT
>LNAP01002078.1_pt1 | contig 43670 bp, 43 predicted proteins | sample 602601 | NCBI WGS metagenome assembly LNAP01 (sample SAMN02440304, study PRJNA202911) | soil metagenome | biome: Subtropical and temperate rainforests or woodlands; isolation source: soil samples (1 kg each in a 20% v/v slurry with milli Q water) were... ...
CGACAAGATGGAGTTCTACGTTTACGAGACCAATGAAACCATCAAGGCGAAAAAACGCCCGATCATCATCATTACCTCGAACAACGAAAAAGAGCTGCCGGACGCCTTCTTGCGCCGCTGCTTCTTCCACTACATCGCCTTCCCTGACCGCGCCACGCTGCAGAAGATTGTTGATGTGCACTACCCCAACATCAAAAAAGACCTGGTCGCCGAAGCGCTCGACGTGTTTTTTGACGTGCGCAAAGTGCCGGGCCTGAAGAAAAAGCCTTCCACCTCGGAATTGGTGGATTGGCTCAAGCTGCTGATGGCCGACAACATTGGCGAAGCGGTACTGCGTGAGCGTGATCCAACAAAAGCCATTCCGCCGTTGGCAGGCGCCTTGGTTAAAAACGAGCAAGACGTGCAGTTGCTTGAGCGTTTGGCCTTTATGAGCCGCCGCGCGGGTCGGTAACAAACTCAACGGCTCTGCTCCCCTCGCCCGCTTGCGGGAGAGGGGCCGGGGGGGGGGGCCGGCAGCCAACACCGCATAGCCTGCCTAACCCCCTCACCCTAGCCCTCTCCCCAAGGCGGCGAGTGGACTAATTTGTGTCGAGTCGCCTCTCTCTAGCTGTATTCGAGAGGAAATGAAACGCCAATGGAGACGCAGCCATGCTGCTCAACCTATTCAACGAAATGCGCGCCGCCAAGGTTCCGGTCTCGGTTCGCGAGTTGCTGGATTTGATCAACGCGTTAAAGCACAACGTAACGTTCGCCGACATGGACGAGTTCTATTACCTGTCGCGCGCGATTCTGGTCAAAGACGAGCGCCATTTCGACAAGTTCGACCGTGCCTTCGGCGCCTATTTCAAGGGCTTGGAAAACCTCAATCAGCACATCGAGGCGTTGATCCCCGATGAGTGGCTGCGCAAGGAATTCGAGCGCTCATTGACCGATGAAGAGCGGGCCAAAATCGAGTCGCTCGGCGGCCTGGATAAGCTGATCGAGGAGTTTAAAAAGCGCCTCGAAGAGCAAAAAGAACGCCACGAAGGCGGCAATAAATGGATCGGCACCGGCGGCACCAGCCCGTTTGGTTCCGGTGGTTTTAACCCTGAAGGCATTCGCGTCGGCGATGCCGGCAAACGTCAGGGCAAGGCGGTAAAAGTCTGGGACCAGCGCGAGTACAAAAACCTCGACGACCAAGTGGAACTGGGCACGCGCAATATCAAAGTGGCCCTGCGCCGCCTGCGCAAATTTGCCCGCCAAGGCGCGCAAGACGAGCTGGACCTGGACGGCACCATCGACTTCACCGCCCGCGACGGCGGCCTGTTGAATATCCAAATGCGCCCGGAACGGCGTAATGCGGTGAAGCTGCTGATCCTGTTCGACATCGGCGGCTCAATGGACGCCCACGTAAAGGTCTGCGAAGAGCTGTTCTCGGCGTGCAAAACCGAGTTCAAGCATTTGGAGTATTTCTACTTCCATAACTTCGTCTACGAGTCGGTGTGGAAGAACAACTTGCGCCGTACCTCGGAGCGCTTCTCCACCCAAGACCTACTGCACAAATACGGCGCCGACTACAAAGTCGTGTTTGTAGGTGACGCGGCCATGGCCCCGTATGAAATCACCCAGGCTGGCGGCAGCGTCGAGCACTGGAACGAAGAACCGGGCTACGTGTGGATGCAGCGCTTCCGCGAGAAATACAAAAAGCTGATCTGGATTAACCCTTACCCCAAGGACACGTGGAACTACACGGCCTCAACCAATATCGTGCGCGATTTGTTGGAAGACCATATGTACCCCTTGAGCTTGCGCGGGCTCGAAGACGGGATGAAGTTTTTGTCCAAGTAACCGCTCACCTCGTAGGGTGTGCTGCACGCACCAGGCGGTCGACTTTAAACCGCCATGGTGCGCATAGCACACCCTACGCCCTGGCGAGAGACGCTTATCGCCAGGGGCGCTGCTCATGCTGGGTCACTTTATGGGTGCGGCCAAAGCCCAACGTCCAACCGGCGCCCAGCACCAGCAGCTCAATCACAAACGCCAGCAGCAAGGCGCAGCCGATGCCCCAGGCAATCGCTTCCGGCGCCAGCAGCACTTGGTAGCGGTAACCGTCGTAGGTTTCTTTGAACAACTCCGGGTTGGCGTTAAACGCGACGTGCCACACGCGCACATACCAAGGGCCGGTCATGGCTTGCCATTCGCTATCGAGCAAGCGCGAACGCACCAGCAAGGTGGTCAGGCTATTGGCGTCGCTGGCAAATACCGGGTCGCTGCTGGCGCGGTAGTGGGCGACCAGGGCGTCGAGGTCGCCGTTGAAGAATTGGTTGGCGGTCTGGCGGAAGCCGCTCAGGCTTTGCTCGGATTCCTTCCAGTGCGCTGTAGTCATTGATAAAACCAGGGATCTGCACGCCTACCAGTAGGCCCACGGCAAACAGCACCATACGTAGATAACTTCTGAACATGCCTGCTCCCTTAGTTGCATGTTGAGCGGTTTAGCTGCGGCCTTTGGCGATGCACTCGCCACGGCGCCACAGGCTCCATTCGCCGGGTTGGTACAAGGTCCAACTTTCGTTTTCGGTCAAGGGTTCGGTGGCCAGCACCGTGACCACATCGTTGGGCGTGGTCTCGGCCTGGAAGTCGACGATTACATCGACGTCTTTCAAACGCGCCGGGCCAAATGGCGAGCGGCGGGTGATCTGCGCCAACTTGCTGGAGCAAAAGGCAAACAGCCAATCGCCGTCGCTGAGCAGGCAATTGAAAACACCTTTGCTGCGATAGGCCGAGCAAGCGCGTACCAAGGTGGGCAGGAGCATTTCCACCGAGACCGGTTGTGGGAACGAGCTGCGAATCTGGTTCAGCAAATCGCAAAAAGCAGCTTCACTGTCGGTATCACCCACCGGCCAGTAGAAGCTTGGGGTCGGGGCAAAGTCGGCCAACTGGCCGTTGTGGGCGAAGCACCAGTTGCGGCCCCACAGCTCGCGCACGAAGGGGTGAGTGTTGGCCAGGCAGACCTTGCCGACGTTGGCCTGACGAATATGGCCAATCACGGTTTCGCTTTTGATCGGGTAACGCTGCACCAGCTTGGCCACTTCCGAGTCGACGCTCGCCTGCGGGTCTTGGAACAAGCGCAGGCCGCGGCCCTCGTAAAAGGCGATGCCCCAGCCGTCACGATGCGGGCCCGTGCCGCCACCGCGCTGCATCAGCCCGGTAAAGCTGAACACGATATCGGTCGGCACATTGGCACTCATGCCCAGTAATTCACACATGGCTTAACACTCTGTCAGGTTGAGCACCTGAGGTTTTCGGCAGTGATTTAAAGACGGGGTTCAATGCGTTCGCGCCGGCCGCCCGAGCCACTGGCAGGCTCTGTGCGGGCTTCGGCGCGCGGTTGAATATAGGGTTTGCTCAGTGGCTCGCGTTCCATCATTTCGCGCAGAGTCGGTTGATCCTCTTCTTCCTGCGCGGTGGCAACCTTGGCGGCTTTGCGCTTGTTGACGGCGCGCTCAATGGGCCAGCGGATCAACACAAACACCAGGTACACGGCAAACGCGATCATGCCGTACATGGCTAAATCGGCCACCGCACGCCAGATATTGCTGCCCACTTTAAACAGCAAATCCAGTGCGGTGATCGCTACAGCCGGGGCGAACAGCTCTTTGTTCGGGTCAACAATGGTCGGGGTAAACAGCAAAATGGCCACCAGCAGCCGCAGCGGCTCGCGCAGGTAGCGCCACATCCAGCCAGTCAGGCGGAAGCTCACCAACAAACAGCCCAGGGCGGCAATGGCATAGATGGACCAGACAAGGACGTAATCGTGTTCGTTCATGCGGTTCGTGGCGATGCTGGCGAAGGGGCGCTTATGATAGCGGCTTTTCTGCTGCCCGGCGCGTTTGCCGTCGGCGGTCATTTGCTCTGGAGTTTCCCTATGTCGCAAGCCCCCATTGCCCGTATAGAGAACGGCAACGACCCCTACCACTGGCTGGAAAACCGCGACAGCGACGACGTGCTTGATTACCTCAAGGCCGAGAACGCCTATCTGGATGGCCAACTGGCCGAGCAATCCGAGTTGCGCGAGCAGTTGTTTGAAGAGATCAAAGGGCGCATCCGCGAAACCGACCTGTCGCTGCCCTCGCCCTGGGGCCCATACCTCTATTACACCCGCACCACCGCTGGTGATGAGTACCCGCGCCACTATCGCTGCGCGCGCCCGGCCGATGGCAGCAATACGGTGGATGCTGCCAGTGAGCAGCTCTTGCTTGATCCGAATGCATTGGCCAACGGCGGCTTCTTGTCCCTTGGCGCCTTTAGCATCAGCCCGGACCACGCGCGCCTGGCCTATAGCCTGGACAGCAGCGGCGACGAGATTTACCAACTGTTCGTCAAAGAGCTGGCCAGCGACACCCTCACCGCCCTGCCCTTCGACGACTGCGACGGCAGCATGACCTGGGCCAACGACAGCCAAACCCTGTTCTTTGGCGAGCTGGACGACACCCATCGCCCGCACAAACTCTACCGTCACACCTTGGGCGGCAACGGCGCTGAACTGGTGTTTGAAGAGCCCGATGGGCGCTTCTTTCTTAACTGCTACCGCAGCAGTTCCGAGCGCCAGTTGTTTGTGCTGCTCAACAGCAAAACCACCTGCGAAACCTGGGCCCTAGATGCTGATACACCGAAGGGCGAGTTCACCTGCATCGCCCCGCGCGAAGAAGGCCACGAATACTTTGTCGACCATGGCCGCCTGGTACATGGCGACGCGGCCGGGCAATGGGGCTGGGTCATCCGCAGTAACCAGAGCGGCATCAACTTCGCCCTCTACCACGCCACCACCGCCGGTGTGCCGAGCCGTAGCGACTGGCAAGAGCTGATCGCCCATAACCCGGACGTAATGCTGGAGGACACCACCTTAAACGCCGGCGCCATCATTCTTGGCCTGCGCGAAGGCGGCTTACCGATTCTGGAAGTGCATGGCCTGGGCCTGCCACCTGCGCGGGTGCAACTGCCCGATGCCGCCTACAGCCTGCATGTGCAGGACAGCCTGGAGTTCGACAGTGCGGTGATTCGCCTGCGCTACGAGGCGCTCAATCGCCCGGCGCAAGCGCGCCAACTGCACCTGGTCAGCGGTGAGCAAGTTGTTCTAAAAGAAACCCCGGTAGAAGGCCCGTTCGATGCCGACGCTTACGTCAGCCAACGTCTGTGGGCGACCGCTGCCGATGGCACGCAAATCCCCATCAGCCTGGTAGCCCGCCGCGAAGTATTGGGCAAACCGGCACCCTGCTACCTCTATGGCTATGGGGCTTATGGCGCGAGCCTCGACCCATGGTTTTCCCATGGCCGCTTAAGCTTGCTCGACCGAGGGTTTGTTTTCGCCATCGCCCATGTACGTGGCGGCGGCGAACTGGGCGAAGCCTGGTACCGCGCCGGCAAGCTGGAACACAAGAGCAATACCTTTAGCGACTTTATCGCCTGTGCCGAACATCTGATCGCCGAGGGCTACACCAGCACGCCACAACTGGCCATCAGTGGTGGCAGTGCCGGTGGGCTGCTGATCGGCGCGGTACTCAACCAGCGCCCGGACCTGTTCGCCGCCGCCATTGCTGAAGTGCCTTTCGTTGACGTGCTCAACACCATGCAAAACCCCGACCTGCCGCTGACCGTCACCGAATATGACGAATGGGGCGACCCGCACGAGCCTGAGGTATTTGCCCGGATTAAAGGCTACGCACCGTACGAAAACGTCAGCGCCCAGGCCTACCCGGCACTGCTGGCCGTTGCCGGCTACAACGACAGCCGCGTGCAGTATTGGGAAGCGGCGAAATGGGTGGCTAAGCTGCGCGCGCACAAGACAGACAGCAATTTGCTCCTGCTAAAAACCGACCTTGGCGCCGGGCATGGCGGCATGAGCGGGCGCTACCAGGGCATCAAGGATGTGGCGCTGGAGTATGCGTTTGTATTGAAGGTGCTTGGCCAGCTGAGTTAACACCGGTCTTAGCCGTCGCCCCCTGCCACTCCTACGAAACTTCGGACAACCCCCTCTCCCGTTTACGGGAGAGGGTTGGGGTGAGGGGCTCTTCAAATGGCAGCCCTACTCAACCCTCGGCTTCACCGGCTCCGGCGTCTTCACCTTGGGCGTGCTTGGCGCCTGCTGAGGCTGCTGCAAGCCGTTGTCCCGCGGGTTGATGGTGGTCGCTGGCGGTAAATTACGCGGGCTATTGGTACCCGGCATCACCGGCCCAGTAGGCGCAGGCATCGGTACATTGCGTGGCTGTACCGGCTGGTACGGTTGCGGTGTCGCGGTGCCGGGCGAGCCGGGTTCGGCCGCGAGGGTCAGGGTGGCGGTCAGGGCAGCTGCCGCCAGCACCATCAATCTGAACATACGCATTTCACACCTCCTTAAACGTGGCGTGAACGTTAGACTACGCGCCCCGCATAAGGCTCACCTTCAATGAAACGCTTTGTTCTGCTCGACACCGCCCCGATTCCCGACAACGGCGGCGCCCTGTGCCTGTTTGAGTACGGCGAAGATTTCGTGATCAAGATTCAAGGCGGCGATGGCGGCCAATTGATGAACACGCGTATGCATGGTTCCGAAGATGCCCTGGCCGAAATCCCCTGCCGCAAGATCGGCCAACGCCCGCAAGCACGCGCCTTGATCGGCGGTCTGGGCATGGGCTTTACCCTCGCCTCGGCCCTCAAACATTTGGGCCCGACCGCCCAGGTGGTGGTGGCTGAACTGGTGCCTGGGGTTATCGAGTGGAACCGTGGCCCGCTGGGGGCCAAGGCCGGTATGCCGATTGACGATCCGCGCGCAGAAGTGCGCTGCGTCGACGTCGCCCACGTGCTGCAAGCCGAGCCCGCCGGCTTTGACGCCATCATGCTCGACGTCGACAACGGCCCCGAGGGCCTGACGCAGAAAGGTAATAGCTGGCTGTACTCCGCCGGCGGTTTACACAGCTGCCATAGCGCCTTGCGCGCCGGGGGAATTCTGGCGGTGTGGTCAGCCAGTGCCGACCGCAAGTTCTCCGAACGCGTGGCCAAGGCCGGCTTCAAGGTTGAGGAAGTGCAGGTGTATGCCCATGGCAACAAAGGCACCCGGCACACTATCTGGATTGCGCAAAAACGCTGATAACTTGAGAAGCACGCGGCCTGGGCTCACCATAGCCGCTGGCATGCATCTACCCCTGGACTGAACAGGTAACCCCATGAGCACTGAAAAATCGGCGGCAACCCTTAAAACCGATCGCCTAATTGCCGAAGGCCAACGCAGCCGCGAAGAAGGCTACCGGGTCAAAGCGCTGAAAATGTACCCGCACATTTGTGGCCGCTGCCAACGGGAATTCGAAGGCAAACGCCTGAGCGAACTGACCGTGCACCACCGCGACCACAACCACGACAACAACCCGCAAGACGGCTCCAACTGGGAGCTGCTCTGCCTGTTCTGTCACGACAACGAACACTCGCGCTACACCGACCAGCAGTACTTCAGCGAAGGCTCCACCGCCAGCCCGACTGGACCGAAAGTCACGCACAAAGCCTTTGCCGACTTGGCCGCGCTGCTGAAAAGCAAAGAATAAGAGAGCACTACGTGGCAAACCGTCGTTACAGCTGCATTGGTTTATTCAACCCCAAATCGCCGGACAACGTCGGCGCCGTCATGCGCGCCGCCGGCTGCTACGGGGTCAACTCGGTGTTCTACACCGGCAAGCGCTACGCCCGCGCCCAGGAATTTGCTACCGACACCAAGATGGTCCACCAGGACATCCCGTTGATTGGTATTGAAGACCTGCAAAGCATCATTCCGCTGGGCTGCACGCCCGTGGCGGTGGAGTTGGTCGAAGGCGCTAAACCGCTGACCGAGTACACCCACCCCGACCGCGCTATCTACATCTTCGGCCCCGAAGATGGCTCGCTGGGCAAGGAGGTATTGGCCTGGTGTGAAGAGGTGATCTACATCCCCACCAACGGCTGTATGAACCTGGCGGCAACGGTAAATGTGGTGCTGTATGACCGCATGGCCAAGGGTTTGAATACCAAATCCGGACCGCTGTTTGGTAAGTCGTTTCAGTCCTAAGCGGCCGGGCTACGCTGCTCGACGAAAAATTCTGGATCCCCGCCTGCGCGGGGATCCAGAATCGCCAGTCGTACAAAGTGCCTTGTCACTCCGCAGACTTGAGCAGCGGCGTATCCAACACCTTCGATGCCCCACCCAGTACATCCTCGCTTACGCTGATGAAGTCCTTGGTATTGACCCCATCCATGCGCATCAAGCCACGGCTCACATCATCCAGCGAGCGCTTGTTGCCGGTGCCTTTGCGGATTTCGCGGTCGAGGTCTTGCAGCAACAATACCGCCCGCGCGGTGGTGCGACCGCTGACGCTGCTACCGCGCAGGGTGGTGACTTTGCGGCTCCATTTTTTCAGGTCGTCGTTTACCGCCTTGTAGCGTTCTTCGCTCATGCCGCCAGCACGGTGTACCAGCTCAATGGCGTAGTACTCGGCCAGGCCTTCGCTAATCCAGTCGCTCTGGTCGGTGTCGCGAATACGGCTGAACACATGGACCAGTTCATGCACCAGTGAGCTGGTGCCGTTTTCGCTGACCAGGGGCCGGTCGCTGTGCATAAAAAGCGAGTTCGACGCCGACAGGCCGCCGCGCCACATCGGATTGCCCGCACCGACCACTAACAGCTTGGCTGGGTCGCGCGGGAACACGGTCTGCACCTGCGGCCACACAAAGGTCAGCAGGGTCAGCACATCCATACGGCGCATGCCCTCGCCCACCGGCGCAGCGACGGTAACTTCGGTTTCCCCCAGCTTGGCCCGGCGGGTGCCGATTTTGCCGGCGAGAATCCAGCCGGTAGGTCGGTCAAACAAGCGTGAGGGGTTGTCGATGCGGAAGCGGTTTTTGCCGATGCGTGGCCAGCCGGTTTCCACGCTTTTCCAGCCTTTGGGCAGTTCGAATTGCAGGCGCGAGACCAGTTCGGTGCCGTCGTGCTGGTCGAGCTTGGCGCTGGGCACCAAGTCGTCGCCGCGTAGCAACGCCCAGTCAGCGGTCATGCGTGCGTCATAGCTGGTGGCTTTGCCCTCGGCGGCAGGCCGTGGGTGGTTGATATGCACGCGGTAGCTAAGGCTGGTTTTGCCTTTGCCGGGTTGCCATACACCTTGCTGCTTTTCACCCGGCTGCGCGGCGCCAAGTTGCCATGTGCCGTCGGTTTTGAAGTCGCTGTAATAGCCTTTTTTGCCCAGATCAAAACTCAAACTGCGTACCGCTTCGCCCTCTTCCAGCGTTAGGTGCACCTCAGCCTGATCGCTGTCCGGGAGAAAACGTACGGTGTAATCGAGATCGACTTTTTCCGCGGCCAATAGCGGGGCGCTAGAGGCGAGAAGAACGGCTGAGAGCAGGTAGCGGTGCATGGGCATTGCAAACAGTTCCTTTGTGACGCGGCGCGGTAATTCCCTATGACCGGCCCGGCATTATTTGATTCAGCGCGATAGTGTGGTTGCAGGGTCTGTTGGGCTTCGCCTGTGGCTCAACCCAACCTACGGTTCTACATTCCCGTAGGTTGGGTTGAGCGCAGCGAAGCCCAACAAAGCCAGCCCCAATCAGCCGGAGCGGAAGATCATATAGTCTTCCCAGTCATCTTCAGCGACGGCGGTCTCACTGAGCATAGTGCCGACTTGTGAAATACCGGCGTTGTGGACCATTTGCGGGTCGCCGCACACCAAGGGGTGCCAGCTTTCCAGGTCTTTGCCTTCAGCCACCAGGCGGTAGCCGCAGGTGGGTGGCAGCCATTGGAACTCGCTGGCTTGGCCGGGAGTGAGCTGGATGCAGTCGGGCACAAACTGACGACGGTTGGCGTAGTTGCTGCACTGGCAGGTTTTCAGGTCGAGCAATTTGCAGGCGATGCGTGTGTAGTAAACGCTGCCATCGTCTTCATCTTCGAGCTTTTGCAGGCAGCACAGGCCGCAGCCGTCGCACAGCGACTCCCACTCGTCCTGATCAAGCTGGTCGAGGGTTTTGCGTTTCCAGAAGGGTTGGACTATGGCGGCCATGGCGAGCTACAGGCTGGAGAAAGGGCGGCAGTCTAGCGCCCACCTGGGCATCGGCCAAGGCCGCGTTGCCAAACGGTTGCAGGCCCTTTGACGGGCCTGCGAACCACTCTTAATAACCCTTGGAGAAATCCACTTCCCCGCGCAACGGCTCGCCACTGTTAAAGCGCTGCAGGTTGTCGAGAAACAGCTGGGCCATTAACGGCGGCTGGGTCGGTGCCGAGCTGTGGCCGGTGAGCAGCAGACCAAACGCCGTCCAGAATGGATGACGTGCCGGCAACGGCTCCTGACGGCAGACGTCGATAATCGCGCCGCTCAGATGGCCATCCCGCAAGGCCGCCACCAAGTCGGCGTCCACTACCGCCACACCGCGCCCAGCATTGATAAACAGCGCGGTCGGCAGGAATTGGGCAAACAGCTTGGCGTTGTAAATATCGTGGGTGTTGGCGGTATCCGGCAGCAGGTTGATCACGTAGTCAGCCTGGCCGACCAAACGCGGCAACTCGGCCATCTGCGCCACTTCCTTAAACGGCGGCAACTCGCGCGCCGAACTGGCCACGCCATACAACTCAACGCCAAACGGCGCGAGAAACTGCGCCACGCTCAGGCCGATTTCGCCTGTGCCGACAATCAGCACGCGCCGGCCAGCCAGGCTGCGCGGCGCATGGTTGTCCCAGCGCCGCTCCACTTGCGCGGCCAGCCGCGCCAGCACTTCGCGCTCATGGGCGAGCATATAGGTGAGCACGTACTCGGCCATCACCTGACCAAAAATGCCCACGGCGCGGGTCAGGCGATAGTCTTTGGGCAAATCCTGCAGCAGCAGCGGCGTGATGCCCGCCCAGGTCGACTGCAACCACTGCGGCTTATGGCCCTTACGCAACAACGTGGCGAGCAAGACCGGCTCACCCAGCCACACCTCACAGCCCGGCGCGAGCTGCGCCAGTTGGGTCGGATCGTCACTGATCGCCAGTTCCAGATCGGGTTGAGCGGCACGCAGCAGGTCGGCATAAATGGCGTGGTCAGATTCAGCAAGTAAAACGCGCATGGGGCAGAAAAACCTTCAAACACGGCGCGGCCGCACTCAGCAGCACCTTAAGACAGGGGAAAGTATCGATTCGCCAGACTCCGCTGGCTTTGGCTTTTGAGCTTCTTCCGACCTTCCGGGCTAGAGCCAGGAGGTCGCCTTAAATCGGGTCGTTACGGCGCAGCAGTTCTTCCGGCAAATGCTGAATGTATTCGTCTTCAGCCGGCGGCATCTGCAAGTGGTAGCCTTGCTTTTCCAGGTTCGCGAGAACAACTTCAATGTCCTCGCGAGACAGTTTGCGCTCCGGGCTAAGCACCAAATCAAAGGTGTGTTTGGGTGTACCAAAGGCCACCAGCAATGATTCCGGCACCTTTTTCAACGCATCGGCTTTGAGTACATAGAGGTACATTTCGTTGCGCTTGGGGCTGCTGTAGATCGAACAAATCTTTTTCATGCCTGTTGTTCCTGGGTATAGGCCGCCAGGCTGTCGAGCAGCTCCTGGCCCATCAATTCTCGGCGCCAACCGCGCAGCGAATCCGGCAGTTGGTAAGGGCCATTGGGGAAGCCACTTTTGAGCAGGGCTTCGAGGATTTTCTTGCGCAGCATAATTTCCGGGGCGATATCCAGGCGCTCAGCTTCACGCTGCCCCACCGCGCGCAGCACTTTAAGTAAGGCTGCCGCTTCTACCGGCAACGGCTCGGGTAGCGCTTCGGGCCATTCGGCGGCGGGCTTGGCAGCGGCTTCTTTGATCAGGCCGAGTAGAAATTCGCCGTCCTGGCGCACCGTTTTCGGGTGCATATCTTCAATGCGTGCCAGCGCCACAAGGTTGTCGGGCTGGTTGCGCGCCATCGGCCATAGCGAGTTTTCGCGGATCACCCGATTACGCGGCAGGTTGCGCAGGCGCGCTTGTTGCTCGCGCCAGGCATAGAGTTCGCGCAGCACGGCGAGTTTGGCCGGGGCCAGCTTCCAGCCCAGTTTGGCGTCGCGGTAGACCTCGTTAGGGTCGATTTCGCGGCGCACATTCACCACCATTTCTTCGCCGTCTTCCAGCACCCAATTGAACTTGTCCGGCGCCAAGCGCGCGCGCAACGCTTCGTACACCTCGGCCAGATGCAACACATCTTCGGCGGCGTAGCTGACTTGGGTTTCTGACAACGGCCGCTGCAACCAGTCCGAACGGGTCTCACCTTTGGGCAGGTCGATATCCAGCACGCTCTGCACCAGGCGTGAATAGCCCATGGAAAAACCGATATTCAGGTAAGCAGCGGCAATCTGCGTATCAAACAGTGGCTGCGGCAAGGTGCCGGTCAGGCGAGAAAACACTTCGAGATCTTCGCTGCAGGCATGCAGGACCTTGATCACAGCAGGGTCAGCCAACAGCTCGGCAAAGGCATCCCAGTTCTGAATCAGCAGCGGATCAACCAGATAAACCTGACTGCCGTCGCACACTTGCAGTAGGCCGGCGATGGGGTAAAAGGTGTCGACCCGCATAAATTCGGTGTCGAGGGCCACGTATGGCAGACGCCGCCACTCGGCACATAGGTGCGCCAAGCTGGCGAATTGATGTCGATGGCCACATGCCTCTCCTTAAAGTTGCCGCGCAGTATATATCGAGCCCGGCTATGGACGGTGATTCACGACTTGCCCTGCGTAATCGGCGCTCCTATGCTGCCGTCGTTTTGTCCGACAATAACCAGAACAAGGATATGTCATGAAAAAGTTTCTCGGCCTGGTGGCCCTGCTGTTGGTCATCGCCGTGGTCTATTTGCTCGCCCAACCCAGCCCGATTGACCCACTGGCCTGGACCCCGCCCCATGAGCCAGCCATGACCGGCGTGCTGGAACCCAACGACTCTTTGATGAAAGCCGAGCTGCTGGCCAAAGGTCAGGTGCACGGCCCGGAAGACACCGCAGTCGACGGCGAAGGCCGCGTATACGGCGGCACCCATGACGGCAAAGTGATCCGCGTCAAAACCGACGGTAGCGTCGAAACCTTCGCCGACACCAAGGGCCGCCCGCTGGGCATGGACTTCGACGCCAAGGGCAACCTGATCGTTGCCGACGCCTACAAAGGCCTGCTGAGCATCGACCCGCAAGGCCAAATTACGGTGCTCACCACCGAAGCCGGCGGCGTGCCGTTCCGCTTTACCGATGATGTGGATATCGCCAGCGACGGGCGCATTTATTTCTCCGATGCCTCAAGCAAATTCGAACAACCGGACTATTTGCTCGACCTGCTGGAAGGCCGCCCCTACGGCCGCCTGCTGCGCTACGACCCAATAACCAAGACCACCGACGTATTGCTTAAAGACTTGTACTTCGCCAACGGCGTAGCGCTGTCAGCCAAAGAAGACTTCGTGCTGGTTAACGAAACCTACCGCTACCGCATCAGCCGCCTGTGGCTCAAAGGCCCGAAAGCCGGTACCCACGACATCTTTATCGACAACCTGCCCGGCATGCCGGACAACCTGCAAGGCGACCGTGTAGGCACTTTCTGGGTCGCCCTGCCGACACCACGTAAAGCCGACGCCGACTTTCTCCAAGGTCAGCCGTGGCTAAAAGCGCAAATGGCCAAATTGCCGCGCGCCTTATGGCCAAAACCGGCCAAATACGGCCTGGCCATTGCCGTGGATGAACAGGGCAAAATCATCCGCAGCCTGCACGACACCAGCGGCACCAACCTGCGCATGGTCACCTCGGTGAAACCGGTGGGTGGCTACCTGTACTTCGGCAGCCTGGACAACGACCGCATCGGCAAGCTGAAACTCGACTAAGCCGGGTAGAAGCATCTGCGTTTATGATGGGCGCCCGATTTATCTCAGGTGCCCATCATGTCCCTCGCGCAACTGATCACCCCGCAGCAACTCGCTAACCGCCCCGGCCAACCCGACCGCCTGCTCCTCGACTGCCGCTTCGCCCTCGACGACCTCAGCTACGGCAGCCGCAGCTACGCCGAAGGGCATATCCCCGGCGCGGTATTTGCCGACCTTGAGCAGGATTTATCGGGCGCCATCGTTAAAGGCCTGACCGGCCGCCATCCCCTGCCCAACCCACAGCGATTAGTAGAGCGCCTGCGCGCTTGGGGGTTGAACAATGCCAGCGAAGTCATTCTCTACGATGACGGCAACGGCGCCTTCGCAGCCCACGCCTGGTGGCTGCTGGCCTGGCTGGGCAAACGCGATAACGTTTACCTGCTTGATGGCGGCTTTAAAGCCTGGAATGAAGCGGGCCTACCTATAAACCAGGCGCTACCCGAGCGCAGCCCAGGCACCTTTACCGGCCAAGCGGATAACAGGCTGGTCGTCAGCGCTGAGCAACTGGAACTGATCCTCGGCGACCCGGAACTCACCCTGCTTGACGCCCGCGCCCTGGCGCGCTTCAAAGGCGAAGTAGAACCCATCGACCCGGTGGCCGGGCATATCCCTGGCGCACAATGCGCGGCGTTTACCGACAACCTCGACAGTGCTGGCCGATTCTTGCCCGCCGAACAACTGCGCGCCCGCTTCGCCGCGCTATTGGGCGAGCGCAGCGCCGAAGGGCTGGTGGCCTATTGCGGTTCAGGCGTCACCGCCTGCCATAACCTGTTTGCCCTGAGCTTGGCCGGCTACCCGCTAGCGCCGCTGTATGCAGGCTCTTGGAGTGAGTGGATTACCGATCCTGAACGGCCTATAGCAACCGGCGAATAGCTAAATACCGGCGCCGAACGCGGTGTGCGCACCCAAGCGATAGCGGGAAAATCGCTTGGTGCGCGCAGCACACCCTACGAGCGCTTGTGCGCTGCGCCAGATTCTGTGAAGAGCCCGTAGGGTGTGCTGTGCGCACCAGGTGCAAACACGTTTTTCGGGCAAAACCGCGTTTTAAGCACCTTGAGGCATATACCCAGCAGCAAATAGCCTCAATTGATTTAAAAACAGCCTTTTACAGCACAATGTTCTGACTATGCTTCAACATAAGCGGCTAACCCCGCTTCCGGTGGGGCCTTTTCGAAATTCGTACTTCCACCCGCTGCCAGGCGCCGAGGCCCCCGCCGGTTACCTTTTTCGAGGTTTCTATGGGCATCGCCGCTGCTGATTTATGCCAACACGTTATCCGCCCTACCCTCCTCTATCTGGATCGCCACAGCCCCTGCGCCGAATCTTTTCTGCTCTGCGCTGCCGCTTGTCAGTCCGCCCTCGGCTCAGCCTTGGATGACCAACTGGGTCACGGCTTGTACCGAATCGGCGATTTGCGTCACCAAACATTCTGGGATCAGCATTTGGCTCTCGACCCGGAACTGGCCAGCCGCGTTCGCGGCCTGGCGAGCCAGCATGCGTTTCTGGCCGCGCCCCACCTGGAGCTGACGGTTAATCTGCGTTACGCCACCGCGATTGCCTGGCTTATGGTCGAGGCGCAAAGCCCCAGCCTGCCTGAGGTTGACGACATAATGGGCATGGCTCAGGTGTGGCAGAAGGTGTTCCAGCCGCAGGGGCGGCTACGCGATTTCAGCCGCGCGTGGCACCACTACGTGGCCAAGGCGCGGCACGCGGCGTGAGATTTTCCTGGAACCAACCGGCAAAAGTACGCTCGTACAAGATTGCCGACGATGCCATCAGATTGACTTAAATTGTCGGACAATTGGCTGCAAAGTTGCGTTCTTGAGCGACTGGCCAGCTTATTCAAATACTGATAATTTCCGCCCCCCGCACAAAAATACAACAGGACCTTTGCCATGAAACACGCCTGGTTCAAGACCACCCTAGCCCTGACCATTTCTGCCGCTGCCAGCAACGCTCTCGCTGGCGGTTTTGCCCTCAACGAACAAAGCATCAGCGGCATGGGTTCGTCCTACGCTGGGCGCTCGTCGTCGGCCGATGACGCCACCACCCTGTTCGGCAACCCGGCTGGCATGTCGCGCCTAAAGCGTCAGGAAGTCAGCGTCGGTGCCGCTGCTATCGTGGCAAAAACCGATATCAAACACGCCCAAGGCTCCAGCTCTGGTAGCAACGACGGCGATATGGTTCCCGAGACTGGCGTGCCGATGGGCTACTACGTCAACCCGGTGAACGAGCAATGGACGTTCGGCGTCGGCGTGTACGCCCCGTTCGGCCTGATCACCGACTACGAGCGTGGTTTCCAGGGCCGTAAGTTCGGCGACTACAGCGAAGTGAAAGTCGTCACCGTGCAGCCGACCGTGAGCTTTCGCATTAACGATCAACTGTCCGTGGGTGTTGGTCCAACCATCAACCGTATTGACGGCAAATTGGAAAGCTCGCTGGGTAGCATCAACCCACTGGTGCCCGCTGAAAGCCGCGTGAAAATCAAAGGTGACGACACCGCCCTGGGCTACAACATCGGCGTGCTGTACGAGTTCACCCCGCAAACCCGCGCCGGTGTTACGTACCACTCCAAGGTCAAATACAAGCTGGAAGGCGACACCACCGTTTCCGGTAACAACGCCATCTATTCGGCAATCGGCGCCTATGGCAAATACGATGCCTCGCTGGACCTGACCACCCCGGAATCGGTTGACGCCTCGTTCACCCACGACATCGACGATGCCTGGACTGTCTACGCCGGTAGCACCTGGACCCGTTGGAGCCGCCTGAAAGAAATCACCGTTGAAAACGAAGGTGTGACCGGCCCGGCCGCTGGCAGCCTGTCGAACATCACCGAAGAACAGAACTGGCACGACACCTGGGGCTACGCCGTAGGTACCGCGTACAAACTCAGCAAAGAGTGGACTGTACGTGCCGGCCTGGCCTTCGACCAAAGCCCGACCAACAACGCCGACCGTTCGCCACGCATCCCGACTGGCGATCGCACCGCAGTCAGCTTTGGCGTGGGCTGGAACCCGACTGAAGACCTGACCGTCGACCTGGCCTACTCCTACCTGTGGGAAGAAGACACCAAGATCGATCAGGTGGACACCACCGGCACCAAAGGCAGCTACAGCTCTACCTACGAAAACAGCGCGCATGGTTTCGGTACTCAGGTTTCCTACCGCTTCTAAGCTTGTATTGATCGCCCGTCCCCCGGGCGATCATGCGTAGGGTGTGCTGTGCGCACCAAAGTGATTTGCGCGAGATCGCTTTGGTGCGCACAGCACACCCTACAAATCGCCGCATATTCACCGCATAAAACTCTCTTGGTCTTACAGCCCACCGCTCTATAATCCCGGCCTTGCGTGATGGAGGCCTACATGAGCGCGATTCAAATCAAGTCCCCCGCCCTAACTATCAAAGCCGGCAGTAAAGCCTTGGCGCGTATTCGCGAGCGCGGTTTGGCGCCTGCTGATGTCGGCATTTTGCCGGGCGCTGCGGGCGGCCCCAAAGCCCTCGGCATTCAAGGTTTGGACCTGGCGCTATTCGGCGATTGGCTGCCGCGCGCACCACGGCAACGGGCGCTGATCGGCGCTTCTATTGGTTCCTGGCGCTTTGCCAGTGCCTGCCTGCCAGATGCCGCCGCCGGTATCCAACGCTTGGGCGAGCTGTATACCCAGCAGCGTTTTAACAAGGGCGTGACCATGGCCGAGGTGTCGCAAAGCTGCGTGCGCATGCTTGATGACCTGCTCGACGGCCAAGATGCCCATGTGCTGAACAACCCGCACTACAGCCTGAATATCATGGTGGTCAGAAGCCTCGGCCTGCTTGCCCACGACCGCCGTGGTGCGCTGGGTTTGGGCTTGTCATCGGTGATCGGCAACAACCTGCTTGGCCGTCCGCGTTTGTCGCGGCATTTTGAGCGGGTGATTTTGCATGACAGCCGCAGCCAGCCGCCGCTCAGCGCCTTAAGCGATTTCCCCTCGCGCTTTCTGCACCTGGATGTCGGCAACCTGCGCCATGCCCTGTTGGCCTCGGGCTCCATCCCCATGGTGATGGAAGGCGTGCGCGACATTCCCGGCGCTGGCGCCGGCACCTACCGCGATGGCGGCCTACTCGATTACCACCTCGACCTGCCCTACAGCGGCGACGACGTGGTGCTCTACCCGCACTTCACCGACAAGGTGATTCCCGGCTGGTTCGACAAGGGCCTGCCGTGGCGCAAAGGCGACAACGTGCGCCTGCAAAACGTATTGCTGCTGGCGCCGTCGCGCGAATACCTGGCGCAACTGCCCCACGGCAAGCTCCCCGACCGCAAAGACTTCACCCGTTACCTCGGGGACGACAACGGCCGCGAACGCTACTGGCGCGCTGCCATGGACGCCAGCCGGCGCCTGGGCGATGAGTTCCTCGAACTGGTCGACGGCGGCAAACTCGGTGAACGCCTGCAAGCCCTTTAAGAGCACCTGAACGCCCTTTTCAAAGCAGCACCAAGGACCGGTTATGAAGCTTGCAGTTGCCATCATCCATGGCATTGGCACCCAACCCGCGCAATTGGATAGCGATGGCCAGCACGTCTTCGCCCAGCGCTTGATCGCGCAACTGCGTCTGCGTTTGGGCGAACACGCTGAGCACGTGGCGTTCCAGAGTTTGTACTGGGCCAATGTGCTGGACGATCGCGAATTCGCCTACCTGGAAAAACTCAAAGCCGAGCCTGTGACTTGGCGCTGGTTACGCCGCGCGGTGACGCTATTTCTTGGCGATGCCAGCGGCTACCGCAAGGTCAGCGAGGCCTACGACACCACCTACCAAGAGGTGCACCAAACCGTGCGCCAGGGCTTGCAAGCACTGCGTGCGAAAGTCGGCGCGCAAACGCCGCTGGTGGTGCTGGCGCACTCGCTGGGCGGGCATATTTTTTCCAACTACGCCTGGGATCAGCAGCAGCTCAACGCTACGCCAACCTGCTCGCTTGACCCATTTTTAGGCTTGGAAACTCTGGCCGGACTGATCACCTTTGGCTGCAATATTCCGCTGTTCACCTTTGCCTACAACCCAGTGCTGCCAATCCGCTTTCCGGGCCATTGCCTGACTGAAAAAGTGCGCGAACAGGCACGCTGGCTTAACCTCTATGCACCGGCCGACGCCCTCGGCTACCCGCTGCGACCGCTGGACAACTATGCCAATGTAGTCGCTGAGGACCGCGCCATGGCCGTTGGCCCTTGGTACAAACGGCACACCCCTTTAAGTCATATGGAGTACTGGAACGATGGTGGTTTTCACGCCTATGTGGCGGATTATCTGCATCAGCTGCTGCCTGCTCCACGCCGCGCTGAATGCGCAGAACCAGGAAGAAGTCGGCAAGCTGCTGACCTTTGTGGAAAACAGCGGCTGCAGCTTTATCCGCAACGGCAGCGCCTACGACGGCAAAGAAGCGCGTATGCACCTGCAACAAAAGCTCGACTATCTGGAAAACAAAGGCCTGGTCGACTCCTCGGAAGATTTTATTAGCCGAGCAGCCACCGGCAGCAGCATTAGCGGCAAGGCCTACAGCGTGGACTGCGCCGGGCAGACACAGCCGTCGGCGGATTGGTTGAATGGCGAGTTGTTGAGGATTCGTAAGCCTTAAATCGCCAGGGGCAAATTTCAACGCGTGTACCTGGATCCCCGCCTTCGCGGGGATGACGGTGATAAACGGGCTAATCTCGTCGTCCCCGCGTAGGCGGGGATCCAGGTGCGCCGACTTCGCTCACCACACCGCCATCAAGCCTCCAAATTCCCCGCCGGCCCAAAGAACTCGTAATAACGCTGCTCATCTGGCACGCCCAACCCCCGCAAGCTGCGGTTCACATGGGCCATAAACGGTTGCGGGCCAAGGAAGTAAGCATCCACATCCGGCGTTTCTGGCAACCACTGCGCCAAGCGCTCCTCGGTCAGAAAGCCGGCCGTCACGTGCTGGTCTTCCTCGCGCGGTTCGCTGTAGCAGTAGAAGCGTTTGAGCTGTGGATGCGCCTGCGCTTTGCACTCCAACCAGTCGCGAAACGCATGCACCCCGCCATGCCGTGCGCAGTGGATAAAGTGGATGTCGCGCCCCGTACTCAGCGCTTGTTCCAGCATCGCCAACGCCGGCGTAATGCCCACCCCGGCGGTAATCAACGCCAGTGGTTTGTCGGAAGGCCGCAGGATAAACGCGCCTGCTGGCGGGAACAGTTCCAACGTGTCACCCACTTGCAGCTGCTCATGCAGATAACCCGACACCCGCCCGCCCTGCTCGCGCTTTACGCTGATGCGGTATTCCCGGCCGTTGGCCGCGGCCGATAGCGAGTAGTTGCGGCGCAGGTCGTCACCGTCGATGGTCAGGCGCAGGCCAATGTACTGGCCCGGCTCAAAACTCATCAGCGCGCCACCGTCTGCCGGCACAAAGTAGAACGAGGTGATTTCCTCGCTTTCGACCATTTTGCGCGCCAGGCGGAACTGCCGGCCACCGCGCCAGCCGCCCTCGGCCTGCTCGCGCTCGCTGTACATATTTTCTTCAATGCCCATCAGCAAATTAGCCAGTTGCTGGTAGGCAGCGCCCCAAGCGTCTATCACTTCATCGGTAGCCACTTCCGTGCCCAGCACCTCACGGATGGCTTGCAGCAGGCAGTTGCCGACGATGGGGTAATGCTCCGGCAGAATTTGCAGAGCCACGTGCTTGTTAACGATCTGCCCCACCAGCGGGCCAAGGGTTTCCAGGCGGTCGATGAATTTCGCGTACATCAGCACCGCATTGGCCAGCGCCCGCGCCTGAGCGCCGCTGGCTTGGTGGGTCTGGTTGAACAGTGGGCGCACCTGTGGGTAGTCGCGCAGCATGGTCTCGTAGAAGTGCGCGGTCAGCGCTGCGCCGCCGGACTCCAGCAAGGGCACGGTGGCTTTGATCAAAGCGGTTTGCGGGGCTGTGAGCATGTGTTCTCTCCTGGATCGTGATAGGGTTTTCCCACTTAGATATTCCAGATTTCATGCCAACTATTTTATTGTTTACTTTCAATAACTTAGTAATTTTTAGAGTCATCATGACACAGGTCACGATGACCAATAGAGTGTCGAAATGACTGCAAACTCACTGCTGCGCGCCTTTCTTCCCTTGGTCGCCGACTTATCTCGCGAGCTGCCTGAAGGCGAGCGCTACCGACGCCTGCTGGACGCGTTGCGCGACCTATTGCCCTGTGACGCCACCGCGCTACTGCGCTTGGAAGGCGAGCAGTTGGTGCCGTTGGCCGTTCACGGTTTGAGTGCCGACACCCTCGGCCGGCGCTTTAAAGTCGCCGAACACCCGCGCCTCAAAGCCCTGTTGGAAAACCGCGAGCCGACCCATTTCGCCGCCGATAGCGATCTGCCCGACCCTTACGACGGCTTGGTCGACGGCGTACACGGCCACTTGGAAGTGCACGATTGCATGGGCTGCTCGCTGTACCTCGACGACCGCCCCTGGGGCGTGTTGACCCTCGATGCGCTGGATGCCGAATGCTTTAGCCCCGCCGACTTAACCACCCTCGCCGCCTTTTCCAGCCTGGCGGCGGCCACGGTTAAAGCCGGCGAACGCATCAGCAGCCTGGCCCGCGATGCCCACGACCAACACCAGCTCGCCGAGGTCTACAAACAGGCCGCCGGCCAAGCGCAAGCCAAGGAAATGATTGGCCAAAGCGCCGCGCACAAGCGCCTGGTGGAAGAAATCGCCGTGGTCGGTAACAGCGAACTGAGTGTGTTGATCAGCGGCGAAACCGGCGTCGGCAAAGAGCTGGTAGCCCAAGCCATCCACGCCCAATCGCCACGGGCCAAAGCGCCGATGATCAGCCTGAACTGCGCCGCGCTGCCGGAAACCCTGGTGGAGAGCGAACTGTTTGGCCATGTGCGCGGGGCCTTTTCCGGCGCAGTGAATGAGCGGCGCGGCAAGTTTGAATTGGCCGACGGCGGCACGCTGTTTCTCGATGAATTGGGCGAACTGCCGTTGCCGGTGCAGGCCAAGCTGCTGCGGGTGCTGCAAAGCGGGCAGTTGCAGCGGGTGGGTTCGGACAAGGAACACCACGTCAATGTGCGGGTGCTGGCCGCCACCAACCGCGACTTGGCTGAAGAGGTGCGCGCCGGGCGTTTTCGCGCCGACCTCTATCACCGCTTAAGCGTTTATCCACTGCGCGTGCCACCACTGCGTGAACGCGGCCGCGATGTGCTGCTGCTGGCCGGCTATTTTCTCGAAGACAACCGTCCGCGCCTGGGCTTGCGCAGCCTGCGTTTGGCCGCCGACGCCCAGGCGGCCCTGCTCGCCTACGACTGGCCGGGCAATGTGCGCGAACTCGAACACCTGATCGGCCGCGCCTCGCTTAAAGCCCTGGCCGCGTGCAGCGAGCGGCCGCGGATTCTGAGTTTGCATGCAGTGGATTTAGCCTTGCCGACGGCTAGTCAGGCCATGCCTACAGGTGAAGCGCCAGAGATTGCCCAGGTAGCGGGCGCAGTGGGCGATTTGCGTGAGCACTTGGATGTTTATCAGCGGCAGTTGATTAGCGCCTGCCTGGAACGTCATCAAGGCAATTGGGCCAGCGCGGCGCGGGAGTTGGGGTTGGACCGGGCCAATTTAAGTCGGCTGGCAAAGCGGCTGGGGCTAAAGGCGTAGGGGTGCTGTGCGCACCGTGCGATCGCCTTGGTGCGCACAGCACACCCTCCAAGGGCACGCACGGATGCCATTGCCACTCGACGGTTCCTGACCCGAAAGACAATGCGCCTCGGGCAAAGCACGGCGTTCGCTGGTAGACTCGCCGGCTATTTTTTAGCCACCTTCTTTTCAGAGCGTTACGCCGTGGAACTGTTTAAAGAGTTTATCTTCGAAGCCGCACACCGCCTGCCCCACGTGCCTGCCGGGCATAAATGCGGGCGCTTGCATGGTCACTCGTTTCGGGTGGCGATTTATATCGAGGGCGAGGTAGACCCTTACACCGGCTGGATTCGCGATTTCTCCGAGATCAAAGCGATCTTCAAGCCGCTGTACGAACAGCTGGATCACAACTATTTGAACGATATTCCTGGCCTGGAAAACCCGACCAGTGAGGTGTTGAGCAAATGGATTTGGCAACAGCTCAAACCGTTGTTGCCGGAGTTATCGCGGGTGCGCATTCATGAAACCTGCACCAGCGGCTGTGAGTATCGCGGGGATTAACTCCCGTCGTCCCCGCGCAGGCGGGGACGACGGTTGGGTTAGGCCACCACCTGATTGCGCCCAAACGCTTTGGCTTCATACAACGCTCGATCGGCCCGCTCGTAGAGCTGGGCCATATCCCTTTCCTCTGCCGGCAGTAGACAGGCCACGCCAATCGACATGGTCACCATGCGCGCCGTTGTCGAGCGTTCATGTTGAATACCGAGTTTCTCCAACGCCTCGCGCAACACCTCTGCCCGCTCGCGCGCCTGCGCATCGGTAATGTCGTAGAGCAGCACGGCAAACTCCTCGCCGCCCAGGCGCACCGACATATCCAACGGTCGCCGCGCGGCATCAACCAGTACCGTGCCGACGCGCTGCAGCACATTGTCGCCGGCTTGGTGGCCGTAGCAGTCGTTGTAGGCTTTGAAGTGGTCGATGTCGCACAGCAGCAACGCCAGCGACTGGCGTTCGCGCTGCGCCTGGCGCCACAAGCGTTCTAGCTGACGGTTGAAGCTGCGGCGGTTGTGCAGGCCGGTCAGGCTGTCGTGGTCGGCCAGTACGCGCATCAGCCGGCTAACCAAAAAATGCTCGCGGGATTTGAATTCCAGCAAGTAACAGCCGACCGCGCCCATCACATTGCCAAACAACAAAAACAGCACGTTGTTGATCAAGCGCGGAATCGGCAGCCCGGCCAGCATTTCCAAACACACATAGGCCAGCAGCACGAGCAACGAGCTGAAGACCGCCTCGGACAAGCGCAAGCCGACCAAAAAGTACGCAGCCATGCACACCAACAGCAGGCCTTCGTAGGGGTAAGTGGGGTCCACCGTATGGGCAATGGCCACCACCGCCGCCGCGCCCAAACCCAAGCCACCGATACAGGTCAGGCTTAGCGGCACCAGCAGGTGCACGTGTTTGCGCTGTAAAATCAAAAAGGCGCAAATCATCAACATCGCCAGCACGCCCATGCGTACGGCCAACATCCACCACAGTTGCGGACCTTGAATCAGCGAGAAATCGAGCACCGCAAAAGCCAGCCACAGCACCATGCCAACGCTCAAGGCGATGCGCTTGAGGTCGAAGCTGTCTTCATTCATGTACTGGCGGTATTCAGCTTCCAACGGCCGCACGAAACGCAGCAAGCGAAAGCCTAGGGACAGTTGGTCGGCATAAGGATTGGGGCGGACATCGTCCAGCCAGGTGTGATGGAGCGTCACCCGTTACCTCTTCTACTTTTTCTACTTTGTGGGGAGGCTTTTTGACACCATAGCCGCTGCTAGTTCGGCCCACAAGCCTGGCGATTTTATGGCGCCAATCTGCCGTCGGCCTTCGTACGTTGCGCAAAGGTGCCGTGCGGACAAACTGAGAAACCACGCGCGCGGCTCGCGGCGTTATCGCTAGAATGTGCGACTGTCTTTTCTAGAGCCTGTCTGCATGGTCTCACCGACGCTGCGCACCATTGGTTACATCAACGGCATTTTTCTCATCACCCTGGCCATCAGCATGGTGGTGCCGGTGATAACCCTACTGATCTTCAACCGCGCGTCAGAGATCAACACCTTCCTCTGGTCCAGCCTGATTACCTTTCTCGGCGGGCTGGCCCTGGTGCTGCCAGGCAAACCGGAACATGTGCACCTGCGCCCGCGGGATATGTACATGCTCACCGTCAGCAGTTGGATTGCCGTGTGCATCTTTGCCGCGCTGCCGTTTTTGCTGACCCAGCACATCAGCTACACCGACTCTTTTTTCGAAAGCATGTCTGGTATCACCGCCACCGGCTCAACCGTGCTCAGCGGGCTGGACAGCATGTCTCCCGGCATTCTGATTTGGCGCTCGCTGTTGCACTGGCTAGGCGGTATCGGCTTTATCGGTATGGCGGTAGCGATTCTGCCGCTGCTGCGTATTGGTGGCATGCGCCTGTTCCAGACCGAGTCTTCGGACCGTTCGGAAAAAGTAATGCCGCGCTCCCACATGGTGGCTAAATACATCGCCCTGGCTTACACCGGCATTACCCTGCTCGGCACCGCGGCGTTATGGCTGGCGGGCATGAGCTGGTTTGATGCGATCAACCACGCCATGTCGGCGATTTCCACCGGTGGTTTTTCCACCTCCGATGCCTCCCTGGCGCACTGGCAACAACCTGCTGTGCACTGGGTGGCGGTGGTGTTGATGATCCTCGGCAGCCTGCCGTTTGCCCTTTATGTAGCGACCTTGCGCGGTAACCGCCGAGCGTTGCTGCGTGATGAACAGGTGCGTGGCTTCTTCGGCCTGTTACTCGCCACCTGGCTGGTGATGACCCTCTGGTACTGGGCCACCACCGACCTGCCCTGGTACGACGCCCTGCGCCATGTGGCGGTAAACGTGACCTCGGTGGTCACCACCACCGGCTTTGCCCTGGGCGATTACAGCCTGTGGGGCAATTTCTCGCTGATGATCTTTTTCTACCTGGGCTTTATCGGCGGCTGCTCCGGCTCCACCGCCGGCGGCATCAAGATTTTCCGCTTTCAGGTCGCCTATATCTTGCTGCGCGCCAACCTGCACCAACTGATTCACCCGCGCGCAGTGATCAAACAAAACTACAACGGCCACCGCCTCGACGAAGACGTGGTGCGCTCGATTCTGACCTTCTCGTTTTTCTTCGGCATCACCATCTGCGGCATCGCCCTGGGTCTGTCGCTGATGGGGCTGGACTGGATCACCGCGCTGACCGGCGCCGCCAGCACCGTGTCGGGCGTTGGCCCGGGCCTGGGTGAAGTGATCGGCCCAGCCGGTAACTTCGCCAGCTTGCCGGATGGCGCCAAGTGGTTACTGTCGTTTGGCATGCTGCTCGGGCGGCTGGAAATCATCACCGTATTGGTGCTGTGTGTTCCGGCGTTTTGGCGGCATTAACGAGCAGAACGAGTCGGCCAATGACGACCACCAGCAAATGCGCTTCACATCTGCGCGCGGTACTCGCCCGGTGTGCTGTCAAACCAGCGGCGAAACGCGCGGAAAAAATTGCTGGGGTCGGCAAAACCCAATAGGTAGGCAATCTCCAGTAACGTCAGCTCGGGCTGGGCCAGGTATTGCACCGCCAGCTCACGACGGGTGTCGTCCAACAACTGCTGAAAGCTGGTGCCCTCTTCCTGCAAACGGCGCTGCAAGGTGCGCTGCGACAGGTGCAGCGCCTGGGCCACGGTGTCGCGCTTGGGCTCGCCCTGCGGCAACAAGCGGCACAGCAGTTGCCTGGCCTGATGGGTCATGCGGCTTTCGGAAAAACGCGCCAGGTACTCCCCGGCAAAGCGATCATGCAACTGCGCCAGCGCCGGATTGGCGCTGGGGATTGGCGCATCCAGGTCAGCCCGTTCAAACACCAAGGCATAGTGCTCGGCATTAAATTGCAGCGGCGCTTGGAACACTTGTTGGTACGGCTGCAGATCGGCAGGCGGCTCGCCCTGGAAGGACACTTTTAGTGGGCGCAGTTCCTTGCCGGTAATCCAGCGGCAGAACGCCAAGGTGTAAGCCAGCGACGCCTCGGCACTCTGCCGCGCTGGAATCAGACGGTCGCCATGAATGGCCAAGGTCAGCGCATACCCTTCCGGCAGCGGGCGGAAGTTAAGGTCGGCCCCTTCGGCAATAATCCGTTGAAAGCGCACCAGGCGGGTAAAGGCTTCCTTCAAGGTACGGCTGGACATACAGGCGTAGCCGACCACATGAAACGACGCCGGACGCACCACTTTGGCCAGGTTCAGGCCAATGGCCGGGTTGCCGGAAAGCTGCACAGCGCGGCCCCATACGCGGGTCATGCCGTCTTGGGAAAAGCGTGCATCGGGGTCGCTTAGCGCGTCGTAGTCCAGGCCCAACTCACTGAACAACTGGCGACAATCCACGCCGCCCATTTCCAGGCCATTGACGATGGCCAGCACCCAACTCGAAGAAGTCGTTCGTTCGCTCATGTAGGCGTTCTTGTTCTAGTCACGGGAAAACCGCAAAAGCCGCGGCGAGCGCAAGGATACTAAAGTGGCGCCCTTTGTCACTGGCCCACGAATACACTCAGCCTACACTTCAATGCACCTTGCCCTACAGACGAAAACAACAGGAGGTGTGCCATGGGCACGCAAACCGCCGAACGTTTTACCAGCTTCGCTCAGTTCTACCCCTACTACCTGCAAGAGCACAGCAACCCGGTATGCCGCCGTTTGCACTACGTGGGCAGCCTGTTGGTATTGAGCATTCTTGGCTATGCGCTGATTACCCAACAGTGGTTGTGGCTGCTGGCGATGCCGTTGGCCGGTTATGGCTTTGCCTGGGTGGGGCATTTCATTTTCGAGAAAAACCGCCCCGCCACCTTCGACTATCCGCTTTACAGCCTGGCCGGCGATTGGGTGATGTTGAAGGATGCGTTTACCGGAAGAATCAAGTTCTGAAGCCAAAACAACAACAAAACGAGCTGCCCTAGAGCAGCCAGACGGAGAACCCTGATGAACGCCCACGCCCGCTTTACCCATATGCAGGACGGCACTGCCGAAGACTGGGCGATCATTGCCCAAGACTTTATGGCCTTCGCCAAGCAATTGCCCGACCGGGTAATGACGCACCTCAAACTGCTCGACGGCGACTTCGGCGGTTTTCCGGTGGACCGCCTGACCCATTCCCTGCAAACCGCCACCCGCGCCCACCGCGATGGCCGTGACGAGGAATATGTGGTCTGCGCCCTGCTGCATGATATTGGCGACACCCTCGGCACCTTTAACCATCCGGATATCGCTGCCGCCATGCTGAAACCCTTTGTGAGCGAAGAAAACCACTGGATCGTCGAGAAACACGGCATTTTCCAGGGTTACTACTTTTTCCATCACTTGGGCATGGATCGCTTGCTGCGCGAGCAATTCAAAGACCACCCGCAATACCAGGCGACCATCGAGTTTTGCGCTAAATATGACGCTGCCGCGTTTGATCCAGCGTATGAACACCTGCCGCTAGAGTATTTCGAACCGATGCTGCGCCGTGTATTCGCCCAGCCGAAAAACTCGGTTTATAAGGCCGCCACCGAGCAGGCAATCTAAAACCATAGTGCCATCACTGAACCGCCGGAGCCCCTGGTTCCGGCCTTTCGGCGGGTGCTATTGGCGCTATAACTTTTGCTGGTTATGATCCCCAACCAATCAAAAGCATGGCCTCTGTTTTGCAGAGTGCGAAGACGTCCTACAGAGACGTCAGAAAATCAGCAGGGATCGTGTCAGCGCCATGAAGTCAGCCAGTATCGAGCGTCCGATTGACTTACCTTCTTTACCCCTGCGTGAGTACTACTCACGGGTCTTGGCCTATATCGCCATGGCCGCCAGCATCGCGGCGGGTACCTTTGTTCAGTACTTTGGCTACAACATCCTCTGGATGGTGCCGTACGCCCTGCTCTATCCCCATCTGGCCCACCACCTGAGCCAACGCTTTAAAAACGAGCATCCGCGGCAAACCAACCTGATTCTTCTGTTTATCGACGCCCTGCACAGCGGCGCGGCCATCGCCTTGCTCGGTTTTTCCGTAGTACCGAGTTTGATGATTGTGCTGACCCTGGTGTTTAGCGCCTTGATCATTGGCGGTTTGCGCTTCTTGGGCTTGGCCCTGCTGATTACCGTCAGCGCCATGGTATTGACCAGCGTGGTCATTCAACCGGAACTCAAGGCCACTACGCCGACCTTGGTGTCGCTGATCAGCGTGTTGTTCAGCACCTTGTATATCTGCATCACCGCCTACTTCGTCCACCAGCAAGGCCTGCGCCTGGATATCGCCCGTGGCGAGATCAAGCGCGAGCAAGAGAAAGCCGCGCGCCTGGCGCGCAACTTGGCCAAGTACCTGTCGCCGCAGGTGTGGGAGTCGATTTTTAGCGGTAAAAAAGCCGTGCGCCTGGAAACCCAGCGCAAAAAGCTCACGGTGTTTTTCTCCGACATCAAAGGCTTTACCGAACTCTCCGAAGAGCTCGAAGCCGAAGCGCTGACCGACCTGCTTAACACCTACCTCAACGAGATGTCGAAGATCACCCTCAAGTACGGTGGCACCATCGACAAGTTTATTGGCGACTGCGTGATGGTGTTCTTCGGCGACCCCTCCAGCCAGGGCGCCAAAAAAGACGCGGTAAACGCCGTATCCATGGCCATTGCCATGCGCAAACATATGAAAGTGCTGCGCCAGCAATGGCGCGCCCAGGGCATTACCAAGCCGCTGGAAATCCGCATGGGCTTGAACACTGGCTACTGCACCGTGGGCAACTTCGGCGCCGATACGCGCATGGACTACACCATCATCGGCCGCGACGTAAACCTCGCCAGCCGCTTGGAAAGCGCCGCCGAGTCTGGGGAAATTCTGATTTCCCACGAAACCTATTCGCTGATCAAAGACGTGATCATGTGCCGCGATAAAGGCCAGATCACCGTCAAAGGCTTTACCCGCCCGGTACAGATTTACCAGGTGGTCGATTTCCGCCGCGACCTGGGCGCGGCGTCCAGCTATGTCGAACATGAACTGCCAGGGTTCTCCATGTACCTGGATACCAACGGCATTCAGAACTACGACAAAGAGCGGGTGATTCAGGCGTTGAACCTGGCCGCGGAGAAGTTGCGCGATAAGGTGATTGTTTAATACTGCGCCTACCTTGGCCCTCTCCCCCAGCCCCTCTCCCGCGAGCGGGCGAGGGGTGACGATGCTGCGGACTGCTGGTTCAACTAACTAACGCAGATCAGCCCCCTCTCCCGCTTGCGGGAGAGGGTTGGGGAGAGGGCATGGGCCGACAACCATCGCCTACGCCACCACCTCAATCGCCCCTTCCACCATCCCCCCATCCAACAACGGCTGCTGCGCCAAAAACTCCAGCGCCGACGCGCGCCAAGACTGCTTTGCCACTTCCTGCGCACAGCGCTGGCGGTCCAGGCTTAACGCCGCCAAGCAGGCGCCGCGCAAGTCTTCGTCCATTACCCCGGTCACGCCCTGCTCTAACACATCCAACGGTCCTGGCACCGGGAACGCTGCCACCGGTGTACCGCAGGCCAACGCTTCAAGCATTACCAGGCCATAGGTGTCGGTACGCGAGGGAAATACCAGCACGCTCGCCTCGCTGTAGGCCTGCGCCAGGGCTTGGCCATGCTGATAGCCGAGAAAACGTACCTGCGGATAACGCGCCTCCAGCTCAGCCCGTTGCGGACCATCACCCACTATGTGTTTTTCACCCGGCAAGTCCAGGCGCAAAAACGCGTCGAGGTTCTTTTCCGGCGCCACCCGGCCCACGTACAGGAATATCAGACGGCCCGGCACCGCTGCCACAGCGGGCGCCTGAAAGCGCTTAAGGTCCACGCCTTTGCGCCATAAGTTCAAGCGCTGCAAACCCCAGCCCTGAAACTCGCTGCGCAAGCGCTCGGTGGTAACCAGCACCGCCTGACTTGGCCGATGGAAACGGCGCAAGTAAGCATAACCCCAGCTCAGCGGAATAAGCGGCCAGCGGGTGTGTACATATTCGGGAAAGCGCGTGTGAATGGCGCTGGAGAACGCCAGGCCACGTTTATTCAGCCAGCGTCGCGCAGTCCATCCTAGCGGGCCTTCGGTGGCCAAGTGCACGCAGTCGGGACGAAAGTCGCGAATCGCTGCGCCGACATTCCACAAATCCCACACCAGCGGAATCTCCGGATAGGTCGGGCACGGCACATGGCGAAAGTCGCTGGGCGACAGCAGTTTGACCAAATGGCCGAGGCCACGCAGCTCTGCAATCAAGGCTTGCAAGCTGGTGACCACACCATTGACCTGCGGTGCCCAGGCGTCCGTGACGATCAACACCCTCATACGACGGTTTCGCGCGGCGCGGCGCTCACCACCTCGCTGGCCATGGCCACGCCCACTGCAGCACCGGCCACTGCCGCGGCGGCCCGTTCCAGCTCGGCCTGTTGCGCTTGGCGGGCTTGATCATCAGCCAAGCGATACAGCTCGATACTGCCGTCCAAATGCTCGATCAGTGCCGTGCAGCTCTCCACCCAATCGCCGCAGTTCATGTATTCGACATCGCCCATCTGCCGAATTTCAGCATGGTGGATGTGGCCGCAGATCACGCCGTTAAAACCACGCTTGGTGCACTCATGGGCGATGGCTTCTTCAAAGTCGCTGATGAAATTCACCGCGCTTTTAACCTTGTGCTTGAGGTACGCCGACAGCGACCAGTAGCCATAACCGTACTTGCGCCGCCAGTGATTGAGCCAGCGGTTGAGGGTCAGGGTGAATTCGTAGGCTGAGTCGCCTAGAAAAGCCAGCCAGCGGTGGTAGCGAGTGATGACGTCGAACTGATCGCCGTGCACTACCAGCAAACGGCGGCCGTCGGCGGTGATGTGCTCGGCTTCGTCGACCAATTGGATATTGCCAAGAATCAGCTTGGAGTAGCCGCGCAAAAACTCGTCGTGGTTACCGGTGACATACACCACCTCGGTGCCGCGCTTGCTCATGGTCAGCAGGCGGCGAATCACGTTGGTGTGCGCCTGCGGCCAGAAGATGCCGCTGCGCAGACGCCAGCCGTCGATGATATCGCCCACCAGGTAAACCTTGTCGGCCTGATAGCGCTTAAGAAACTGCGCCAAGTGTTCGGCCTGACAATCCTTGGTGCCCAAGTGCACATCCGAGATCCACAGGGTACGTACGCGTTGCTTACGGCTGGGTTTTGCGAGCTGAGCGCTGCTCATGGGGCGGCCTCCGGCAGGGTTTAAACGAGGTTGAGGCCTGGCGGTGACCTGCGTGTGACATAGGCGAGACAATCTGATGACAGCGCTCTACCGCTTACAACGCTTTCTCGCGGCGCCAGCGCAGGTAAACTGCGCCAGTCTGCCGAGGAACCCGCCATGCACTCGATTCTGTCCCTGCGCCATTACAGCGATGAGCTGATTGCCCATAGCCATGAGCACGCACAAATCGTCTTTGGCCTTAATGGTCGCTTGGCGTTTGAAGTGGAGGGGCAAGGCAGCCTGTTACGTGGGCAACAGTTGTTGGTGATTCCCGGCGGCTCGCACCATGCCTGTGAAAGCCGCGAAGGCAGCGACTGCATGGTGTTTGATGTACCCGACGCCGAGTGGCTGCACAGCCGCCTGGGCAACCACGCCGAGAATGGCCAGCGCTTGCTCGATAGCCCGCAAACCCTGAGCCTCGGGCCGGCGCAGCAACAGTTGGTCAGCTGGTTAGTGGCCAGCCCCATTCAAGACCCGGTGATTGCCCAGCAAGGCGCTGCGTTGTTGCTTGCCAGCTTGGCCAGCGCGCCGGCGACGACCGTTGCCGCGCATGATTTGCCGTTAAGCAGCCTGGACCGCTATATCGACCAGCACGCTGCTCACCCCTTGCAAGTAACCGACCTGGCGCGCCTATGCGGCTTGTCTGCTTCACGCCTGCACGCGCGCTTTCTGCAACAAACCGGGCAAACGCCCATGGACTACGTGCGCAATCGCCGCCTGCAGCTGGCCATGCAGTTGCTGCGCGATACCTCACTGGCGGTTGGCGACATTGCCCAGCGCGTCGGCTACAACTCGCAAAGTGCCTTTACCGCCGCCCTCGCCCGCCGCTTTGGCAGCACACCGCGGCAATTGCGTCGCCAGCACTAGGCGAGAGCCTGGCGACAATTGCCGCGAGTCTGGCGACAGACAATCAGGCCCCTGCGTCCCTACACTGCGGCGATCAACCAATAGCCGTGAGGGGCGCCATGGACATCATTGAGTGGCAAGATTTTGAACGGGTCGAACTGCGCGTCGGCACCATTGTTAACGCCGAGCCCAACGTCAAAGCACGCAAACCGGCCTATGTACTGCAAGTCGACCTCGGCCCGCTGGGGTTGAAAACCTCCAGTGCGCAAATCACCGCGCACTACAGTGTCGAAAGCCTGATCGGCAAGCAGGTGTTGTGCGTATGCAACTTCGCACCGAAATCCATCGCCGGCGTGCGCTCGCAAGTGCTGGTGACCGGCGTGTATGACGCTGAAAATCAGGTAGTCTTGGCCAGCTTTGAGCATCCGTTACCCAACGGCTCCAGGCTGGCATAGTTGCCGTATGCAAACGCCAAACCGTAGGGTGTGCTGTGCACACCAGGGTGCTCACTGATAGATCGCTTGGTGCGCGCAGCACACCCTACGCGCGCATGCCCTACTTCGCGTAAAGGACTTCCATGAACCACCGCTCCGCCCTCACCGCCTTGCATTGCGGCGCCTTGATGTTTGGTTTTACTGGCGTGCTGGGAAAATTGGCCACCACCACACCGAGCATGATCGTGTTTGGCCGCGCGCTATTTGCCGTGCTGGCATTGGCGGTGTTTGCCAAGGTGATAGCGCGTATTCCTTGGCAGCATTTGAGCGGCAAAGACTGGCGGCGTCTGGCCCTGGGCGGTGTATTGCTGGCTGGCCACTGGGTAAGTTTTTTTATTGCGGTAAAAGTTGCTGGCGTGGCGATTGCGACGCTGGGCTTTACCAGCTTTCCGGCACTCACAGTGATCCTTGAGGGGCTGATTTTCCGCGAGCGCATTCGCCGCAATGAGATTGTGCTGGTGTGCCTGGTGAGCATCGGCTTGGTGCTGGTAACGCCAGACTTCAACCTGGCCAGCGGCGCCACCGCCGGGCTGTTGTGGGGCGTGCTCTCAGGGCTGTTGTTTGCCTTGCTGTCGTTGGTCAATCGTGCCGGCTCCGGCAAGGTCGGGCCGGTGCAGTCGGCGCTGTGTCAGAACCTGGTGGTGGCGCTCTGCTTGCTACCCTTTGCCGCGTCAGAGCTGCCTAGCGTATCGGCCATGAATTGGATGTGGATTGCCCTGCTCGGTGTGTTTTGTACCGGCGTGGCCCACAGCCTGTTTGTCGCCAGCCTGGACGTACTCAAGGCGCGCACCGCGGCGGTGGTGTTTGCCTTGGAGCCGGTGTACGGCATTAGCTTCGCCTGGCTGATTTTCTCGGAAACGCCGACCACGCGCATGTTGGCGGGCGGCGCGTTGATTATCTTCGCCATCTTTCTGTCCGCACGCATGGGCGACGGCAAGGCCGTAGAGCCGGTCGACGCTCAGCCCGCCGCCACTCCCGACAAGCCCTAAGCCTTTGTACCAACAGGTTTACACAGGCTTTACCCAGGGCTGACACCCCTACCCCGGCGCTACTTCGATAATTACCGCGGGCCGCAATCGGCGCCCGTGGAATGATTTGGAGTACCGCACATGAATGCTTTCTTGCCCCGCGCGGGCATCGCCCTGTTGTTGGCGCTGGTCACTTTACCCGCTCTGGCCGGTCCTCCGGGTGGCCCTGGCGGCCCAGGTGGTCCTGGGCGCGGCTGGGGTGGCCCGGGGCCTGGCCATGGTCACGGCTTGCCGGACTTCTCGCGTGAGGTATGGATTGGCAGCGCGTTGTATTTCCTAGCCGCTGGCAGCTATTACATGTGGAATGCCGAGCGCAAAGAATACGTAGTGGTCGAAGCGCCACAAACCGTCGCCAGCGTGCCACCGACCAGCTACGACGTGATCGCCTACCCGGCCCGCGGGCAAACCGCTGAACAGCAAGCCCGCGATCGTTATGAGTGCCACAGTTGGGCAGTGAGCCAGAGCGGCTTTGATCCCGCCGTCGCTACCAGCGCGCCGGCACAGAGCGCTGCAGACTACTATCGCCGGGCATTGGGCGCTTGCCTGAACGGGCGCGGCTACAGCATCAACTAAGCACGCTTAATTCGCCTCGGGCGTGGCCCGGTCGTTATGGCCGAGGTCACGCTGTGGGTCGATCACATCGCGCACCCGCTGCTTCAACACCTTGGCCTCCGGGAAACCGCCATCGGCCTTGCGTTCCCATATTTGCAGCTCATCACAGGTAATGCGGAACACCCCGCCGGTGCCCGGCTGTAAGCTGACTTTGCCGAGGTCATCGCTGAAGGTCGATAACAACTCCTGAGCCAGCCAAGCGGCGCGCAGCAGCCATTGGCATTGGGTGCAGTAGGTAATGGTGATTTCGGCTTTGGTGGCAGTCATAGAAAACCTTTTAGGATGCTGGTCCGCGCTTGAGGTGCGTACCACATGAGTACCGGCGTATCGGTGCGCACAGCACACCCTACGAAAAAGCCCGCGAGCGGATAACGGTCGCGGGCTTTTTCAATGGCGTTTAATTAAGCGATTTTGGCCAACAGCCGGCTCGCTTCACGGCGCTGTTCTTCGTCACCCTCGTTGATCAGTTCATTGAGAATGTCGCAGGCGCTTTCCACGTTGCCTTGTTCGATAAAGGCCAGTGCCTGGTTGAACTTGCTCAGGTTGTGGTCATGGGCTTCGAGGTGGTCGAGATCACCCAGTACCAGTTCGTCTTCAACCGCTGGCTGGCTCAGGTAAACACCGTCGTCCACGCCTTCGCCAAACCAACCTTCGTCGTGCGTTTCCTCAACCAGCATTGCCGAGCCGGTGAGCGGGCTCAGGTCATCGCTAGCCTTGCTAACGCTGGCGACCTGCTCGCTATCGTTGCTGGCCTTCTGCGCCGCTTCGGCCTTGCTGCGGGCAGTGGCGGAAAACGGGCTGATGATGTCCCAGTCCGGGTCGAGGGAAAAGTCGTCGAGGTTGAATTGGTCGTCTTCGCTAGGCGGCTTGCTGGCTAGCGGCGGCGCATCGTCCAACACCAGTACGGCGTCATCGAGCACATCCAGATCCAGGCTCATATCCGCCTCTGGCTCCGGCGCACGCTCGAACAGTTCCGGGTGGCGGGCTTTGAGCTGCGTGATTGGCGCGTCGGCGTAGCCGGCGTCGAGCAGAATTTCTTCTTCGCGCTGGAAGCCACGCAGATCACCCAGCTGCGCGAGTACTTCAAGCAGGCGGAAGCGGATATCGACACGCTGCGGTTCGGCGTCCAACGCGCGGCGCAGGCTCGCGGCGGCTTCGCTGAAGCGCCCATAGGCGATATAGATGTTGGCGCCTTCCAAGGTATCGCTCGGGCTGGCCGCACGCGGTTCGGCAATGGCAACGGGTACACGGGGTGCAGGCGCAACAGGCGCCACCACTACGTCTGGCACAAAGCGCTCTTGCAAGTCGAATTCATCGTCGTCCGAGAGCATCGGCGGCGCCACAGCCGCCGCTACTGACTCAGGCTCAGGACGCTGGCGACGCCAGAACAACAGGCCGATCAAGCCTGCCAATAACAGCGCTAACGCGCCCCAGATCATGCTAGTCCAAGACGTATTGTCGGCCGTTTGTGGCGCAACGGTAGGCAGTTGAGCGGTGCCGTCGCTCGGCTGACCAGCAGCGGCTGTTGTGGCGGGTGCGGACGTCGGTTGAGTACCGAGCTGGGCTTTGAGCTGATCCAACTGCTGCGTCTTGGCCGCAGACTGCTCCATCAGTTGCTGCACTTGCACCTGCAGGTCGGCCACCGATTGCTGCAGCTTGGTGTTCTCGTCGGCGCGCTGCGCCAATTCGTTATCCAAACGCCGTTGCATCTGCACGATCATCTCGGCCTGCGGGTCGAGCGGCGCAGTAGGAACAGGGGTTGCGGGCAGTTCATCATCGCCAACCACGCTAAGGGTGGCAGGCGGCTCGGCGGTATCGGCCGTGGGCGTAGCAGCCACGGGGGCGCCGTCGGGCAGTAGCAGATTGGCGCCGACTTGCAGGCGACTCATATCCGCGCCGCCAAAGGCCTGCGGATTGAGCGCATGAATATCGGCCATCAGCGCTTGCTGCGAGCTAGTGCTGCCTTGAGCACGCAGGCGCGCGGCGATGGTCCACAGGCTATCGCCGGTGGCGACGACATAGCGTTTACCGAGCTTGGCCGGTGGCACAACTTTGGGCTTAGTCGGCGCAGCCGGAGCACTGGCCGCAGTGGATTTTTTACTCGGCAACGCAGCCGCCGAAGGGGTGGCAGCCACGGTGTTGTAGGCAGAGGCGTTCGGCGGGTCGAGCAGGATGGTGTATTCGCGGTACAGCTGGCCGTTAGGCCGCGCCAACTCAACGATAAAGTTCAGGTATGGCTCGCGCACGGGCTTGCTGGAAACCACACGAATCACGCTTTTGCCGCCGCGCAGCAGCGGCGTAAAGCGTAAGTCGTTGAGAAAGTAGATACGGTCGACGCCGGAACGGTTGAACACGTCATCGGTGGCCAGGCGCACTTTCATGTCACTGGCAGTGAGATCCCCCACCTCCAGCAACTCGATATCTGCCTCAAGCGGCTGGTTGAGTGCCGAGTGCAAAGAGATGTCGCCCAGCCCGAGCGCAGACACCATCCCCGAATACAAAGCTGAGCCCGAGGCCAAGCCCAGTAATAAATGTCGAACTTGCACCATCGACGCCTCCCGTGAACTACCGCTCCGTGTTTACACCACAGCACGAATATTCGCGCACTTCCAGTTTTGTGGTGTTAACCAAAGGTTTAGCAAAAGACTGAATGGGGGAGAAATATCCGTTTAGGCCCCAGCACAGGAGTATGGCCACGATTGGAAATTTGTGACGCAGTTAACCCGGCATTTGGCCATGATACGCAAAAGCCGGGAAAAACAGTCAAATAAATGGCAAAGAAAAGATGCACTTAGCTAGCTGAGACGTTGGTGTCAAAAAGCTTGCAAACTACCAGAGGGTCAAACTCGGGTGCCTGCTTTGCACCCGTAGCCGAAAGAGAGATTTAACGCTTTTCTAAGTTGCTCAAAATACGCGCATGCACTAACTGGCACCGGCGAATTTCTTCCTCATCAATACCATCAAACAACTCCAAGCGAAGTTGATTGGATATCGCCTCAATCTGTTCAATCAGTGGTCGTGCAGAATCACTGAGGCAGATCTTTTTCGCCCGCCGGTCTTCCGCTACGGCTTGGCGGCTAACCAAGCCTTGCGACTCCAGGCTATCCAGCAAGCGCGCGAGGGTCGGCCCTTCAACACCTACGCTTTGCGCCAATTCACGCTGGGTGGGTAATTCATCGTGAAATCGCGCCAGGTGCAGCAGTACCAGCCAGCGCGCTTGCGACAGGCCAAGACCGGCCAAGCGGCGGTCCAATTCCGCACGCCAGGAGCGGGACAATTGCGCCAGTTGCATACCAAAACGGTGTTGATCGGTGTGGGGCATAAAAAGGCTCGTGATGACAGCTAATCCTAATAATTAGCCAGCTAACCATAACCTTAGGCAAAGTGGAAGACGTTGAGTTGTAAGACTTAGTACGTTAATTCCAAAGAAAATATCGCCTTGAAAGCTGGCAAACGCCCCACTACCACTTCACATATTGGTCTTCAACAAAGCCCCACAGATTGTCGATAGCGATACTGGGCCGCCCCGTTGGCCTGAGCTCGCCACGGAATTGGCCGAAGATCTGTTTGAAATTGCTGGCCAAAAATCCCAGGTTAAGCCGCTCTTTATGCAGCCCACGGGCTTCGAAATGCAGGTCTACCTGGCCGTCGTAAGACTGGACGCGCCAAGGCGCCATGGGGTTCTGGCGATCAAAGTCAAAGCGCACGGTATCCACTTTGATCAGCTCGCCATCCAGCCAAAAACAGTTCTCGGTAAAGCTGGTTTCGTTAACCCGGCACGATAGATTCAGCCCCACCCGCTGCGCGCCGACCTGCCCGGATAAGCAGGCCCAGTTCCAAAACGTTTCCGCGCGCATATAGCCTGCGGACCAATCGTGGTGAGCAAAGGCATTGATCGCGCTCAGATCAAAGTCGCCCAGCGCACTCTTTACCGTTCCAACGCAGCGCACCCCGGCGACCTTTTGCGCATACACCCAGCCATTGCTGGCCACTGGCGTGTTCAGGCACATCGGCTGAAACGCCGGCTCGTTTTCGTTAAATCTGGCGTCGATTCGCGTGCCGTCGTCCAGCTCCACCCACAGGCGTTTGTGCCCATCCACGTTTTCCAGGCGCAGCAGGTTTTTGCCGCAGTGCAGTTCGCACACGCCGTTGTTGGGTTGTTGGGAAAACTGCGTGCCGATGCTCAGCGGCAACTTGAATTGGCGCTTGATCATGCGCCCGCTGGCGGGATGGAACAGGTAGACAAAGCCGACGCCGGTCAGGCTTAAATTCGCCAGGGCACAGCCACCGATAAGCTGGTCGCTGATCAGGCCGAAGTATTGGAATTGATGGAAGCGCCGCCACTTGCTGAGGGCGCCGAGCGTGCGGCCCATGGGCGAGCGCAAGGCGTAATCGCGGTAGTTAACCTCACCAACAGCGTGGGGAAAAATACCGAAATGCGCTTGGCCGTTGGCTTGAATCAGTCGCTCCATCGCGTGCTGCTCCCCTGAAAAGAGACCGGGATGCTAGCACTGCGGCCCAGGCCGCTGGAGTCACGCTTAGCGCCAAACGAGGGACATAATCGGCCAGCAGAAACGAACGCGCCTCCCTGATTGAGAGGCGCTGGCCGGCGGTGTTGCGAGTTAGCGTCTACGCCGCTGGGCGGCCATGCGACGCTGCTGCTCTTCGGTAGGAATCGGGATCGGTTGCAGACGTTTGGCGCCCAACAGAACAGACAGTTGTGTAGCCACATTTTCATCGTTTGATCCTCTCTAAACAGCGAGTGGGCATTACAGCGAGTGGGCGAACACCTGTTATATGGCGTTCGGCTGCCCGGAACTCAAGCCCTGACCAGTCATGCTGGGTTTCCAACAGCGGGGGCTACGCCTTGAGAGTGGCACCAACCCAGGCGTAGCGCCACTCGCCGCTGTGCTTTGCCGGAACATAAATGTGAGTTAACCGATGTACGGTATGTCCTACAAGCTAGATAGACTTGTCCGAAGCCATCAACGCTCCCAAGGATTGCCATGAGTTCTGCTGACACCGCCGCGCCCGCCCTCAAGGAAATCTTCAACCGCCAACGCCTGCAACACATCGCCAATGAAACCCTGGCGGTGTACCCAGCGTTTGCGCACAAACGCTTTTTAACGCTGGCCAGCGCCGGGCTGGACGAACTGTCGTTGATGCAGCGCTTAGCGCGGGTGAGTGAAAGCCTGCACGCGACCCTGCCCGAGGACTTCCCCACAGCGCTGGGCATTCTTCAGGACCTGGCACCGCGCCTGAATAGCGGCTTTGTCACCCTGTGCCTGCCGCATTACGTGGCCAATTACGGGCTTGAGCACTTCGACCTGTCGATGCAGGCGCTCAAATACTTCACCTGCTTTGGCTCGGCCGAATTCGCTATCCGCCATTTTCTGGTGCTGGACTTCGAACGCGCCTTGGCACAGATGACCGCATGGGCGCACGACGATAACGAGCATGTGCGCCGCCTGGCCAGCGAAGGCAGCCGGCCGCGCTTGCCCTGGTCGTTTCGCCTGCTGCGTATGCAAGCCGAGCCGATGTTGGCTTGGCCGATACTCGACGCGCTAAGGGCCGACCCGAGCCTGTACGTGCGCAAGTCGGTGGCCAACCACCTCAACGACATCAGCAAAGACCACCCTGCTCTGCTGCTGGATCAGTTGGAACGCTGGGCGCTGGATGACCCTCGCACGCAGTGGATCACTCGCCACGCCCTGCGCAGCCTGATCAAAAAGGGCGACCGCCGTGCGTTGGCCTTGCTTGGCGCTGGCGAGCCGGCGCAGGTTGAGTTGCTGGCTTTACGGGTGACGCCTGAGGTGCTGCAGCTGGGGCAGAGCATGACGCTGTCGTTTAATTTGAAATCCACCAGCGATAGGGTTCAGCGCTTGGTGGTGGATTACGCCATCGATTACGTCAAAGCCTCCGGTAAAAGCGCGCAGAAGGTGTTTAAGCTGAAAACCCTCGATTTGGCGCCAGGGGCGTTGGTGGTGCTGGCACGTAGTCAGCAGATTCGTGAGCTGACGACCCGCAAGCATTATTACGGGTGGCATTCGGTGCATGTGTTGGTGAATGGGGAGCGGTTGGGGAGCGGTGGGTTTGAGTTGGTGCCGTAGTGGCCGCTGCTGCGTGCGATACGTGCTGTGAGAGCCAAGCGGTCTCCTGACTAACGTTTGATTCGCGCCTTAAGCGCGACTTACTTTTATACCGGGCACGTTTAGTGCGGCGTGAGTGAAGAGGCAGCCTTCGGGCTGCTTTTTTCGTTTCCGTTGTTTCGTCATGAGGCGAGCATTGAATCCCAAAGATCGGCCCCCTCTGCCCGCTAGCGGGAGAGGGCTGGGGAGAGGGTTTGGCTTCTGTGGTTCTCCAACGTGACCGCATGAGCTGAACGTTTTGTTTCGCGCCTTACGCGCGAGTCACTTTTTCCAGTCGCGGAAAAAGTAACCAAAAACGCTTGCCCCAACCTTGGGTCTCCGCTGCGCTGCGACTTCCCTCGCTACGTCGCCGCTCCGGGGGTCGGCGTGCAGGGCCATCCTTGGCCCCACGCCTTTCGCGGCTCCTGCCGCTCCACCCCCTGCGCAACGACTCCACTCGGCCTGCGCTAATGGGGCAGATAGATCAAGAGCGGTGGATCAAGAGCGATAGATCAAGAGCGGTAGATCAAGAGCGGATCAAAAGCAGCCCAACGGCGTAATCACCTGCCTTGCCATTGCCGCAATAGCCGCAAATGTTTGGCTTCGGCATTGGCTTGCAATACCGGCACAAACCGTAATCGCTCTCCTGGCTGTGCTTGTGCCAGTCGCGCCAGGGCTTGTGGGGTTAGCGCGCCGACGCGGGGGTAGCCGCCGATGGTTTGGCGGTCGTTGAGCAGGACGATGGGTTGCCCGTCCGGGGGCACTTGTATGGCGCCCAGGGGAATGCCTTCGGAGATCAGTGCTTTGCCTTGGTAGTGCAAGGTCGGGCCTAGCAGGCGGATGCCCATGCGGTCGGCGCGGGTGTCGAGTTGCCAGGGGCGGTTGAAGAGGTCGAATAGGGCTTGGCCGCTGAAGTCGCCGATTTGTGCGCCCAGTACCAGGTCTAGCGGCGTGTTTAGGCTGAGGTCGGGGACCAGGCGTCTTTCCAGTTGCCGTGGGGTGGGCGCTTCGCCGGGCCAGTTCAACTCATCACCAGCGATCAGCGCCTGACCATCGCCGTGCAAGCCGCCCAGTTCTTCGCGGCTAACGGTGGCGCAACTGCCTAAGGTTGGCGGGCAGTTGAAGCCGCCAGGCGCAGCTAAGTAGGCGCGCAGGCCTTGTTGGGGATGGGCGAAACGCAGGCGCTGGCCGGCGCGTACGCGAATGCTTTGCCAGGGGGCAAGCGGCTGGCCATCCAGGGTTGCTGCCAGGTCGGCTCCGGCAATGGCTAAGCAGGTATCGCGTTGCAGCAGAACGTCCAGGCCGCCTAGGCAGATTTCTATTACCGGCGCATCCAGTTGATTGCCGAGCAGGTAATTGGCCCAGGACATCGACAGCCAATCCGCCGCTCCGCCCTGGGTAACGCCCAGGTGCCGCACGCCATCTTGCAGTTGCACCAGCGGCGTGCTGTGTTCGATCAGCAGGCCGTTCATGGCAGTGCCTCCAGCGGCGTGTCGTCGCCACCCAGGCGGATAAATTCGGCGTGGCTGACCGGCGCAAAACGTACGCGGTCGCCAGGTTGCAGCAGGCTGTAGCCGTCGAGGCTGCGGTCAAACAAGGCGCTCGGCGTGCGGCCCAGTACGTTCCAACCGCCCGGCGAGGTTTGCGGGTAGGCGGCGGTTTGCCGTTCGGCCAGGGCGACGCTGCCTTTGGTTACGCGTTTACGCGGGGTGTTGATACGTGGCGCGGCCAGTTGCGGGTCGACCAGGCCCATATAGGCAAACCCTGGGGCAAAGCCGAGGGCGAAGACTTGGTATTCATGGTTGCTGTGCAGTTCGATGATTTGGCTGATCGACAGCCCAGTGCGGTTCGCCAGCAGGTGCAATTCCGGCCCCACTTGCGGGTCGTACCACACCGGAATGCTATGGCTGCGACCACTGCCCTCGCCCGCTGGCTGCAAGTCGCGCAGTGCCTCGTCGATCAGCGCTCGCGCCTGCACTGAGCCGATGCGCTGCACGTCGTAGTGCAGCATCAGCGTGGTGTAAGACGGCACCAGGTCGATCAAGCCCTCGGCAAACACCGCCCGCAAAAGCTGCGCGGCGGCGAGCAGCCAGGGCATATGAGCTTCATCGATTTCATCGAACAGGCGCACCATCAGGCAATCGATGGCGACCACCTCGATGCGCACCTTCATGCCGAGTGCAAGCCATCAAGCGCTTCACGAATACGCCGCACCGCAGCCACCGAACCGGCGTTGTCGCCGTGCACGCAGAGGGTGTCGACCTGCAGGTGCAGCAGGCTGCCATCGGTGGCGGTCAAGGGTTGGCCTTTGGCCAATTGCACGGCCTGGGCAACGATGCGCTCGGGTTCGTGGTGCACCGCACCGGGCAGGCTGCGTGAGACCAGATTGCCGTTGCCGTCGTAGGCGCGGTCGCTAAAGGCTTCAAACCATAGCGGCACACCGAATTCATCGCCTAGCGACTGCGCCAGGCTGTTATCGGCGCGCCCCATAAGCATCAGGCGCAGGCCATCGCCATAACTGGCCACGGCCTGAAACACGGTACGCAGCAGCTTGGCATCGCTCATCATGTCGTTGTACAGCGCGCCATGGGGTTTGACGTACTCCACCCGGCCACCTTGAGCGCGGGTCACGCCGGCCAGGGCACCAATTTGGTAATGCAGCATATCGATGACTTCCTGCGCCGAGCAGGCCATGGAGCGGCGGCCAAAACCGACCAGGTCCGGGTAGGCCGGATGGGCACCAATACGCACCTTGTGCTCAAGCGCCAAGGCCACGGTTTTGCGCATGCTGCCGGGGTCGCCGGCGTGAAAACCACAGGCGATA